>MPMA02085654.1_pt1 | contig 14187 bp, 10 predicted proteins | sample 1617361 | NCBI WGS metagenome assembly MPMA02 (sample SAMN05944807, study PRJNA350692) | marine metagenome | biome: marine; feature: ODZ; material: water; isolation source: 180 m water sample filtered on 0.2 um supor filter | place: Pacific Ocean | collected 2012-04-08 | depth 180m m | reverse complement strand
CTCCCACGTAGTATTCTGAAACGGCGCGCGCGAATGACACACGACTGACGACTGACGACTGACGACTGACGGATGATGCGCAAGTTGCCGCCTTGGGCGCGCGAGCTGCTCGACCGCCATCCAGAGGCGGCACCGCCGACCCCCGACGATCCCATGCCCGCGTGGCTGGAGGGCGACCTCGCCCGGGTGCCGCTCTGGGCCCGCATCCGTGGAACCGACGAAATCCGGCAGCAGCACCCCTTTCTTCTGATTGAGGATGTGCGGAGTCAGCCCGACCTGATGCGCCACGTGCTCGAGCTGCGTTCAGAGCTCGCCGCGTTGGCACAGCGTCTCATTGAGCAGGGCATCCGACACCTCGTCTTCACCGGGTGCGGCTCGGCGTTTCACGGCGCGCAGTTCGGGCAATTCCTCTGTCGTCAGTGGACCGGATGGACGACCGAGAGTCACGAGTCTCTCGAGTTCACCAACCACTGGGCCCAGGGGCACGAGCCGACCGCGCTCGTGCTGCAGTCAGCGACCGGTTCCAGCGTCGAAACGCTCGACGCCGCTCGACATGCAACAGACCTCGGCGTGCTGACCGTCGCGTTGACCAATACCGCGGGCAACGCGCTCGAGGAGCTGTGCGACGAAAACGTCTGTTTCCCGACCGGCCAGCGCTGCGGTCCGGATGTGTCGGTGCTGACGACCCGGCTCATGATGCTGTATCTGCTGGCGCTGGAGGTGGGCACGGCGACCGGTTCACTCGATTCTCACGCGGCCGATGAGCTGGGAGACGCCATCGGGCATCTCCCGGACATTGCGGCCCAGTTCCTGCAGGAAGAAGACCTGAACATCTCGCAGATCGCGAACGCGCTGAAAGACCAGCGCGCGTTGATGCTGGTCGGCGGCGGACCGAACTGGTTCTCGGCTCGCGAAGGCGCGCTGAAGGTGGAGGAAGAGAGCAGCATGCTCTGTAAGGTGTATCGGCCGGCCGAGTACACCCACAACGCGATACCGCTGTTGTCCGACGAGGTGGCGACCGTTGTCATCGCGCCGCCGGGCAAGGCGTACGCGCGGCTGCACGACGCCGTGCGCACGGCTCGTGCCGCGCGGTCTCCCAGTCTGGCGCTGGTCGTCGAAGGCGACGACGCCATCGCGCCGGACGCCACCTTCGTAATCGCGGTGCCCGGACCGCTTGGAGAGATGCTGATGCCGCCGCTGGCAGCCATCGCGTGTCAGCTCCTTGGCTACTATCTCGGCGCCGAGCGTGGCTACAACCCCGACGCGCTACGCACCGACGATCTCGACCACGCCCGCGCCTGGCTAACCGCCTTCCCCTTCGGGTCACATTAGGTTTTCCTGGCGAGGCGCCCGCCTGGCGGCGTTGCTTCCTCGGTCACAGCCCGCCTGGCTGCTCCCTCGTCGCGCCTTGCCAGACGAACGCCTCGCCAGGAAAACCGGTCGGGTGGCGCATCCGGTGTGGCGGCGTTGCTTCCTCGGTCACAGCCAGGGCGCGCACGTGCGCCCTACCGGAATGAATGCCGGCCCCGTGCCAACCCTCTAACCGCAGACAACTCCAGCCGGGTCAACAGATAGCCGGTCTCGCCCTGAACCGTTTGCAGCGCCGTTACCGGACGCGGTGTCCTCTGAGGGTGGCACACCGGAGATCGGAGACCAGAGATTCGGAGAGCGGAGACCGGGGACTGCGGTGAGGTGACGGTTCAGCAGTCGGTTTAGGCTCTCTTCTGCCTTCTACCTCCTGACTTCTGACTTCTGACTTCTTGGATCATTCATATCGTAGCGCCACCATCGGGTCGACGCGTGTCGCGCGGCGGGCGGGGATGTAACAAGCCAGGAACGCCACCGCGATGAGCACCACGGGGACCGCGGCGAACGTCAGCGGGTCGGTCGCCGTCACGCCGAACAGCAGGCTGGCCAGCAGCCCGGAAACGGAGTAGGCGCCCACGAGGCCAAGCGTGACACCGAGGCCGATCAACCAGGCGCCCTGCTGCAAGACGAGCCTCAGGATGTTGCGGCGATGTGCGCCGAGATCGTCGTTACGACTGTCCCCGATGCCGAGTGCCAGGGCACTGACGGCCGCAAGGGTAAAGCCCCAGCTCTTGCGCAGCGTACGCAACGCGTAACGGGAATCGGAGAGCATAGGGCCGCCTTCTGAGGTCAGGTGATGGACACAGCCGTCCTAGACGGGTTCGGGCGTCTTGAAGTTCGGGCCTCGAGGTGCGGACGGCGGCTCGCTCAATCGTCTCGTGCAAGCCTATAATCGACAGGTTTGCCACGGGCTGCCAAGGAGGTTTCCTCTTTCCAGGAGTCAAAGATGCCGAATGTGCCCAGTTCCTTCGCGACGATCATGTTTGTCCTCGGTGTGCTGGTGCCGTTCGCGGCTGTCGTCATCTGCGCAGTCGTCGGTCTCGTCAAACGCTGAACGCTGACCGCAGCTATCGTCGCCATCTGGCCCTGCGCGGCGTCCGACGCTCTACGCAAGGTACCGAGGACGGCAAGTCCAACGATCATGCAACGCTCCAGCCCGCTGCCGGTCGGATCCCTCCTGTTGCTTTGTGTGGCGATGACGGCGTGCGGCGGCGCCAGCCCCGGTGGTCGGACCGCCGCGGAGAGCGACCGCGACAGCCGACATCTGCTCATCGTGCTCGATGGGCTGCGCCCCGACTTCGTGACGCCGGCGCTGATGCCCGCCCTCCATGCCCTCGGGCAGCGCGGAGTGGTCATGAGAAGCCACCATGCCGTCTTTCCGACCGTCACGCGCGTAAACGCGTCGTCGATCTCCACCGGTGCCTATCCGGCGGCGCATGGGCTCATGGGCAACTCGGTCTTTTTTCCCGATGTCGACCCGGGACGGTTCCTCAATACCAGCGACCGGGCGAACCTGCTCCGAGTCGAGGAGACCGCCGAGCCCCTCCTGACTGCTTCCACGCTCGGCGAGAGTCTGATGACCGCCGGGGAGCGGCTCCTCGTCATGAGCTCCGGCTCGAGCGGCTCGTCATATCTGCTGAACCACACCGCCGCCGGTGCGATTCTGCACTACGACTACAGCGTGCCCGAGGCGCTTCACAGCCGGGCGCTCACCGAGCTTGGTGACGTTCCCGAGGCGAGCACTCCGAACCATGCGAGAAACCGATGGATCGTCGACGCGTTCCTTGAGGTCGGATTGCCGGAGGTCGACCCTGCGGTGACGGTGATGTGGTTGAGTGACCCGGACACCACGGCGCATCAGCACGGCATCGGGCACCCGTTGACCGGCGAGGCATTGTTTCGTCTCGACGCCGAGATTCAGCGTCTTCAGGATGGACTGGCCGAAGCCGGGTGGCTCGAGACGACAAACATCTGGGTCACATCCGACCATGGTTTTTCCGAGCACACCGGAGGTGTGGATCTGGATGGTCTGCTTGCGGTGTTTGCTAGCACGCTCGACGATGGCTCGCCACGCATTGTCGCCGGCGCCGGCGCAATCTATGTCCGTGACGATGACCAGGCTACGGTCAGCGAGATCGTGTCGGCGCTTCAGCGAGACGACAGAGTGGGGGCGGTGTTCACACGCTCGGCGAGGCCAGGCGCGCAAGAAGGGTGGGTGCCGGGCACGCTGTCGTTTGATCTGGCTCACTGGGATCACGAACGGTCCGCGCAGATCCTGTACTCGCCGAATTGGAGCGACATGGTTGGCGAGTACGGCTACCCAGGCACCTCGGCGCAGGGCGGTGTGGCGGGACACGGCAGCTCGAGTCCGTTCGACATTCATAACCCCCTCGTCGCGGCCGGCCCAGATCTGAAGACGCGTGTGGAGATCGACGTGCCTAGCGGAAACGTCGATTTTGCCCCGACGTTCCTCCACGTGCTGGGCCTCGAGGTCCCCTCGTCGATGCAGGGGCGCGTCCTGCACGGTGCCCTACGGGACGGGTCGGACCCGACCGTGACCGCCATCGAGACGATGGAAGTCACCGTCGAAAACGAGGACGGCTCCTACGTGCTGACGGCCGTGTTGTCCGCCGTCGACGGTCGGTCGTATCTGGACTACACCACCGTCGAGCGGCACGACCTGGCCGTTGAGCGCGACTAGTCCCCCTTGCTTTCCCCTCTTGCGGTGGCGACCGAAACTGAGGCACCCTCTGGTGCGTCACCCCGAAATCCTCCTAGGAGCACCTGATGCGGACCACGTCGAGTCTCTCGATTGCTACCGTCACGCTCGTTTTCACCGTCGCCTGCGGCGTCGGCCCAGAGCCGGTCGCGGTGCGGCTGGTCGATCTCTTCCAGTCGGATCTGGTCACCGGGTCGCCGCCGGTCGAGACATCGCCGCGGACCGAGTGGCGCTTCGACGGTGCGTTGCTGGATGGGAACGAATTTGCCGAGACGGGGGGGGTCGAGGCGGGGCCTGGTGTCAGCGGCATGGCCATCCGCGATGGCCGTCTGGTAGGCCGGACGACGAGCGACTTTCCCTTGCTGCGGGTCGAGCGCACCGGGGATCTTGGTGGGCAGGACCAGGTGCATGCGGTTGAGGTGCGGATGCGCGCTTCAGAAGGAACAAACCTGATGGTGGAGTTCTCGGCCGCCGAGACGGTGGAGTTCCCGGCGCTTCGCGGCGCGATGCTGGGATCTCCGTTTGTGATGAATACGCCAATCGTGGCCGGAGACGATCTTCAGACCTACACGTTGACGCCGCTGCAGTCGGTGACCGCCGCCGCGGCGCGCCATCTGCTGGTCCGGCCCACCGATGTCGAGGGTGCGGAGTTCGAGATCGAGTCGCTGCGCGTGGTGTTTCGAAAGGAGCACCTGGCAAGCATCCCATCCGGGGTGGGATGGCAAGGCCTGGATGAGGTGTACCACGAAGCGCTGGTTTCTCGGTCGCCTGAGACACTCAGTTTCGACGTCGGCCTGGGCGCCCGCCCGTGGCTCGACCTGACACTGGGCACGATTGACAGCCTTCCGGTGACGTTCCAGGTCGAGGTGAGCCAGTCCGACGGCACGGACGCCACACGCATCCTGGCGCAAACCCTGACCACGCCCGAGCGGTGGGAACGACGGCGGCTCGACCTCGATGGGTTCGCAGGCCAGTCGGTGCGTGTCTCGCTGTCGCTCGCTTCAGATGACGACGGCGCAATCGGCTTGTGGGGCTCCCCGGTCGTGCGCAACGACGACGCGCACCCAGAGGGGGTGGCTCGGGTACCGTCTGACTCGTCGGCAGGATCCCTCGAGGATCGACCGCGCGGCGTGATCCTGATTCAAGTGGACACCTTGCGGCGCGACCATCTCGACGTCTACGGCTACGAGCGTGACACCGCGCCGGTCTTGAGTCGGTTGGCGGCCGAGGGGGCGACGTTTCGCCGCACCACGGCGCAGGCTACCTGGACCAAGGTGTCGACGCCGGCAACCATGACGTCGCTCTATCCGCTGTCACACGGCGTGCGAGACTTTGCCGACCGGCTGCCGGCAGCGGCCGAGACGCTGGCAGAGCAATATCGCGCCGCCGGCTATGCGACGTTGGCCTTCTCGTCGGTGCTCTTCACCGGGCAGTTCAGCAACATGCACCAGGGTTTCGAGGAGCTCCACGAGGCAGAGTCGGCCGATGCCGTGCCGTCCAGCAAAACGGCGCGCGAGTATGTCGACCGGCTCAGCGAGTGGCTCGGCACGCATCGCGACGTGCCGTTCTTCGTCTTTCTTCACGTGTTCGATCCTCACGATCCGTTTGAACCTCGCGAGCCATACGCGACGATCTGGGCGGACTCGGCGCACAAGACCGAGCATGAGGAACAGCTGGAGACGCTCCGAGAGCACATCGAGAACCCGCTGTTACGTCAGTTCGGGATGCCCAACCGAGAGGCATTCGACGCTGCCGACGTCGATTCCGCGGCCTTTGTCAGCTACGACCAGGACTGGTATGACGGCTCGATCCGCGGGATGGATGTCGAGCTGGGTCGGCTGGTCGAGCGGCTGCGCACCCTGGGTCTGGACGACGACACGCTCATTGTCTTCATGAGCGACCACGGTGAAGAGTTTCTCGAGCACGGCAGCATGTTTCATGGCCAAACCGTCTACAACGAGTTGACGCAGGTGCCGCTCGTCATGCGGTGGCCGGGCGCCATCCCGTCTGGAGTCGTCGTGGACGAGAACGTCCAGCTCATCGACATCATGCCGACACTGCTTGACTTGAGCGGGCTGCCGCATCCCGAGGGGCTGCAGGGCCGCAGCCTCCTGCCGTTCGTAGCGCCGTCAGGTGCAGCGGTCGAGGAGTGGGTGGCACGCCCCTCGTTCTCCGAGAAGGCGCCGACCACCGGTGGAGCCGCGCCCCCGCCCGCCGACACCGAGTCCTACGCCGTCATCGACGACGACTGGTTGTTGATTCACAACCAGACGCGTGCCGACGGCGCGCCGGAGTTCGAGCTCTACGACGTGGCTACCGACCCGCTCAATCTCGACAATGTCGCCGACGGGCAGACCGAGGTCGTCGAACGACTGGCTCGCGAGCTCGACCGCTGGCAGCGCATCGCCGAGCAGGCGCGTCTTCCCGACGACGCTACCGCCACAGAAGGTCTGAGCCAGGAGCAGCTCGAGCGGCTGCGCAGCTTGGGGTATATCCGCTAGCTCGACCGCTGTGGGATTTGGCAGCCGTCGCATGGGCTGGGCCGGTCGAAGACGGCCCCGGCCGCGCGATAATGCGCGGCCCGCAGCCCCGTCTGAAGAAGCCGCGGCGCAGTCGGTGAACCAATGGGCCCCCGCCCTCGTCGAACAAGGAGGTTCGGCAAGATTCTCGAGGGCCTGCATGCCAACAGATCTGCTCCAGGAAATCCGGAACGCGGCTCGCAGCCTCGCGCGAAGCCGTGGCTATGCGCTGATCGCACTGCTGACCGTGGCACTCGGTGTTGGCGCCAACACAGCGGTCTTTAGCGTGGTCAACGCCGTGCTCTTCCAGCCCTTGCCCTACGAGCAACCAGATCGGCTGGTCGCCCTCTGGGAGTCGAAGCGAGACAACCCCGCACTGAAGTCCCGTCCGACCGCGGGCAACTACGCCGACTGGGTGGCACAGAACCGCGTCTTCGACGAGATGGCGCTCTTTGGCGCGGCCGGGCTCAGCTGGACTGGCGACGGCGAGCCCGAGCAGTTGCTCGGGAGCCGGGTCAGCGGGAGCTACTTCCAGGTACTGGGTGCGGCGCCGCTTCTGAGACGCGCGTTTCGTGTTGACGACGCCCAGCCCGGCGCCGACGCGGTGGTTATCCTCGGTCACGGGTTGTGGCAACGGCGCTTCGGTGGACGGCCCGAGGTGGTCGGTGAGTCGATGCGGCTCGACGACCAGCTGTACACGGTCGTTGGCGTGATGCCGCCTGGCCTGTATCCCACCTGGCCTGCCACACAAGGTAACTTCGCGTTTCTGCCACGGTATCAGCAGCTGTGGGTGCCGCTGGCGCTCACAGCCGAGCAGCGCGAGGATCGGAGAAGCCATGTCTACGGCGCGATCGGTCGGCTTCGCGACGGCGTTTCGCTTGCCGCGGCGCAGGCAGAGATGGACACGATCACGGGTCGACTTGCCGAGGCGCATCCGGCAGCAAATCGCGACGAGGCGGTCATTCTGAATCCGCTCGCCGACGAGGTGGTCGGCGAAGTGCGTGCGGCGCTGCTGATCGTGCTGGGTGCGGTGAGTCTCGTGCTCCTCGTGGCTTGCGCCAACGTCGCTGGTCTGGCAATGGCGCGCAGTGTCACGCGAAGCAAGGAAATCGCGATCCGGGTCGCGCTCGGCGCCTCCCGGTGGCGCATCACACGGGCCCTCCTGATTGAAGATGTCTTGCTGACAATGGCCGGCGGGTTGGTCGGGGCGATGCTCGCGGTCCGGGTCGTCGACCTGTTGTCTCTGGTGTTGCCCGCTGACATACCGCGGTTGGCCGAGATCCGCGTGGATGGTGTGATGTTGGGCTTTGCGGCCGTGGTCGCTGCGTTCGCAGGAACCCTGTTCAGTCTTGCGCCAATCCTTCAGGTCACCGGCGGCTGCGCGGGTGCGACTCTGGCCGCTGGTCGGCGCAGCGACAGTGGTGGGTCGGGGGGTGGCAGCGCACGTGGAGGGCTGGTCACCGGGCAAGCGGCGTTGGCGGTGCTGCTCATGGTCAGCTCCGGGCTCCTGGTCAGAAGCTTCTGGAACTTGCAGCGCGTCGATCCCGGCTTCGACCCCGACGGCGTTCTGACCCTGGAGCTCTCACTGCCCGCGTCGCGGTATCCGGGGGCCAGCGAGATCCTCGGTTTCAAGACGAGGCTGCTCCAGACCGTTGGGGCGCTGCCCGGTGTGCAGTCGGTCGCCACTGCCTACAACCACCCGCTCGAGGCGACCTGGAGCGACGGCTTCCGATTCGTAGAGCGACCCGCCCCGGAGCCCGGCAGGTCGCCAGGGGGCTGGATGCGTCCGGTTGGTCACGACTACTTCGAGACCGCTGGGGTGACGCTGATTCGGGGGCGGTCCCTCACGACGGCGGACGACCTGGCTCATCCTGGCGTGGTGGTCGTCAACGAGGCGTTCGCCCGGATGTACTCGCCCGACCAGGACCCGATCGAACAACGGATCGCGTTGGCGCAGAACCTCCCCTGGTCGACACCGATCGTCCACGAGATCGTCGGTGTGGCGCGTGACGTGCGGTTCCTCGGTCTCGACGCTGCGCCTCAGCCGGCCTTCTACCGGCCATCCGCCCAGTTTCCGATCGGGCAGATGGTTCTCCTCGCGCGAACAGATGGCGACGCGGGAGCGCTGGCGGCGGCGGCTCGCGCCGCCGTGTGGTCACTCGATCCCGATCTCCCGGTGGCCGACACGAGCACCATGGCGCAGCATTTCGACAACGCCATCGCGCAACCGCGGTTCACGATGGTCCTGATCGGGTTGTTCGGCGCGTTGGCGCTGGGATTGGCCACCCTCGGAGTGTATGGGATGTTGTCCTACTACGTGGCGCAACGCACGCACGAGATCGGGGTGCGTGTCGCGATCGGAGCACGAGCCCAGGACGTGGTCAGTTTGGTGGTCGCTCGCGGCGCGCGACTGACGCTGGTTGGGCTGGGGCTGGGGCTTGCGGGCGCGGCCACGATGTCGCGCCTGATGACCAGCGTGCTCTTCGAAGTGAATTCGCTCGACGCCGCCACCTTCACCGGGGTCGCGGTCACGCTGGGCGCTGTCACGGTGGCAGCCAGCTATCTCCCGGCGCGTCGCGCGGCACGGGTCGACCCGATCACCGCCCTGCGGCAGTGATGCTGCCTGCTCGGGTGAGCATCAGGCTACCGGTGGGGGCCACACCCGTGTCCGGGCTTCGAGACCCTCGGGGAGCGCGCTCTCACTCACTCACACCGTAGTGCCAGGAGCGGATCGACCCGCGTGGCTCGACGCGCTGGGATGTATGTTGCCACGAACGCGGCGCAGGCGAGCAGGAGCGGGGTCAGCGCGAAAGTCATCGGGTCGGTGGCGCTGACGCCAAACAGCAGACTGCCGATTGCCCGTGTTGCCGCAAAGGAGGCAAGCACGCCCGCCGCCATTCCCACCAGAGCCAGTCGCATGCCCTGCCGCACGACCAACCGTCGCACGTCGGTGGCCTCGGCGCCGAGCGCCATCCGTATGCCCATCTCGTGCGTGCGCTGTTCAACCGAGTAGGCCATGACGCCGTAGATGCCGATGACGGCGAGCGCAAGTGCCACCGTCGCGAAGATCCCCAGCAGAATCGCCGAGAACCGCTCGCGCGCCACCGAGTTTGACAGCACGGTGTCGACTGTTCGCATGCTGGAGACCGGTTGGTCGGGGTCGATGGCACCCACCGCTGCTCGTACGGCGTTGCCCAAGGCAGCCGGATCGCCACTCGTTCGAACCACCAGCGACACGCCGCCGAACGTTTGTTGCGCCCACGGCTCGTAGGTCTGCACCGGCGCTTCGGCGGCGAGCCCGTATTGCTTCGTGTTCCCGACGATGCCGACGATTTCACGAAATGTCTCCGGTCCGTTGGTGACGTGGATGCCTTGCCCGATCGGATCGTCGTCGGGGAAATACTATTCGGCCATCGCCTGGTTGATCACCGCCACGCGCGGGCTGCCCTCACGGTCATCGTCGGTGAACCACCGGCCCCGCAGGAGCGGGATACCCATCGCGCGGAAGAAGTCCGGCGTGACCGCGTAGTAGTTGGTGCTCGGCATCTCGCCCGGCGCCGGCTTCGGTCTCCCCTCGATCTGGAATCCGAGCAGGTAGTCACCGGTAATCGGGAACGACTGGGTCGCCCCGACGGCGACCACACCCGGGAGCGCGTCGATCCGCCGCATGACGTCGCCGTAAAACGTGCGGCGTTCCGCTTCCTCCGTGGTGCCGGGCAGGTTGATTTGCGCGACAAGCGCATTCTCCGGGTTGAACCCGGGGTCGGCGTCTTCGAGCACCGAGAAGCTCCTGATCAGCAACCCGGCGCCGATGAGCAGCATCACCGCCAGGGCGACCTCGGCCACGACCAGCGAGTTGCGCATCAGCTGACGCCGCCGCCCGGCGGACGACCCACGGCCGCCATCCTTCAGTGCCTCGCTCATTCCGGAGCGGGACGCTTGCAGGGCAGGGACCAGACCGAACACCACCCCGGTCACCAGCGCGACGCCCAGTGTGAACAGCAGGGTCCATCCATCGAGTCCGATCTGTTCGATGCGTGGGAGCCCGGCAGGCGCCAGCGACGGCAGCGCCGTGGTGCCCCATGCCGCCAGCAGGACGCCACCGGTTGCACCGGCCGCCGCCAGCAGCAGGCTTTCGGTCAGCAACTGCCGGACGATTCGTCGCCGACTCGCACCGAGCGCCGCGCGCACGGCGATTTCTTTTTCGCGGCCGGCCGCGCGGGCCAGCAGCATGTTGGCAACGTTGGCGCAGGCGATGAGCAGGACGAGGCCCACAGCCCCGGCCAGCACCCGCAGTGCCGGCCGAGCGTCGCCAACGATCAGCTCGTGGAGAGGCACGACACTCACCGACCAGCCGGTGTTCGAGCTCGCGTGCGCCTGTTCGATCCGGCTGGCGATGGTGCGCATCTCAGCGCTGGCCTGCTCGATGGTCACATCCGGGTCGAGCCGACCGGTGACCCTCAAATAGTGTCCGCCGTAGTTGTCCCATTGCTCGGCGGTGAGTGCCAGGGGGGTCCAGAGCTGGGTGTCCTGGTTGGGAAACGCCAGACTGCGAGGTGCGACGCCGATGACCGTGTACCGGCGGTCGCTGAGCGTGATCGCCTCGCCGACCAGCTCGGGATCGCCACCGAACCGTCGTTCCCACAGTCCGTGACTGAGCACCACCACCAGGTCGCGTCCCGGTTCCATCTCCGAGGCCGTGAAGCCTCGACCCAGCGCCGGCGGCGCACCGAGCATGTCGAAGAACCCCTCCGATACCCGAGCACCGGGGAGTCGTTCCGGTTCCTCGCCCCCGGTATGGTTGAATGCCGACGCCTGGACGGCCACGAGGCTCTCGAACGTGGTGCTCTGGGCGCGCCATTCGAGAAACGAGCCGGGCGCCACAGCAAACGTGGGAAACCGCGGCACGAAGGTCTCGCGCACGGCCATCAGTCGCCCGGGGTCGCTGTAGGGGAGCGGTCGGATCAGCACGGTGTTGACGACACTGAAGATTGCCGTGTTGGCGCCGATCCCCAGAGCGAGCGCCAGTACGGCCACGAGTGTGAAGCCTGGCCGTCTGGCCAACACCCGGAGACCGTATCGCAGGTCCAATCGGAGCTCGTGCATGTCGGTCACCGGGACTACCTCAGAACCGGCTAATAAATTAGCACTTCGAGGCCATCGTAGCACCCGGTCGACGTGTCGGGCCGGCGAACGACCGTGTGCGCGGTGTCTGCAGATGTTGGACGGAGACGAGCGCCGTGAGGTTGCCCTCTAGTGCTCGGTGTCCCCTTGCTGCCCGTCGACGACGACCCTCCCGTCGAAGAGATGGATCTCCCGCTCGGCGTGCTCGGCATAGCGCGGGTCGTGCGTAACCATGCAGATGGTCGAACCCTCGGCGTGGAGCCCGGCCAACAGCTCCATCACCGCGCCGCCGTTCTTCGAATCGAGGTTGCCGGTCGGCTCGTCGGCGAGCAAGATCGACGGCTGCCCCCCGACGGCCCGGGCTACGGCGACACGCTGCTGCTGACCACCCGAGAGTTGGCTCGGCAAGTGTTTCGCGCGGTGGGCCATCTCCACCTTCTCGAGCGCATCGTTCACGCGTTCCTTCCGCTCGGCGGGTCGCATGCCCCGATAGGTCAGCGGCAGCTCGACATTCTCGTAGACCGTGAGGTCTCCGATGAGGTTGAAGCTCTGGAAGATGAAGCCGATCTCACGGTTCCGGGTCCGGGCGCGCTCGGACATCTTGAGGTTCGCCACCGGTTGCCCGTTCAGTTGATACTCTCCCTCGGACGGCGAGTCGAGCAGCCCGAGGATCGACAGCAGCGTCGACTTCCCACAGCCAGAAGGCCCGGATATGGCGATGTACTCGCCGTTCTGGATACTGAGGTCAATTCCTTCGAGGGCGTGGGTCTCGACCTCGTCGGTCAGAAAGACCTTGGTTACGTGGTCGAGATGAATCAGCGGCTGTGTCGCATCGGTCATCAGCTTGGTCCTCGCATACAAACGGTCAATCCAATCGCACACGGTCGAATGCGTCCCACTGGGACATGTCCGACAACACGACTTGATCGCCCGGCTGCAGTCCTTCGATCACCTCGATGAAGCTGACAGAGCTTCGGCCGAGACTGACCCGCGTCCGGAACGCTTCCTCACTCTCTGGATCGAACTTGAAGAGGCTGACTACGCTCTGCTCCTGTCCGAACACCGGGCGCTGCACGTAGATGACGTCCTCCAGACGCTCGAGCTCGATCGTGCCATCTACGGTCATATCTGGACGGGCACCCAAGGGCAGCTCCTCGTCGAGCGCGACATCCACCGTGACGGTGCCGTTCTGCACCGCTGGGTCGATTCGAATCACATGGCCCGAGATGACACCGTTCCGGGTGTCGACTGAGGCCAACTGGCCGTGCTGGATGTCCCGGGCCTGCGTCTCGGCAATCCGTAGCTCCGCTTTGAGGCGTGTCGGGTCACCCACGCGCGCGAGATTGGTGCCCGGCGTGACGCTCTGGCCCTCTTCGAGCGGCACCTCCTGCAGCACGCCAGAGACGCCGGCGGTCAATCGCAGGTCGCTCACCTCAGCCCGGCGGAGCTGATAAAGCGTTTCCAGCCGGTTTACCTCCGCCTGCTCGGCTGCGAGCTGCGCCTTCACCGAGTCAGTCTGTATCGCAAGCCGTCGCTGCTCGATCTCGTGCCGTATCCCCAACTCGGACGCAATGGACTGCGACTGTCTCAGCTGAATCTGCGACACCAATCCATCGGTCGCGAGCTCTTCGTCGGCTTCGGCCTGCAGGGTGGCCTGGCTGAGCTCCGATTCGACCCTTGCAAGCCCCGCCTGCTGGGTGAGCACCTGGCTTTCCAGCTCTACCCTGCGGCTCTCGAGGCGCGCCTGTCCCGCCTCGAGCTGTAACCGTGCGTCGAGTGCGCTCTGCTCGAGCTGCGGGTTGCTCAGCTCGACGATGACCGTGTCCGGCTCAACGATGGCCCCCGGCCTGATCAGGATCGTTTCGACCGTGCTGTTCGTGATCGCAGAAATCCAGCGAATCTGTTCCGGCACCAGCGTGCCAGTGCCACGGACATTTCGCAGCATCTGGCCGCGTTGCACCGTGTCCATGAAAACCGTGTCCCGTTCGACGCGTGGCGCCGCCGGTTGAAGACGTGAGATACCCACGGTGATCAGGATGACAACGACGGCGAATCCGGTGCCATACACGATGCGGCGAACCTTCTTCGCACGCGCGATGTCGGGACGAGCTATGTCGACCATGTGACTATTCCTCTGCGCTGTCGGATACGCATCATCCTATCTCTGATCCGATGATCCGACCGCGGTCGGCACCCGAAGACTCGCCTCGTTCCGCAGACAGACCGATTAGACGGAAGTGAGGGATGGAAAGTTTGCTGCCACGGGTGACCCGCCCCCTATGGTCGTTCCAATTGTTAAGAGAGAGCGAAGCTCATATCTAGCCTACCAACGGGCACTCGCGTGAGGGCCTCTGGTGCGGGCGGACGATAGCCCAGCGCACTGTGCGGTCGGAAGGTGTTGTACTCCCGCGGCCATCGTTCGATCAGGATGCTGGCTTCCGTCAGCGTATAGAAGAT
>MPMA02216009.1_pt1 | contig 14241 bp, 15 predicted proteins | sample 1617361 | NCBI WGS metagenome assembly MPMA02 (sample SAMN05944807, study PRJNA350692) | marine metagenome | biome: marine; feature: ODZ; material: water; isolation source: 180 m water sample filtered on 0.2 um supor filter | place: Pacific Ocean | collected 2012-04-08 | depth 180m m | reverse complement strand
GTATTCGCTGGTGGCGCTGGGTTTCGTGCTCATCTTCAAGGCCTCGGGCGTCTTCAACTTCGCCCAGGGCGTGCTGGCGCTGTTCGCGGCGCTGACCCTGGTCGGCCTGATGACCGGCACCGTGCCGGTGTCGCTGGGCACCATGGGCTACACCATGTCGCCCTTCCTGGCGGTGCCGCTGACCTGTGTCGTCATGGTGGGCCTGGCCTATCTGATCGAACGTGTCGTGCTCAGGCCGCTGGTCAACCAGGAACCGATCATCCTCTTTATGAGCACCATTGGGCTCGCTTTCGTGCTCGAGGGCTTCGGCGACATCCTCTGGGGCAGCACCGTCAAGCCGCTGGACATCGGCATCCCGTCGGGCAATTTCGAATGGCAGGGCATCCAGTTCCAGGTCTTCGAGATCTGGGCCGCCGTGACGGCCGCCATCCTGGTCACGGTGCTGGCCATCTTCTTCCAGAAGACGCGCATCGGCCGCGCCTTGCGCGCCGTCGCCGACGACCATCAGGCGGCGCTGTCGGTGGGCGTGCCCTTGAAGAACATCTGGATCATCGTGTGGTCGGTATCGGGCGTGGTGGCGCTGGTCGCCGGCATCATGTGGGGCTCCAAAAGCGGCGTCCAGTTCTCGCTCTCGCTGATCGCGTTGAAGGCGCTGCCGGTGCTGATCCTGGGCGGCTTTACCTCGGTGCCGGGCGCCATCGTCGGCGGCCTCATCATCGGGGTCGGCGAAAAGGTTGCCGAGGTCTACTGGGGGCCGCTGATCGGCGGCGCCATCGAGAACTGGTTCGCCTACATGGTGGCGCTGGTGTTCCTGCTGTTCCGGCCCCAGGGCCTGTTCGGCGAAAAGATCATCGAAAGGGTGTGACGTCATGATTTACCGCGAGGCCGGCCAGATCAAGACGAGCTACGCCGCCGACCAGGCCATATTCCCGATCACCCAGGATCGCTGGTTCATCGGCGCCATGCTGATCATCGCTTTCATCATGATCCCCCTGGTGGGCAACGAATACTTCTTCCAGGCCATCATGATACCGGTGCTGATCTACTCGCTGGCCGCCATCGGCCTCAACATCCTGACCGGCTATTGCGGCCAGGTGTCGCTGGGCACGGGCGGCTTCATGGCGGTGGGAGCGGTGTCGTGTTACAAGCTGATGACCGGCTTCCCCGAGTTGAACCTGATCGTGGTGTTGCTGCTGTCGGGCTTTGTCACGGCCGCCGTCGGCATGATTTTCGGCATCCCCAGCCTGCGCATCAAGGGCTTCTATCTGGCCGTCGCCACCCTGGCTGCCCAGTTCTTCCTCAGTTGGCTCTTCAACAAGGTGCCCTGGTTCGTCAACTATACGCCTTCCGGCACCATCACGGCACCGCCGCGCGAGGTGCTGGGCGTCATCATGACCGGTCCCTACGCCACCAGCCTGTCGCGCTACTTTTTCTGCCTGATCGTCGTCTGCGTGTTCGCGCTGCTGGCCAAGAACATGGCGCGGGGCTCGGTGGGCCGGGCCTGGATGGCAATTCGTGACATGGACATAGCGGCCCAGTTGATCGGCTTCAGGCCCTTCCAGGTCAAGCTGCTGGCCTTCTCCATCAGCTCCTTCTACATCGGCGTCGCCGGGGCCATGATGTTCGCGCTCTGGCTGGGTGCCGTCGAGACCGCCGAGGCCTTCGACATCAACCTCTCGTTCCAGGTGCTGTTCATGGTCATCATCGGCGGCCTGGGCTCGATCGCCGGCTCCTTCATGGGCGCCGCCTTCATCGTGCTGATGCCGATCCTGCTGACCAACGTCATGGTCGGCGGCATGGGCATGCAGGCGGTGACCGCCAAACACATCGAGATCATCATTTTCGGCTCGCTGATCATCCTGACGCTGATCATTGAGCCCAATGGCATGGCCAGGCTGTGGCAGATCGCCAAGGAAAAATTGCGGCTATGGCCCTTTCCACACTAAGAATCATGGTTCGCCCTGTCGGAGCGGATTGTGCGACCCGCCGAATATTGTTTAATGTTGGCGCAGTCGAAAGAAACTATCCGATGAACTGGAAGCAAGCTGGGAGATGGGTATGAAATACAGCAGATTTTCACTAGGGCTGGCTGCCGCCGTCGCTTTGACGGTGGTGGGAACAGCCGAGGTCGCGATCGCGGAGGACACCATATTCCTGCCGGGACTGACCTACCGCACCGGGCCTTACGCGCCGAACGGCATCCCCTTCGGTAACGGGTTCCGGGATTACATCACACTGATCAACGAACGCGACGGCGGCGTCGGTGGCGTCAAGCTGGTCTACGAGGAATGCGAGACCGGCTACAACACCAAGGTTGGTGTCGAGTGCTACGAGAAGCTGAAGAGCAAGAACCCGGTGGTGGTCATCCCCAATTCGACGGGCATCACCTACCAGCTCATTCCCAAGGCGCCGGTCGACAAGATTCCGGTGTTGACCATCGGCTACGGCCGCACCACGGCGGCTGACGGCCGGGTCTTCCCCTGGGTATTCAACTTCCCCACCACCTACTGGAGCCAGGCCAGCGCGGTCATCAACTACATCGGATCGCAAGAAGGCGGACTGGGTAACCTCAAGGGCAAGAAGATCGCCCACATCTACCACAACAGCGCCTACGGCAAGGAAGCCAACCCCACCCTCGATGTGTTGGCCAAGAAGTTTGGCTTTAAGCTGACCAAGCTTGCCGTCGACCATCCCGGTCAGGAGCAGAAGGCGACCTGGCTGCAGATCCGGCGCCTCAAGCCGGACTACATCTTCATGTCCGGCTGGGGCGTGATGAACCAGGTGGCGGTCAAGGAAGCCGCCGCCATCGGCTACCCCATGGATCACTTCATCGGCAATTGGTGGTCGGGCACGGAAAGCGACGTCATGCCGGCCGCCATGGGAGCCAACGGCTACAAGGCAGCCACTTGGCATCCGCCGGGCCGCGATTTCGATCTGCATCGCGACATCCTCAAGTACGTCTATGACAAGGGTAAGGGTGCCGGCGAGCGCGACCGCGTCGGCGAGGTGCTGTACACCCGCGGTGTCTTCAACTTCATCATCGTGGTCGAGGCCATCCGCGACGCCCAGAAGAAATTCGGCGTCAAGGTGGTCAACGGCGAACAGGTCCGCTGGGCCCTGGAAAACATGAGCATCGACCAGGCGCGGTGGAAGAAGATCGGTCTCTCGGGCTACAACGACATCAACGTCACCTGTGCCGATCACGAAGGCTCGGGCCCGGTGCTGATCCAGCAGTGGAACGCCAAAACCAAGACCTGGAAGCTGGTCAGCGGTTGGAACAAGGTGATGCGTGACGTGGTGCGGCCGATGATCGAGTCGGGCGCCGCCGCCTACGCCAAGGAAAACAACATCACACCGCGTAGCTGCAGCTAGGCGGCGTGGTGTCGTTTGTAATCCTTACCGAGTAACCCGAGTAACGGGATGTAGACGTGGATAAAGCCGTGAACGATACGCAGACCCTTCTCGAAGTGAGCAACATCGAGGTCATCTACAATCATGTGATCCTGGTGTTGCGCGGCGTATCGCTCGAGGTCCCCAAGGGGAGCATCGTCGCTCTCCTTGGGGCCAACGGCGCCGGCAAGACAACTACGCTCAAGGCGATTTCCAACCTCCTTCATGCCGAACGCGGCGAGGTCACCAAGGGCGCCATCCTCTATCAGCAGGAACCGGTGCAGGCCCGCAGCCCAAGCGAATTGGTCAAAAAGGGCGTCATCCAGGTGATGGAGGGACGCCACTGCTTCGAGCATCTGACCGTCGAGGAAAACCTGCTTACCGGGGCCTACACCCGCAGCGGCGGCCGGGCCGTGGTGAACGAAAGTTTGGATTTGGTTTACAGCTATTTTCCCCGCCTCAAGGAGCGCTCGAGCGCCCTGGCCGGCTATATCTCCGGCGGCGAGCAGCAGATGACGGCGATCGGCCGCGCCTTGATGGCCGAGCCCAATCTGATCCTGCTCGACGAGCCCTCGATGGGTCTGGCGCCGCAGTTGGTCGAGGAAATTTTCGAAATCGTCGATCGATTGAACAAGCAGGAAGGCGTCAGCTTCCTGCTGGCTGAGCAGAACGCCACCATGGCGCTACGTTACGCCGATTACGGCTATATTCTCGAGACCGGCCGCGTCGTGCTCGATGGCGAGGGCGCCAAGCTGGCCGAGAACGAGGACATCAAGGAATTCTACCTGGGCCTCAGCGCCTCGGGACGCAAAAGCTATCGCGACGTGAAACACTATCGGCGGCGCAAGCGCTGGCTGGCCTAATCCGCGGCCAGGGCCGATCGCCAATCTTCCGAAGGGGGCACCCCCATGGCCAATGACGAACATTACGACGACCTGGAAATCCGCGATCCCGCGATGCGCGAGGCCGACAACCTCAAGCACCTGCAAAGCCAGGTCGCCCACGCCAAGCAGAACTCGGCCTACTTCGGCAAGGTCTTCGCCGACTTCGAGGCCGCCGACATCACGGACCGGGCGGCGCTGGCCAAGCTGCCGGTGACACGCAAGCACGACCTGATCGAGACCCAGCCCCTGGATCCGCCCTTCGGCGGCCTCAATGCCTGGCCCATGGAGAAGCTCTGGCATATCTTCCAGTCGCCCGGCCCGATCTACGAATGCGACGCCGACGTCAAGGACTACTGGCGCTTCGCCCGCGGCATGTGGGCCGCCGGCTTCCGCGCCGGCATGATCGTCCACAACACCTTCTCCTACCACATGACGCCGGCCGGCAGCCTCATCGAATCGGGGGCCCGGGCCATCGGTTGCCCGGTCTTCCCCGGCGGCGTCGGCAACACCGAGATGCAGGTCGAGGCCATGAGCCGCCTCAAGCCGGCGGCCTATGCCGGCACGCCCTCGTTTCTCAACATCATCCTCGACAAGGCCGACGAGATGGGCGTCGAGCCCAGCTACTCCGTCGCCACGGTGGGCGGCGAGCCGCTGCCCGCCAGCGTGCGCACCAAGATCGAGGACCGCGGAATTACCTGCTTGCAGGGCTACGGCACCGCCGAGTTGGGCCAGGTGTCCTACGAATCCAAGGCCAAGGACGGCATGATCATCGACGAAGGCGTGCTGGTCGAGCTGGTCGAGCCCGGCACCGGCAACCCGGTGGCCGAAGGTGAGGTCGGCGAGGTCGTGGTCACCCACCTGGTCAACCAGGCCTATCCCCTGATCCGCTTCGCCACCGGTGATCTTTCCGCCTTCATGGACAGCCCAAGCCCCTGCGGCCGCAGCAACACCCGTATCCGGGGCTGGATGGGCCGGGCCGACCAGACCACCAAGGTGCGCGGCATGTTCGTGCATCCGCCCCAGGTCGGCCAGGCGGTGGGCCGCCACCCCGAAATCAAGAAGGCGCGCTTGGTCATCGACCAGGCGGACGGCCGCGATTCCATGGTACTGAAATGCGAAGTCGCAGGCGGCGGCTCGGACGACCTGGCCACGGCCATCGCCGCTTCCATCCAGACCTGTTGCAAGCTCAGGGGCGAGGTCGAATTCGTCGAGCCCGGCAGCCTGCCCGAGGACGGCAAGGTGATCGACGACATCCGTACCTTCGATTAGGACGTCTTGAGATTGAGCAAGGCCACTTTCGCCGCCGAGGCCCTGGCCTGCGTGCGGGGCGAGCGGCTGGTCTTTTCGGACCTCGACTTCCAGGTATCGAGCGGTGAGGCCCTGATCCTGCGCGGCCCCAACGGCAGCGGCAAGTCGACACTGTTGCGCCTGGTTGCTGGCTACCTCGACGCCAGCGCCGGGATCTTGACCTGGAACGGCCAGCCGGTGGCCGACGATCCCGATGCTCATCGCCGACGGCTGCACTACGTCGGTCATCTCGATGCCGTCAAGGCGCCGCTTACGGTGGCGGAAAACCTGGCCTTTTGGGCCGGCCAGGGTCACAGGGACGAGAGCGGCGGCGACCTCGAGGATCGCCTGCGCCAGGCGCTCGAACGCCTCGGCCTCGGCCGCCTGGCCGAGGTTCCCGGGCGCTTCCTCTCGGCCGGCCAGAAACGCCGCCTCAACCTGGCCCGCCTGGCCGCCAGCCCGGCCCGGCTCTGGCTGCTCGACGAGCCCACGGTTTCGCTCGATGCCAATGGTGCCGGCGTGCTCGCCGAGATGGTCGTCGAGCACCTCGGGGCCGGCGGCCTGGCCATGATCGCCACCCATATCGATCTCGGTCTCATTGAGACCCGGGTGCTGACGCTGGGGGCGACGGCGTGAGGCGCTTTGGCGCCCTGGTGGCCCGCGATCTCCGCCTGGCTTGGCGCCAGGGCAGCGCCAGTTCGCTGGTGGTGGCGTTTTTCGTGCTCACCGTGACGCTGTTTCCGCTCGGCGTCGGGCCCGAGATCAACCTTCTCCAGCGCATGTCCTCGGGCGTCATCTGGGTGGCCGCGCTGCTGGCGGCCATGCTCTCGCTCGATCGCCTGTTCCAAGCCGATTTCGAGGACGGCAGCCTCGATCTGCTGGCGCTTTCGCCGCTGCCGCTTGAACTTGCCGTGGTGGCCAAGTGCGCCACCCATTGGCTGACCACCGGGTTGCCGCTGATCCTTGCCGCCCCCATCCTGGCTGTGCTGCTGCACATGGAGAGCGAAGGTTTCCTGACCCTGATCGCGGCCATGGCGCTGGGTACGCCGTCGCTCAGCCTGATCGGCGCCATCGGCGCGGCGCTGACGGTGGGCATGCGGCGCGGCGGCGTGCTGCTGTCGCTGCTGGTGCTGCCGCTCTATATCCCGGTATTGATCTTCGGCGTCGGCGCCGTCGACGCCGCCATCGGCGGCCTGACCCAGGAGCCCCATCTGCTGATTCTGGGCGCCATGCTGCTGGTCGCGGTGGCGCTCTGCCCCTGGGCCGCGGCGGCGGCGCTGAGGCTGAACCTGGAATGATGCCGAGCCGGGGCAACACGGTGCTATAAGGGCGGCTGGAGAAAAAATGTTCCAACGCTTCGCCAATCCCAACCGCTTCGTGCGCCTGACCGGCGCCATCCTGCCCTGGTCGACGGGGCTGGCGGCGCTGCTCATCGCGGTGGGGCTCTACCTCGGGCTCTTCGTGGCCCCGCCCGACTATCAGCAGGGCGACAGCGTGCGCATCATGTTCGTCCACGTGCCGGCCGCCTGGATGGCGCTGTTCGTCTACACCACCATGGCCGGGGCCAGCGCCGTCGGCCTGATCTGGAAGCACCCGGTGGCCGATCTCACGGCCAAGGCCAGTGCCCCCGTGGGCGCCGCCTTCACCTTCATCGCCCTGGTCTCGGGCTCGCTCTGGGGCCAGCCCATGTGGGGCACCTGGTGGGTCTGGGACGCGCGCCTGACCTCGGTGCTGGTGCTGTTTTTCCTCTACCTCGGCTACATGGCGCTGTGGCAGGCCTTCGAGGACCCGGAACGCGCCGGCAAGGCCGCCGCCATCCTGGCGCTCGTCGGCTTCGTCAACGTGCCCATCATCAAGTTTTCGGTCGACTGGTGGAATACGCTGCACCAGCCGGCCAGCGTGATGCGCGCGGACGGGCCGGCCATCCACCCCTCGATCCTGGTGCCCTTGCTGCTGATGTCGCTGGGCTTCACGTTTTTCTATCTTTCGATCGTCATCGTGCGGACGCAGCGCGAGATCATGGCCCGCAAGATCCGTTCCCTGCGCCTGCTCCAGGTCGAGCGCGAGAGTGCGGGCTGAGCACCGTCCTGCGACAAAAGGCCCGCTGGACGCCCGGCCGGCGGCGCCTATATAAGGGGCGTCGCGGGACCAGGAAAGCGCCAAGACAGCGGAGCCATGAATTCCCTTTTTGAATTTTTCGCCATGGGCGGCTATGCGGCCTTTGTCTGGCCGGCCTATGCCCTGGCCGCCGTGATAATGGGCTGGCTGGCCTGGAGCAGCGTGCGCAGCCTCAGGGCCGACCGCCGCACGCTGGAAAACCTGCAGGACGAACGCCGTGAGGCGCGGGCCGGCGAAGCCGCCGAGGCAAGCCATGACGCGTAAGCAGCGCCGCCTGACCTTCGTCATCGTCGGCATGGTCTTGCTGGCCGCCGCCACGGGGCTGGTGCTCAACGCTTTTCGCGACAATCTCGTGTTCTTCCACACGCCCACCGAGGTGGCTGAGAAAAAGATCCCGCCGGAGCGGCGATTTCGATTGGGCGGCCTGGTCGAGGAAGGCTCGGTGGGCAAGGCGGCCGACGGCGTCACCGTAACCTTCCGCGTCACCGACACCGTGGAGTCGGTGCCGGTCAGCTTCAAGGGCCTGTTGCCAGATCTTTTTCGCGAAGGCCAGGGTGTCGTCGTCGAAGGCAAGCTGGACCAAGCCGGCCTCTTTGTGGCCAGTGAGGTGCTGGCCAAGCACGACGAAAACTACATGCCGCCAGAAGCTACCGAGGCCATCAAGAAGGCTGGCCAGTGGAAGGGTGATTGAGCCCGAATGATTGCCGAAATCGGTCATTACGCCCTCATCCTGGCGCTCGCCATGGCCATCGTTCAGGGCACGTTGCCGCTGGCCGGGACGGCGCTGGGCCGGCCCGCCTGGACGGCCGTGGCGCGGCCGGCGGCGCTGGGCCAGTTCCTCTTCGTGGCCCTGGCTTTCGCGGCGCTGACCTATGCCTACGTGGTCTCCGACTTCTCGCTGGCCAACGTCTGGAAGAACTCCCATTCGGCCAAGCCGATGCTCTACAAGGTGTCCGGGGTGTGGGGCAACCACGAGGGCTCGCTGCTGCTGTGGATCCTCATCCTGACGCTCTTCGGTGGCGCCGTGGCGCTATTCGGCAACAACCTGCCGACCCGCCTGAGGGCCCGGGTGCTCGGCGTGCAGGGCCTGATCGCCATCGGCTTCATCCTTTTCATCCTGCTCACCTCGAACCCCTTCGAGCGCCTGGTGCCGGCGCCGGCCGACGGCCGCGGCCTCAATCCGCTGCTGCAGGACCCCGGCCTGGCCTTTCATCCGCCCTTCCTCTATCTCGGCTACGTCGGCTTCTCCATCGCCTTTTGCTTCGCCATCGCGGCCTTGATCGAGGGCCGTGTCGATCCGGCCTGGGCGCGCTGGGTCAGGCCCTGGACCCTGGCCGCCTGGTGTTTTCTCACACTGGGCATCGCGCTGGGCAGCTGGTGGGCCTATTACGAGCTGGGCTGGGGCGGCTGGTGGTTCTGGGACCCGGTCGAGAACGCTTCGTTCATGCCCTGGCTGGCGGGCACCGCGCTGCTGCACTCGGCCATCGTCGTCGAGAAACGCGACGCCCTCAAGGCCTGGACCATCCTCTTGGCCATCCTGGCCTTTTCGTTGAGCCTGCTGGGCACCTTCCTGGTGCGCTCGGGCGTGCTCATGTCGGTCCACGCCTTTGCCACCGATCCCGCCCGCGGCGTCTACATCCTGGCCTTCCTGGCCGCCGTGGTGGGCGGCTCGCTGATCCTTTTCGCTGTGCGCGCACCGGCCCTCAAGGGCGGCGGCCTGTTCGCGCCCATAAGCCGCGAGGGCGCCCTGGTGCTCAACAACCTGCTGCTCACCACGGCCTGCGGCACGGTGCTGCTGGGCACCCTCTATCCGCTCTTCCTCGATGCCCTGAGCGGCGACAAGGTGTCGGTCGGGCCGCCCTTCTTCAACGCCACCTTCGGGCCCCTCATGGTGCCGCTGGTGATGGCCGTGGCGGTCGGTCCCATGCTGGCCTGGAAGCGTGGCGACGTGGCCGGCGCGCTGATGCGCCTCAAGTTCGCCTTCTTCGCCGCCGGCGCCTTGGCGCTGGTTAGTTGGGGACTGCAAAGCGAAGGCCCCGTCCTGGCCCATTTCGGCATTGCGCTCGGCATCTGGCTGGTGGCCGGGGCGCTGATCGAGTGGGGCCAGCGCCTGCGCCTCTTCGGCGCGCCGCTGGGCGAAAGCTGGCAGCGGCTGCGCCGCCTGCCCCGGGCCGCCTGGGGCATGACGCTGGCCCATTTGGGTTTCGGCGTGGTCATCCTGGGCATCACCGGCAGTACCGCCTGGCAGGAGGAAAAGCTCCAGGTCATGCGCCCCGGCGAGACCGTGGTCGTGGGCGGCTACGCCTTCACCTTCCGTGGTGTGGTGGCGGCCCAGGGCCCCAACTACAGTGCGCGCCGCGGCACCTTCGAGGTGCGGCGCGGCGACGACCTGGTGGCCGTCATGCAGCCCGAGGCCCGGGCCTACCCCACCTCGCCCCAGGCAACCACCGAGGCCGCCATCCGGCCGACGCTGTGGGCCAACCTCTACGCCGTGGTGGGCGACGCCGACGGCCGTGGCGGCTTTGCTACCCGGCTCTACCTCAAGCCGCTGGTCGACTGGATCTGGCTGGGCTCGCTGATCATGACGCTGGGCGGTCTGGTGTCGCTTAGCGACCGCCGCCTGCGCGTCGGTGCCCCGGCCGGCCGCCGGCGGCGGCTCAGCGGCACAAAGAAGGCCGAGGCCTGAGCCAGTGCGCCTTTCCTTCATCATCCCGCTGGCCGTCTTCGCGGTTCTGGTATTGGCCCTGGGCGTCGGCCTCACCCTCAATCCCCGGGTCATTCCCTCGGCCCTGATCGACAAGCCGGTGCCGGAGTTCGAGTTGCCGCCGGTGCTGGGGCACGAGCGCGGTTTCGCCACCACGGACTTGAAAAAGGGCAAGGCCGCCGTCGTCAACATTTTCGCTTCCTGGTGCGGCCCTTGCCGCATCGAGCATCCGCTGTGGATGGAGCTGGCCAAAGGGGGGCAGGTGCCGCTGCATGGCATCAACTACAAGGACAAGCCCGAGAACGCCCGCGACTGGCTGGCGCGCTACGGCGACCCCTACACCTTGATCGGGGCCGACCGCGACGGCCGCGTCAGCATCGACTGGGGCGTCTATGGCGTGCCCGAGACCTTTGTCGTCGACGGCCAGGGCCGCATCGCCTTCAAGCACGTCGGCGTCATGACCCGGCAGATACTGGACCAGACCATCATGCCGCTGATCCGAGAGCTGGACGCCAAATGATGCGCCTGGGGGGGGCGCTACTGGCGCTGTTACTGGTTTTCACGGCCGCCAGCGGCGCTGCCAGCGCCCAAGGCGTCGACCAGCCGCTCAGCGATCCGGCCCAGGAAACCCGTGCCCGGGCGCTCTTCAAGGATCTCCGCTGCCTGGTCTGCCAGAACCAGTCGATCGACGATTCCAACGCCGATCTGGCCCGCGACCTGCGCCAGATCGTGCGCGAACGCGTCGCGGCGGGTGACAGCGATGCCGAGGCGGTCAATTTCCTGGTCTCGCGCTATGGCGACTGGGTGCTGCTCAATCCGCCCTTCAAGCCGGGCACGCTGGTGCTCTGGCTGGGGCCGCTGGCGTTGCTGCTGCTGGCCGCGGGCGTGACCTTTGCCTACCTCAGGCGGCAACGCCGGCCGGCCGCCGCCCCGGCGGCGCTCAGCGAGGATGAGCGCCGGCGCCTCGAAGCCTTGCTCGAAGACGACTGATGCTTTGGCTGGTCTTCACCGCCATGACCGGGCTGGCGCTCGTGCTGCTGCTGACACCGCTGCTCAGGAAGGCCCGGCCCGATGCCGTCGCCGAGGCCGGCGGCCATGATCTGGCCGTCTACCGCGACCAGTTGCGCGAACTAGAGGCCGAGGCCGAACGCGGCACCATCGCGGCGGGCGAATTCGAAGCGGCGCGGACCGAGATCGAGCGCCGCCTGCTGGCCGCCGCCGAGCACCAGCCCCAGGAAAAGCAGCCCCAGGCCGCCGGCCGCCAAGCCGACCTGGTGGCCGCGCTTTGCCTGGCCCTGGCCCTGCCGGCGGCGGCGGCCGGGCTCTACCTTTGGCTGGGGGCGCCCGACCAGCCCGGGGTACCCTTGGCCGGCCGGCCGGCCAGCCCGCCACCAGCGGCCCAGGCCGTTCCCGACATGACGGCGGCGGTGGCTGGTCTGCGAAAGCGGCTGGAGCAAAACCCCGACAACCGCCAGGGCTGGCTCATGCTGGGCCGCTCCTATGGCGTGCTCAAGCGCTATGCCGAGGCGGCCCGGGCCTATGGCCGGGCCGCCGACATCGAGGACGGCGCCGACGTCCGCATGGCCCAGGGCGAGGCCCTGGCCCACGCCGCCGAAGGCAGCGTCACGCCGGCCGCCGAAGCCGCCTTCCGCCAGGCCCTGGCCTTCGATCCGCGCCACATCGGCGGCCGCTTCTACCTCGGCATCATGGAGGCCCAGCGCGGCCGCTGGCGGGCGGCGTTCGACCTCTGGCTCGAGATCGCCGCCGATACGCCGGCCGATGCGTCCTGGCGCCAGGCTTTGATGCAGCACCTCGAAGATGCCGCCGGCCGTCTCGACCTCGACCTGGCGGCGTTGCTGCCCGAGCCGCCGGCCGGCAGCGACGCGGCGGCCGAGCTCAGGGGCACGACGCCCCAGCAGCAACAGCAGATCCGGGCCATGGTGGCAAGGTTGGCGGCACGGCTGGAGAACAGCCCCGATGACCTCGAGGGCTGGCTCAAGCTGGCGCGCAGCTACCGCGAGCTGGGCGACAAGCCCAAGACGCTCTCGGCCCTGGCCCAGGCCGGCCGGCTGGCCCCCTTGGACGCCGAGGTGCAGATGATGCACGCCGCCGAGATCATCCAGCAGGCCGGGCCCCAGAGCGCCGTGCCGGCGGCCGCCGTCAGCCTCATGCAACGCGTCCTCGGCTTGGATGCGAAAAACCGCGATGCGCTTTATTTCATCGGCCTCTGGCAGGCCCAGGCCGGCCACAAGGCCGAAGCCATCGCCACCTGGCAGCGCTTGCTGGCGCTGCTGGAGCCCGGCGGCAGGGCGCACCAGAGCGTCAAGCAGCGCATCGAGGCCCTCGAAGCCCAGCCCAAAAAAGCGAATGGAGGTGCCGGGGGATAGCACCTCCATTCTGGTTGCGGACCATGGGGGTGGTCCGCTCAAGCGCGATCCAAACCAATCAACCAAGAATCGGATCGCCTCTCGGCCCCATCATCGCAACCGCCATGCCACACCGGCCAGCCCGGCCAAAGCGCTGAAATCCGCCGAATCACCGGGATTCGCCCTGGGGTCGTGCGGATTTGGTACAAACCATCGTGCCATTTTGGGACAAACTGGGAGATTCCCAACTCGGTTTTTCTTGACTTTGTCCCCGGCGCCACAGACACAATAAGGGTTGGAGAGTTCTCTTTCGGCGTTTGGGCCACGATTCCGAACCCGAGGACAGGACCATGACTGAAATCATGACCGTCAACATCGCGCCGGCGTCATTCGCCCAGGAGCCGTTCATCACCGAGCCGCAGCGGCCGGCGGACCAGGCTTCGAACCGGCCCATCGAGGACTCGAGCGCCTCGTCGGCCGATCGCAACGACGACGAGATCCAGGCCCGTCAGGCGGCCCGCGAAGCCGACCGCGAGGAGCGCGAGGAGCGCGACGAGAAGCGCCGCCAGAACTCGGAGAACACGGTCGACATCCGGGTCTGAGGCAGGCCGACCATAAGATCAGATAATTCGCCCGCCGGCGAACCCGGCGGGTTTTGTCTGTCCGGGCCGGCGCTCCGCATCTGGACGCGGGAGTAGCGGCGTGCCAGAGTTTGGCCATGAGCAAGAAACGCCCGCGCCACTACCAATGGCCGCCGCTGCCAGACAATTTCACTGAGACTGTGCCCGAGGGCGACAATCTGGAGCGGCTGGTCTGCGACACCTGCGGCTTCATCAACTACATAAATCCCAAGATCGTCGTCGGCGCCGTGGTGGCCTGGCAGGACCGCATCCTCATGTGCCGCCGCGACATCGAGCCCAGGCGCGGTTATTGGACCATGCCGGCCGGTTTTCTCGAAGAGCGCGAAACGGTGCGCGATGGCGCCCGGCGCGAGGCCCTCGAGGAGGCCGAAGCCGAGATCGAGGTCGGCGCGCTGTTGGCCATCTACGAGATCCCGCGCATCAGCCAGGTGCAGATGTTCTTCCGCGCCACACTCCTGTCCGACGACGTCGGCGTCGGCATGGAGACCCAGGAGGTGGCGTTCTTCGACTTCGACGACATGCCCTGGGACGATCTCGCCTTCCCCACCGTGACCTGGGCGTTGAAGGACTACCAGAAGGTCGCCGGCCAGGACGACTTCGCGCCCTTCACCACCCCCGACACCAAGCTCGGCCGGCGCATCGCCTCGGGCGAACTTTAGAGAGTGCCTATCCGGATAATGCAGACACCCACTACATATAGAGTTGCCGCACACGTCCTTTTTACGGCAGCAATTAGCCGAGGCTGTTGAAGAACTCGGTCCTGGGGCCAATGCTGGTGTCCGCAATTGCTAGAAGCGGACACTTCCTTTCCGCCGCCGGCCGTCGCCGGGGCGGTTTTGCCTATTCGGTGG
>MPMA02271874.1_pt1 | contig 14297 bp, 15 predicted proteins | sample 1617361 | NCBI WGS metagenome assembly MPMA02 (sample SAMN05944807, study PRJNA350692) | marine metagenome | biome: marine; feature: ODZ; material: water; isolation source: 180 m water sample filtered on 0.2 um supor filter | place: Pacific Ocean | collected 2012-04-08 | depth 180m m | reverse complement strand
GCGACACCGAGACCGCCGTGGGGTTTTTCGAGCAGGTTGTCGCGGTCGACCCCAGTTCTGCGGAGGGCACACAGGCGAGTGAGTTTATCGCACAGCTGAGGAACTGAGTTTAGAGGCCTCCCGTCCACCAAGTCGAGCTCTGGCTCGCCGCCGAACACGGGAAACGCGGCAAGCGCGGGTGGAAGAAGCTCCATCTCGGTGTAGACCGGTCTGGCGTGATCGTCGCCCAGGCTGTGACGGAATCCACGGGCGACGACGCCACGACGGGAGTTGGTCTGATCGAGCAGGTGGGCAGGGATTTCACGAGCGTGACAGCCGATACGGCGTACGACATGCGCGGGTTCTACAATGCCGCCGGTGCCCGTGGCGCACGGGTCATTGTTCCACCGACCAAAACTGCCTCCGTGTCACGCCGCGGCCCACGGTCCGTCGTGCGCGACCGAACGATCCGGCGGGTGCAGGTTCTTGGACGTCGACGCTGGAAGAAGGCTTCAAGATATCATCGGCAGGCTCGCGCGGAGAACGCCGTCTTCCGGTACAAATCGATCATCGGAGCTGGGCTGAGAGTTCGCTCCGAAGCGGGGCGACAGACGGAAGCGCTGCTCGGATGCAATATCCTGAATCGCATGACGGAGCTTGGTCGACCCGCGTCCTACAGCATCGGCCGTTGAAGCTCTACCAAGGCCGGAGCGGTGCACCTCGAACGCCGAATCTCGCAACAGCGCCCCGTTTGGTGTTCCCAACGGGATTCGACGCTAGTTGGAGGCATCGCTTTCAGGGGAAGACCGCGGCCTGAAGCGTCCCAGACCCGTCTACAAGCCCCTATGGACGGGACAAGACGCAGGGTGGGGACCAACACGGAGGACGTGTGATGGACAATCGGACGATTGCAGGGTTCGCGGTTGGAGTGGTGCTCCTGGTCGGCGTGACAGGCTGGGTGTCCACGGCCCCGTACTTGGGCAACGAGGGACTCTCACGAACGCCAGGTGTCATCATCGGCGGGACCGATACACCGGCGCCGAGCGACTTCACACCGCTCAATGACGCCAGGGGGCCCTTGATCATGAAGTTGACCGGGTTTCCGCCGTTCGTCGTCTATCTCTCGTACGCAGGCACGCCCGAGGGGGTGATCACGGCCACCCGTCCGGACGGAGGATATTGGGCACAGCGCGTGAGGGACGGGACCGGCGACGGATGGTTGCGCTTCGGTGACGAGACGTATGCGATGCGCGCCACCGAAGTCGTGGGTGACGCGCGCATCCCACTGCTCGAGCGGTGGTCGGCCCGGAGCGGCATGCCCATGGACTCGCCGGGTCCGGAGCCACTTCGCGACTGGGAGGTCTTCTTCTGGACGCCCAGGTAGTTCCGAGCCGGACAGACCGGCCTCCACCTCAACAAGAAGCTGCGCGCGTGGGAGGACTACGACTATTACCACCGGCCGCACGGTGCGCTCGACGGACGAACCCCGGACGAGCGACTACTCACCAAGACGAAGACCGACGTGTCATCGACGTTTCAGGACACTTCACAACTGGTATGCCGTCCGGCCCCGACTGCAACTCTTTCGTCGGGCAAGGCTTTTGCCTTGCCTCGCAGGCCTAAAGGCCTGCGCCACAGTCCTGAGAGCTGTCGCCACATCTCCCGCTGCCCGCCTCGCTTTCGACGCTTACGGATTGCCGGCGTCATCCAACAGGTCTGGCGGGTACGCGTGAGGCTGCTGCCTCGAGACCAGTGCGCAGCCCATTTCCAAGCCGTGTGATGTTCTCAGCTATAGCGACCGGGAGCCGTGCTCGAACGCTCCTCATCTGGGGCCTCGTCCTCGAGTTTCCCCTCCGATATCTGATCTTCCCAGACCCTTGGTTGCACGAGGCGGACCACTGGTACTTCATCCAGCCCACACGGCTCATGATCGAGGTCGCCTTCGTGGTTGCCGCGTTTGTGCCGTTCTTGTGTGTAGACGAACTACGGGCGCTCACCACGACCAGACTGGATCGCAGGCAGCTTCTGTATCTGGTGTTTGGCGTGCCGGTTGCCCTCGGCCTGTTCGGCGTGACCGAGTGGTCCGAGATCGAGGCGATTCAACGCGGCGATCTGTGGTCACAGGTCCCGGTCTGGTTCGTCACCGGCCTGTTCATCGGCGTGGGCCAGGAATTGACATTCCGGGGCCTCATCTTCACCGGCGTGAAATCCTCGGCTGGCACGAGAATGGCCGTGGTCATCTCGACGGCGTTGTTCGTCGTCGGGCCGTTGCACGGACCCCGCATGTACGCCTATGCGACGAGTGGCTTCACCTCTGAAGCCCTGGTGCTCTTGGGTGTGTTTACAGCTACCGGGCTGACCTTCACCTGGGTTCGGACCAGGACGCGACACGTGCTGGTCCCGGCGCTGCTGCACGGATTCGGCAATGCCGTCAAGTGGGGCACCGTCTTCGTGATCAAGCTGCATTCGTGAGCAAAAAGGGTGTGGTGAACGAGGTGTGCGTCGCCGGTCGCCGGGATGTTCACGTCGAGAAACACCGCGCGAGCCTCGTTCCGCGATGGCGTGCCTGGGCCAGATCTCAATGGACACACGTCACCTCATCCCAGACCGGGAATGAGCGCGCTCTGAGCAACCGGTGGTGAACCGCTCGAAGCAGGTGGCGGCCCACGCGGAAGAGATTCAGGACGAGGCCGTGGACCGAGAGAAATCGCTGCGCCGGCGCAGCTGATTTGAACCGGCGCAGCTGCCGCTCGCGCTGCCTCGTTGGCTGGTGAGACACCTCGGCTCGATTGTTCTCGTATTGCCGGGAGCTGTGCGCCACTGACGGCATCACGATACGGTGGGCCGCTGCATAGCTGCGCAGCTTGTCCGTGATCATCCGGTGAGGCGCCCGGCTCTGTTCGTTCAACAACTTGCCGAAGCATCGCGTGGCCGCCCGGCAATTGCGTCGCGGCTGGACCAAGATGTCGATGAGGTCGTCGTCCTGGTCCACTGCACGCCACAGATATTGTTGGAGTCCCTGGATCGTCACGGAGACTTCGTCCAGATACCAGGTGTCGCCCAGCCGCCCATGTCGGCGTCGCAGACCTCGCGCCTGCGCCGGGCCGAAGGTCCGACACCACTGACGAATCGCCTCATAGGACACAGTGATGCCGCGTTGGGCGAGCAGATCTTCCACATCTCGGAAGCTCACTCCGATGCGATGTAGAGCCACACCGCGTGACTGATGATCTCGGGTGGGAAGCGGTATCCGTGGTAGCTGGGCGCGTGGCTATTCATCGGCCTACACTGCCAGCTGCCCCTCAACTTGACTGTGAGCATGATCCCCGTGCCTGTCGGGGTCGCCAGCGGAACACCACACGATGACGAAATCTGGCGTGCGGAGAGGGGTGCGGGTGTATAAATGCCCTGATCTCACGGGCAGAATGGCATCCCGACCGCCAATCCCGATTGTCCACGGCGCGGCGAACACGCGCCACAACCGAGCCGCCAGGTAGAGAGCATGGAGTCATCTCATCCGAACCGTCGCCAATTCCTCTCCCACGCTGGAGCCGCGGTGGCTGCATTCAGCTTTCCTTCGCTGGCGTTTGCACAAAGCAACCGTCCGCGAATCACCGATATTCGTGTGCATCGGATGAAGACACTGGGCGACACCGGAATTATGGAATCGGCATGGGCGCCGGGCCGTCCGTACATGCGTCGAATAGGTGGCGGAACGGTCACGGAGATACTGACGGATCAGGGCATCAGCGGTATTGCGCCGGGGATGAGCCCAGGCGGTATCAACCGCATGAAGCAGCTGCTGGTTGGGCAGGACCCCTTCGACAATGAATCACTCGGTCATCAAATGCGCTACACCAACGGCGCCGCCACGAACTGGCGCGATGTTGGCTGCATCGAAATCGCCCTGTGGGACATCGTCGGCAAGGTGGCGGGTCAACCGCTCTACAAGCTCTGGGGTGCCGCCAAGGAACGGGTCCCTGCCTACGCCAGCATGATTCAACTGTCGGTTCCGGAAGAACGGGCGGAGCAAGCAGCCAGACTCAAGGAAGAAGGCTGGCAGGGCATGAAGATACGCCTGCATCATCTGGAGATGAAAGAAGACATTCGCACCATTGAGCTGGTCCGCGATGCGGTCGGCGATGACTTCACGATCATGACCGATGCCAACCAGGCCCAATCCAGCGGTATCTGGCAGCCAGGCGTTCAATGGGACTTTACCCGCGCATTGGACACGGCCCGCGCGCTCAAGCAAATGAATGTGTACTGGTTGGAGGAACCGCTGCGCCGTTATGACTTCGACGGCTTGGCTGAGCTCAATCGGTTGGCTGATATTCCACTGGCAGGCGGTGAAAACAATCAGGGCGTGCAGGAGTTTGTCTGGATGGTTGAAAAGGGTGTGTACGACATCTTGCAGCCTGAGATCCTGGTGACGGAGGGCGTTCAGGGCTTACGCGCTGTCGCCGCGTTGGGGCTTGCCCATCACAAGCTGGTCGTCCCACATCATGGCGGCGGTCAACTTGGCACCATCGCCCAATTGCACATGATCGGCACGTGGCCGCATTGCCCCTGGGTCGAGATCATGCATGACCCGCCAATCTCGCCCTACACCAACGGCTTCGCCATCATGGAAGACCCGCCGATGGTGGACAGCGATGGGTTCATGGCGATGCCGCAAGAACCGGGTCTGGGTGTCAGGATTGATCGAGATCTCGTTGCAGATGTCTGAAGAGCTGTTCAGCGTCTTGTCCGTGGGGGCGTGCGAATGTCCGAGCGGGACCATCGTGCGCCGATGATCGTCTCGTGCGCTCTGCGGCTCAGAGGTGTAGAAGGGAACCATCCGGGACAGACGAGACGACACTCCCGGAGGAAAGGAACGACGCCGTGATTCGAGCCCTGACGCTGTTCTTGGTGGTATGTGTTCTGGTGTGCGCTCCGTCCGTCACGGCGCAGGAGCCCCCAGCCTATATCGTGGCCACGGTGCAGATCGATGATCGCGAGACGTACCAGGAGTACGCCGCAGGGTTTGGTGCCATCCTGGGCCGGTATGACGGGGAGATCGTCGCGGTGAGCGACGACCCCACGATTCTTGAGGGAGCGTGGCCGGAGACGCGCACGGTGCTCATTCGCTTCGCGTCACGGGATGAGGCGCTGCGATGGTACAACTCCGATGAGTATCAGGAGCTTGCCCGAATTCGTTGGTCGGCTTCTACGGCCGACGTCATCGTGATCGATGGTCGGCGCTGAGCGCCTCGCCAACGACAGGGACGTCTCGCAACGACGTTCCCGCGGGAACGCCTGCCTTCCACGGCGGGCATGATCTTGGCGGCTGCTGTCAACTTGACGGATTCGGAGCGAGGTTCGGCCCGCGATGGCCGACGTGAAGCGGCGCAGCTTGTCCGTGATCAGGCGGCGGGTTTCGCGGCCGTGCCCCTTCAACAATTTGCGAAAGAATCGGATAGCGGCGCGTCGATTCCGTCGGGGCTGCACCAGGATGTCGATCTCGTCCCCATCCTCGTCGACCGCCCGCCACAGGTACCGCTGCCGGCCCTGAATCCGGATGAACAGTTCATCCAGATGCCAGGTGTCGCCCTTCCCACTACTGTGTCAGGTCCGCGCTCAAGTTGACAGAACCGTCGTGCACGTTTCCGTGACCGTCCAGCCCACGGAATCTGACGCAGCCGCGCTGCCGACGCGCGGCTGGCCGTCAACTCGGAAACAGGCTGCCTGACCAACAGTGGACGGCGCAAGCACCAGAGACGCTCACGCCCTCTACTCGCAGGCTCGCGACTTGGTCGAACTCCTGTCGCGTGCGGCGAAGACCGCTGTATGCTGTCCCCGTGTTCGTGCTGAGCGTTCCCCTGCAGACAGTGCAGCGGTACCGCCGCCGTCGGCCTGACTTTGTTGCAAACGAGCCGTGGCCCACGATGTTGAGGCCCGGTTTTTCGCGGTTGTCACACCCGGGCTTGGCGTGACCCGACACAACCTGACACACAACGGACGCGGACGGCAATGGACAGACAGCGGGAGCGCACATTGGGCACACCGGGAGGGACGGCAATGGACGTACGGCGGCTTCAGGCGGTCACCGGCCGACGAGCTGCGGATTGCTCGGGCAGCGGCCTCGCCAGGCTGAGCATCGTGCAACATCGGCGACATCCCGTTCGCGCATTGCTCCTTAGCGCGGTGGTTTCCGCCATCTGCCTCATTGCGGCGTCGCCCGCCAGTGCGGCTGCCCGCGTTTCGGTGGCATCTGGCAACTGGAATTCACCCGATACCTGGTCAGACTCCATTGGCGGCGCCAGCGGTTTCTCCGTTCCCGTCGCGGGTGATACGGTCACGATCGACGGTGGGTTCACTGTGACGGTCACCGCCGATGCCGCGTGCGCGTCGGTAGCATTCACGCGGAGGACGGCGACGAGCTTGACCATCGCCCCGGAGGTGACGCTCACCGTTTCAGACGCACTCACAATCCCCAGATCCGTGGCCGGCGTCAACCTCGTTGCCGTCGGCGCCGGCACCCTGAAGGCCGGCAACGTTGCCTTCACCAACACTGGAACGGCCGTCAGACACCACATAACGATAACCACTGGCAGGCTTACAGTTGCCGGTAACGTTGAGGCGGCAAACCATCCCAGCGACCACCAGAATTTCATCATCGAGGACATGAGCGCCTCGATTACCTTGACCGGCGCCGGACTGCTCCAGGTCGGCGGCACTCTCTTGCTTGGTGGTTCGACCAGCGACTGGCCGAACGTGACGACCGGGACGCTGACGACCAGTCCAGGCTCTACCGTGGAATACAACGGGGCCGATCAGACGGTCCACAACATCGATTACTTTGGCAACCTCACGCTCTCAGGCAGCGGCGTCAAGACGTTGCAGCCTGGCACCACGACGATCGGCGGCAACCTGACGTTGAGCGGAGCGGCCACGATGACCACCGTGGCGGACGTCACCGTACGCGGCAACGTGAGCGTTGGCCCCGTCCGATCACAGCCCGCCACGATAGTGGAGGGCGGACAATCTGTGAGGAAATAGAACGGCGCGGGTACGGCGCTCGTCCTCGCCACCGCACCGCGGCCGTATGACAGCCTGCTTGAGGAAGTGAGAACCATGAATCACGGCAGACGATGTCCAAGAACACTCTTCACTCTGTGTGTGATTGTCATCCTGGTGCCATCCGTAACAACTGCCCAGGACACAAGACCGAAGAAGATAATCTATGAAACAGACATGTGCCACGACGTGGATGACGTCGGTGCGCTCGCCGTCTTACATGCGTTGGCAGACAGCGGTGAGGCAGAGATCCTGGCGGTCATGTATAACGAGGTACACCCTGACGCCCCGCCGGCTATTGATGCCATCAACACCTGGTACGGACGCGGCGATATTCCGATAGGGGTCTACAAGGGAGTTCTTGATGAACCAGACGGCTCCAAGTATTTGGAGCATGTCGCAAAGTTCTCCCATGATCTCGACCACACAAACGTGCCTGATGCGCTCACAGTTTACCGGCAGGTATTAGCGCAACAACCTGACAACTCAGTAACAATCGTCAGTGTTGGGTTCTTGAATAATCTCAATGATCTGTTACTCGCAGAACCGACGTTGGTCGCCACAAAGGTTGACGAGCTGGTTCAAATGGGCACGAGCAACTTCAATATAGCGAGTCATGACCTGGCGTGGATTGCGCAGAGTGTCTTCGAGCAGTGGCCAACCCCTATCGTCTTCAGCAACGGTGGTGGGAGCATTCTGTCAGGCGAAGCCTTGAGTGATGTTCCTGAAGCAAATCCTGTTCGTGAAGGCTACTACCGATACTTTGACAAGTCATTCAGAGGACGGCCCAGCTGGGACCAGCTGACGGTTCTCTATGGAGTACGCGGCGTTGGGACCATGTTCGAGGAGGTGACCGACGGTACGCATTCACTGCCTACTGGGTATGTCTGGAATATGACACCTGGTCATCGAACGCTTCTGACACATCGAATTTCTGATGCTGCCTTCCTGGAGATTGTCGAGGGCCTGATGACGACACCGCCCGCAAGATAATCGGGGCGTTGTTGCGCGGTTCGAAAACTGACCGCAACGCCCCCGACCCAGAGACCCGTCAACGCCCGATAGCGTACGACGCCGGCCTACCAAGCTGAGTCATCTGATTGAGGATGTTACAGGCGAGGATGGCCTCAGGTTCCTGCCCCGCGCGACTGCGCGCTCGAAGGCTCTCCCCGATGATCGACTTGTACTGGAAGAAGGCGTTCTCCACCACCTACAATCGAGAGCCCGGTACTGTCGACGATAAGATGGATGCCGGTGAGCGTGGGGACACGACGCAGCGAGAGGTTGAGGCGCTGTGCCCGCAGCGAAAGTGTGGTGTGATCGGGCGCGGACAGGTCGAGGCACAGCATCCCGAAGATCGACCGCAGAAAGTCCTCCGTCTGGCGGAGGGGCAAGTGAAAGAGCAGGGGGGAGCGTTCCCGCGCACTGCTGGGCGCTCCACTTCGATAAGGGGAACAGAGATGAGAAGAACAGTTGTCACGCTCGGTATCGTCCTCGTTGGTCTCGGCTTCAGCGGCGTGGCGCAAGCTCAGGACCTGCCCGCGTTCTGCGGTCCGGCCGGCCAACTGCCCGCGGAGTTCTCCGGGAATGTTGTTGCCGACTCCCGCTGCTTCGAGATCCGGATGTACACGGCCGAGCCGGCGGCCAACGGCAAGGGCGGCATCGACAACCTGCATCAGCGGTTCAGAGAGGGCGAGATGGCGCTCTTCGAGAAGCACGGCGCCGAGATCGTCGCCGTCTGGCAGCGGTTGGACGACCCGAACACGTTGGTCTGGATGCTGGCCTATCGGGACCGCGCGCACCGCGACGAGATCTTCACCGCCTTCCGGGAAGATCCGGACTGGACGGCGCTGCTAGCGAAATACCCGGTGCCGCTGAGCATCGAAGTGTTCATGCTGAGCGCATCAGACTACTCGGCGCTCAAGTAGGCCCGCGATGTACTGGAACGGGGTCGTCTTCCGGCTGCTCCTGGTGGTGCTGGCGTCGGCGGTGGTGGGGTGTGCCGGGCCGGCGCCCGCCACCGACGGACCCGCACCCACGCCCGTTGACATCGGTCTGACTGGGCGCATCCATTTCAACACGCAGACCGCCGACTTCGCCCGGGCACGCACGTTCTACCGCATGCTCGGCTTCACCGTCGGTGTGAGTGGGTTCCCGAAGACCAATACCCACGAGATGGCGCGCTCGCTGGGCATGGACGACCTGTGCAGCTACGAGATCCAGGAGATTGAGGTCATCTCCATCCCCGATGGTTTGGGGCCGACGAGCATCGACCTGATCCAGTTTGCGGTGCCGTTCAACCCGGACCCGCCCTATGCCTCGCCGACACACCTCGGAATGGCCTATGCGGCGCTCCTGACCACCGACCTGGCGGCCGACGTGGCCCGGCTGCGGGCCGAGGGCGTGGAGTTGCTCTCGGAGCCGTATGGTGTGCCCGGCAACAGGTTCGTGTTCTTCAGGGACCCGGACGGGGTGTTCTTCAAGTTGGTGGAAACGGCCCCGCCCCACGACGACCCGGACGCGGACATACACATCAAGGCGATGCCGTATGTCGCCCTCAATATCAGTGACCTCGAGCGCTCGCTCGCGTTCTACCGAATGCTCGGCTACACGCAGGTGCGCCCCCTACCCTCGACCGGAACGCTCGCGGAGGCCCGCGCCTATGGGCTCGACGCGCCGTTCGAGCTGCGTGGCGCGGACATCGCGCTTCCGGGTGGCGACCGGCACCGCCTCCGACTGGTGCAATGGCTCGACCCCTACAATGGCGACCCACCGTATTCGGCGCCGATCAACCACATCGGCATCGACCGTATCGCGCTGGCCGTCGCAGACCTGGACCTCGCGGTCGAGACGCTCCAGGAACTCGGTGCGCAGTTCCTGTCGGAGATCGCGCCCTGTTGCTCGGGCACCGGCGACGACGAGACCGGCATCATCAACCTGATTGACCCGGACGGCATCTTCCTCGAGCTCGTGGGCCCGATTGCGCGCCGCGAGCGGGTCGCCCCACCCGTGTGGTGTGAGGCGGATTGAGACGACCGCCGGAGTTGGCTCAGGCGCGGGTGACTCAGGAAGGATACTCCCGTAGGACGACTGCTGATACCATCGGCCGCATGGGAGCGCAGTCTTCCGATATTGGAGGCGAGAGATGGTACGAAGAATTGGCCTGACAACGCTGGCGTTGCTTCTGATGGCCGTGAGCGGAGCGATGGCGCAGACCCAGGAAGCGGTGGAGCCGGCGCACGCGGCGCTGGAGCCGGGCACGAACACCGACGACCTTGGTATCACCATTCCCATCCCGGCGTCGCACCCGGGACGACGCTACCCGGCGGCGCACGAGTTCCCGACCGGGCCGGAGATCGGCGAGCGGCTACCCGCGTTCTCCCTGTCCAACCAGGACGGCCGGATGGTCGACTACCACGCGGACCTGGATGGCTCGAAGTCGATCGTGGTGTTCTATCGCTCGGCGGTGTGGTGACCGTATTGCCGCACGCAGCTGGTCGAGCTGCAGGACAACCTGGAACTCTTCACTGAGGCCGCTATCAAGGTCTACGGCGTGAGCTACGACAGTCAGGAACAGCTGCTGGCGTTCGCCGAGCAGTATGGCGTGACCTTCGACCTGCTGTCCGACGTCGACTCCGCGGTCATCCGCGACTTCGGCATTCTCAACACCCTGATCTCACCCGACGACTCGGAGCAGGCTGCTGGCAAGAGCTTCTACGGCGTGCCGTTCCCCGGTGTGTATGTGACAGACGGGGACGGTGTGGTGACCGAGAAGTTCTTCCACCGTCACTACGCGACTCGGGAGTCGGCCGGCGCGATTCGCGACTCGGCGCTGGGCGAGATTCTGGCCCGACACGAGACACCCGCGGTCGAGCTGACCAACGAACAGGTGCATATTTCCGCGTTCCTGTCCGACACCTCGCTGAAGTTCGAGACCCAGTCGACCATCTACGTGCGCTTCGAACTGGAGGAGGGGCTGCACATGTACGGTCGGCCGCTCCCGGACGGCTACATCGCCTCGGAGGCGACCGTGCCGGACACCGCTGGACTCCGGGTGGGCGAGGTGCGGTATCCCGCGACGCACCTACGGGAGTTTCCCGCGCTTGGGGTCAGCCTGAACGTCTATGAAGGCGTCGTCGACGTCGCGATTCCGGTGACGCCGAACTCGGAGCTGTTCGGTCCACGGCCCGGCAACCAGCCGACCGAGCTGGAAATCCCGATCGAGGTGCTGTTTCAGGCGTGCAGCGAGACCATCTGCTACACCCCACGGACGGAAACCCTCTCGGTGATGCTGCCAGTCGAGCCGCTACTGCGGCCCGGAGATCCCCGACGGTAGTAGGCGGGTGCTGGCGCCATTCGCTGTTGATCAGGCAGCCGATCTTCACGCGCCGCTCGACCCAGACGACACGATCGTTCCGCCGAGTCTTGAGCACCTGACCATAGACGCACTCAGAACGGAAGAAGCGAGCGATCACCCCGAAGTAGTACTCGAAGCCGTCGGTGGCAATCAGCGGGATTCCAACGAGGCGCCCCCGGAGGATGACGTCGCTTATTACCGCCTTGGTGTTTCGAGAGGAGCGGCGGCCGAGCACGCTCCCGGCCCACAGGCGGAAACACACCTCGATGGTCGCAAACAGCCACGTGGCTCTGCTCTCGCTGCCGATGAACGTGCAGAGCTCAGCAGCCTGCAGCTCTCTGATGTCGAAATCGCGCAACATTCGCCGGTTAAAGCGCACTGCCGCTGTCGAGGCCCGCTCGAGCCATCGCGCGATGGTGTTGCGGGAATGGCCCGTTACCCGGGCGGTCGCAGAAGGTTGTGTGCGTCAAGTTGTGCAAATTGAATTTCATGGCTGAGGTCGCTGCGGCTCAGGCGGCGACTTGCACCAGGTCTTTCTTCTGCTCCTTCCAGTAGTCCATGTTCAGGTACCGGTGATCCTCCAGCCACCCCTCGTGCGTCTCTGCGCACAGGGCGCGCACCAGCCGTAAGCAACTGGCGGCGTTGGGAACGATCCGCACCACCCGGGTGCGCCGTTTGATCTCCTCGTTGAGCCGCTCGAGCATGTTGGTCCTTTTGAGATGCTTGTGGTGCTGGCGGGGCAAGCTGTAGAAGTTCAGCGTCTCGCCGATGTGCGCTTCGACCCAGTCGGTGAGCTTGGGGTAGCGCTGCGCCCAGCGGGTGAGCCACGCCTGGAGGTCCTGCTGGGCCTCTTTGAGACTGCGGCGATCGTAGAGCCAGCGCAACTCCTGGCGACAATCGTCGTCGGCCTTCCGGGGCAGGTAGTCCAGCGCATTGCGCAGAAAATGCACGTAGCAGCGCTGCCACACCGCCTCGGGGAGGAGCTCCCGCACCGCCCGTTTGATGCCGGCGTGATCATCCGACACGACGAACTCCACGCCCTGCAGTCCGCGCGTCTTCAGGCCCTTCACAAACGTCGTCCAGCTCGATTGCGACTCCCGGTTGGACAGCTCCACCCCGAGCACCTGGCGCCGGCCCTCCGCATTAATCCCGAGCGCAATGAACACCGCCTGTGCCTGGATCACCCCGTCGAGCCGCACCTTCTCGTACCGCGCGTCCAGGATCACATACGGATACGCTTTCTCGAGCCGACGCTGGACAAAGCGCCGCAAGAGCGCATCCAAGCCCTTGTTGATCCGGCTGACCGTGCTCGCCGAACACGTGTGCCCGCACAGCTCCTCGGTAATCGCCTTGACCTTGCGAGTCGAGACCCCCTGGACGTACATCTCCGCCAGCGCACTCACCAACGCCTTCTCCGAGCGCTGGTACCGGTCGAACAGCTCCGTCGAAAAGCGGCCCTCGCGGTCCCGCGGCACCCGCAACTCCAGCTTCCCGATCCGGGTCACCACGCCGCGGCTGTCATAGCCCGACCGATACCCCACCCGGTCCCCCGTGCGCTCGCCCGGTCCGGCGCCCACCGCCTCGGTCATCTCCGCCTCCAGCACCTCCTGGAGGGACTCTTTCATCAGCTCCTTGAGGAACGCTCGATCGTCGCCAATCAGGGTTTCGATCCGGCAGGACTTCGCGGTACGCTTCGCTCGAGTGGTCATGGCTGCACTCCTTTGTGAGTAGGTCGATCTAGACAATCAACCTCTTGCCATGACCGCTCGCTTTTCTCAAGCGGTTTTGCACACAGTACGAAACATAACCTCGCAGAAATGCTCACGCCCTCGACGCGCAGGCTCGCAACCTGGTCGAATTCCCTATGAGCGCAGTGAAGGCCGCTATACGCCGTCCCCGTGTTCGTGCTGACCGTTCCCCCGCAGACTTTGCAGCGGTACCGCCACCGTCGGCCCCACTTCGTCGCTAACGAGCCGTGGCCCACGATGTTGAGGTCCAATTTTCCACGGTTGTCACACCCGGGCTTGGCGCAGGCCATCCCGTCGATCGCGTTCATCGCTCAAGTGTTCCGGGGGGCGAAACCCCTGGTTTCGCCACACGATCTCGGAGGTGAAGGGACCGATCAACAGTGACCGGCGCAAGCACCCGCCGAGCCAAGAATGCTCTGCATTCTTCGACCCCGATCGGCCCCCTTCGAGGCAAAGGCGGACCCTAGCAGCCCGTGGCAAAAGCCCCGCTGCATTCGAACGGCGCTGCATCCCGCCCCACGGCGTTGCTCCGCGGTCGAATACAGGCCGGTATTCTCCCTTGTCGCGCCTTGTGGGTCGGCTGCATCGCCGCTCTCGGTGCGACGCGGGGTTTTACCACGGACTGCTAGGGCGGCGTGCCTTTGTCAGGCGTATTCCCGACACCACTCGGCACTGCGCTGCCGGTCATCTATGTCCGTAAGCTTCCCCCCGTGCCCATCACTCGACGCGGCTATGCCCAGGCGGCCCAGACCGGACCGTGGGGAAACTACGGGGTGTACCAGATTGGCGACGACCAGGCCCGCTCCTGGATGGTGGCAGGCACATCCTGTCGTAGCTCGCCACCGGCCGATATCGCATCCCAGGTCGACCAGCGGCAGGTGGGGTTCTCCAGGACGCGCAGGTAGTAGAAGGCGCGTCGCTCTGCATCGAAGTCGGGGTCAACCCAGATGGTGCGGAGCTCGGCCGCACCGAGGTCGGTACTGATGGCGCAGGTGTCGAGGTCGACGGTCGCGCCGGTGTCGGGACACCGATGGGTCTCGGGATCCACGGCCAGCCCGTCCGCGCAGGCGACGTCGTAGACCATCTCGTCGGTCAGGTCCCCGGTGACCCAGCCCTTGACGACCTGCACCCTCTGGAGCGGTGCCGCCAGGGGG
>MPMA02066274.1_pt1 | contig 14326 bp, 8 predicted proteins | sample 1617361 | NCBI WGS metagenome assembly MPMA02 (sample SAMN05944807, study PRJNA350692) | marine metagenome | biome: marine; feature: ODZ; material: water; isolation source: 180 m water sample filtered on 0.2 um supor filter | place: Pacific Ocean | collected 2012-04-08 | depth 180m m | reverse complement strand
TACCCGAACGGGTGGGTAATCGATTTGCCAGGTGAAGACCTGAAAATCGAGATAAATCCGGTGGTCGCCGACCAGGAGATCATTTCGACAAGGCCGGAATCGGCAATCTACTGGGAGGGGAAAGTGGCCGTCCGTGGAACGCGAGCTGGAATACCGGTAACAGGTAACGGTTTCGTGGAGCTCACCGGTTACGTCGTCCCGCCCCCGTTGCCCTGGCGATAGGGGGGATCTCGGTATGGTTGGATTCGCCTTCTCCCGGAGCTACCCGCTCTCTATCGGGATTCTGTTCTTCATGGGAAAGGCCGCCGCTTTGTCGGAGAATCTTGTGACGACCCTGGTACAGACGATGGCGTCCGACGAGACACGTGGCCGGGTGATGAGCGTCCTGCGGATGGCTGACTCGCTCAATCCTGTCGGTATGATCCTTGGCGGGTTGCTCACCGCGGCCTTCACGAACGAGATTGCACTCATTCTTGGCGCAGGGATGGCATTTGGCGCGGTGGCGCTGGCGATCGGGCTGTCGCGTTCGGCGCGAGGCCTGTAAATGAGCGGCACGCCGGATAAGACTGGTACAGAATCTTCGAGGCTGGCCCGGCGCAATAATCGGTGCGAATGCACGTCAACACAGGAGAGGTACACCACTTGAAGATCACCGCCGTATCTGCGGTCTACCCGAACTACCGCAACGTTCCCGCCTCATGGCGGACGCATTTCTGGCAGATCGTCGTCAGGGTCGATACCGATGCCGGCGTGACCGGTTACGGGTACGGCGGCGGCGGCAGGGCTGCGGTGGAGGTGGTCAACCGTCACTTTGCAGAGCTGGTTGTGGGGCGTGATCTTGATTCGGTCGATGACATCGCTGCCACCTGGGACCACGTTTACTTGGAATCACTCCCGTATGGCCGCAAGGGCGTCGCTGTGATGGCGCTGTCCGGGCTCGACCTGGCGTTGTTTGACGCGCTTGGGAAGACTGAGAACAAGCCGGTTTACGAACTGCTGGGAGGCGCACAAAAAGGTCCGATCCGCTCGTACGCCACCGGGGTCGATCAGCTCTGGTACGGCAAACTCGGCTTCACCGCCACCAAGTTCCCGCACAGGTGGACCGGGGATTCCGACTACGACTCGGCGGTGGAGAGTGCGAGGGTCGCCCGTCAGGCGATGGGCGACGACGGACTAGTGATGATCGACACCTACATGTCGTGGGATACGGACGTCACTACCCATATGACCGAGCTGCTGAAGCCGTTCAACATCTACTGGTTTGAAGACGTGTGCACGCCCGATGAACTTGACGCGCAGGCGCGGCTACGGCCGATCGCCGCGCCCGTCCTGATAGCGGGCGGTGAGCACGAATTCACGCATCACGGGTTCGGCGAGATAGCCAGAGCCGGCGCACTGGACCTATGGCAGCCGGACATCACCTGGTGCGGCGGAATCACGGCAGGCTTGCGAATACTGGACATGGCACGTGAAACGGGCATCCCGGTCGCACCACACAGAGGTGGCGAGGTCTGGGGACTCCATCTGATAGCTGCCTCAGACTGCATGGATCTGGCGGAGGTTCTTCCGGGAATGCGTGGGGCTGACCGAGACGACCTGTGGATCGGCGAACCGGCCGCGGAAAACGGCTACATCGCGGCAACGGACGCGCCCGGTTTCGGCGTGTCGCTAAATGAAGACCTGCTGTAACAAACGAGCGATGCACCACCGCGCCACGCCCGTACACTCAGGATCAGGCCCTCAGCTCGCCCATGATGCGTTCACAGGCCTCCATATAGACCGTAGCGTCCACGTTGTAGGCCAGGTATTGCACGCCGTTGCTGAGGAGCCAGCGACCCATGTCGATGTCACGGGCGTAAGAACCGACCGACTTGCCAGCCTCTTTGGCCTTGCCGCATGCCTCGACCAGCGCCTCTTCCACGATCGGGTTTCTGACATCGCCCGGGATGCCGAGCGACTGTGAAATGTCGTAAGGCCCAAGGAAATAAACGTCAATTCCGTCTACTTCCATGATGTCGTCCAGGTTGTCCAGCCCGCGCTTGCCCTCGATGTGACCGATCACCACCGTCTCGTCGTTCTGGCGATCGGTGTGGCCAGGAGCGCCGTCCTTGAAGTAGTCACCGGCCCGGGTGAAGATCGAAAGCCCGCGCTCACCTATCGGCGAGTATTTGGCGGAATTCACCAGCTTCCGGGCGTCGTCAGGGTCGTTGATCTGCGGCACCTGCACCCCGCCGGATCCGATGTCCAGTGCGCGGAGGATAAGCCGCTCGTCGTTATCGCCCACCCGGATGATCGGCGCCACTCCCGTGCCGTCCGCCGCGATCACCATGTCCGTCGCCGTCTCCATGCTGATCGGCCCGTGCTCGGAGTCGATGATGCAGAAGTCCATCCCGGAATATCCGAGCGTGTCGATCATGGTCATCGACGGCACGATGACGAAAGGACCGATGACCGTTTCGCCGGCTTGAAGTTTTTCCTTCAGCAGTCCGCCGCGAGATCCCATATGGATGAACTCCGTTCGTGTATCTGGGTCTGAATCTGTCTTGTTACGAGGGTTTGTTGCGCCCGGGTATCGATACCTGCTCCTGGCAGATGGGAGCGGAACGTTCGACAGTTTATCGGGCTCCGGCGTCTCGGCGGCACCAGGTTCGATGATCCGAAAGCCGCTACGGAATTTCATCGCATCGCGGGTGTACTATGCGGCAGCCCGCCAGAATTCTCCTGAACTCTGGTTCGCGCGCGGTTTTTCGGAGATGAATTGGACAGACGCGGCCTCACAGGAGACGAATCCTCGCCCCGGACGGGCGCCTCGCGGTTCGTCCCGACCCGACTGGCGAACTCGTTCTCTTCGCTCACCAACCGCAACTTTCGTTACCTCTGGTTCGGCCAGGTCGGCGCAGCCACGGCCATGCACGCAGACCTCATCGCGCGCAGCTGGCTCGTATTTGAACTCACCGGATCGTCACTTGCCGTCGCCGGCGTAAATATGGCACGCGCCATTCCGATGCTGTTGATCGGCCTCTTTGGCGGCGTCGCGGCTGATCGCTGGGACCGGAAGCGACTCCTGTTGATCATCCAGACCTGGAGCCTGCTGCTGAACGCCTCCATGGCGATCATCGTGATCGGCGGCTGGGTCGAGATGTGGCACATATACGTTCTGGCGTTCTTGCTCGGCTCCGGGATGGCGATGAACCAGCCGGTGCGAACAGCGATAATCCCGCAGCTGATTCCGAAAGAACAACTGCTTAACGCCGTGGCCTTGAACTCGATAGCGATCAACGCGACAAGGTTGATCGGCCCGGCGCTCATCGGCCTGGTCATCGCCGCCTGGGGTGTCGGCCCGGCGTACATCTGGTCTACGGTCGCTTACGGCATCGTGATCTGGACCACAACACGTGTCGCAATGCCCCCGATCAACGCTCTGGCCAGACGCGGATCACTGGTCGGGCAGATGATCGAAGGCTTCCGGTACATAGCCACCAACCGTCTTGTCCTGGCACTTGTATTGCTCGGACTGGGGCCGTTGGCGTTCGGCTTCTCGCACCAGACACTTCTCCCGGCGCTGGTCGTCGACGAGCTCAAGAGTGACGCCGCGATCATGGGCTTCATCATGGCGGTCGGTGGTGTGGGCGGGATCATCGGCGGGTTCTTCATGGCGTCCCGTATCGACCTGCGTCGGAAAGGTCTGATCATGCTGATTTCGGCGACCATTTATGGCGTGGCGTTGCTCCTGTTTGCCGGGGTGAGCATGCTTGTGATGGTGTTCCCGCTGATCATCGCCATCGGCATCTCACAGACCGTTTTCCGGTCCACCAACACCACCACACTCCTGGAAAACACTCCGGAACACCTACGCGGGCGGATCGTGTCGGCCACCCTCCTCGACACGGCCCTGGCGCCGGTCGCCGGCATCATCGCCGGGGCGGCGGCGGACAGGGCGGGCGTGCCCGCCGGATACCTGGTGCTCGGCGGGATGTGCCTGGGCATCGTGGTTCTGGCCTTGCTGGCTTACCCGAGGATCCGAAAGGTTTAGACCCTAGTTCGGGCCGGGCGTGGGGGCCTGGGACAGGATTGTCCTGATCGTCTCGTACCAGAACTTGATGTCGTCCACGTGCAGGGCGAAGAAGGTGCCGAACACCTGGCTGTTGCCGTCCGGAGTGGTCGCCCGGATGCCGCGGTTCATGCCGATCACCTCGCCGTACTTGTTCAGTACCGGGCCACCGCTTTCACCTGGATCGATGGCGGCGTCCATGGTGAGGTTGATGCCCGCTGGGCCCAGGTCTATGAGCTGGGACAGAACACCGACCTTCACCCGGGCCGACCCCACCGAGCCATCAGGTTTCGGGGACCCTTCTGAGTATCCAAGCGCCATAAGTGGTTCCGCGATATCGTCGGCCGTGAGAGAGCCTGTCAAAAGTGGGATGGACAGGGTCGCCGCAGGGTCGAAGAACAGCAGGGCAAGGTCCCTTTCGGGGTCGGTCATCGCCACCACGGCCTGGAACGGCAGGTCGATGGCTTGCCTGACGAGGACGATCTCGTTGTCGCCCACGACGTGCTGATTTGTGACCAGAACGCCTTCATCGATCAACCAGGCGGAGCCTTTGGTATCACCGAGGTCCACCTGAAACACGCCGAATACCTTGTCCTGATAGATCCTCGCGAAGTTCGGACCGGGCGTGACTCTGGGCTGCGGCGTGGGCGCAGGTTGTGGCGTAACGGTTGGCGCCGGTGTCGGGATCGGCGGTATCTCCGAAATCGCGGTGGCGACCGCGTCGTTTATCGCCGTCTGTTGTGCGGCTGCGATGGCCGTGATCAGGTCCTCATCGCTCAAGCCACCTCCACACGCCGCAGCGAGCAGCACAACGACCGGCGTGAGCAGCACAAAGAGGGATCGTGTGCCACGTATGGAAGAGCGATAGTCCGGTCTGGAATCGATTACGAATACGGACATATGCCGGGTGGCCCTGACTTTTGCCTGTCTGGAATGATTGAAATGACCGTAAAAAGGCCAATGACTTGATACGAACGCCGAGCCGATTCGGAGCGCCCAAAGCCCGGAGAGTCGTTACGTCGAACCGAATTATGCGCCGAAATACAACAATATTCGGGATTTCTTAAGGAGCGAAGAAGGCGAGATCGATCAGGTGTGGGTGCCCTTCCGAGCCGGGCGGAAGATCGACCGCAAGCCGCGAAAGTGCGATCGCACGGAACTCCTCGATCAAGCTGGCGCCACCCGCAAGTCTCGCATTTACCCAGGTGACAGGGTCCTGGCCGTCGATCGTCAACAAGTAGTTGTAGAACGATAGCGCCGAACCCGCGCTCAACGCGCCCGTGGTCCGAAGTTCGTCCGCCAATCCCAGCCCACCCACATCTTGCAACGCGGCCAGCCACATCACCTGATATCCAAGGCTGTGCTCCTCCAGCTCCACCGCCCTCTTCACATGGAAGTCTATGAGGTCGTTCACATCATCTTGAATTACCACGAGGTCTGGATACTGCGTGAACTTGACGCCAAGAAATTCCTCAATGTGCCGAATCCCGACCGCCTCAAACACCTGCGCTTGCGCCTCACCTATGGCGGAACTGGCATCGCTTAACACGGTCGATGAGGTCGCCGGTACCAGGATTCCCTGTCGTGCATGTCCCAACTCGTGTAAAAGCGTGGCCAGCACCCTGGCCGGTGTTGTTGAGGCATCGATCTCGACCCTTGCAATACCGCTGCCGGACCACGTCAATCCGGCGGATCCTTCTATCGTTGTGCGACATTCCGAGAGCGTGGAATCGTATTCAGCCGTCGTGAGGGTGTCCTGGTCTTCCAGGCAGATCGCCAGGCTTCGGGCGTCGTATTCGGCACGCGACAACAGCGAGATTGCGATGCGTTCGTCGGACAGTGCCGTTCCCGTGGCGAGGTAGTAGGCCGCATCCGCCACCGTGTTGACGGCGGCCAGCCAGTCGATCCCAGAACCGTCCGAGGCGTCGGCATTTGCCGTCTCAAGGAACAGCTCCGGGACGATGTCTAACATCGCCGTGAGCTCGGCGTCGCTGTAGACCAGGGGTGCAGCGAGGTCCGGTGCCGGTCCCGCCACCACATCAAAAATGGTCGTGATCGAATTGTCGGTCTCGTCCGACTCGGTCACCTCACCGTCGGAGTCGATCTCCAGTTTCAGGGTGTGCGTCCCTGCCGTGAGCCGATCCGCCGGAATGGTTACATCCACCATCCAAACGCCGCCCGGGCCGCCCCTTGCGAATCCGGAATCGTCGATCACGACGCCGTCCAAAAGTAGCCTCGAACTGAACGGGTTAAGATTTGCGATACCGCTGTTGTTCGTGATCGCGTAGTCCACGACCCCGGCCGTGAAAGCCCCCACGTGACCGTTTCGCCCGCTCACGGATCCTCCAGACGTTGCCCCCCTGATCACGAGCGGCGTGTCCCAGTCAGATGGCAGGTAGGTCGCCAGATTCGGCAGTGTGAGTTCCTCGTACGGCGGGGCCGGGACCGGCGTGATTTCGGGCAACGGATCCGGCGGCACGGCAGGCCCGCTGCCCCACGTGAGCAGGACGGTCGCCGTGTTGTCGGTCTCATCCGATTCCTGGATCAGACCTCCGGGGTCAACGATGACTTCCAGTGAGTGCTGCCCGGGCGTGATCTCTATCTTGTCCGCCAGCTCATCCCAGTCGGTCAACGTCGCTTTTGATAACGCAGCCAGGCCATCGATTATCCGGTTTTCCACAAGAAGACCGTCAAAGTAGATGTGGATCCCAATCGTGGCATCTGTCGAGGCGAGTCCTGTGTTCCCCACACCGAACGAGACAAAGGTCGTGGAATCCACCGTGAGCGGCCCGGAAACACCCGCCCCCGCCACCGCCGCCGTCACCACGGATTCACTTCTCTCGGGCACCGGTTCGATTACGAGATTTACGTTTCTGGAGAGCAGGGCTTGCGAAGACAGCGACTCACCGCCCCATGTAAACGTACGTTCGAAGACGTTATCGGTCTCGTCCGACTCTGGAATCTGATCGAGCGCGTCGATGATCAGCTTGAAGACGTGGTCCCCCCGGTCGAGCCGAACCCGATCGTTTAGTTCGCTCCAGTCCCGAACGCCAAAGGTCTGGAAGGGCGGCGCTTGCGAACTGACCCAGTTGTTGACGAATACGTTGTCGACATAGACATGTGACACAAATTCGTTCTCGGTCGGGAAGGGCGAATTGTTCTCGAAGAACCAATCGATATAGACCGTGGCGCCGGTCCGCAGATCGCCCGGTTCGCTTGTTCCGAGTTCGGCATGGACGGATAGCGGCAACTCACCGGCGCCCGGGCTTATCGGCCGCAGGTTGATCTTCGGCGTCGGGGGGGGCGTTGATGTGGGAGTGGGCGTCTGGGTCGGTGTTGATGTCGGCGGAGGGGGGGGCGTTGGCATGGCCGGTTCGGGCGTTGACGTGGGCGTGGGCGTCTGGGTTGGTGTTGATGTCGGCGTCGGGGTGGGAGTGGGCGTAGGCGTGGGCGTCTGGGTTGGTGTTGATGTTGCGACAGGCGTGGGGGGCGGACTGGCAGTCGCCGTCGGTAGCGCGATGGGCGTGGGAGGTGGCGGCGTTGCCGTGGGCTGCGGCGTGGGCGCAGGTTGTGGCGTAGCGGTTGGCGCCGGTGTCGGGATCGGCGGTATCTCCGAAATCGCGGTGGCGACCGCGTCGTCCATCGCCGTCTGTTGTGCGGCTGCGATGGCCGTGCTCAGATCCTCATCGCTCAAGCCGCCTCCACACGCCGCAGCAAGCAGCACAACGACCGGCGCGAGCAGCACAAACCGGGATTTCTTAAGGAGCGAAGAAGACGAGATCAAATGGGTGTGGGTGTCCGTCCGAGCCGGGCGGACGACCGTTCTTCTGCGAGCCTGATGGCGCGTTCCGCCGCGTGACCCAGGTCAGAAACCGGATGTTGTGCGGCCTCGAGGTCGGCGCCAGCGGCAATGGCTTCGGACGCCCGACGCGAGAACACGAGCACCGCCTCGCCGACCTCAACGCCGGTGGCTTCACGTACGGCGGCGATGTAGGCCCCGAGTTGCATTTCGTACGCCTCCACGGCGTCGTCGCTCCGGTCGGTCTTGTAATCGATTATCACTAGCGATCCGTCCTCGTCCTCGAACAGCAAGTCGATATAGCCCTCCAGAACCACCCCGGTCACGCCAACGCGTGCGCTGACGTACGACTCACGCCACGCCCGGCCGTTCGTGTGAGCCTCGGCGGCGCGGCGCATCACGGGCGCCTGCAGCGTCGCATTCGCCAGATCAATTATCTCCATTTCGTAACTGGCGACATTGTGGGCGCGTGCGTGTTTAGCCGCGAGACTATTGATCTCTGCACGTGTCGGCGCGCCCAGATCAACGTCCTGCAATACGGCGTGAACGGCGCGTCCTATCGAGCTGGCCGCCCGCCCGCGTCTCCACGGATCAAGTTCCATCTGCTCATCCCCGGTCTTCTGTTCACGGGGGACTGCTTCTGAATCATGAAGTGTCGATGCCGAGATCATCGTCGGCGTGGACATCAGAGCGATTAGGACTCGTTGCCGACGCTCCCACCCGTCCGGGTCGTCCTGCGTGTCTGCCTGGTTATCTGTAGCAACGCGGCGCCTCTGAGCCGGGGTTCGTGCGCCCGGTGGATCGGGAGCCGGCGTAACCGCGGCCCACAGCCTCCGGGCATCGTCCGAAAATTCGGCGACGAGGGCCGCCGGGGACGACCTGTCGTTGTCTTTCCTGTAGGTGCTGACGATCAGGTGGTCCTTGGCCCGCGTCGCCGCCACGTACATGAGACGCACGCCCTCCATCCTCCCGGCGTCTTTCTCTTGTTCCCGCAACGCATCAAAACCGCCGGTCTCGAAAAAAGCCGGACGTGATCCCATGCGCACGCCGATCTGCGTCGTGGCGGCGTCGCTGTGGTCGAACAGGGCGTTTTCTGTGCGGGTGTTTAGGCCTGAGTTCAGGCCGGTCAACATCACGATAGGAAATTCGAGTCCCTTGGCGGCGTGGACCGTCATGACCCGCACGGCATCGGTCTCTTCGCCCGCGCCGGCGTCCGGCGCACGCACGTCTCGCTCGGCCTGCTGGTGCGCCCAGAGCACGAAGTCACGCAGCGAGGGGCGTCCGGCGTCCGTCAACCGTCGGGCCATCTCGGCGAGGAACTGGATGCGTGACCATCGCTCCTCGGCACGCCCTCCGACGAGCGCTATCTCACGAAGCCTGCGCTCCCGGACGAACCGTTCGATCAACGCCCCGGGCCCTGTGACGAGCCGCTCGTTGTGCAACGTCTTCAAGGACCTGAACGCGTTCGCCACCGAACCGGGCTCGGCCAAGGCATCGGGGGCCGCATCAAGATAATTGAAGCCCCGTCCCGATCGGGCCCAGAGCCACAGATCCACATCGGAACATGCGTACGCCGGTGATCGCAACGCCGACACAACGGCCACCTGGTCGGTCGGATCGTCGATCGCCGTCAGCGCGCTGAGAAGGTCTCGGACATCCTCGGTCACGAAGATGAGCGAATTCCCGTCGGTTGTGTACGGAACCTTGTGCTCATCCAGCGCCCTCTCAAGCAACGGCAGTGCCGTTCGTCTGGGGATCAGGACGCACAGGTCGCCATACCCGGATCGCCTCAGACCGTCCCCACCACGCACCATCCACGCCCCTTCGCCGATCTCCCGGGCGGTGCGTGCGAGGTCGTCCATCTCCGTCCGGCGCACGGTCTCGATACGTGGTTCCGGAAACGCTTCACCGGCCAGGTGTACCCCAAACGGGGGTACTATCTCCGGCGGTGTATCGTCACTTTCCAGCGCCACATAGTCGGCCTGATACCGGCTTCCAGCGCCGTCCATCCATCTGGCGAACACGTGATTGACCCACCCGACCAGCGACGTGTTCGAGCGGAAGTTCTGGGTGATGCGCGTGAGGCCAACATGCGGTTCTGAGCGCAGCCTGTTCAGCGTCGGCAGATCGGCGTGGCGGAAGCGGTAGATCGACTGTTTGGGGTCGCCGACGACGAACAGCGCGCCCGGCGTCGGATGTCCGACGCCGGCGCGATCGGTAAGGCCCCTGACCAGTTCCACCTGAAGCGGATCGGTGTCCTGGAACTCGTCGACGAGCACGTATTCGTACCGTTCCTGGAAATGCAAACGTGCGTCGTCGTTCCGGAGCAGTTCCACCGCCCAGACCAGCATGTCGTGGAACTCTGCCCTCCCGGCGTTGCGCCGTTCCGCCGCGTACCCGGTGACAAACCCCTTCAGCGGCTCCAGCAGCGCTCCGAGGGCGTGCCGCCGCAGGTCGGACAGCTCATTGTTCAGCTCATCCTGGAGGTCCTTCAAGTGCGCTTTGATCGATTTACATGCGTTGACGCCGGACTCATCTTCGTCCCAGTCTGCCTGCCTACCGCCGGTCTGCGAAATTTTGATGTTGGGGTTCGCCAGGAGCCAATCGGCGTCTTCGCTATCGGGGTTGATACGTTCCAGTCGCGTCGCGATAGCCTCGAAGCCCTCCAGTGCCGCGGTCAATTTGTCGCCCTCCGGAAGACGGCAAAAACGCGCCATAGCGGGGAGCCACTTGCCCGCATCGACGATGCTCCGAGCAGTGACCCGCGTGACCCGCCCGGGTTCCTTGAAATCGTGTCTGCCAACGAGGTGATAGTTGGCGTGCAGTTGCCGGGCGGTGTCGTACAGCCCGGAGAGCGGTGACACCATTCCGAGACGGAACGCCGTTGCAATGGCGGTCGCAAACTCACCGTCGTCAGGTTGGTCATCCAGCCAGCGCGACCACGCTTGGTCGAAATTGAGCTCCGCCTGCACCTCATCCACGGGCTCAATCACCGGCGGCAACCCCGCCTCCAACGGTCTCTCCCTCAACATGGACAGGGCGAAAGAGTCGATGGTCTGGATGACGGCGAAATCTATCTCGCGGACCGCCGCGTCTAGTTTTTCACGCTCAAGGCTGCCCTCCGCCGCCTCTTCACGCGCCTCCGTGACCTTGCGCCGCACGCGCTCTCGCAGTTCTGCAGCCGCGCTTCTGGTGAAGGTGATCACGACCATCTTTGTGACGGGGTCGCCTCGTTTGAGAAGCGCCGTTACCCGGTCGACAAGGGCTGTGGTCTTCCCCGTGCCGGCGCCGGCCTCAACAAACAACGTGGAGTCGAGCTCCTCGATGATGCGCTTGCGTTCTGCGTTATCGAGCGTCGTCAAGACGTTGTCCTCGCGCCGGTATCGGATAATCCGATGAAGTGACGTGCCGCCGGGTCGCCTGACTTGCGTTCCCAGGCCCAGACCCGGCCGCCGGAGCAGATGCGGTCGTAGGGGCAGTAGGCGCAGTTCTCCGGGGTGGAGCCGCCGGACCGGCCAGGGATCGATCTCTCCCCCGGGTAGGCCGGGAACACGCCTTTCTCGATCCCGACGACGATCTGATCCACAACGTCTTCAAATCGTGGACCGGCGATCTCCAGCGAAGCGCCGACCGTCTTCGAGCCGGCGTCGTCCATCACGAACCAGAACTCGGCGTCGATAGATTCGGTCTCCGGACGCCACCCCTTCACGGCGAGGGCGTAGATGGGAAGCTGCAGATGCTTGCCGCCGTCCACCGGATCGGTGGCGAGCCGGGAGAAGCGCGATCCCCGTCCGCTCTTGTAGTCGATAACCGTGGCGCGTGCGCCGTCCTCGCTGGCGTCAACACGGTCGATCCATCCCCTGAACCTGATGGATCGGCCGCCCGAAAGCTGAACGACCACCGCCGGAACATCCGTCCCGTCTCCAAATCCGAGCTCGGTCGCCACCGGCCGCTGCCCACGTTCCGTGACCCTTGATCGATGCACGTCCAGGAAATCGAGGAGGCCGCGCTTGATCCGTTCCCGCTCCAATCGCCACAGGACCGGCCTGCCGATTAGGCCGTTGCGCTCAAACGCGTCCATCTGTTGATTGGCGATTTCCTGCAGACGCTCGGCGTCGCCTTCCGCGCCGGCCGCCGGTTGACACAAAGTTTCTTTCACGAACCTGTCGAGGACGTCGTGGATGATGATGCCGCGGTCCAGGGCGCTGAGCGTCTCGGCAGCTTCCGGAGCCTCAGTCGGCTCGACGCCTATCTCATACGTCAGGAAGTACCTGAACGGACAGTTGGCCCACGCCTCAAGCCGGGTCGAGGACGCTATCCCCGATAACGACACCGGCGACCAGACCACATCCCCACCTGCGTCTAAGCCCAGATTCGGGCCGACTGCCCCGTCCCACCGGGTCAGCCGGTTCGCCCGGAAGCGGCTCCACTCCAGTTCTCGTCCCGCCGAGAGGGTTTCGCCGGGGGCGTTGAAGAGGAAGTGGTCTTCCGACCTGCGTCCCGCGCTCTGCCATGCGGCGAGGCTTTTCACCTCGTACTCGTGGCGATCTGACGGCGAGGCATCGAGCGGCCGCCGGGCCGGGGCCACGACCACTTCCACCGGGTTCCCATCGTTGGCCAGCAGATCTGTCGGCAGAGGTTTCCCGTGGACCGCCTCGGCGAACTCGGTGAACCAGCGTGACGGCCACACCTGCCGGGTGGCTCCGGGTTGCGAACGCGGCCACACCAGTACGCGTTTCGGCGCCGTCCCAAGCGCTGTCAAGAAACGTCTTCGGGCGCTCGCCCGTTCGTCCCCGAGCGTCTTCAGCCCTGGGATGCCACTCCTTACCACGTCCGGCAACAGTGGGTCTTCCGAGCCGATCGACGGATAGCTGCCTTCCGTCATGCCGACGATATAAACCCGGTCGAAATCGCAACCTACCGCCTGTCGCAAGGGGGCGACGAACACACCGCGCCCGAGCTCTCCGACCCGCGAGAGCGGGCGGTCCAGCTCCGTTTCGAGCGTCCGCCGGAATCTCTCGAACGTCGGTGGCGGTAGATCGATCGAATCAAGATCGCTGATGGCGTCCAGCGCGGAACTCACAGCCCCTGCTGCTGCTGCGCCATTATCGTTCAGAGCGTCGGATCGTCCGTACCTTCCAGCAAGCGCACGAAGCCACTTGATGAAATCGCTCCACGAAGCGTTGTTATCAGATGGCATCGGTTCGTCGGCCAGTTGGCGCACGAACTCGCGAAGCCGCTCAGCCTCGTTCGCCTCGGCGATCCAGCCGGCCCGGGACGCACCGTCATCTTCATCCTGCCTCGCCGCTTTCTCCGCGCGCGATCGCAACCGCCTCGCATGTTCGCCCAGCCGTCTTTCCCACGACCCCGCGCCGGCGACCACGCCAGCACGCCGTGAGATCACATCCCACGACGCCCCGGCGGCTGGCGCTCCGTCCGCAGCGATCACATGGCTTCCCGTAACCCAGGCGGCCAGTCGGTCCCTTGCCAATCCCGGTTCGTTCAGACGCCCCTGGCCCACTGGCACCTGTTGTTCCCTTTGATCTCGGCGATCTAGGACGGCGAGCAGGCCCAGAATCCAGCGCCCGTTCGGAGTCGTGGCTAGCGTAACCGGCGAAGGCCCGGAGACCGGGACACCGCTCAACTGGAACGCCTCAGTCAGGCGGGGACCGTTGGAAGGGTCCTCGTAAAACACGCCGATTCGTGCAAAACGCGTGCCCTCTCGGGCCGCCGCGAGGGCGTCGCGAACAACCCAGCGGGCCTCCTCGCCAGGATTCGGCGCGGAGACGAGCCTGAAACCATCAGGATTTATCTCAGTTGCAGAACCGGAATCGGGATTCGGAGCCGATGCCACGCCCCGGATGCTTGAAATTAAAGTGTCGCTATCCGGGTCGCCCGTCGAGCCGATGAGCACCGGCGCACATGGCATGCCGAGCAGGGCGCTGACCAGCTCACGATGCTGTGCGGCCGGTTCTTCAACCAGGAGGAACACGATCGTGCCGAACCGCCCGAGTTCAGGCGCCTCTGATCGGATCGCTCGAGCCGCCTGGCTCGCGATGGCCGAGCGGGCGGCGAAACCGCTCGCACGTTCCAGGTAACGACCGTACAGTCCGAAAATGGTCGAGGTGAACCGCCAACCGCCACCACTGTCAAGCAGCGCCGGATTCACGCCCGCGGCATCAAGGTCATCGAGCGTCCTGTGAAGAGCGTTCTGGAATCCCGCCGCTTCCCGGATCCGTTCAAACTCTTCGGGAAGGGCGAACGAACCGTCGGCGGCAATGGCGTGGATGATCTCAGACGCGCGTAGCCTGGACAGCGGCGGCCTGGAATCTTTCACTCCCGCCAGCGACTCGGCGAAGTCTTCCAGCCGCAGGAACTGGACGTTGAAAATCGGACTGTCGGCCGCGAGTTGACGCCGTAGGAAGAACGCGCTGTAGAAAGACGGAACCACAACGGTGATGGGGCCGAGTGGATCG
>MPMA02085143.1_pt1 | contig 14333 bp, 15 predicted proteins | sample 1617361 | NCBI WGS metagenome assembly MPMA02 (sample SAMN05944807, study PRJNA350692) | marine metagenome | biome: marine; feature: ODZ; material: water; isolation source: 180 m water sample filtered on 0.2 um supor filter | place: Pacific Ocean | collected 2012-04-08 | depth 180m m | reverse complement strand
TCTATGATGGAAATACAACTTTCTGCAGACAGTTTGGAACTTATCCGTTGATTGTAGGGGTTAAAGGAAGGCTTGCATTGAAAAAATTCTATAATTTGGAAATTACCGGGCATATGTTGAGGAGTTTGACCGGTAAACTTACAATGGAAAATGAATTATAATCAATTAAAACAATTACAATTTAATCAATAAACAATTAAAAATAAATCAAATTAATAATTAATAATAAAAAATTATTCTATACTACCCAACATTATAGCAAACTGCACATATTCTCCAGCCAAAGGATGATTCATATCAACAGTAATGTTTTCCTCCCCTATTTTCTTTACATAAGTACTTATCCTATTACCATCTGGTGTAACTACTATAACCACATCATTGATTCTTAAATTTTCATAATTATTAATTGTAAGTTTAGGTACAGATATTATAGAGTTCTCTATTTTTGTTCCATAGGCTTTATTTGGCGGGGCCCTAATGTTTTTTAACTCGCCTTCTTTCATACCGAGCAATGCTTCTTGTAAACCAATAAATAATGGGTCTTTCCCATATACAACCATTACAGGCTCGTAAATCTTGTTGGGATTATAGATTCCTGCTTCTATTGCAGCAGCTTCAAAAGTGGTGTCAAACAATGTTCCATTATCGAAGCCTGCCGCATAATCAAATGTAATAGTTTTTCCAGGCTCTACAACGGGTTCTTTTTCTATTGTGTTACATGCTGAGATTAAAAGCAATATAGCAATACTAGATATCAATAATATTACAGATTTCATGGATATCTTATAGGATTAAAGGCATATTATTTAAATACTAGTCATTTTATTCACTATCAGAATAAAAAGGGTGGTTTTAAAATGAAACTAGGTCTTATTGGTCTTGGAAGAATGGGTTTCCATATGGTTGAGAGACTTCTTAAACACAAGATTAAAGTTGTTGCGTATAATAGGAATCCAGAGAAAGTAAAGCAAATTTCAAGGAAAGGAGCTATCCCTGCTTTTAGTGTTGAAGAGCTGATAGGGAAGCTGGATGGAAAAAAAATTGTCTGGATAATGCTGCCTGCCGGAAGAGTTACTGATGATATGATCAAAAAAGTTCTTCCGCAGTTGAATAAAGGAGATATTATTGTTGACGGTGCAAACGATTTTTATGGAAATGCGGAAAAGCATGATAAATTGTGCAAGAAGTATAGCATTCATTTCTTTGATTGCGGTGTTTCCGGAGGTATTTGGGGACTAAAAAATGGCTATACTTTGATGGTTGGAGGTCCAAAAAACCAGTTTAAGTGCATAGAACCATTCTGCAAAGCTTTGTCTGCCAAAGGAGGTTATGGTTATTTTGGAAATGTGGGTGCAGGACACTTTGTAAAGAGCGTGCATAATATAGTAGAGTATGTATACTTGCAGGGCATAGCTGAAGGAGTTGAGCTGCTAAAGGGTTTTAAGCAGCCAATTGATATTGTTAAAGCAACTTCTGTTTGGAGACCTGCAAGCGTTGTAAACAGCTGGCTGATGGATCTGGCTAATGTTGCGTTAAAGAGGCCTGACTTTAAAGAGATTAGTCCGATAAATATGAGTGTTACAATAAATGAACTCAAACAAACAGTAAAGTCCATAAAAGGGTATGCACCTGCTTTTGAAATTGCTACAAAAATTAGAGTAGATAAAAGCAAGAAATTTACATTGGGTAAGAGAATGATTGCTGCTACAAGAAGAGAGTTTGGAGGGCATGCTGTAAAAAAGAATAAGTAAGATGGAAAATAAAATTGAGCCATGCATGACAATAATCTTTGGGGCGACTGGCGACCTCATGAACAGGAAATTACTGCCTGCCTTCTATAAGCTGGAGTTTGAAAATCTTCTGCATAAAAGTTCAAAGATAATAGCATTTGCTAGAAAAGAAAAAAGTAACGAGCAATTCAGAAAAGAAGTTTTAAAATCCACAAAAAAATTTTCAAAATTAAAAATAAATGACAAAGTTTGGAAAAGGCTGGCAAATAAGATTTTTTACCATCAATCCGAGTTTCAGGACGTTAAAGGTTTCAACAGGCTCAAGACTTTAATCAAAAAGATATGCACAAAAAGCGCTGCCTGTAATAGGGTGTTTTATCTTTCAGCACCTCCAAGCTTCTTTGAGACAATAATAGCTAATTTAAAGAAGAATGGTCTTACTGCAAGTTCTGGATGGTCGCGAATTGTTTTTGAGAAGCCGTTTGGCCATGATTTAAGGTCAGCAAAAAAACTCAATGAATCAATAAAAAAGGCATTTAAGGAAAAACAGATTTACAGGATTGACCATTATGTTGGCAAGGAGCTTGTACAAAATCTGCTTGTTCTTAGATTTGCAAACAGCATTTTTGAGCCTGTATGGAACAAAAAATACATTGACCATGTGCAGATTACTGTTGCAGAAGAATTAGGAATTGAGACAAGAGGGAATTACTATGATAAGTTCGGAGCTCTTAAGGATATGGTGCAGAACCATATGCTGCAGCTTGTTGCGCTAACAGCAATGGAGCCTCCTGTAAGGCTAGATGCATATGACCTAAGAGAGGAGAAGGTAAAGGTTCTAAGGGCTATAGAGCAATTTACGCTAAAAGACGTTAAGAATAGAACAGTACGCAGCCAATATGGTGCTGGAGAAATAAATGGAAAAAGAGTAAATGCTTACAGAAATGAGGAGAAAATTGATAAAAAATCCAATACAGAGACATTTGTTGCTTTAAAACTAAATATTAACAACTGGAGATGGGAAGGTATCCCATTTTATTTAAGGACTGGAAAAAGGCTAAAGGAAAGGGTTGCTGAGATAAATATTGTTTTTAAGCAGAATCATAGTGTTTTATTTGATGAGTATGTCAAGCATACAGAACCAAATATGCTAATAGTCAGGATACAACCGGAAGAAGGGATTTCCTTGCAATTTTCGGCAAAAGTTCCTGGGAAGAAGATGATAGTAGACAATGTAAGAATGGATTTCTGCCATGAATGCAGATTTGGACCAAATAGCCTTGATGCTTATGAAAGGCTGCTTTATGACATTACAATTGGTGACCAGACCTTGTTTACGAGCTGGGATATGGTAGAGCATTCATGGAAGATTGTTGATAAAATAACTAAAGCTTGGAGGCATGGAAAGGTTTCTAATTACAATCCAGATAGTTGGGGACCTAAAGAAGCGGATAAGTTGATTGAGAAAGATGGAAGGAGATGGTACAAACCTCAGAAACCTTCTTATTCAGAGTTACTACAAAATGATTCAAAACAATAAAAAACTGATAATTAAAATAATAAAGATAATTTGATTGACAATGAAAATCTATGATATATCTATGGAAATTAGAGAAGGAATGCCTGTTTACAAGGACAAGGAAGAAAAAAAGTTCAAATTTGTTGTAACTGGCACTTTAGAAAATGGTGCCAACGAATCAAAGCTTGAGATTGGGAGTCATACAGGAACGCATGCAGATGCTTATTTTCATATGCTTGAGAAAGGGAAGAAAATGGAGGAGATGGATATTAATAAGTTCATTGGTGAGTGTATTGTTTTGGATTTTTCCAATAATAAAGATAAGATTACAGTAAAAGATTTTAATAATATTATCTCCAATAAAGCAAAGAACAATGAAAAAAATACAATGAAAAATAAAAAAAAGGATAAAATAATAAAAAAGAATGATATTGTTTTGTTAAAAACTATGGCTAAGCCCCTTAAAGAATTTGATAAGAATTATATCTATCTTGATATGGGCGGGGCAGAATTTCTTGCAAGGAAAAAGGTAAAATGTGTTGGTATTGATAATTTAAGCATTGAGAGGAACCAGCCAGAGCATGAGACGCACAAGACATTGTTTAACAAGGATATTCCCATTATTGAGGGCCTGGAATTATCAAAGATAAAGCCCGGAAGATATTTCTTTGTTGGGCTGCCTCTTAAAGTCAAGGGCGGGGACGGTAGCCCGATAAGGGCCGTGCTTGTTGAGAAATAAATTTCTTTGTAAAATTAAAACGTAACATTTAAATATATGTATTTACATAGGTATATTAATAGGTGTTTACTTATGAAATTACATAATTTCAAAAAGAAAATTCTGGATTTTGCCAAGAAGGAAGAGATTATAACTACTGCAGAGACTGCTAATCACTTTCAGATATCCTGGAATACAGCAGAAAAATATCTTCTGGAACTAACCTTGGATAATAATTTTAAGAGGATGAAAAAAGCAGGAGTAAACCTATGGGTACTAAAATAAATGAAAGACACTATAATTAAACTTGACAATGTATGGAGGATTTACAAAATGGGTGAAGTAAAAGTACCAGCACTTCGTGGTTTAAATCTAAAAATAAATAGGGGTGAATTTGTTGCTGTGCAAGGAGCTTCTGGTTCTGGAAAAAGTACTGCGCTTAACTCAATTGGCTGCCTGGATATGCCAACTAAAGGCAAAGTCTATTTGGAAGGCAAAGATATCTCAAAACTGCCTGAATCTGAGCTGGCTCAGATAAGGGGCAGAAAAATTGGGTTCATCTTTCAGCAGTTTAACTTAATTAGTACTCTAACAGCATTAGAAAATGTAACTTTACCGATGATATTCCAAAATATAACATCTGAGGAGAGGATAAAAAGGGCAAAAGAGCTTTTGGAGATGGGTGGATTGGGAGGCAGAATTAACCATAAACCATCTGAATTATCCGGCGGTGAGCAGCAAAGAGTAGCAATAGCAAGATCCTTATCAAATAATCCGGAAGTGATTTTGGCAGACGAACCTACCGGAAATCTTGATTCGAAAACAGGTGAAACTGTAATAAATTTTCTTGGAAAATTACACAAGGAAAAGAAAACAACTATAATTATGGTCACACACGATACTAGTTTAGCACATCACGCTCAAAGAATTGAATTCCTTAAAGATGGAAGAATTGTAAAATCAAAAAAAACTAGAAAAGGTGGTTAATGTGAAAAAAATAAAATTATTAAAATTAAATAGTATTTTAATTGTTAGTTTATATGTCTTAGTTTTGCTTGCCTTTAATGTAACAGCAGCACAAACTACTTACAACCCCTCTAATCTCTATGATATTGCTGTAAACATGATCAACCAGGAACCTGATCCTGCAGAACCCGGTAGGTATGTTGATGTAAGATTTAAATTTGATAATAATGGGACTAAGGAAACAAAGAATATTGAGGTTGAGATTCTTCTAAACTATCCCTTCTCATTGGACCCTGGAATAGATGCTGTAAAGAATATAGGAACGCTGCAAAGCATGCAAAAAGGGGATGTCGGTGCTATAGTAAAATACAAGCTGAGAGTTGATAAAAATGCTGTGGAAGGTGAAAATGAAATAAAAATCAGGTACAGGGTGGACAAGGGCGTTTGGATTACATTGAAAGAATTTTTTGTTGATGTGCAAACTCATGATGCAATACTTGCAATAGAGGATATATCTGTAGATAAAGACACTGTAGAACCAGGGTTAAACAGCATTGTTAAAATAAAGCTTTCAAATAAAGCAGACTCTATTTTAAAAGATGTAAAAGTGAAAATTGGGCTAGGAAGTGTGCCTTTTATTCCTTTGGGTTCTACTACTGAAAAAAGTGTTTATCAGATTGATGCAAGAGGAAATTATGAATTTACATTTGATCTTCTAGCAAATCCCGAAGCTAAATCAGGAGTGTATAAAGTTCCACTGGAAATTAGTTATTCTGATGATTTAGGAAAGGGTTATGTAAATAATGGGACTATGGGGATTGTCATAGGTGCAAAACCTGATTTAAGCATTACTTTAGATGACTCAGAAATTTATGAATCTTCTAAGTCAGGAGAGATAGTTGTCAAGGTTGTGAATAAGGGGGTAACAGATATCAAATTAATGAATATGAAATTAATGCCTAGCAATAAATATAGAATCTTATCTAATGATGAAGTCTATATTGGCAATATTGACTCAGATGATTATGAAACTGCAGATTTTAAGTTATTTATTGAAAAAAGCAAAGAAAACCAGATAAAAGTTCCTGTTGTGCTTGAATACAAAGATGCAAATAACAATGACTTCAAAGAAGCAATAGAATTGACGCTTGATCTTTATTCAGCTTCAGAAGCAAAAAAATTCGGTTTAAAGAAAGGAAACGGTTTTGTTGGGAATCTTGTTATTGCAGTTATAGTTGTGGCAGGACTGTTTATCTACAGAAAATGGAGAAAACACAAAAAGAAACATGCATAGTTCTTTTTGCCATAAAAAATGCTTAAGGATTATTTTGTTTTTTCTATCAGCAATCTTAGGCATAGGAAGCTAAGGTCATGGCTGACTATGATTGGCATAATCATAGGAATAACTGCTGTTGTTTCTCTTATCAGCATAGGTGAAGGATTGAAAGTAGCAATAAGCTCTCAGTTTGGAAGCATAGGAACTGATAAGCTTACTGTTTTGGCGTCTGGAGGATTTGGGCCACCAGGGACTGGTGTTGTAACGCCGCTGACAAAAGATAATCTAAAAAAAATCGAACAAGTAAGAGGTGTTAAAATTGCTGTTGGCAGGTTGGCAGAGAGCATTAAAATGGAATATAATGACCATGTTAAGTTCGGTATGGCTACTAATATGGTGGAAGGCGAGAGAAGAAAGCTTATTGTGTCTGTCTTGAATCTTGAAGCAGGAAAAGGCAGGTTGCTTAGAGATGGTGATAGTAAGAAAACAATTTTAGGTAATAATCTTGGTGAAGCTGATGCAGGGTTTGAAAAACAGATAGTTCTAGGCTCAAAAATGCTTATTGAGGATGAGGAATTTGAAGTTATTGGTATACTTAAGAAAAAAGGTAATTTTCTTGTTGACAATATTGCAATCACGGAGGAAGATGATTTAAGGAAAATATTAGATATTCCGGATGAGGATTATGATGTTATTGCATTACAAGTTCATCCAAATGCCGATATCAAGGCTGTGCAGGAAGATATAGAAAAGTTGATGAGAAAAGAAAGAGATGTAAAGAAAGGCGAGGAGGATTTTACAGTCCAGACACCGCAAGCTGTACTTGCACAGGTTAATTCAACTTTGTTTGCTGTACAGCTGTTTGTTTATATTATTGCGGCTATATCCATAATTGTTGGCGGCATCGGGATAATGAATACTATGTTTACATCTGTTCTTGAGAGGACAAAAGAGATCGGAATAATGAAGTCAATTGGCGCAAGAAACAGCACAATTTTTTCGTTGTTTTTTATTGAATCGGGGCTGATAGGGAGTATAGGAGGGATAATGGGTGCTGTTATTGGGATAAGTATGGCAACGGGTCTTGCCTTTATTGGAAGAATACTGCTTGGAAGCGAGCTTATTAGAACAGAAATAAGTCTCTGGTTAGTGCTTGGCTCAATATTGGGCTCATTTTTACTGGGGAGTATATTTGGGGTAATTCCTGCAATACGAGCCTCGAGACTAAATCCTGTAGATGCTTTACGGCATACTAAATAATAAGGTGTAAGATGATAGGAGATTTAATTAAATACGTTATAACTAATATTAGGCATAGATTTACAAGAAGTTCTCTTACTATTCTTTCTATACTTATCGGCATAATGTCTATTTTTGTTTTAATCAGCTTTGGTGAGGGGCTTAGAAATTATATGGATATTATGGCCCAGGAAATGGGGACAGACAAACTCATTGCTCAGCCAAGGGGTTATGGAGCTCCAGGCACTACAGGAACACACCTTACTAAAGAGGATCTTGATTTTATAAAAAAGCAAAGAGGTATTTCAGAATCTACTGGAATGATAATTGAGCAGAGTGAAGTGAAAATTGATAAAAAAAAGTTGGGAAAATGGGTTTTCATGATGGGAATGCCCACTGACCCTTCTGAACAAAAACTTATTGAAGAGGCTTTTGCAGGTTATGGGATTTTCAAAGGAAGAGCTTTAAAAACAGGAGATAAAAATAAGGTTACGGTTGGTTACAATTATTTGTTCGCTGACAAGATTTTTTCTAAACCTTTGAAACTAGGTGACAATATCTTTATCAATGGTAAATCTTTCGACATAATAGGATTTTATGAAGAGATAGGCAATCCTGGTGATGATTCTAATGTTTACATGACAAATGATGTTATGAAAGAACTTTTTGATATTGGAGATGAATATGCTATGGTCTACATCAGGGCAGAGAAAGGTGTAGTTCCAACTGAGCTTGCAGAAAGGCTTGAAGAAAAATTGAGGAAGAAAAAAGGGCAGAAAGAAGGTGAGGAAGATTTTTATATCCAGTCATTTGAGCAGCTTATGGAGACTTTTGGAACAATATTATTGGTGCTTAACTCTATTTTAGTAATAATTGCAGGAATATCCGTGCTTGTAGCTGCTGTAAATATCATGAACACGATGTATACTGCTGTTTTAGAGAGGACAAAAGAGATAGGAATAATGAAGTCTATTGGAGCAAGAAACAGCACAATTCTTTTGATGTTCTTCTTTGAGTCAGGATTTTTGGGTTTGATTGGAGGCAGTATTGGTATGCTGCTTGGTTATGGTTTAGCAAAGCTTGGCGCTATTGCTATTGCTGCTACGGGATATTCATTTCTGCAGCCTTATTTTCCATGGTGGCTGATAGTCGGTTGTTTAGTATTTTCATTTTCAGTTGGTGCGGCTTCTGGTTTTTTTCCTGCAAGAGCAGCATCAAAGCTAAAGCCTGTGGATGCATTAAGATATGAGTAAAATCTAGTTCTTATTTAGTTGAGAAATATATTGTTTTAATTTTATTTTTATTCTATTTTTTAATAAATTATCAAAGTTTAAATTGTCAATTTCGTCAATGTTTATTTTAGGCATTTTTGTAAAAGTGCCTTGTATTTCACAGCCAGCCTTATTTATTTCCTTTTCAATATTTTTTGCAAATTTTGTATTGAATAATTTTATTGCTGGGAATTTTGTTATTGAATCTGCTCCTGCATCCAACATTAGGTGTATGTAATTAACGCGGTTTACCCAGTGGCCTGCAACAATGTTTAAGTTTGGGAAAGTTTCTCTTGTTCTTTTAATCCATTCAATGAAATAATCAATATCAGGTCCCTTGGAATGTTCAAATATTGTACCTTTTATTGGGTTTAATGCATAGAAAATAATTTTGTCTATTTTGTTTTTAATAATGAATTTTTTAAATGAGTTGAAATCACTAATTGTTTCTCCTAGGCCTATAATGAAAGTCATTGATTTTTTTAAGTGGTATTTGTCGCAAATCTTGTACATCTTTTCTATTGGTACTATGGGTTTGTTTGGTGCAACTTTTTCATGGATTGTTTTGTTTGTTGTTTCTACTGCACCGCAGATTCCTTCTAGGTAAGGACTTAATTTTTCTATTGTTTTTTTGTTTAAAATTCCAATGTTGAGCCATAATTTTTCATTGTTAATTTTGTAAATATTTTTGCAAAGCTCCAGAATGCTTTCTGTTGTGTAGCTTCCGTAGCCTGCCGACAGAAAGCCTATTTTCCATCCAAGCTTTTTGCAAAGGTAGGCTTCTGCAAGAATTGAAGCTGTAGTTCTTCGTGCTTTTTTTGGGTCAGAAATAAGGTTTTTTTGAGTGGACATATAGCAATAAGCACAGTCTCCTAATGAGCAGTACCAAGAAGTAAAGATGGCACGCTCAAAGTGGATTTTTCTGTTTGATCTATTTTTTTGTTTCAATATCAAATTATCCATAATAAATTTAGAAATATAGCGTATTTAAAAAATTTTAGAATTATTTGCTGTTAGTTTTTTCCCTTTCCCTCAAAACATTCTTCTGCACTTTTCCCATCGCATTTTTTGGCAAGGTATCAATAAATTCAACATATTTTGGTTTTTTGTAGCTTGCAAGCCTTTGTTTGCAGTAAGCTATTATTTCTTCTTTGCTTGCTTTCTTGTTTTCTCTTAGAACTACGCAAGCCTTAACTGCTTCTCCAAAACACTGGTCTGGAACGCCAATAACAGCGCTTTCCAAAGCAGTTGGATGTGTGTTTATAACCTCTTCAACTTCTGCTGGGTAAATATTCAATCCACCAGAGATTATCAGATCCTTGCTTCTGCCCAGAAATATTACATAACCCTCTTCATCAATTTTTCCTAAGTCTCCAGTTATGAACCATCCATCATGGAAACTTTCTTTTGTTTTTTCTGGAGCATTCCAGTATCCTTTAAAGACATTGTCTCCCCTAATTAAAATACTGCCTTCTTTGCCTTGCGGGAGTTCATTAAAATTTTCATCTGTAATTTTAACTTTAACGCAAGGCAGTACAGGACCTACTGTCCCCGGCTTTCTTTTACCCTCATAAGGATTAGAAAAATTCATGTTTGTCTCTGACATTCCTGCTCTTTCTAAAATTTCATGTCCAAAAGTATCTTTAAATTCCTTGAATGTTTCTGCCGATAATGGCGCTGAGCCGGAAACAAATAATCTCATACTGTTTGTATCATATTTTTCTTTGTCCTTTACTTGTAAAATCTTAATGTACATTGCAGGGACACCCATAAATAATGTGGCCTTCTTTTCTTCGATTAGTTTCAAGATTTCTTCTGCATCAAATTTTTTTCTTAGAACAAAACTATAGCCATTATAAAAAGCTCCGCATAAAGCCACACCTAAGCCATGGATATGGAATAATGGCAGGGTTAAGATTTGCTTGTCATTCTCTGTCAGGTGCCATGCCCGCTTTAATGCCTCCAAGTCAGATTCCATGTTTTTATGGCTCAGTAAAGCACCCTTGGATCTTCCGGTTGTTCCGGAAGTATAGAACATTATTGAGCCATCCTCGTCATTGATTTCTACATCTGGATTTTCATCAGAAGCATTATTAATAAATTCATTATAACTAATAAACTCAATAGAATTATTTTTTACACCATTTTCATTATTATCGGTTATAATTATGTATTTTAGTTCATTGAGTTCTTTTAATATTTTTTTTATTATGGGCAAGCATTCTTTATCTGTGATGATTGCTTCAGCTGCTGAATTATTCAGCAGATGCTCTGCTTCTTTTTCCTTGAAAGAATTATTCATCGGAACAACTACAGAGCCATTCTTTAAAATACCTGTAAAGGAGTAGATTAATTCAAGATTGTTAGCGAGGTATAAGGCAACCCTGCCACCTTTATTAACACCAATATCTTTTAAGGCATTTGCTATCCTGTTTGAGTTTTTATTCAGCTCATCAAAAGTGACTTTTTTGTCAGCAAATTCTATTGCAACTTTATCTGCGTAAGTTTCAAAAATTTTATTGAAACACGAAACTAGTGTCATTTAGGATTTGGTTTATTTATATAGTTTAAAAATTTAACTAGTACATAACAAAAATCTTTTTAAATTCATTACACTTATCCCATACAACTGGGGTGGAAATGAAACTAGTAATTAATGGTCAAGAAAAAGAATTAGAATGTGGAAATATTTCAGAATTATTGAGTGGATTAAATTTGAATAAAAACACTGTAGCAATAGAATTAAATAAAAATATTGTTCACAGACAAAATTTTGATAATACCCAATTAAAAGATAACGATAAATTAGAGATTGTTAAAGTCGTTGGTGGGGGTTAGTATATGGATGATAAATTAAAGATTGAGGATTTTGAATTTAATTCCAGACTATTTATCGGTACTGGGAAGTATGAGAATTTTGATATAATGAAAAAAGCTCATGAAGCTGCTGGTGCAGAAGTCGTTACTGTTGCAATCAGAAGGGTTGATTTGAATGATAAAAGCGATAAGAGTCTAATGAGTTTTATTGATACAAATAAAATTAAGATACTGCCTAATACTGCTGCCTGCTTTACTGCAGATGAAGCCATTAGGACAGCAAGGCTTGCAAAAGCAGCCGGATTGCCTAATTGGGTTAAACTAGAGGTTATTGGAGATAAAAAAACACTTATGCCCGATAATGAAGAGACATTAAAAGCAACAAAGGTTTTGGTTAAAGAAGGTTTTACAGTTCTTGCTTATACAAATGAGGATATTGTTTATGCTAAAAAGCTAGAGGAAGCAGGGGCTGCAGCAGTCATGCCTCTTGGAGCTCCAATTGGATCTGGACAAGGAATATTAAATCCGAATAACATCAAGATTATTTTAGAACAGGCTAAAGTTCCTATAATTGTTGATGCGGGTGTTGGAACTGCTTCTGATGCAACAATCGCAATGGAATTAGGAGCAGATGGTGTTTTATTGAATACTGGAGTTGCTTTGGCTAAAGATCCTGTAAGGATGGCAAAGGCAATGAAATCAGCTATAGAATCCGGAAGAGATGCTTTCTTGGCTGGAAGAATCCCTAAGAAATTATATGCGAGTGCTTCTAGCCCAATAGGAGATACTATTAAATAAAAAATAATTAATTTCTTTTCATTATGAAAAACTTTGACTTTAATAACAAATTATATGTAATAACAGAAAGCGGTATTTCTAAAGGCAGGAGTAATGAAGAGATTGTTAAGGAAGCTATAGCTGGTGGTGCAGAGATAATACAGTTAAGGGAAAAAGACTTGGATAAAAATAAAATTAAAAATGAGGCAATCAGATTATTAAAGATTTGCAGGGAAAATAATGTTCTTTTCATTGTTAATGATTATGTCGATGTTGCTCTGGAGATTGGAGCAGATGGTGTTCATTTAGGGCAAACAGATATGTCAATATCTGAGGCAAGGAAGGTTTGTAGGAATAAGTTAATTATTGGTTTGTCAACGCATTCTGTTGAGCAAGCCATTAAAGCAGACAAAGAAGATGTTGATTACATTACAATAGGGCCAATATATAAAACAAGAGCAAAAGATTTCACAGTAGGAACTGAAATAATAAAGGAAGTTGTCAGTAAAGTGGAAAAGCCGGTTATAGCCATTGGTGGAATTAATAAAAATAATATTGATGAAGTTTTAAAACAAGGTATTAAGAGTGTTGCAGTTATAAGTGCTGTTGTTTCTGCAGAAAATGTTAAGGAAGCTGCTAAGAAATTAGTACAAAAAATAAAACAATTATAGACTTATTTATTAAATCTCTCAACACCAAAATCTTTAATTTCAGAAACAAGATTATCATTCACAACCAGTTCTGTTACTGCTTTTACTGTTATTGGCGCAAGTAAAATTCCATTCCTTCCATGCGCTGTTGCCAGGATTAAATTTTTGATATTTGTTTTTCCAATGACGGGTAATTTATCATCTGTAAAAGGCCTAAAACCAGACCATTTTTCAATAATTTTCATATTTTTAAATTCGGGAACAATATCATAAGCTGTTTTTAATATGGAATTTATGCCCTCATCTGTAACCTTTTTCTCAAATCCCATATCTTCCATAGTAGAGCCTAAGATTATTGTATTGTCTTTTCTTGGAACCATATAGCCTCCTTTTCCCAGTATGCTTGCAAAGATTACTTTGTCAAGCATTTTTTTGTTTGCTTGTAGGGAAACCAATTGTCCATGGATTGGCTTCACTTCAAAATTTGGAATTATGCCTGGAGAAATTAATGAGGACCATGCACCAGATGTGTTTATTATAGTATCAGCATTAAAAATTCCATTGTTGGTTTCCACACCCCTTATTTTATTATTTTTTATTATATAATTTTTTACATTGCAATTTTCAATTAGTTTATTGCCGATTTTTTTATTTGCTGTAATTAAAGCTTCCATCAGTTTTCTGTTATTAACCTGGCCGTCATTTTTTGTGTATAATCCAGACAAAATGTTTTCAGATAGTTCTGGTTCTATCTTCCTTAACTCATCTCCAGGTAAAAACTCAATCTCAAAACCTTGCTTTTTCTGCCATTTATAATTATTTTTCAGATGTTTTTCCTGCTCTTCAGTTAATGCAGGCCTGAGCATGCCGCATTTTTGAAATTCCACGGCAATTCCTGATGCGCTTTCAATATCTTTGCAAAACTCTGCATACATGCTTCTGCTTTTAATGCAGAAATCCATAAATTTTTCATAAAAATCAAATTCTGACTGTGCAGCTAACATTCCTGCTGATGCGTATGATGCTTCCATTCCTACTTTGCCTTTTTCCAATACCCTAATATCAAAATTATTTTTTTTAAGGTAAAAAGAAATACTTAAACCTATAATTCCTGCACCAATGATAATAATTTTTTTCATAATAACCGGTATCGCATCATTACTTTTAAATATTATTGGAATGGTAAGATTATTAAATACTTAACTTAAACTAATCTTAAAATGAAGAAATTTTTAGTGTTATTGGTGGTTTTGGTTTTAGCAGCATTGCTAGTACTTGGCTGCCAAAAAGCATCACCAACAGGATATGCATCATACAGCCAGCAAGACCAGCAGCAACCTTATGTTGGTGGAGGCTGCGGAGTATCT
>MPMA02273120.1_pt1 | contig 14429 bp, 15 predicted proteins | sample 1617361 | NCBI WGS metagenome assembly MPMA02 (sample SAMN05944807, study PRJNA350692) | marine metagenome | biome: marine; feature: ODZ; material: water; isolation source: 180 m water sample filtered on 0.2 um supor filter | place: Pacific Ocean | collected 2012-04-08 | depth 180m m | reverse complement strand
TGTGAAAAGATTGAGAAAGATACAGAAATCGTTTTAAAAGAAGTAAGCGACTTATTAATTGAAATCCGTAAAACAGTTGAACATAAATTATCTAATGAATAAAATTCATCATTTAGAATCTTCCCTAGTTGATCAAATTGCAGCTGGCGAGGTTATTGATAGACCTGCATCGGTTTTAAAAGAACTAATTGAAAATTCCCTTGATTCAGGAGCAAGTAATATTGATGTTCATATTATAAATGGCGGCCATGATCTCATTCAAGTTTCTGATAATGGATGCGGTATGAGCAAGGAAGATTTAAAGCTTGCATTTACAAGGCATGCAACCAGTAAAATACATGAATTAGAAGATTTAAATTCAATCTCAACGCTTGGATTTCGCGGTGAAGCTCTGCCAAGTATAGCATCTGTTTCAATGTTTACAGCAATATCGGCAGAAATCGATTCTAAGGGAAATGAAATTCGAATTCATGGAAGTGAAGAGAAATCTTTTAAACCCTCTGCAGCATTAATTGGCACAACTTGTAAAGTTCAAAACTTATTCTATAATACTCCAGCTAGAAGAAAATTTTTAAAAAAACCTGCAACAGAACAGGCTGTTATTAATTCGATGATGCGTCGTTTTATGCTTTCTAGACCTGAAGTCGCATTTAAAATGATGTCAAATGACAAAATTGTATATGATGTTCCAGTACAGGAATTATCTGAAAGAATAAATGCAATTTATGGTTCCAATTTCAAAAATGGAATTCTCCCCGTGGAATTAACAAAAGATCCTTATACAGTAAAAGGATTTACAGGGAATTTATCTCTTATAAAGAAAAGGCAAGGAGAACAATATATTTTTTTAAATGGTAGATTTATAAAAAATCGTCTTTTAAATTCATCAATATATTCTGCCTATCAATCACTTATTCAGCGTGGAGAATTTCCGTTTTTTGTATTATTTTTAGAGATGCCACCGGAACTTTTCGATGTGAATGTTCATCCTGCAAAACTTGAGGTACGTTTTATAAATGAATGGCAAATATATCATGTAATTAAAACCTCGATCACAAGTGTTCTACAAGATATACTTAAAGTAATACCCGATTATAATTCTTATCAACATTTCCCAGCTCATTCTTCTAAAGAAACCGAACCATTACATTTAGAAAAAGCACCCTCTGGTTCAATTGCTCAATTTGAGCAGGCTCCTCATAAGCGTATTGATTCCGAATTTAATGGTCTCATTGACAAAAGTGATCCCCAAATTCAACGCGCCCATCTCCGTATGGAGTCAACGTTAGATGATATTAAAATGCCCAATGAAGAATTGCAACCTGTGTCAAATCATATTTGGCAAATTCATAAAAAATATCTTATAACTGAAATAAAAAGTGGTATTGTCATAATTGATCAGCATGTTGCTCATGAGAGAGTATTATTTGAAGAGGCCAAAAAAGCTATAGAAGGGCAGGGTTTTCCATCCCAAACTGTACTTTTTCCTCAATCATTAAAACTACAACCTGAGGAATATGAAAGCCTTTTAGAAATTACTCATTATCTAAATAAAATTGGTTTCCGTTTTCGAGAATTTGGTGAAAATACAATCATCATTGATGAAATTCCTCCTGATATTAACTGGGGTAATGAGAGCCAAATTATTAGAGAAATTATTGATCAATACATATCTGTTAAGAAGATAGACCCTTCATTTATTGATCAAATTGCTGCTATCTATGCATGCAAATCGGCTGTAAAAGCAGGAGACCAGCTAAATCCAGAAGAGAGAATACACCTTGTTGATCGCCTATTTTCTACAGATCACCCTTATTATTGTCCTCATGGGAGGCCAATAATTATTAACTTGTCTATCAATGAATTAGATCAACGATTTGAAAGAAATACTTAAACTCAATAATAAGTATAATTAACAATGGCTGGGAAAAGTACTAAATATTATATTTTAACTGGATTGATATCAATACTTCCTTTGACTGCGACTTATTGGATTGTCGTAAAATTATTTCATTTCTTTTCCAGACCAGGCGCATCTATTGTCGAATTTATTTTCGCTGATAAAGTGCCGCTTTATGTGCCGCAAATAGCCGGCTTTATTCTAACCTTATTATTTATTTATTTGATAGGTATATTGGTATCAAACGTATTGGGGAAGAGGTTGTATGCATGGCTTGAAAATATGCTCTCTAGAATTCCAATAGTTAACTCAGTATATCGTACTATAAAACAAATAACTACCAGCTTATCTGGCCCTGATAGGCAAGCATTTAAAAAAGTAGTATTTATTGAATACCCAAGAAAAGGTATTTGGACATTAACAATGGTGACAGGTGAATCGACAAATGAGAAAGGGGATGCCTATTATCATATTTTTGTTCCCACAACCCCCAACCCTACTTCTGGATATATGTTATATGTACCCCAAAAAGACGCTCATGAAACTAATATGTCAATTGAAGAAGGTCTTAAAATAATTATTTCAGGTGGTATGTTGGCGCCTAATAAAAATATTTTGGAGTTGAATGATGTCTCTGAAAAATGAATTTGCAATTTCTGGAAATTGGTTATTTAAACACCGTAGCTACTTACCGCTAATAATTCTACCATTATTATTTTATTCTTTATTTACTCCGGTGGGGATATGATTTGATTTACTATTTTATGTAGGATTGAGTACTTCATTGCTAGGAGAGTGCATTCGTATTATTACAGTTGCATTTGTGCCTACGGGAACTTCTGGAAGAAATACAAAACAGCAGAAGGCTACTTCATTGAATCAAACTGGAATTTATTCAATAGTTCGACATCCTTTGTACTTAGGTAATTTTTTAGTTTTTTTAGGGCCCTTCATATTTACTGGGAATATTTATAGCATCATTATTTTTATATTATCTTTCTGGATTTATTATGAACGTATTATGTACGCCGAAGAAACATTTTTGATTTCCAAGTTTGGAAGTGAATACGAAAATTGGTCATCTAAAACCCCTGCTTTTATTCCCAATATTACGTCTTATACTCCAACCAAATCAATATTTTCTTTTAGAAAGGTATTAGAAGGAGAATATTCCGGAATTTATGGTGTTTTTGTCATTTTCACTCTATTATTAGCTTTTAGAAATTATAATTTAAACATCACTCCAATTATTTCAAATGCATGGAAAGGGATATTTTTGGGGAACACATTAATTTATATAACTTTACGAACACTTAAAAAAAGAAGAAGAAATGATTAATGAATAATATAGAAAATCTTGATAAAAATAGAGATTCTGATACAGTAAATGCATATTTTAAAGATATATTTACTTTTGCCGGAATTGGGATTATCACCCTTGATTCTAAAAATAATATAGAGTTTATAAACGAAGAAGCATTAAACATATTTGGCTATACATCAATTGAATTAATCAACACAAATTTCTCTGCCTTAATCCACAGTGCCGATCAAGAATCTTTTTCCCTATATATACAATCTAATAATTCATTATCTCCAGCAGAATTTAAAGGCATCCATAAGGATAACTCTGCTTTCCCACTTGAGATAAATATATCAAGTAAATTATTAAATAATAATTTTATTTATACGGTAGTAATTCGTGATATTACTGAGTTAAAGCAAAATGAGGAAAATTTAAAACATCAGGCATATTTTGATTCATTAACGGAAATTCCAAATCGTACATTATTTTTAGATAGGTCAGAAATTGCTTTAAATCAGGCGAAAAGGTCACAAGAGGGTATGGCAATAATTTTTATAGACTTAGATGAATTTAAAGAATTAAATGACACATTAGGGCATGATGCAGGAGATGTAATGCTGAAAACAATTTCAAAAAGATTCATAAATTGCGCTCGAAAATCTGATACCGTATCAAGAAGAGGGGGTGATGAATTTACAATTCTAATGCCTAGAATTAGTAATATTAAAGATGCAGTGAAGTTGGCTGAAAGGATTCTTGATTCAAATAAAAGTGCTATAGCAATTAAAGATAAAATGGTTTTCCCAAAAACAAGTATTGGTATTAGTATTTATCCTCAAGATGGAGATAGTATCGAAACGTTAATAAACAATGCCGATAAAGCTATGTACTCTGCAAAAGAATCTGGGAAGAATCAATATGCAATTTTTAATTCTAATTAATTAGTTCTTTTGTCATCTGATTCAAGAGAGAAAATATTTCATCTGTATTTTTTATGTTCATAAATTGCTTTCTCCAATTTGAAGCTCCATTAAATCCTTTGAAATAATAATTAAAATGCTTTTTCGATAAATTGACACTTAGGGAATTATTATAATATTCAGTTAACATTAAAAAATGTCTCTGGGCAATGTTAATTATTTGAGATAAGTCAGGATTTATAACTGCATCTGCAGAAGTATTCGTTTTCAGAGAATTGAATATCCACGGCTTTCCTAGGGCGGCCCTGCCAATCATAACTCCATCACAGCCTGTTTCATTTAGCAATTTATTATAATCCTCCAATGAATTCACATCACCATTTCCAATTACCGGAATATTTACCGCCTCTTTCAATTCCTTAATGAGGCTCCAATTAGACATGCCGCTGAATTGTTGTTTGGTAGTACGGGGATGGAGAGTAATTGCCCCTACGCCAATCTTCTCCATGCGTACCCCTGCTTCGGTAGAAACCAGATTGTCTTGATCCCATCCAGCCCTCATTTTAACTGTTACGGGTATTTCTGGTACTGCCTCTACAACAGCTTGAGTAATGTCATCCATGAGACAGAGATCCTTTAAGGCTGCAGAGCCAGCTCCTTTCTTGGTAACCTTTGGAACGGGACATCCATAATTAATATCAATTATGTCTGGCTTCAACATATCGTATACCATTTTAGCTGAATTCCCCACAATTTCCGGAGTTTCTCCAAATAATTGAATTCCAATAGGGCGTTCATTATCGGTGAATTTCATTAATTCCAATGTTTTCATATTTTCACGAATTATTCCATTTGCACTCACAAATTCAGTAAATACAACACCAGCACCCATTTCCCGGCAGAGTATACGAAAGGGATGATCGGTTATCCCTGCCATAGGCGCAAGAAATAAGGGGTTTAATATTTTTAAATTTCCAATTTGCACAGGTATAAAATTTCTATCATTTATGATATTCTATCTAATAAATTTATTAAATTATACACATTGGTAATAGTAATATCATGCCAAGAAATAGTATAGTTAATTATCAAAATAAAATCAGGAACATAAATTGGAATTACTTTTCGCTCAAACTAATGGACAAACCGGAAGCGGTATAGCAGCATTTTTACCAATTATATTAATTGGATTAATCTTTTATCTACTTATACTAAGGCCACAATCAAAGCAGCGAAAGCAGCATGCAGATTCACTTTCTAAGCTGAAAAAAGGTGATAAAATTTTAACTCGTGGAGGAATATATGGAAAGATTGTCAGCTTTCAGGGAAAAAATGAAAACAAGATTTCAATTGATGTAGGCTCTGGTATTAAATTAAATATTGCCCGTTCATATATTGCTGGACCAGCAAACAATAATAACGATGAAGCCCCAGACGCTAACAGCTAAACCGACACTCCAGATCTTAAAATATGGTGATCCTATTCTCCGTAAAAAAGTTGAGGATGTAAGCGATTTTACAAATCTACCCTATTTAGTAGAACAAATGTTTAATACCATGCATGAAGGAAGTGGGATAGGATTAGCTGCAAATCAAATAGGATATAGTTTGAATCTAGTAGTTTTAGATACCTCCAATTTGGAAGGTGAAGAAGATTGTAAACCATATATTTTAATCAATACTGAAATTATTGGATCGAATGGATCTTCCATTATGGAGGAAGGATGTTTAAGTGTGCCTGATATCCGTGCGGAAATTGAACGTCCTGAAACTATTATAATAAAATTTCAGGATTTAGAACAAAATTTTTATGAAGAATCATTTACCGGATTACTTTCCCGTGTAATTCAACATGAATTAGATCACTTAAATGGCAAATTCTTCGTAGATTATCTGTCGCCAGCTAAAAAGATACTAATAAAAAAGCGTCTTTTAGAAATTTCAAAAAATGGCAGTCCATCTACTGGAATTATTTTATAAATTAAATAGTTAATAGCAATATGAAATTGGTGTTTTTTGGTACACCTGAATTTGCAGTTCCTACTCTTAATGCCCTTCATGATTCAGATCATGAAATATTGGGAGTAGTAACAAGTCCAGATAGAAAGTCAGGACGTGGATTAAAGGTAAAGTCATCAGCAATAAAAAAATGTTCAGAGAAGTATGGCCTGCCTATCTATGAACCGGAAAGCACAAGAAGTAATCAATTATATTCTACATTAAAACAAATTAATCCAGATATTTATGTTGTCGTGGCTTATAAAATATTACCAGAATCAATTCTAAATATACCTAACAAAGGTGCTGTAAATCTCCATGCATCTTTACTCCCAAAATATAGAGGAGCAGCTCCAGTAAATCATGCAATATTAAATGGTGATGCTGAAATTGGGCTCAGTACATTCCTGATCCAGAAGAAAGTGGATACAGGTGATTTACTTTTTCAACATTCCATGCAAATTGATAATACAATCACAACCGGGGAAGCCCTTTCAAAATTATCACTAATTGGAGCTGAACTCATTATGAAGACCTTAACTGCACTTGCCGAAAATAATATCAAACCACTTAAACAAGATTCCGAAAAAGCAACATATGCTCCAAAGATAGGCGTTGAGGACTGCAAGATAAATTGGCTTAAAACAGCGGATTCTATACATAACCAGATTAGAGCTTTTTCACCAAAACCTGGAGCTTTCACCTTTTATAATGATAAAAGAGTTAAATTGTTTGGTTCTAAGGTCTTACGAAACACAAGCAGTGCATCGTTAATTCCCGGGCAAATTGAATATGCTGATTCCATATTTAAAATAGGGACAGCTACAGAGCCAATTCAAATTACCAACATTCAAATTGAAGGTAAAAAAATGCTTCCAGTAGATCAATTTATCTTAGGATTTCCAAGAATTACAGGAGGGTGTTTTGATTAAAAAAGAAATAAGAACACGAAGAATTGCATGGGAAATAATGAAAAAGGCGGCATTTAGAGATCGTCGTTTATCAGATGTAACTGCAGAAATATATCGTAGAGAAGGCGATAATATCAGCGATCAGGACCGACGTTTTATTACCATGCTGGTTCAGGGTACTGTAAGGCTTACGGGAAGGTTGGATTGGGAACTTAGACAAGTATTTGTTGGCGATTATGAAGATTTAAAAGAAGGATTACGCATATTACTCAGACTTGGCGTTTTTCAATTGTTTTATATGGATAGTGTGCCAGATTATGCAGCGGTAACTACTACTGTCCAACTGGCAAAAAAAATACATCCAAATTTGGGAGGCCTAACAAATGCCATTCTTAGAACACTTGCTAGTTTAGAAGATAGAAGCATTCCAGATGAAAATACTCCTATTGCTAATGTAGCAAACTATTTAAGCCATCCTGAATGGTTAATTAGCAAATGGATTAAAGATAAAAGCTTTGATCAAGCTAAAGCCCTTGCAGAATGGAATAATGAATATCCAAATCTTTGGTTCAGAGTGAATCGAATTGAATACACTCCTGCTAAATTCAAAAATTATTTGAAAAAACATGATATTAGCTATGAGCAATTTGAACATATCCCTGAATTCTTTCAAACTTCAAAGCATCAGGAATTGCTCAAAAGTGATATATTCAAAGAAGGTAAAATCTCTGTTCAGGATCCTTCTGCAGGATTAGTTGTACAACTGGTAGATCCTAAGAAAAAAGAGTCAATTACTGATGTTTGTGCCGCCCCTGGAGGAAAATCATCCTATCTTGCTGAAATGTTAAATAATTCCGGATCTATTTTATCTTATGATTCAAATGAAGAACGATTAAAACGTTTAGATAATACATTAGAAAGATTGCATATAAAAAATACAGAATCAGACTTAGTTGATATTACTGAAGATGAAATTCCTATGACGGATAAAATGTTATTAGATGTACCATGCTCAGGTACTGGCGTGATGGCTAAGCGTGCTGATATTAGATGGCGTCGTTCAATTGATGATATTTTAGAAATGCATCTGCTGCAGAGAAAAATATTATGGGCAGCGTCTAATTTTATAAATCCAGGAGGCGTCATTGTATATAGCACCTGTTCAGTTGAACCAGAAGAAAATTATATGGTAATTGATGCATTTCTAAAATCGCACCCAAATTATTCTATTGAATCTGCTAAGGATTATGTTCCACCTGAATATGTTGATGAAAAAGGAGCTATGGTTACATTTCCGCCAGATCACAAAATAGATGGAGGGTTCGCAGTAAGATTAGTAAATAATGGGTAGATCCCTACTCAAATATCTCATAACCTGTATAATATTCTCACTATCAGGTATTATAATATTAGACTATATTATTTTACCTAATTATGTGGGATATAACAATGAGCACTATTTGCCAGATGTGCGTAGTGAATATCGAGAAAAAGCAGTCTATCAATTGCGTGCGCTGGGGTTCAATACCCAAGAAATACTAGTACCATATTCAGATGCAAATATTCCAGGGACCGTTATAAAGATGTTTCCCCGAGCATTTACAAAAGTAAAGGAAGGAAGGACCATTGATCTTACCATTGCAGGGAAAGATGAAGATATTACAATTCCAGATATTAGCAATTCAACCCTTCGAAATGCTAAATTAACAATTGCTAAACTTGGTTTGGGCATTGATACAGTAATTTATGAATATGACAATATAATTCCTGATGGTTTTATATCATTTCAGCTTCCAAGAAAAGGGAAAACAGTAAAATCTTCTACAAATATGACTTTAGGAGTAAGCAAGGGAGCGCCTCCAGATTATTATATAATTCCCGATGTTGTAAACTTTAGCCTAAGTAAAGCCCGTAAGACTATTATAAATGAGGGGCTTAGAGTGGGGGAGCTCATCTATGAATTTCAGCCTGATCTTGTGCCAAATACGATAATTGAACAAAATATGACAGCTGGGATGAGGGTATCTTTTCCTGCTTCAATTAATCTACTTATAAGCACTGATAAGCAGGATAAATAATATGAGAATAATATCACCATCACTTCTAGCTGCAAATTTTAAAAATATCTCTGAGGACATTAAAAAAGTAGAGTCAGCTGGTGCAGATCGTTTACATTTAGATGTAATGGATGGAAATTTTGTTCCTTCAATAACTTTTGGCCCAATGATTGTTAGCGCAATCAATGAATGTACCGATTGTCATTTAGAAACCCATCTAATGATTCAAAAGCCGCACAAGTCTTTAGACCAGTATATTAAAGCGGGATCAGACACGATAATTATTCATACCGAAGCTAGCTCAAATCCAAAGGAAGATTTATTATATATTCGTAAAAATAATGTTTATGCTGGTATTGCCTTAAATCCCTATACAGATGAAAATTGTCTTTTGCCAATATTGGATTATTTAGATTATATTTTAATTATGTCAGTTGTCCCTGGAAAAGGTGGGCAATCATTTATAAAATCTACCTTAAATAAAATGGAAAATATTGTTCAAATGACCAAGGATAGAAATATCACCATTGGAGTGGATGGTGGCGTCAATTTAGATACTATCTCAAAGGTCTATGATGCAGGTATCGATATAACAATAGTGGGATCAGCTTTATTTAAATCTGATAATATTTCCCAGAGGTATCAGGACTTAATGAATGCATGACCCCTTAAGTTACCGTCAAGAAATCTATCGGAAACTCATCCATTTATCCTCATCATGCATTCCATTTATGCTATGGTATTTTGGAAAGGATACTTTCCAGCCATGGATAATATCCTGTGCGATTATTTTACCGATTTTAGATTATGGAAGGAGACATAATAAATTTTTGTACCGCATATATAGCGACCTATTTATAACATTTACCCGACCTATTGAACAGGGAATATTATCAGGCGCTTCATGGGTAATTATTGGCGCTGCAGTTACCATATTCATTTTTAATGAAAATACAGCAATTATCGGATTACTTGTATTAAGCATTGCCGATTCAGCGGCTGCAATTGTTGGCATTAAATTTGGAAAAACACAATTATTTTCAAAATCATTAGAAGGATCTACTGCATTTTTTATTACAGCAACAATTATTGTATTTTTATTATCCCCTGCAGCTTTTTATATTAATTTCATTGCAGTAATCGCAGCAACGGTTGTTGAATTATTTTCAACCCCCCGCATTAATGACAATCTTCTCATACCCATGGTATTAGCACTTATCTTAACTATTGGAGGCGTTGGGTGAGTTTTTTAACACCATTTTTCCTCTGGCTGCTTCCTTTAAGTGCAATTCCACTTATTATTCATCTGCTGAATCGCCGAAACCTCATAACTATAGATTTCAGCACACTAAGATTTTTAAAACTATTAGAGCGGGAATCTATCCGAAAACTTCAAATTTTACAACTTTTATTACTAATCCTAAGAACTATAATTATTCTATGTATTATTTTAATGATTAGCAGGCCAGTGATAAATGGAATATTTAATTTGCAAAATTCCGGAGAATCAGCCCTTCATGCTATAATTATGGATGATAGTTTTTCGATGTCTGGAAATAAAGAAAATGTTCAAAATACTGCCCAGAAAATACTCAATCAAATCCCAGATAAAAATCAATTAATTTGGATGAACACAAGCGGTGGGCTTCAATTTAAAGGTCTTAGAGAAGATGTGCCGCCAATTGAATCACTTGTAAAATCTACGTTTTTAGGAAAATCTATAAATAATTCTCTTAATACGTTGAAAGTGAATAGTAGAGGAGAATTTACCTCAAAAGAATTGTATATTTTAACCGATGGACAATATTCATCCATAAAAGAATTAAATGACAATAGTGACCAATTGAAATCGTTTCATATATATTCCTTTATTGCACCAAAAATTAATAACAATTTAGCTATAGTCAATTTGAATATAGTAAATGAAATTCTTCTTCCAAATGACCAAATGGAAATTGAAGTATCTGTGCAAAATAGTGGCGTGGAAAATATTGAAAACCGCTTATTGCAATTAATCATTAATGAAATGATAGTTGGGCAGCAGCTAATTTCGCTAAAGTCCGGGAATACAAAATTATTTACCTTTAAAACAGCTCTTTCGAAATCAGGAAACTATTTAGGGAAAATTGAATTAGACGTTGATGATATTTTAGAAGATAATCGTTTTTACTTCGTACTTAATATTCCTGATAGGCATAAAATAGCAATTATTGCCCGTTCATCTGAATCGTCATATTATATCAGGGAATCTTTAAGGACATTAAATATATCCGGAGAATCACTAAGCATTACTGAATTTGTCGATTTTAATAGTCCTCAATTAAAATTAAATGAGCAGGATATTATTTTCTATTTAGATCCTGAAAACTCAGGAGAGATAGCGGATAGTAAAATTGAAGACTTTCTTTATAGAGGAGGGCATTTAATAATATTTCCTGACAATAATTCTGACTCCAATTCTTTTGAATATTTAAGCAATATTTGGTCTGAGACTCCTGATAAATATATTAGTTTAATTAAGCAATCTTTGACTGGCAATTCATTTCAGGAAATAAATCCAAATTCCATTCAATCTAATGATTTAAAGGATATATTTGCTCCCAATAATACCCGAGATAGAAATGTAAAATATTTTAAGTATTTATCACTACCATTTGATCCTAAATATAGTAAAATTCAACTTAAAGATGGTAACCCAATTTGGAACAGATATCCTTTGCATTCTGGAATTTTAGATGTTTTTGGATATGCATTGAATTTAAGCTGGACGAACTTTCCAATTAAAGGTTCATTTTTACCATTTATTCATTATTTAATATACTCAAATAGTATAAATAATCATAATATATTTATAAATACTGATACAGCCTGGAATACTGTTTTACAAGAATATTATACAAACAAAGTTTATCATATTCCTCCTGATGGAAGTAAAGAAATATTAATTATTGACAATAATAATTCTGTTAATGTAGATATGTTTAAATCCCCTGGCTTTCACAGTTTGCAAACTGATAATATAGAAATTGAAAAAATTGCAGTAAATATTAACAGCAGTGAACTGCAAAGTCAAATTATTCCATTCGATAATATTGAAGAAATTATACCAGAAAATATTGAACTAATTTCTATGAAAGATGATATTCTTACAGAGTTAAAAGAAGCAAGAATTGGCGTTGAATTATGGAGGTATTTATTATATCTGACTATTTTATTATTGCTCATTGAAATGATTGTATCAAATGCAAAGAAGCAACGTTAAACGAGAGAAAGCTTTTCTAATTGGCGTTGTATTAAAGGGATCCTCTTCGGCTCAGATTTTGGAGCAATTAGAGGAGATGGAATTTCTAGCAGATACAGCTGGAGCGGATATAGTAAGTAAAACAACTCAGAGCCGAAATATGCCTGATCCTGCCACATTTATAGGGAAAGGAAAAACTCAGACTATTATAAATCAAGCTAAGGAGCTGGAATGTGAATTAATTATCTTTAATGATGACATTTCACCAACCCAACTCAAGAACCTGCAAAAGGAAGCAGGCGAAAATATAAAGGTTATTGATCGTACTGGGTTGATTTTAGATATTTTTACGAAGCATGCTAAGACCAAAGAAGCCAAAACACAGGTTCAATTAGCACAACTTGAATATTTTCTTCCCAGACTCACTCGGCAATGGACTCACCTTGAAAGGCAGATGGGTGGAATTGGAACTAGGGCAGGGGCAGGGGAGACCCAAATTGAGATTGACCGGCGATTAATTAGAAACCAAATATCAAAATTAAAAAGAGAGCTCACTGCCATTGAAAAACAACGCAAGGTGCAAAATCATTCCAGAGAAGAAGCATTTAGGATTGCACTAGTGGGTTATACAAATGCGGGCAAATCTACGCTTATGAATGCCTTAACAGATGCAGATGTTTTGGTGCAGAATCAACTATTTGCCACCTTAGATACCACCACCAGAAAACTAGAAAATATAGACGTTTGCATACCAGTATTATTAAGCGATACCGTCGGATTTATTCGGAATTTACCTCATAATTTAATTGCCTCATTTAGATCTACGCTGGGAGAAATAAGAGATGTGGACTTACTGCTAAAAGTATTTGATGCATCTTCTAATCATATACATGAACATATTGAAACTGTTGAAACGGTATTGAAAGAAATGGATATGCCTAATAAAACCAGCATTATGGTATTAAATAAAATTGATGCCATATCCGATCCTCAAAAATTATCAGGCTTAAAAACACGCTTTAAGGATGCCAGCTTTATATCTTCTCTGAAAAATATTGATTTGAATGTATTGAGTGATCGAATAGAGCAAACCATTACCTCAGGATATCAAAAAGATGAATTTTATCTCTCATTCAATCAAACCAAGCTATTGGATACTATTTACACCCTCACAAGAGTATTAAAGAAAAAATCTGATTATAATGGTATACGATTGGAAGTTGAAGGAAATAAGAGGTCTTTAGAAAAAATAAGGCAGATAATTGGGAAGTAATAAAAGTACTCGCAAAAGGACCCGATTTTCAGATAACCTTTTTATTGGTTACAGTGGGTATCCCTTGCTTAATCGCAAGTTTCCTTCATTCCGACAGATGCCGGAAAAGGCCTGCTTTTGAATAAGTCAAATAAGGATTCCCATATTATAAGTTGAAAGTTCTGAAAATAATAAATCCTTCTGCGAATACTTTAATTCAAAAAGCTACATTTAATTTACAAACAATAAATTAAAAACTTGAATATGAAAATTAAAATAATTCAAACCACAACAAATTCTATAAAAATAGCTGAATCAATATCTGAGCTACTAGTAAAAAATAATATTTCACCCTGTGTACAAATAATATCAAATGTCAAATCAGTTTATCAATGGAAAGATAAAATTGAACATTCAAGTGAGATTTTATTACTTATTAAAACCATTCCTAAAAATGTTCAGAAATGTAAAGATATCATACTAAAGTATCATAATTATGATACACCTGAGCTTATTGTTATGGATGGCTATATTTCAGAGGATGATTATCAAGCTTGGTTCATAGATAACTGTCGTATAATATAGCCTTATACTGATAATATATATTATGTAAAGTTATTCTTATAATTTAATATAAGAATATATCCCCCCTTCCTTAATCTGTGGTATTCGTCTATTTAACATTTTTTTAATCCATTTCTGATTGTTAAGATTTTTTTCTGATGCAACCTTAACTTTATTCTTACCCTTAATGCTTGATCCTGAATAACAACTATCGATCATAAGTAAAATATGCTTGGCTGGTATTTAACTGATGTAGGCAGATATATCTTGAGTATTAATC
>MPMA02205285.1_pt1 | contig 14498 bp, 12 predicted proteins | sample 1617361 | NCBI WGS metagenome assembly MPMA02 (sample SAMN05944807, study PRJNA350692) | marine metagenome | biome: marine; feature: ODZ; material: water; isolation source: 180 m water sample filtered on 0.2 um supor filter | place: Pacific Ocean | collected 2012-04-08 | depth 180m m | reverse complement strand
TGACCTTCCGCGAGGACATAGCCGCGATCCGAAATGTCGAGGGCGGCGCGAGCGTTCTGTTCGACCATCAGAATAGTGACACCGGTGTCCCTCACCTTCTTGAGCTGAGCGAACACTACCTGGGTGAGCTTGGGCGAGAGCCCGGCCGACGGTTCATCGAGCATCAGAAGCTTGGGGTTGGCCATCAGCGCCCGCCCCACAGCAACCATCTGACGCTGCCCGCCCGACAGCTTGCGGGCGGCCAGCGAGCGCTGCCGGGCCAGGTCGGGAAACAGATCGAAGACCCGTTGACGCTGCTTGGCCATTCCTTCGCGGTTGACTAGCGCGCCGATCTCCAGGTTTTCCTCGACCGAGAGCTTGGCGAAAACGTTTTCCGTTTGCGGCACGTAGCCCAGCCCCTCCCATATCATGTTGTGGGTGGCGATCTTGCTGACTTCGCGCCCGAGGAAACGTACCTCGCCCTCGGACACCTTCACAAGGCCGACGATGGCCTTGATCAGAGTCGACTTGCCGGCCCCATTGGGGCCCAGCAAGGTCACGATCTCACCGGCGTAAACATCGAGTGAAAGCCCGCGCAGGATGGGCAGGGTAGGAACATATCCGGCCACCAGATCACGAACCGAGAGAACGGTGTTGGAGGCGTCCATTGGCGACCCCCGATCCCTACGCCGCCGTCCCGCCGAGGAAAGCCTCGAGCACCCGCTCGTCGCTTTGGACCTCGTCAGCGGTTCCTTCCATCAACAGCGCCCCATTGGCCATCACCAGAATGGGATCGCAAAGCGTCATCACCAAGTCCATGTTGTGTTCGATGATCAGGAAGGTGATGCCGCGTTGGTTGAGCACCGAAATGCGTTCGACGATCTCGCCCAACAGCGTCGGGTTGACACCGGCTCCGGGTTCGTCGAGCAGGATCATCTTGGGCTCCGACATCAAGGCCCGGCCCAGTTCGAGAAGCTTCTGCTGCCCCCCGGAGAGGTTGTTGGCGGCTTCCTCGCCGAGATGAACCAGATTGAGGAACTCCAGAATCTCGATCGCCTGGTCGCGGATCTGCCGTTCCTGCCGCCAAACCGCGCCGTTGCGAAACCAATTGTTCCAGAAGCTCTCGCCGACTTGCCCCATCGGCACCACCATCAGATTCTCGAGCACCGTCATCTCCCCGAACGGTCTGGGAATCTGGAACGTCCGCACCAAGCCGCGGCGAAATGTCTCGTAGGAATGGTGTCCGGTAATGTCCTGGCCATCGAAGACGATGCGGCCGGCAGTCGGTTTGTAAACGCCAGCGACGGTGTTGAAGGTCGTGGTCTTGCCGGCGCCGTTGGGGCCGATCAGTCCCGTGATGGTGCCCCGGCACACCTCGAAGGTGACGTCGTCCACGGCATGCAAGCCGCCGAACTCCTTGACCAACCCCTCGATTTTAAGCATCGCCTCCCGCCTTCGGCCACCTTGTCGGGTGGCGCAAAGTGGGTTTCTCTGACTGACCGGTGTAACGTATTGTGATAGCGTTTGCTATTTCATTTTTTGTATAGTGAGTCAAATGTGAAAAAATATTCTGAAAATGAGGGAGGTGATAATGAAGTTCACTAGATATATGTTGGCGTTTGCCGCGACCGGTGCGTTGCTCGCCGTCGCCGCGGGGCCCATGAGTGGCGCTCAGGCGGCCTGCACGCATAAGGTTGGCTCGGTATTGTCACTGACCGGATCTTACGGCGCGTTCGGCGTGCCAATTTCGAAGGCCGCGCAGCTTGGTGTCGAACAGGTCAACGCGGCCCGCAAGGCGCTCGGTGTCGGCTGCGGCCTGGTCTACGACGTTCGCGATTCGCAGACCCAAGCCTCGGTGGCCGTCGATGCGGCGCGCAAGCTCATCGACCTGGAAGGCGTAACGGCCTTGGTCGGCCCCATTTCCTCGGGTATCACGGCGCCGCTCCTGACCTCGGTCACGGTGGAGAAGAACGTCGTCCTCGTGGCCACTGCCTCGACCTCTTCTACCTTCACCAACATGGGCCGGGAAGGCAAGACCAAAGGGCTTTTCTTCCGCACTCTGCCGGCCGATTCGCTGCAGGCCGTGGCCACCGCCAAGATGGCCTGGGACGTCGGCCTGCGCCACGTCGGCATCATTTACCTCAACAACGACTGGGGTAAGAACAACCAGGCCGAGTTCATCCGCGCCTTCAAAGCGCTGGGCGGCAAGATCGGCAACGTTGTGCCGTTCAATCCTGACCAGCCCTCCTACCGTTCGGAGGTTAACAAGGCCATGGAAGGCGGCGTGGACAGCCTTTACCTCTTGTCCCAGCCGCAGGACGGCATCAAGCAGGTACGCGAGTGGATCCGCTTCGGCGGCCCGGAGAAGTATGTGTTCCCGCAAGGCATGAACGATTCGGCGTTTGTCGAGAAAATCGGTGCCGATCTCCTGAAGGACGGCTGGTTCATCAGCCCGGGCACCCCCGACACGCCGTCCGTCAAGACCATGGAAGCCGACTACCAGAAGCGCTTCGACCTGAGCCCCAAGGGCCCGGGCCGGACTTCGGGCTATGATTCGGGCGTTCTCATTTCGCTCGCCATGGTGGCCGCGGACATGGGCGGCAAGGACATCAAGGGTGGAACCCTGGCCAACATTATCCGTAACATCACCGGCACCGAGGGCGAAGCCGTCTACGCCGGAGTCGAGGGCCTAAAGAAGGCCATCACGCTACTCAAGGCGGGCAAGAAAATCCGCTACGTCGGCGCCACCGGCCCGATCAACTTCGACGCCTACGGTGACGTCGCGTTGCCCTTCGTCGGCATGCAATTTCGCGGCGGCGAGTTCGTCGACGCCATGAGCATCAGCCTGCAAGACGTGGCCAAGGTCAAGGCAATGGCCAACAAATAAAAGGCCGAATCTAAAGCCTAACCGACGTTTTGGGTGACCGGCCGGCACTGCTGGCCGGTCCCTTCCTTTTTCGAGATGGAGATGCGCAAACAAAAACGCCTTGGCTGCATCGTGCCGGCCATCAACGTGATCGCGGAGGACGATTTCATCACCCTCTGCCCGGCCGATGCCGGCGTCCATTTTGCGCGTGCCGACGTCGACCAGACACGGAGCCTTGCCGAACAATTTCAGCAGATGATCGACGATGCCCCAAGGTTGGGAACGACATTGGCCAAGGCCGGCGTCGGCGTCATCACTTTCGCCTGTACCTCGGCCAGCTTCTTCAAGGGTGAAGGGTCGGACGCCGTGATCGCCGAGGCCATCGCCGAGAGCGCCGGCGTTCCCGCGATAACGACGGCGACGGCGGTGACCGATGCCCTGAAGACCCTGAAGGCGGGCCGCATCGGCATCGCCACGCCCTATATCGAATGGGTTTTCGAGGCCGAACGCGCGTTCTTCGCCAAGGCCGGTTTCGACGTCGCCGGGATCACCGGCATGAACCGGCGCGGTGGCGCCGAGGTCAACACCATCAGCGACGACGAGATCCGGGCCATCGTCGACGAGGTCGACGGCGAAGGCATCGATACCCTGTTCGTCAGTTGCACCGACCTGCCGGCACTCGGCCTCATTGAGGAGCTCGAGGATCGCCACCAAAAGCCCGTGGTCAGCAGTAATCAAGCTACCTTCTGGACCGCCGCCCGAGCCCTCGGTCTCGGCCCCATCGAGGGGTACGGGCGGCTGTTGGCTCGGCACCTCTGAAAACGGCCGAATCCCGGCCCGTTGGAGGGGCATGGACACCATCGAGATGGCTGACGGGACCCCCATACCCCGTCTCATCCTTGGCGGCTGGCAAACCCGGGCCGGCGACGGCGAAACTGCGCTCGCACACCTCCTGGGCTGTGCCGAGGCCGGCATGCGGGCCTTCGAGACGGCCGATGCCTACCCCGGGCACGAAGCCCTGCTGGGGCGCTTTCGCGCGGCCTGGGCCGCGCGGGGCGGCGATCCCGAGGCCCTTAGGTTTCACACCCGCTACAGCCCCGATCTGAGTGACGGCCGACCCAGCGCCAAGCAGGTGACGGCGGCCATTGATCGGGCGCTTGAAGAGCTTGGCGTCGATCGCCTCGATCTCCTCCAACTCCAGTGGTGGCGCTTCGATGTGCCCGGCTGGTCCCAGACCTTGGAGCAAATGGCCAAACTCGCCGCCGAGGGCAAGATCGACCGGATCGGCGTCACCAACTTCGGGCCCGATACACTCGCACCGCTCCTCGAGGTCGGCCTCCCGATCGCCAGCAGCCAGGTCCAGTATTCCCTGATCGACACTCGCCCGGAGAAGAGCCTCGCTGCCCTCTGCCAGCGGCACAGTGTCGTGCTCTTTGCCTACGGGCCGTTAGCTGGTGGTTTCCTGACCGAACGCTGGCTCGGCCGCCCCAACCCCGGGCCGGGAGGGGAAGGCGACGACTTCAGTCGCGAGTACCGCTTCATGATCGAGGCCTTCGGCGGCTGGGCCCTCCATCAGGGCTTACTCGGTGTCCTCGATGAGATCGCCAGGCGGCGGGGTTTCTCCATCGTCCAGGTGGCGCTTCGCTGGCTTCTTGATCGACCCGGTCTCTCGGCCGCCCTGGTCGGCGCCTCCAGCTCCTCCCGCATTGGGGATTTGCTGCGCGTGTTCGATTTGATCCTCGACCATGCCGAACAGGCCGCCATCGAGGCCGCGACGGCACGTCGCCGGGGTCCCGAGGGCGAGGTCAGCGAACTCGAACGGGATCCCGATGGGCCCTTCCATCGCCTGATCCAGCAAAGTCTGGCCGCCAAGGCGGCAACCTGACGGGCTAAACCCGGTCTTGGTTCTGGTTGTAGCGCATGATGCGGCCGTGGCGGCCGGTCTTGTCGCGCTCGAGGTCGTAGCAATCTCCCTCGAGGCCCGGACCCCGGTCGAGCGCGGCTGCAATCTCGGCCCTGTCGGCCGACGTGAGCGCGATCCCGAAGACGCCCAGGTTTTCGGCCAGGTGGCGCGTCGAGGTGGCGCCGATGATGGCGCCGGCAACCCCGGAGCGATCGAGGATCCAGCGGAGAACGACCTGGCCGATGGTGGCGCCGTGACGCTCGGCAACGGCCTTGAGGCTCGCCAGCAGGTCCTGGAAGAGCCCCCAGCCGCCGAAATCCTCGATGATCAGCTTGTACTTGATCAGGGAGCGGTTCTCGAAGGGGCCTATTGGCTCCTCCTCCCCGAGCCAGCGGTCGTCGAAGAAGCCGCCGGCCAGGGTGCCGTAACAGAGCAGCGCGATACCCTGCCGCCGGCAGAACGCCGCCATCTCTTTCTCCGGCCTGAGGTCGAGGGGCGAATACTGCAACACGTTGCTGACTGCGGGAAACCCGGCCTCGACGAGGGCTCGGAGCTGACGCATGTTGAAGTTGGTCACCCCGAGCGAAGCTATCTTGCCGGTCGCCTGAAGGTCCCTAAGGATCAGTGCCGCATCGATATAGCCGGGTGTCCCGTCGGGGTCCCACCAATAGAACTGAAGGTGATCGAGGCGTTCGACGCCGAGGCGCGCCAACGAGCGGTCGACGATACCCTCGACATAGGCCCGGTCGACCGAGCCCAGCCGGTCGTAGTCCGGCACCACCTTGGTGTGGATCTCGAGCTCTCCAGCCAGCGACGGGTAGCGGCTGCGAAACTCGCCTATCATCTCCTCGACGCCAGTGTAGTGGTCGGCGCAGTCGAAGGTGGTGATGCCGGCCTCGACGAAAGCGGCCATGTCCCTGATTGCCTGGTCCCGGTCGATGTCGCCGTGCCCGCCGGCCAGGTGCCAGCCGCCCTTGAGAAGACGGGACACCGTCTGGCCGGTGGAAAGGTTCGTACGCTCGACCTCAGTCATTGCCCCCCCCCGGGTTTGGTCAGCTGCACCGCCGTGGTTTCAGAGTGGCGGAAGGTCGTACTGCCGATGCGGCTGATGCGAAACCGCGAGCCGCAGTTGGGATCGGGACAGGCGACCTCAGCGTCGGTACTCATCCAGTCGTTGTCGTCTGTCGGGCGCTGCTTGGCCGGCAACAGCGGCAGTAGCGAGGCCAGGGTGTAGAGCGACCATTTGGTACCCGACGGCATGTGGATGTGTTCGCCCCTGAGCGTGAAATGATCGCCCTCCTGGGCACCGCACCAGCAGGGCCGGTCGCCGGTCACCCATTCGACCTTGAGGTCGTAGAGCGTGAATTCGTCATCGGCCATGGTCGTCGCTCCTAGTCGTCGGGCCCGGTTCAGACCCGGCCTTGGTTCTGGTTGTAGCGCATGATATTGCCGTGGCGGCCAGTCTTGTCACGCTCGAGATCATAGCAGTCACCCTCGAGGCCAGAACTGCGATCGAGCATGGCGGCGATCTCGGCCCGATCGGCGGGGGTCAGCGCGACATCGAAGACCTTGAGGTTTTCCGCCAGGTGGCGCGTCGAGGTGGCGCCGACGATGGCGCCGGCAACCCCGGGGCGATCGAGGATCCAACGCAGCGCCACTTGGCCGATGGTGGCCTCCTGGCGGTCGGCAACGGCTTTGAGGACAGCCAGCAGGTACTGGAAGAGCCCCCAGCCGCCGAAATCCTCGATGATCAGTTTGTATTTGGTCAGCGAGCGGTTTTCCAAGGGCTCGTTCGGTTCCTTGGCCCCCAGCCAGCGTTCAGCGAAGAAGCCGCCGGCCAAGGTACCGTAGCAAAGCTGGTGGATGCCGTGCCCCTGGCTGTAGGTCACCATTTCCTTCTCGGGGCGCAGGTCGATCGGCGAATACTGGGGCTGATTGGTGGCGACCGGAACGCCCGCCTCGACGATGGCGCGAAGCTGGCGCACGCTGAAGTTGGAGACGCCGATGCGGGCGATCTTGCCGGCCTTCCGGAGGTCTTCGAGAACCAGGGCCGCCTCGACATAGCCGGGCGTGCCATCGGGATCCCACCAGTAGTATTGCACCAGGTCAAGGCGCTCGACCCGAAGTCGTTTCAGCGACCGGTCGATGATGCTTTCGACATAGGCCCGGTCGACCGAACCCAGACTGTCGTAGTCGGGAACGAACTTGGTGTGGACCTGAACCAGGGGCGCCAGCGAGGGATGGGCGGCGCGAAAGTCGCCGATCATCTCCTCCACGCCGGTGTAGTGGTCGGCGCAGTCGAAGGTGGTGATGCCGGCCTCGACGAAGCTGGCCATGTCTTTGATGGCTTGGTTGTGGTCGATGTTGCCGTGCCCGCCGGCTAGGTGCCAGCCACCCTTGAGAAGTCGGGAGACGGTGTAACCCGGCTCTATCTCGAAGCGTTGGACCTCGGCCATCGGGATATTCCTCCATCGGTTTTTTTTGTCGCGGCGGCGCCAGACTGGGTCCGAACGGCGGGAGGCGCAAGTCTTCATTGCCTCCGACCCACGGCCAACCCTTTTTGGGGCTTTCCTTGGCACCGAGTTTACGACAGAATACCGTCCTTCGACGTCCCGCTCCACAAAGCTCCCAACCCCGTCTGATCGATGATCGAGCGCCCTTCCGACGTGCTTTGGTACGCCACCGCACCGCCGGTCCCCGACCGTCCAGTGCTGGAGGACGACATCGCCGTCGACGTGGCGGTCATCGGCGGGGGATTCACGGGGCTTGCCACCACCCTTCACCTGGCCGACGCCGGACATTCGGTGGCTCTTCTCGAGTGTGGGCCACTGGCCTGGGGGGCGTCCGGCCGCAATGCCGGTGTGGTGGCGCCGATGCTGGCCCGCGGCGATCCCGACGACATCCTTCACCGCCTGGGAGAGGACCAGGGCACTCGGTTGGTGGAACTGATCGCTGGCGCCGGCAACGTCGTCTTCGAGCTTGCCGCCCGGACCGGTGCCGACTGCGGGGCCCAGCAGACCGGCTTTCTCCAGCCCGCCCATGCCCCGGCCGCCCTTCCGGCGCTCAAGCGCCGGGTCGAGCAGTGGCAAGAACGCGGCAAGCCGGTGCACCTGCTCGACCGCCACGAGGTGGCTGAGGTGACAGGGACGCGATGCTTCGCCGGGGCGTTGCTCGACCCATCCGGGGGCCAGATCCACCCCGTCAAACTGGTGCTCGGGCTGGCCGCCCTGGCCGAAGCCCAGGGCGCCACCCTCTACGAGGGAACACCGGTCTCCGGGCTCATCGAGACCGATGCCGGCTGGCGGCTGCAAACGCCTGGGGGGGCGGTATCGGCAGCCCGGGTGGTACTGGCCACCAACGCCCACGTCGGCGATCTCTGGCCCGGTCTCGAGCGTACCATCATGCCGCTGGTCATCCACCAGTTGGCCACTAAACCTGTCGATCGGGCGACGGCGGACCGCCTGCTGCCGGGCCGCCAGGCCGCCACCGATACCCGGGCGCTCCCTTTTTCTTTCCGTTTCGACGGCGATAACCGGCTGATCAGCGCCGGCCTGGCCACCCTGCCGATCGCCGCCACGGCGCGCATGGACAGGCTCGTCCGGCGCCAGCTTCGCCGCCTCCTGGAGATCGAGACCCTGCCGCCGACCGCCTACATCTGGTCGGGGCGGGCGGCGCTGACCGGCGATTTTCTGCCCCGGCTCCACCGCCTGGCGCCGGGCCTCGTCGCGGCACTCGGCTTCAACGGCCGCGGCATTGCGCTGACCCTGGCGTTGGGGCGAGTGCTGTCTGATCTCGTGCTCGAACGCGGCGATCCCCTGCCCCTGCCGCTCGACCCGGTTAAGCCGATGGCGGCCCACTGGCTTGTGCGCCACGGCCCCAGGGTCTACATCCCCTGGGCGCGCTACAAGGACGCCCGCGATACCAAGCAAACGGGAACGCCATGAGCTACCGCATCGGCATCGACATCGGCGGCACCTTCACCGATTTTGCCCTATTGGCGGAGGCCGATAGCCGCCTCGTCATCCACAAGCAACTGACGACACCGGCCGAACCGGCGCGGTCGGTGCTGTCGGGCCTGCCGATCCTGCTTGAGAAGTCGGGTGTCGCCATGGCCGAGGTCGACACCATCGTCCACGGTACCACCCTGGTCACCAACGCGGTCATCGAACAGCGCGGGGCGGTGACCGGCTTCCTGTGCACCAAGGGCTTTTCCGACGTCCTCGATATCGCCCGCGAACGCCGCTACGATATGTACGACCTGACCATCACTTATCCCGAACCGCTGGTGCCGCGGGCGCTCAGGGTCGAGATCGATGAACGGGTTCGCGCCGACGGCAGCATCGACCGGCCACTGGACGACGACGAGGTGACGGCGGCGGTCCGGGGCCTCGTCGACGACCATGGCATGGAGGCCCTGGCCGTCGGCTTCATCAATAGCCCAACCAATCCGGCCCACGAGAAGAAGGTGGCGGAGATCGCGGCCCGCGAGGTCCCCGACCTCTACGTCTCGACCTCGGCCGACGTCTTCCCCTTCCTACGCGAGTACGAGCGCTGGACAACGACCACCATGAACGCCTTCACCGGCCCCATGTTCGATCGCTACCTCAACAGCCTGGAGTCGGGCCTGGCAGCGCTCGGCTTCGCTGGATCCTTCTACATCATGTCGTCGTCCGGCGGCACGGTGACGCCGGATACCGCCCGGCAATACCCCGTGCGCATGCTCGAGTCGGGCCCGGCCGCCGGGGTTCTGCAGTCGGCCGCCCTGGGCCGCCAGCTCGAACGCCCCGACCTACTGGCCTACGACATGGGTGGTACCACGGCCAAGGGCGCCCTGGTGCGCACCGGCAATCCCCTCAAACGCTACGAGATGGAGGTTGCCCGGGTCCACGAGTTCCGCATGGGCAGCGGCCTGCCGGCCAAGATTCCGGTCATCGACCTGATCGAAATCGGCTCGGGCGGCGGCTCCATCGCCGAGCTCGAGGCCCGCGGCACCATACAGGTCGGCCCCCTGAGCGCCGGTGCTGATCCCGGCCCGGCCTGCTACGGTCTGGGCGGCGAACGCCCGACGCTGTCGGACGCCAACTTGGTGCTCGGTTACCTCGACGCCGGGTTCTTCCTGGGCGGCGAAATGGTCCTCGACCGTACCGCCGCGGTGACGGCCATCGACCACGGTATCGGCCGGCCGCTGTCAATCACCGCCGAGCGGGCGGCTTGGGGCATGCACGAATCGGCCAACGAGGACGTGGCCCGGGCTTTCCGCAACCACGCCTCGGAGCGCGGCTTCGACTGCCGGGCCTCGGCCATGGTGGCGTTCGGCGGCTCCGGCCCGGCCCACGCCTGCCGCGTCGCCCGCAAGCTGCGGGTGCCGGTGGTGGTGCTGCCGGTGGCCATGGGCGTGATGTCGGCAGTCGGCCTATTGGCCAGCCCGCTCTCCTTCGAGATTCTCAAGTCGGAGCGCATGGCGCTCGACGATCTCACAGCGGCGGTGCTGGGCCAGCGCTTCGAGGCCCTGTTCGACGAGGCGGCGCTGCATCTGGCCTCGACCGGCCTCGATCGCACCGAACTCAGCGTGGTGAGGCGCTTCGACATGCGCTACCGGGGCCAGGGCTATGAGCTCGAGGTGACGCTGCCCGAAGGCGACCCAGCGGCGCTGGTCGAGCGCGTCCCGGCCCTCTTCATCGAGGTCTACGAGCAGGTCTTCTCCAAGAGCTTTCCCACCGAGGCCGTCGAGATCGTCAACTGGAAGGCCGAAGTGTCGGGCCCGGCGCCCTTGGGAACCGGCTCCTATACCCTGGATGTCGGGGCCGCCGGCGACCAGGCCGTCAAGGGCACGCGCAGCGCCTTCGTCCCCGACCAAGGCGCCTTCGTCGATTGCCCGGTCTACGACCGCTACGCCCTGAATGCGGGCGATGGCTTCGTTGGACCGGCGTTGGTGGAGGAACGCGAATCGACCTGTGTCATCGGCCAGGGTGACCGGATCGAAGTCGACGGGCACGGCAATCTGATTGTCACCATCGCCGGCGGGGAGGACGCGGCATGAAAACCATTGATGCTGTCGATCTCGGTATCATGTGGGACCGCCTGACGGCGATCACCGACGAGATCCTGCTGTCCATCGTGCGCACCGCCTTTTCGGTCGGTGTGCGCGAGGCCTGGGACTTGGCCTGCGTCGTCTTCGACGCCGAGGGCCGGGCCCTGGCCCAGGCGACGCTTTCGATGCCGGCCTTCATTGGCACGGCACCACTGAGCATGCAACAGATGCTGGCCAAATTCCCATCCCACACCTGGCAGCCCGGCGACGTCGTGGTGACCAACGATCCCTGGCTCGGCACCGGTCATACGCCCGATATCTGCGTCACCCGGCCGGCCTTTGTCGACGGCCGCCTGGTCGGCTTCGTCATGACCATCACACACCTGCCCGACATCGGCGGCGTCGGCCTGTCGGCCCACAACCGCGAGGTCTACGAGGAGGGCCTGGTGCTGCCGATCTGCAAGCTCTACGAGGCCGGCGTGCCCGACGAAAAGCTCCACGACCTGATCGCCATCAATGTCCGGGTGCCGGAACAGGTCTTCGGCGACATCCTGGCCAACGTCTCGGGCTGCACTGTCGGCGAGCGCCTGATCGGCGAACTGATGACCGAATACGGGCTCGGCGACCTGGAGGCCCTGGCTGAAGGTGTGATCAGCCAGTCGGAGCAAGCCATCCGCAGGGAGATCGCGGCCATCCCTGACGGCCGCTATAAGAACGAGGTCGAAATCGAAACCGTCGGCGATACTGCCAAACTGGCCTGCACCGTGATCGTCGAGGACGACCACGTCACCGTCGACTTCACCGGCACCAGCGATGCCGTGCCCTTCGCCATCAACGTGCCGGTCTGCTACACCACTTCGTTCACCACCTACATCATCAAGTGCCTGACCACGCCCTCGATCCCCAACAACCAGGGCGCCACCAACCCGGTCACGGTGACGGCGCCAAAAGGCTGCATCCTCAATGCCATCAGGCCGTCGCCGACCGGCGGGCGGCATTCCGTGGGCTGGTTCATCGTGCCCCTGGTCATGGGGGCGCTGGCCGAAGCGCTGCCCGATCGGGTGCAGGCCGATGCCGGCATGGCCTCGCTTTTCATCGTGCTCTCTTCGCCGACCGGCGGCGAGGCCAACTCGAACCAGTACTTCCTGGCCGGCGGCCTCGGCGGCATGGCCGGGCTCGACGGCCAGCACACCACGCCCTTCCCCACCAACAACGCCGTGGTGGCCAGTGAGGTCTGGGAGAACGTCACCGGCATGACCGTGGTGAGGCGCCAGCTATTGCCCGATTCTGGCGGGCCCGGTGAATACCGGGGCGGCCTCGGCCAGATCGCAGAGATGGTCAACACCAGCCCCAACCCGATCTCCATCTTCATGTTCGGGATGCGCACCGAATTTCCGGCGGAAGGCCACCTGGGCGGCAAGGCAGGCGCCAAACGCCGCTTCGAAATCGACGGTGAGGCGATCCTGCCGAAGGGCCGCGTCGAACTGGGTCCGGGACAGACCTTCACCATCCACGAGGCCGGTGGCGGCGGCTTTGGCGATCCCTTCAAACGCGATCCCGAGCGCGTGCTTAGCGACGTGACCGTCGGTGCCGTCTCGTCCAAAGCGGCGCTCATCGACTATGGCGTCCGGGTCGACCTCGAGGCGGGCACGGCGGACCGGGGCGATTGATTCGACCCGCACCGGCCCGGCATGGGACGCAAGGCGAGATTTGGTGGGACGCAGCAAAAGGCATTAGTCACCCCGGCCGCGGGCCATCAGCCCTGGCGCATAGCGGTGACTTCGATCTCGACCTTGCACTCGGGCACGGCCAGGGGGGCACAAACCGTAGTGTTGGCGGGTTTGGCCTCGCCGAGATGGGCCTTGACCACCTCGGAGACCGCCACGACGTCGTCGGGATCGGGGATGTAGACCCGCGCCCGGACCACGTCCATGAGCGATGACCCGGCTTTTTCGAGGGCTTCGCGGATGGTGACAAAGGCCTGTTCGGCCTGCTCACGTGCGCCCTCCGGCAGGCTGCCCGTCTTGAAGTTGTAGCCCACGGTGCCGGAGACGAGGGTCCACTCGCCCTGGGCCACGGCCCGTGAATAACCGGCCAGTTCTTCGTATTTCGATCCGCTGGAGATTAGCGTGCGTTGTTGGCTCATATCGTCCTCCGATGGGCCTGGGAATAGGCTTTAGTCGAGGTCCCCGATGATGTCGTCGAGTGCCGCGAGGAACTGGCGCACTTCGGTCGGTGAGTTGTAGTGACATAGAGAGACGCGCAGGCAATCTTCGAGCCCCAGCAGAGCCAGGACGTGACGCGAATAGGCGTCTGAGATGCGGGCGTGCACGCGAATGCCGCGATCGGCGAAGTGGAGTACCAGTTCCGGCGAGTCGAGGCCGTCGAGGTTGAACGAAACGATGCCCTCGCGGCCCTCGATCGATGGTGGCCCGATGATGGTGACGCGGTCCTGGCCGATCAGGCCCTTGACCTCGTCGTCACCCTCGATCAGGTAATTCAACAGCGCCGATTCGTGCCGTTCCATGGCCTGGGTTCCGGCATCGACCAGGGCCTGGCGGTCGCTGGCCTCGGTGAAGTGGCCGCCGAGCCAGCAAAAGTACTCGATGATCTTGGACTGGGCCGCGTAAAAGGCGGGATCACGGGAGCCCAACTCCCAGATATCAGGGCTCTTGCCCAACATGTGCTCATGCGGCACCTTGACGACGCGGTCGTTGATCCAGGCGAAACCAAGCGACAGGCGGGAGTAGGCCTTGTAGGGCGAAAAGACGTAGGCGTCGACGCCGTATTCGCTGACCCGCATCTGGCCGTGCGGCGCGTGCTGGATCCCGTCAACGACGATGAAGCAGTCGGGCGCCACCCGCCGGATGGCGGCGGCGATAGCCGGCAAATCTACGGTGAAACCGGTCATCATGCTGGTGTGGATGACGGTGGCGATACGGGTATCGGGGGTCACGGCCTGGGCGTAGTGGCCGGCTGTGACGGAACCGGTGTCGGGATCGAAGGGCACCTCGATCCAGTCGCGATCAGTCTGCTGCGCCCACTGCCGGGTCGAATCGAGGCTCGCCGGATGCTCGAGGGTACACGAGAGCAAAGGCCCCGGCGGCACCGACAAGGCGATCGAGCGAATCACGCGATAGAGCAGCCGGGTCCCGGTTTCGCCCGATATGACTTGGCCCCGCGCCGCGCCGAGCTTGGCCGAGCCAAACAGGAAGTGGAGATCCTCGCGGCCCCGGTCGAGGATTTGGCTCAAGTAGCGGGAGGCGTCGTTGTCCCGCGCCTCCTGGTCGGGCAGCGCTTCGATCTCGGCATTGGTGGCGAGCGCCGCCTTGAGCTTGAGTGATCCGCCGCCGTTTTCGAAGAAGACACGCGGCGCCCCGGTCACGGGGCAGGTTTCGACGTGGTGAAACCGATCACGGATCGACGCCATGAGATCGGGCGCGAAAAACTCAGGCTGACGCATTCAGGGAACTCCCGGGATCACCGACCGGAAGAGGTCGGCGAGCCGGATAATAATGTGCTGGAGCGCGGCTTGTGAGCAAGGTGGAATAATCTAGGTAGCTTCCGGCTCGCCTTCTTCAGCCGCCCGGCGGCGGCCGCGCCAGACCCGAGTGGCCAGCCATTCGGCACGGTTGTATGCGGCGGTGACAAATTAGTCCACGGAAGCGGCCGTGCTGTTCGGCTGCGGGCGGAGCCAAACTCTGCCACCTGTAGCCTTC
>MPMA02282265.1_pt1 | contig 14559 bp, 21 predicted proteins | sample 1617361 | NCBI WGS metagenome assembly MPMA02 (sample SAMN05944807, study PRJNA350692) | marine metagenome | biome: marine; feature: ODZ; material: water; isolation source: 180 m water sample filtered on 0.2 um supor filter | place: Pacific Ocean | collected 2012-04-08 | depth 180m m | reverse complement strand
GGACAGGTTTTCAATCAGGCCTAATGTAACAGTACCTTTTGATGATGATTTTTCAAGAGGTGATTATAGTGCTGGTATTTCGATTGTTATAGCATTAGATACACATTCGGAGCATCACACGGAGCATCACAAAAATCGTGCTGACTAAATAGATATGTGAAAGAAACTGATGACGGTAATGAAGTAAACGTTGCGGACGTGGGTTCGACTCCCACCACCTCCACCAATTCGTTAACAGGCAGAAATGTGCATGGTATTATTGAAAGGCCTCCGGAGTGGTATATGTCACAGCGATCTTGGGACAGACAAGTTGGCTTTGGCAAATTACCACTAGAAAGAGATGAGTCTTTAAAGAAAGAATTGGACAAACTTGAAGAAGAAATCAAGAATCGTCCTGTACATTTAAAGCCACATACAATACAATGGGAACGAATTTTAGAGTTAAAACGAATATTGGGGGTGTAATGGTATTCGACGGAGCGGAAGAAACATTGCAAGAGGATTCTATCACTTTTATAATCGCAAATGACGATTATTACTTTGAAGATTTCGCCTTAGCGGCTTAATTTTCCGGGGTCTGGCCCACCTTGTTAACAAACGGGCCTTAGTTGTTGATGACGGTCATCAAAAAGAGGTCCTCGCTATAGATCGCCTCAAAGAACCCGCTACTACTGAAACGAGGATAAGTAGTATGCCTTTTTATATAATGAGAATATAATATGGTTGGAGAGAAAATCACTACTAAAAAGTTTTCTTTACTAATTGAAGAAATTGTAAAGACAAAGCGGGTAAGTTATCTAGAAGCTGTAATTATGTATTGTGCAGAAAAAGGTATAGAACCCCAAACAGTAACTAAATGGGTTGATAATGGATTAAAAGAAAAGATCCAATATGAAGCCGAATCATTAAACTATTTACCTAAAACGAGTTCTTTGTTTTGAGTTTGATGTCCCCATACGAAGCCTATACGAACTACTTAGCTTTAAAACTCCATTTTAAAGGTGATTACGATTATCACAAATATGGAGGCAAAGTTAGTGCTTCTTTAGAATCCTTTGATAAACGGAAAGATAAGTTTAAGTTTATTAAACTATCTAGCAAATTATCAGACCCACAGATTTTAGAATTTTACCTTTCAAATTTTATTAGAGGTAAAGAGTGGATTGGAGAATTTGATAAAAGGAATTGGACAGCACACAAGAAGATAAATCAAAGTTTAGAGTATGTTTATAAAAATGATATTGAAAAATTATTGACATTGGTCGAAAAATTTGATATAATATTCCAATGTAAGGACGGAAATCATCCTAAATTGGTAAAAGCCTATCTTGGTAAAAAAATAAGTTTAGAAACTTTAGTCATTTTGGAAAAAGTTTTAACATACCGTGAGAGGTTTGATGAACAAATAAATGAAAAGTTTATTTGGCCAAAATTAAGTAAGCTGATTGATGACTATGATCCTTTCTTGAAGGTTGATGTAAGAGCATTTAGAATGAAAACTTTAACAATAGCACAGGAGATATATAATGGTTGAATCGACTATTAAAGAAACGTATGTAGATGAAGCAAAACGCAGGATTGCTCATCTATCCTATAAACTAGAACAGGCTACAAAGCGGATCCGTACATTGGAACACGATTTAGCTGAAGCTGATCGGTGGCAGAAAGATGTTGCTCTTCCTAGATTTAATGAACTAACTGAGCAAGTTGTTCGTGCAAATCAACGTAAGTTTAATAAGCGGAGATAGGAGAATCCGCTCGGGCCGCATGGTGTGGCAGCAGACTGTTAATCTGTGATAGCTTGGTTCGATTCCAAGGAGCGGAGCCAAATATTATGAATTTTGAAAGAATGGGAGCAAGTGGAATAATCCATGCTGTTCCGAAGCAGGTAGTATTACAACATACAAAAAATAATAAGAAAATAGCTATAAAAGCTTTACGATATGATGTAGATTATGGATGGTTTGCCGAGAATTTAGAAGGCAAGAAACGTTGGTATAATGAAAGATATTGGAAGTATATTAAAGATGTTGGTCTATAATGATTAATAAACAAAGAGAATGGATTGAAAATAAAAAGGCAGGAGTTCCTCATGCTGTCTTTGATAATTTTATTGATAAAGAAACTTGTTTAAAATTATATGAGGAATGTATCAATGCACCTAAAGGTGGTTGGACTGTTTTTACTAGAGCTGGTTCTCGTATGGAAGAATTTAATGATTTAATTTCTACACCTACAGCACACCAAGTTACTTATAACCTAATGCATTCCGGTGAAATGTTATATGATATAGAACAGTTGACTGGAATTTCAGGACTAATACCAGACCCACATTTAGTTGGTACTGGCTTTTCTATATTCAGAGGTGGGGATAGTCTCGGCTGTCATTATGATTTCAATTGGAATGATAGATTGCGATTGCATAGAACTTTAACATCACTTCTATTCATAACTCCAGATTGGAAAGAAGAATGGGGTGGTCATCACCAAGTATGGGATAAAAATAAAGATGTTGATTCTGATGCTAAACTATTAGGCTCGGTTACACCTTTGTTTAATAGGTTTGTAATTAAGGAAAATATGTGGTATGAAGAAACACAACAGAAGGGTGATTGGCACTCAGTGAGTACTGTTAAATGTCCGAGTGGTGTTGAGGGTCGATGTGCATTGAGATTTTTTTATTACTTGAGCTCAAGTGAATATGATCCAAAGAATCTTCCTCATAGAAGTATATATGCTAGTAATGAATATACACACCACAAATTATATGAGGAAGAATATAAAGGACGTATGGTTGGAAGATAAAAATGATTGTGTTATGGGTCGACAAGAACAAAGAAAACAATATAAAATCTAAATACGGTTCCACCTATATATTCCCGCAGGATTTACATCAACAACTACACAAAAAACACAAGAATATTTTTGACAATGCTTTTGAGATATATGAAGGATTAGAATACCATGAAATTCCATATGAATGTAAACATTTAACTAAAGGAGTTTGCTTTAATTCAGAAGATTATAATATAATTCTTGTAGCATTACCATTCCCTGATTCCCTGCATATACTTTCAGCTTTACTTAATATTGAAGAATATGTTTATGATTTAGTTAAAAATCAAGGGCAAATTATTTTAAATGCATGTAAAGAAGCTTTTCCCAACCGAAGTGAATTGGAAGCGATACTTAGATTTATAAATGATTTTTGTGTTGTAAAGAATATACCACCCGAATCAATAAAACTTATTTCTAATGTGATAGGTAAAGGTCTTATAGGCTATGATAAATTTATTGGAGGCCTCATCGGGCCCGATAGTGAAGTGAAGCTTCCCTATGAGGAGAGCTGGGTTGAAGCACATGATTTTGAGCTTGATATGGATGATCGAGACTTTCCAGGCTTGAACCATGTACGGTTTTTTAATTTTTGGCCTACCCGTTTAGTACAATTGACAAAATACCAAAAAAAATATAAGTCGTTAGAGAAAAAATATGATTTTTGCTGGTTGAGTGGAAGTCCAGCACCTCCTCGGATTTTCCTTTTTGATAAATTATATAGATGTGATCTTTTAAATGATCGGTTTTTTTATACAACAGTTGGCATTGAAAACTCATTTTTTTACTGGTCAGAAGCAAACGAATTATGGGATATCTCTCTACCGCCTGAGTATTTAAAAGAACATCTTATAGGACAGGATAATGAAGAAATTTCGATGGATCTTTTATACAATACAAAGTACGCTAAGACAAAAGGCCATGACATTCCTGAAGAATGGACTTTACCTAAAGTAGCTTTTGAAAGTCATATACATGTTGTAGTAGAAACTGCGCTGGAGGCGGCATCTTTAACAGAAAAAACATATAAGCCTTTAGAGTTTGGATTGCCTTTTCTTTTACTAGGAGCTCCTAAAATCAATCAAACATTAGAGGACTTAGGATTTATCTTGTATGATGAAATCTTTAATTATAGTTTTGATGAAATATATGATACAGAAAAGAGAATGGAACAGTTTGCTGCAGAGTTATTAAGAGTATCAAAATTACCTTTAGAAGAATTGTGTGAACATATTAAACCAAAACTATTATTCAATCAATATAGGATGGTAAAATTACGAAACGAAGGGAGGGAAGAATTTTTATATGCCTTAACAGGCGAGGATAATAGAAAATATGAATATTAGAAAAGACCCTTTAGAATATGTTACAGATTTTGAGGAGTTAATTGCAAATTATTTTGGAGCTCCTTATGCTGTTGCTGTGGATTGTTGCACCCATGCTTTAGAATTGTGTTTTAGGTTGACTAAACCTACAAAAGCTTTAGTACCAGGACATACTTACCCTTCAGTGCCTTTTATGTTAGATAAAATAAAATGTCCATGGACATTTTTTGACCGCAACTGGGAAGAACATTATAAACTAACACCAAAGATTATAGATGCAGCTACTTTGTGGAGAAAGGATAGTTATATATCTAGTACATATATGTGTTTAAGTTTTCATCACAAGAAACATTTAAATATAGATAGGGGTGGTATGATTTTATTAGACAATGAGGATGAAGCTGAGTTGTTGAGGAGAATGTCATATGATGGTAGACAACGTACCGATGTTCCATGGTACAAACAAAACATAGATACAGTTGGATATCATTATTACATGACACCTGATAAAGCTTTAGAAGGTATAGAGAGGTTTAAAGAAGTATCAGACTTGACACCAGAAATAGTAACATATAGAGATTATCCAAATTTAAGTGAACTTGAAATATTTAAGCCCGATACCAACTTGGATTAAGTTATTAGCACCTGTAATATAACAGTATTATAATGCACTTGTAATGCATCTATGGGGGTGCAAGTCCTCCCAGGTGCTCCAGACCCAGCCGGTGGAGCAAACAAGAGAATATATTTAATAATGGATAAAGATAAGAAGTATATAGATTTACAATGAAGGTTATGAGGAATTAGTATGAAAGTAAAATTAGTCGATAGTCTGGGTACCGATCTCTCCGTAGTTAATGCTGCTAGAGTTTCTTTTGATAAAAAAGCTCAATGGGAAAGAAATATACCAGCTCAAGGCATCTATGAGTTATCTGATAAGGATAAGAAACTTATTCGATATTTAGCCAAACACGGCCACTTCACGCCGTTTTGCCACGCAACTCTCAGCTATTATATAAAGGCTCCCATATTTGTGGCAAGACAGTTAGCAAAACACCAAGTGGGATTGACGATAAATGAAGTAAGCCGACGATATGTTGATAGTGAACCTGAATTTTATTATCCTGATACCTGGCGAGGCCGACCAACAGATAAGAAGCAAGGCAGTAGTGATGAAGTTATTGTGTGGTTGAATCGTGAGAGGCGAGTAGGCAGTGAGGTACATAAGGTAACACGACACGCTGCAGAATTATATCAGAGTATGATAGTTGCTGGTGTGTCACCAGAACAGGCAAGAATGGTTTTGCCACAGAGTATGATGACGGAGTTCTATTGGACTGGTTCATTGTATGCTTTTGCTAGAGTTTGTAACCTCCGATGTAATAGTAATACACAGGAAGAAACACAAGAAGTGGCATGGCAAATTGATGAGATTGCTAGAGAGAATTTTCCTGTATGCTGGGCTGCATTGAGATGAAAGATAAAAGTAAGGTAGTTTGTCTTGGCAACGGAGAATCTAGGCTCAATTTAGATTTAGATAAAATTAAAGAGCAAGTGATGGTTTGGGGCTGCAATGCTTTATATAGAGATTGGATTCCAGATTATTTGGTGTGTTGTGATATAGAGATGAGCCATGAAATATACCGATCTGGGTACTGTTTTGATAATGTGGTATATTTTAGAGATTGGTCTAGACTGCCTGCTGAAGCATATGATCAAGTAGTTGTTATAGAACACATATCAAATTCAGAAATAGACATGGGTCCTTTTTTACATGAGAGTTCTAGACCAGAAGGTTGGAATGAATTTGTTGTTAGTGGCCAAGATTTAGATAAAATCAGAACTATTAGAGATGATTATATTTCTAAGGTTGAGGCTAGTGGAGAAAAGGTAAATCCACATAATTTAGATATTGTGTTGGGTGATGTGAGGGCTGGTTTATGGGTAACTTGGCTTGCACCAGAAGATAAAGTAAGAAAAACAGAATCTTTACCAGGTAATTCAGATTATAGTTTCTGTTCTGGTGCATTATGTAATTTATTTTCATCTTTAGAGCCTGAAACTAAAGAAATATTTTTGCTGGGTATGGATTTATATTCAGAAACAGAGAACGCTAATAATGTGTATAAAAGTACAGATTGTTATATAGATGCTGGGGGTTCTATGATACCACCTGATAACTGGATCAAACAGCATAGATTAGTATTTGATAAATTTCCTCATATCAAATACTATAAGGTTAATCCTAAACCAGTGGCCAGTTTTGAAAGGATTAATAGGGAAATTGAGGAGTGGGAAGGTGTTTCTAATTTAGAATATATTACACATTCAGAAATGAATGAATACTTTTCTAAAAAGCCTTGACAAATGTTAGAAATAATGTTATTATAAATAGTAATGGTAGCGCTTATACAAGCTACTGTTGTAAACATACGATTAATATAAAACGATACTTATAGGAGATTTTAAATATGTCTTTTGCAGACTTAAAAAAGAAATCTGGTTCGTTTGATAAACTTCAAACAGAACTAGGTAAAATTAATGCCCCAGTGGCATCATTTGGCGATGACCGTTTTTGGAAACCAGATTTGGATAAATCCGGCAACGGTTATGCAGTACTACGTTTTCTACCCCAACCCGAAGGTGAAGATTTGCCTTGGGCCCGCATATGGAACCATGCATTTAGTGGACCTGGCGGTTGGTACATAGAAAATTCACTAACTACGATTAACAAAAATGACCCCGTATCAGAATATAATACAGAGTTATGGAACAGTGGTAATGAGGCTGATAAGGATACAGCTCGTAAACAGAAACGTATCCTGAAGTATTATGCCAATGTTCTTATCGTAAGTGATCCGAAACACCCAGAGAATGATGGTCGAGTATGCTTGTATAAATTTGGTAAAAAGATTTTTGACAAGATTACAGAGGCTATGAATCCAGAATTCGAGGATGAAACTCCCTTAAATCCTTTTGATTTCTGGCAAGGTGCTAATTTCAAACTTAAAATCCGTAAGGTAGATGGTTTTTGGAATTATGATAAATCTGAGTTTGATTCTCAGTCTGAGCTCTATGATGGTGTTGATGAGAAATTAGAAGAAGTTTATGGTAAAATTAACAGTTTAAAGGAATTTACAAACGTAAAGAACTTTAAGACTTATGATGAGCTTAAGGAAAAACTTCACAAAGTCCTTACTGGTACTTCTGTACAAGGTACAGTAGAATCCTTTACTCCAACCCTACCGAAAACACCTGAAGTTTTAGATACAACAGAAGGTAATGAAACTTTAGATTATTTTGCAAAATTGGCAGATGATGGATAATTTTTAAGCAATTCTTGAAGTACTTATAGCCCCGCTTCGGCGGGGCTTTTTTTATCTGCCGCCGGGGTGTCCTCTAGCTCCAAGAGTTCCATTATTTGGGAATTCTTCAAAGGTACTCGACATGGTGTTGGCCATTTCCACAGTTGTAGAATAGTCAGGATTATCACCTTTAAATATTAGGGTGTGGGCTACTTTAGTAATAATCCAAGAATTATTAAACCAACTTTCAAATACTCTTTTTGAATGTGGCACACCTGGTTGTCCTGCCATAATACCTACATCAGGAAATTTAGCTCCAGCGCCCATACCTACTGATATGCCAGATATACCGGGTAGAGTTATTTCTAATCTCATATAACCTAATACTTGGCCTATTTCCATTTGCCTGTGTAGTTTTTGAGCTGTTCCTTTAGAACCCCAAGGGAATTCAACTCTCCTAGTGTTTGGGTTGATATTGGATATTTTATTTGTTTGCTGGGCGTGCATCCTTAAAGCACCGTCAGGATATTCTGATAGACGTTTTGGAACATCTCCAGGATGATATACTAAAGTTTCAGAAGCATGGCTATGTCGCTGTTCTGTTAAGTTTTTAATATAATCAGATTTATAAACATCAACATTTTTGGTGAAGGGGTCAAAATCTATCAGTTTGCTTGCCCAAATCCCACTAGGTATAGTAGAGTATTTGTCACCTGTATTTTTAAAATTAAAACCAGTTGCTTGAAGATATGCACCTTCTAGACCAGCTCCACCCGGCATGGATGCCGAAGGCATCGCAGCCTTTGCACCTTCTTCACCTAGTGTCGAGTCGGCAGCTTTTAAAGTAAATGATAGTGAAACATCTCTTTCTGTCATAATAGGCAGAAAGAAGAAACCACCTTTATCACCGGTTCGCATTGCACATTCATAAAAAACAAAATTATGTCTTTCTCCTTTATGCACTTGATCTTTACCAGCAATTCCCAAATCCATATCACTTACCATTGATTCATATGTCCTACAATGATGAGGTAATAATGATATAAAATCAAATGGCTTCATATTAGGAGATGTAATATGAATAGTATCTAAGGTATCGACAGCTCTTCCTTGATTTAAAGGCTTTAAGGTTTTTAAATCATTTTCTAAAATATCTTTTACAATATCAGAATATAATCCTTTATAGGTTTTAGATATCCTCATACGTTCATTTCTAATCATTTCAGATGAACAGAAATGAATTCTATATGTTAAGACAGGATAGGGCCTTTCTAACTCATTATCTAGATATCCAAGGCTTTGGATACCAAATACATATAATGGGTGTGTGGTGTAATCTACACCGAATTCGATTTGGCCTGCCTCAGTAGCACCAGCTGTTTCAAATTTAAGATACAATAGTTCTTCACCTATAATTAGACCAGATTCAATTAAATTGATGTTATCTTCCATTTCTAACCAGCCATGGACACCAATAGATTCTATATCTTCATATAGGTATATTTTTTTTAATACATCACCAATAGGATATTCTTTACCTGCTCCGTGGTGTAGAGTACAAGAGTCTAAAAACCCGAATCCTGGTTGAAAGTTTTTTTCTCCACCCTTTATAGCGTTTATAGCTGCCAGTGATTCTACTACATTACCCATTAATAATATCTTCCATGTTTAAGAGCGTTAAATTGATATTCTAATAGACCTAGATATTCTGGTTTTAATAACCATATGACCTTTCTTTCATCATTAAGGTTTCTTTCGTATTCTAAATTAGTTATAGGCATAGCAAAAGGGGCTGTACTTTCAACAATGAGTTTGGTGTTTGTATCTCCAGATGTTTGTGGTGCTTCATAGTGATGAATGTCATCACCATCATCATATTTGTCATTAGCGTATAGTTGTAGTTGGCGCTCTGTCAAGGGCCAATCATAATATCTATCAAACATTCTATTAAACATTAAAACAACCCAGTGATATGTTGGTCTGCCGTAAACTAATGTTGCTATAGATTCTGGAGTTTCATGTTCTTGTACAAAATGTTTAGCATAAGCAGTATAGGAGCTAAATGCTTTATCTCTAATTATAATTCTAGTGAGTATATCTTCAGCTAAGATTGTAACACCATCACCATTAACATCATAGTTTATTTTTGGAAATCCTCTATCGAAATACATATTAATATCCTGCTTCTATTCGTTTTTTATCTAGGAGCTCTATTTCTTTAAAAGATAAGGTTAGAGCAACTTCAACTGGATTTCCATCTTCAAATGTAGTAAATCTATCTCCACCATAAGCTACAGACATATTGGTTAATGCACATTTACCTATTTTATTCATCCGTTCATTCGGAGCAGTTTTAAAATGATATGTTATTTCAAAAACATATGGTAGAGCATAGATACGAAACCCCTTATTAGCTATTTGTTCTGGAGCCGCAGAAATTTTAAAGTGTTTAACAATTTTATCAATGGTATCCGCTTCTACATCGGAAGTTGGTTTTAAAGAAAAATTAAATGAAAATTCTCTATACATTGGGCCAGTATATGTGACCATAGATTCTGCTGCGGTTGCAAGCCCTGTTACACCTTGGGTTAATGGTTGCCCTAAAGCTTGCCCGAGCAGCCCCAATGCACCTGCTCCATATCCTTGAGAAGCTTGGGACCTGATATCAGCTCCCCTTGCCTTCATGCTATTGAAGGAACTGGTGATGCTGTCGATTGCATGGACATGTCGGCCCATTTCGGTATGGGCGGGCCCACGTGGATCGTCTGGGCCCCGTGCCACCAGCGTCGTTGGCGTGCCAATGTCGCTAACTGCTCTTGCCGCTTTGTTATGGGTGCTCAGGTCCTTAGACATGGTCTCTCCAAGCATTGACGAAGCCCAACCAACATCTTCTTGATTCCAACCTTGTGCATAAGAAACTGAAGGTCCTGTTGGTATAGGCAGGTTTATAGATGGACCTTTTTCCGTATAATCTTGTTCAGCATCTCTCTGAGAACCATATCCACCTGTTATTTCAAAAGCTTGAAATTTCATCCAGCCAGCGGTGTCTGCTGTAGCACCAAAGTTTTTGTTAGCTGGGAAAGTTAATGCTGTCATGGATGCTGTCCGGTATCTGGGTGGCCCGCAATATGTGCCATTTTTCTATTCCTCCAATTGTTATAAGTATTTATATGAAAAAGAAAAAGTTTAGTAATAGAAAACCATATAAAGGTCGGTTTCAGCCTAATGATCCAGACAAATATAAGGGAAACCCACGGAATATTATTTATCGTTCTATGTGGGAGCGTCACTGTATGGTCTATTTCGACCGTAATGAGAATGTATTGGAGTGGTCTAGTGAGGAGTTTGCTATACCTTATATATCACCGTGGGATAATAAACTACACAGATATTACCCAGACTTTATGGTTAAGATTAAACGAGGCCAGATGACAGAAATTCGTATAATTGAAGTCAAACCATCAAAATATCTTGTTCCGCCGAAGCAAGGTAAACGTAAGACTAAAGGTTATCTATATGAAGTGAGAGAATGGGGCCGAAATAGTGCTAAATGGGAAGCTGCACAAAAATACTGTGAGGATCGGGGCTGGATATTTGATGTATGGACGGAAAAAACTTTAGGATTGTGATAAATAGTAATGTATGAGTTTATTTCAAGAAATCAAAGATTCTGCTGAGGGGAGAGAATTATCAATTAGATGGTACCAAAGAAAGATTAAAAGTTTAGGAGCAGACAGATATTCAGCTACACAACACATAATGCAGGGTCATAAAGAAGGTAGGGTTGTGAGTAGACCGGAGTTTGGTATGCTAAATTTATTTCATTATAGACCTAAAGGGGCTCTTAAATTAAAATATTATGATATATTTCCAATAGTTCTTCCCTTTGAAAGTCATAAAAACGGATTTACAGGAATAAACTTTCATTTTTTACCTATACCGCTGAGAATAGAACTTTTAGAACGACTACAGTTATATTCTAGGGAAGATAAGGTTGAAGTTTATTGGGACTTGATAGAGAATTGGAAGTTGGTTCGACCTATTGTTAGACGATATCTTAAGCAACAGGTAAAATCTCATTTTCTACGATTGCCTTTAGATGATATGTTAATTGGCAGCTTATTACCTGTACAAGGGTTTTATAGTGGTGATTGGAATTATAAACAACGAGTAACAAATAGAAAGGTCTGGCGAGATACCAGAAGAAGTATAATGGGGGAACAATAAAATGGGATACGCATCAGACGGATACGAGGGTGGAACAATGTCGGATGTCGCCGATATGGGTAAGTATCAGAGCCAGCCCAAAAATAAAATTAAAACCGATCCTGTGGTCAAACCTGAAACAAAAGAACAGTATATGGCCAGAAAAGATGCCACCAGAAAAGATGCCAATAGATATGGTGGTGACGAGGATAATCTAGGCGACTCCCAAGAAGGTCAGGCCGCTGTCACAGCGGGCCCTTCTCCATATCAAGAAGTTGCAGCTGAAATTACTGCTAAAGATTTAGCTCGCCAAAATAGATTTAGAGTAGAGATATATCCACCTGGACAAAGACCGGAGAAGTATATAGAGATGTTAATCGAAAACGCAAGTTTTCCAGGCCAAAATTTAAGAACAACTCCTGACTCTTTGCGTTATGGACCACAAAGAGAGATTGTCCACGGAGTAACATATGGGCCAATTAATTTAACGTTTATGTGCCGACCGGGTTTACCAGAGAAAGTGTTTTTTGAAGCTTGGCATGATTTGACCTTTAATAGGGAGACTTGGAACGTACAATATTATCAAGATTATGTTGGCAGCATTAAAATGTTCCAACTTGATAGACCGGATAGAGATAGATATATGGTGACTTTACATGAAGTTTATCCTAAAACGATTATCAGCCAAGATTATAATTTAAGTTCTAATGATTCATACCAAACATTGCAGGTAGAATTTTCATATCATCATTGGGACTCTGAAGTTATGCCCTATTCAGTCCAAGCGGCCGAGGCCTGGGCAACGGCGAAGGGCCCTTCCCCGTTTGCCAGCCCGGCCGCAGCTGCGGCCGCTATGCAACAATCTAGTCCTATGGATACAATTAAAGCTCAAATGGCAGAAAAAATGGAAGCTGCTTTAAACCATTTAGATCATAAATTGGTAAGTGCCAGCGGCCAGCTGGTTGGAGATGGGTTCATAAAAGGAGAAGCTGCTTTTGCAGCTCATGCAATGAAAACTGCATTAGGTTTGGCTGCAGGAGGTGCTTCAGCTAAAGCAGCAATTTTGTTTGGTGCTTCAGAAGCTATCGGCCAACTTGCAGGAAAACGAGGTTTAGGGAATAATAAAAATTCTAGTTTTCCGGTCCCAGGGGCAAACAGTTGGCTCGGATCAGGTTCGTTGACACCAGGAGAACTAGCTGTAAGATTAATAAACGCAGCTTACAGAACTGTTCCAAAAACAACAACAAACGCTGCGGTTGCTAGTTTCTTTAATATAGCAGCAAGCCAAGTACAAACAAATGTGAGCAACATATCACCTCAAATGATGCAACAAATATATGGAAGTCATGCAAAGACTCCATCAATAAACAATGTACAATAATATAATTAGGAGAATATGAAATATTATGAGTTTACCGGTAATTAATACACCAACATATGAATTGGTACAACCTTCAACGAAGGACACTATAACATTTAGACCATTTTTGGTCAAAGAGGAGAAGATCCTTTTATTAGCATTAGAAGAAAATAATGAAAATTCATTGGCAATGTCTTTAAAACAAATCATTAACAATTGTACTTTTGAACAAGTAAATGTGGACATTTTACCTCTATTTGATTTAGAGTATATGTTTTTAAAGATTAGAGCCAAATCAGTAGGTGAAACAGCTAAAGTAAGGTTGTTGTGTGAAGATGATGGAGAAACCTATGCTGAAGTAGAAATAGATTTGGAAGAAGTTGAAGTATCTTTTCCAGAAAAACACACAAATACTATAAACATAACTGATGAAGTGGTTTTAGAGATGAGATACCCCACATATGAATTGTTGGGCACCGGCACTGACGAATTGACGGTTGATAAAACATTTGATTTAATTGGTGCTTGTATCAATAGGATGATCGAAGGAGAAAATATTTATGATAGAGCAGATTGGACAGAAGAGGAGTTAAGATTGTTTATTGAAAATTTGACCTCTAAACAGTTTGCTGAATTACAAACATTCTTTGAAACTATGCCTAAGTTGAGTAAAGAGGTTAGTTATACTAATCCAAAAACAAAAAAGAAAAATAAAATGACATTGGAGGGTTTACAGAGTTTTTTCGTATAGCTCTTTCTCATAATACACTAGAGAATTTTTTTAGAACAAATTTTGCTCTAATGCAACATCACAAGTATAGTTATTCTGATTTAGAAAACATGTTGCCCTGGGAAAGACAGACCTATGTTGCACTGTTGGTTAATTGGGTTGAGGAAGAGAATGAAAGACGAAAAGCGCAACAACATTAAGAATAATGGCTGATAAAGAAGAAACACAAATATTAGTAACAGAAAAAACATATGAAGTCGATAAAAATGACTTTATAATGGTACAGGGATGGGACCAGAGTAAGACTTGGTACAACAAGACAGCAGGGTTTATGGATACACTGCGGTTGATACCGAGATTGTTGATGGTGTGTTATGGTTATATATTTTGGATGTCAACACAATGGTTCATGGCTTTACCTGATCCAACAAATGCACAAGCCGCATTTATATCTACAATCGTAGGTGCTGGTGCTGCTTGGTTTGGTTTGTATGTTGGCAGCGGACATAAAAAAGGTAAATAATAAATGGCAACAGCACCAGCAATAGATATAGGTCCTATAGAAAAAAGTATTACTAGTTTAAGGAGTGTTATGACCACCACTGTAAAGGGGGTGTCTAATTCCGTAAAAGGTATACAAAGTTCTATTCAAACTATTCGTGAGCTTCCTAAAACTGTTGGAAAAAGTATTGATGGTTTAAAGGAAGGATATGCAAAAACTGCGGCCGCAACTCGTACTAGCTTTGCTAAAAGTTTACGAGAATCTGCTAAATCTTCTTTAGGTGGTCAAAGAGGCAT
>MPMA02045953.1_pt1 | contig 14559 bp, 20 predicted proteins | sample 1617361 | NCBI WGS metagenome assembly MPMA02 (sample SAMN05944807, study PRJNA350692) | marine metagenome | biome: marine; feature: ODZ; material: water; isolation source: 180 m water sample filtered on 0.2 um supor filter | place: Pacific Ocean | collected 2012-04-08 | depth 180m m | reverse complement strand
GAATCACCGTGACAAGATGACGACCTTCTCGTCATCCGCATTGTTGGGGCAGACAGGTGGTGACGCGGCCTGAGAGCCAGGTGGCAAGGCGCTCGTCGATAATTCGGGCAAACACAAGGCCAGTACTTCCGCCTCGGTTAACAAAGATACCCAGTGCCCTTGCAAAGTTCGAGCATCTGTGGGAATTGCCAGTCGCTGCATAACAGCCCGAAGCGTCCTCGCAAACGATGCGGCGCGACGAGGCCTGTCAGTCAGGGCTACCAATATCACGACATTATTGTTCGAACGAAACATCGAGCTTAACGCGAAGTTCTTCGAAGCCCATGCCTGAAATCTTGCAGTGTGCTCGTCGGTCAATTTCAATCTCGCCCTGAAAGCTTTGGACGCACCAATCATTTGAACATGACGTGCAAATTCTTCGACGGGGTGTAGAAAAACGAGCCAACCTTACACACGACGAGCGGTGTTCTTTTCAGTACAACGCGTCGCAAGGACACCAAGCGCAAATATGGCATCATCAAGTTGCACTGCAAGCGTGCGCCAAAACATCGACACTGTGTCGAGGGAGGTCAATTCACATCTGCTTGCTCGATTGCTGCCCTGATCAGGTGCCTCACTAGTTTCGGAGGAAGACCGTAAACGTTTTCGCCGCCGCCACTTCCAACCGAACCCCCCGACGAATCGCCGCTTTGTGCCGTGCGAAGGTGTCTTCCATACCGGCGCTTGGATTGGCACGGTGTGTGTACATTGCAAATCGGCAAGTCGAGGTCCAAATTTGACCAAATGTTGGTGTTCTTCCTGTATTTGAACGCCGAGCCCCATCGACAGTAAGAAGTTGTATGCTTTTGTTTGTCGAAGCGCCGCATGAAGGGTTGATGTTGGAGCAAGCCGACGGGATTTTCGATTGTCCAGAAAACCGGTTCTGCATATGAGCCCACGACGTGAGCGATGATGCGCAAAGCGGTTTTTACATTCCGCGAGCCAGCTGGCAGATTTCGCGGGCGTGTTGTGAGCGCGCGGCTGAATTCTGTACATGGGGGGCTCGCGTGGACAAAGATTATATCACCGCGGCGCCTCTTGCGAAGGAATTCGTCCATATCTTCTTGGAATTTCCATCTGTTAATGTCGGTTGTGATAGAAGCGTCATACTTTGGGTCGATGTCCACACTCAACACCTTCAATTCGCCGCAATCTCTTGAGACGCTGGAATTGCGAATTGCTCGTGAGACGCTGTGCGTTCCAGCAAAGAGCTCGATCAGATAGAGCATGGGTTTTTCTTGTGGGCCGAAACCGTGTTGTTTCGTAGACTGAAACGAACATGCCGTCCGGCAGGCGGATCTTGCGGATCGACGGCAGGTCGCCCACCCTCTTCCCCAGAATGCCGGCAAGCGGGGCTACCAAGCTCTCCGGGGCCGTGGCCTGCACCACCGCGGTAGCGACGTTCCGGACGGGGCGTGCCACTTCGTCTGCGGCGCCTGCTTGCGTAGCTGTTGTGGTCCGTGATGCGCGCTGCCGGGCCACTTTCTTCATCGGTGCGGCGGCTGGGGCTCCTCCCGGTGGCCGCTTCTTTGGTGCCATCGCGACAGAGGGTGCGAAGACGCAAATGCAAGCGGAAGCTATGCAAACGCCCAATTTGGGCAATACTACGCGACCCATGGTTTCCAAATCAATTGTCCAACTGCCCTGTTCACCAAGCACCACGCGGGAGACGAAGGCGCGGAGAGAACCCCCCGCAGATATATGCGAAGAAGCGCGCGTGCTCACAAACAAGCTACCAGTCGTATCAATTCAAACATCAGAACAATTGATGGTTTTGGCTGGGGCCGGGGGGGGGCGGGAAATGTGAATGACAAACGCGCGCCCGGAGTGAGCAATGCCAATACCTGTGGCCGCGGTGGGGAACTGACTGACCGGGCAAATGGTCTTGGCTGTTTAGAACGGCGCAATACGACATTGTCGGCGGGGAGGCTGGGTCTCGACACGCACGTCGCGAGGTTTGTTTTGCCTCTGGCATGCGATGCGGAATACGGCGCCCGCATCGGCTTCTGGATCTTGATGACTCAGCCGGGTGCGCGCGCCGTCCACATCCGACGGGCCGACGCAAGAACGCAGGAGCATGGCGTCTTCTTCACCGGGTAAGTGTTGCGCGCAGAATCGATAGTACGCAACGCGTCCGGAGAAGTGCAAGACATATTTGGGAAATTCCGAGACGGGCACGTCTGCGACACGATGGTCGCCCACGGCAGCGATCTTAGCCCGCTCTTTCTCAACCTCGCTGTCGTACCGCAAGCCCTTAGCGATATAAACTCGCAAGGGCTTCGGCATCGCATCGAAGAGCTCGGGGAGCAGCGTCGCTGCCGAAATTGAATGGACGGCTTCCCATGGAGAGCGCGACGTGCGAAATCGCCTTCCGGACCCCCGACATGGACGAAAAGTTCGCTGGCTACGACGTCTGGCGAGCGTGGCGGCCTCCGAAGAGCGAGGAGGCTAGGCTAGACAGACCGTCTTGACTTCATCCGCCTCGTGCGCAGCCTCCTTCGTCTTCGTCGGGACTGCCATCTCGGAGTCCGAGCACAACTGCAAAGCTTCCTGGACCGTGAGCAAATTCAACCAAGTCCCTTTCAATGAGCGGTCGTCGATGGAAAAACGGCGTAGGACCGAGCGCAGTGTTCGAGAGACATGGCAATTGAGCATGAGCAGCGGTCATCGCTCGACACACTGCATGGTGACCACCTAGCTTTGCAATAGCGAACGTCCTTTTTCCAACTCGACGCTGGCACGCGTACAGTTCCATTACGGCCTCTCAGAACTCGCCGAACTCATGGCACCAGAGCAGTCCTTCATCATGGTGTACCCAGCGCTCATTACCAAAAGGTATCTCATTCAGAAGGCCTGATTTTTAGAAACTCCCGACTTCACCTTTGGAGCGAACATCGGGTACATGTTTGGGCCGACCGATGCGTGATTCGAGCCCTCCGTATCTTTCCATACCAGTAGCAGCCGCCTGTCCCAAAAGGCATCTGGCCACCCAAAGGGGTCGAGGTCGAGAATGTTCGAGAAATCCACGCCACGGCCCTCGACTCGGGCAAAGTAAATTTCTGCAAGGCACCGCGCCATCGCCACCGCAATTTTCAGGCAACTGTGCCTGGGTGAGGCGCCGTTGACCTGGTCAAGAGAATTCGGAAAAGCTGCGCCACTCTCCACCGGGACTGGATCATCAACCGTGACCAAACGAATGTCCTCAACGTCGTAGTGGTACACTCCGTTTGCGACACGACGCCCGCCGGAATGAGCAAGACGCCGTTGGCCACCCATGTCAGCAAGGAGCATCAGCACTCCACGCCCAGTAGGGCACGTCGGATCTCGAACCACATTTGGCAACTCCTCGACAGGTTTGGGCACCCCAATTGCCAAAACTTTCTGTGCATGTAGGCTAGCCGGCAGAGATCCTCCTCCACAACGAAGGTACGGGAGTTTGTGCGCAACACTCGGCAAACAGACATACGCCAGGGCCTCGGTAGACAGCCGGCCGTGAAGTGCTAAAGAAGCAGCAGCCGCAACGCAGCCGCAAACACCACTAAGGCCCAAACAGCGCAGGCAGCCGCACGGATACCCCGTGGCGGAAAAGGCAGGACCTGACCGTAGTAAATTGAACGAGCGTGATGCCTGACGACGCGCGTGCCTTCGATAACCACACCTTTGAAAGAGCAGCGAAAACGCCATTCGAAATTGACATGCGATTTCGCATTGATGCCATCAAGGTCATTCTCGTAGCTCTTGACTGCGCAGCAGATGTCGCCAACGAACGGCGGTGGGTAGCCAACCTTCTGTCTCAGGACCTCCGGCGCTTCTTTTGTGGCACGCTTCGCCACCTCTTCAAAATGTGCCTTGGGGTACACAAGCCCACCAGGCGGCTTCTTGCCGAGGATTTTCCTCGGAGGGATGCATTTGACTTTGTCTGACAGCCCAATCCGTTGGACAACCCTCGGCAAGGATTTCGGCACAGCCTTCGGCACAGCTTTTGGCACCGCCTTCGATGCCACCCTCGTCGCGGCAGAGCTCGGTCGCTGCTTGCAAGCGGCGCTAGGTTTCTTCAAGGCAGGCTTCTTCGCCATCGCGATGGCGCAAAGGGAGGCGACATAAAGACGCAAGCTTACAACCCCAAGCTGTGTAAGGGAACGAACACCTCTGAAAATCACAGACTCAATCCGATTACGGCTCATGCACGACATGCGCAATACCACCCTGTGTGCAACTTCTCTCATTTTCGATCCGCATCGACTGCGGCAGTGTTCGCGGGCATCGTCCCCCCCCAGATGCGCGCTCAAGGCTCTCGGGGGTCCGCCACACATTTCATGAGGTGCCGCATTGTGACGGCGTCGAGGTGATGCTGTCCATCTGGGGCCCTCCAAAGCACAAACAAGCGGTTCGTCGCCGTCTCGTCCCATGCGAAGGGGTCGAGCAGCATCTGCGACAATGCCTTGTCCACCGTAACCGGCCGCTGCTGCGCCACGGCTTCCTCACACTCTGCGAGACAGGCTGCGCATGCAAGAACGTCACGGCATCCCCGATGCAAACCGCCGTTGATCTCCTCCAAGGTGGTTGGGAGCGTGCGCTCGGCCACGTTTTTACAAACTCGTTTCCGTCTCTTGAAACTAACCGGTTTCGCCTCCTTGCGCTCGTCGACGTTGAACACGCGTAGATCCGCGATGTTGTAAGTCAAGCGGTTGTCGGAGAACTTGATCAGCGGACCGGGGTGACATACTTTTTTGTCAGGCCCAGCATCCGCACAAACCAGCCATTTGCAAGAAGCGCCACTCGAATCCACGAAAGTCTCGAATTGCGGAACGGCCTGCGCAGGCTTTGGGTAACCGATGCGGAAAATCCTGCAAGCGGTGACGCCGCCACCGTTGCTAGCGCAATGCTTGCGGACGAACGGTGCGAGGCCGGGATTCTCGAAGAATTTCTCGTAGATCTTGGCAATGCAGAACGCATCCATAGCATTGCGTGGCATCCTGGGGGGAAGCTTGCTGTAGATCACAGCTCGCGCCCTGTGATGGCTCATCGCCTTGCCGCTCACCACGAAACCGCCCACGTCGCACCTGTAGGACCACTCGAATCGGATGAGGTCGCTGGTCAAGATTTCGGTGCTCCCATCAACTTTGCCATTAAACTCGCAGTCCGCATCGCCTTTGATTGGCAAAGGGAAGTTGGAAATGCGGTTCTTGATGTCTCTCCTGATATTGTGCTTGCCTTCGGTTGCCAGCTCGTGGAATGTGGAAGAGTCGTGCTTCAAACCCAAGCCGCGGGAACTCTTCGCTCGACGTGGAGGAGGGACCACCACTTCGTGCTGAACACCCGGCGTGTCCGCAGCGATTGTTGAAGCTTGGCTGTCGCCGTCGTCGTCCACAGGAATGCTCTCCGGGACTGGCGGCGGCAGTGGAGATAACGGTGCAGCCTCCGCAATGACGATGGGAGCCGGAGACGAAGCTACAGCTTGCTGTTTGTACGAGCGAGGCGCAAGTTTAGCACGAGGCTTCGCCGCTGTCACAGGTGCCGCGAGGCTCGTTGTGTCCACCGACGCCTTGACAGGGGCAGGCGGTACGGATGCCACCCCAGCAAGGTCGACAGGAGCCACAGAGACAGCTTCCGCCCGACGTTTGTTCGAACGAGGCTTGGCACGAGGCTTTGGGGCAGGTGAGGGCGCAACTGTCGCGGTGGGCGCCAGAACTGCGGGGGGTCCAACTAAAACGGCAGCGGGCGCAGATGTAGCTGCTAGAGCTTCAGCATGAGCAGGCCCAAGTGGTGCAGAAGTTGCAGTGGCAGGTGCTGTCGCAGAGGCCACCGGGGCAGATGCAGACACAGGTGCCATCGCGGGCGCCGACCGACGAGGAGGCATCGCGCCGACTACACAAGCGAGGCAGACAAGGGAAGCGCACTGAGTTGTAAATGTGATTGTTACCAGCGGTACCGGCAAACCCAACATACAACAAGATGTCAAAAAACAACCTGGTTGTAACGCAATCGCTTTTTCAACACAATCCCTAGACGGTAGCAATCACGAACAAATCCGCCGCGCTAGCTCACCGAAAGGCTTGCTGCGAGAGCGGCGTCTCTTCGTACGACTTTCGCGAAGAATATTGGGAACGCTGCAGGGGCAAAAGTGCGCCGGATTGGCTGCTGCTCGACGCGGGCGTGTCCTCCATGTCGTCAGATTCTTCCCCACACGTTTCGTCGCCCGGCTTCTTGTCTGCCACGATTTCACCAGCAGCCTCGTCACTCAAGTCCTCCTCGGAACTGCCGATGCATTCCTCCAAATCCTTAAGGAGGCGTTCGTCTTCTTTCCGCCTTGATAGCTCAGTGAGCCACCAGCGCTCGTCCGGTGAGTCAGCTGCAGGGAATATCGGCAAACCATCTTCGCCGAGGAAAGCCGGGCGAGATGAGCCGTCTTGCGACGCGACATCCACGCTGTCGATCCAAGCTAGCAACCGCATTAGCACACGACTCGCGACGGGTTGTGGCGATAAAGTCTCCTCAAGAGTCTTGTGCTTCATCGGGACGGAGCGCTCCTTGATGTACCTCTGGCGGAAGCAGTCGTGCAACGGTAGGTACTCTTTAAATTCCCACTCGCCTGAGACGCCCACACATTTAGCAAAGACCTTTTTTGGATCAAGCTCGTCATCACTCAGCGCTGCGAAGGTCAGTGCTGCAATCAACTCTTTCAAGATGTCCCTCGGTGGCACGCCGACCAACTCGAAATTGCGCGGGTCCGTGCAACGACCGCAGGGGGGGCGACGCGCCAGCCGATCCGAACATCGACTCGCACCCGCCGAGCTGTCAAGAAAATCCAGCGGCCATGGGGAGACTCACCAATACATAGACTTGGCCGAACCTCAGTTGTAATTACGGCGCAGCTTCACTTCTAAGCTAATGTTGTGTTGCATGTGGTCTCCCAATACGTAGCTTTTGTTTCAAAACGTTTGCGTTTCAATGGGCCCGACGCTTTGGATGCAACAAAGGCATGGGCGCGAACACGCCTTCCAAACAACCGCGGACTATATGTTTGACAGAGAGGGACTGGGTCTTGTGAATCGTCAAAGCGTAGCATGGCACCAGCGGTAATTGTAGAATCACGGGCTCGTCGCGGGACCGCAACGTTTCGGGACGCACTTGCACGTCGATGTGGTCAACGTCTGGGAAAAGCTCCTGTTTGTTCACCGAAGTCTCCTTCAGAAACCTCGCCATAATATCGGGGTGCGACGCGGGGAGTGCCAGTCGCTGATTCTCAGTCTTCTTCGGGTGCCAATACATTACCCTCCCTTGCGTTCCATTTGCGAAGCGCTGCGGCCGATTTGATATTTAAGAACGCGACGCAAGTAAGAAACTAGGGGTAAGCCACCGGCAGGAAACAAATGTGCTAGCCACGCGGTGCTGGAAGCATTCCGCCCGCAAGTTTCTCACCAATGCGACGCGCGACGAATTAACGCGCTCTGTTGCCCGTAAGAATGTGTCAATGGGGTTCGCGCTGACAAACGCGCTTCTTAAATATCAAATCGACCGTGGTCAACCGCCAAATTGCTAGTCAACCGCAAGGGGCACGACCTGACCGGACCTGTAAAGCACGGAAAGGCAGCCAAGTCCAACCCCGGCATCACCCACTGAAGGCACATGGCTCGCATCATGTGTTTCTGCGCCGGGTTTGCCAGCGGCTCTGTTTCGTACGCGTCGTGAAAATCGCCGGCGAGCTGAAGCAGCCACAGCGCTTGACACCGACACTTGCGTCTGAGAAACTGAACACGCTTTTCGCCGTACCAACCAGCGCCTCGTTGGCCCTTCGCACGGACGCGCGCCTTGATCTTCACGTTGTGCGCGCACGCCTGACCTGCACGCTTCACGATTGTTCTATTCCACCTGTCGCGGTATCTTCGTTTCGTGAATACAGCGGTACTACCTTCCAGCTGGCTGTCGTCGGCAGTTGGAGTGCTCGCTCCGCGCACATAAGCGTCGACGATGAATTTTCTCACACGGTCTGAGCAAAATCCGTGTGCAATATCGAAGAGCACGCCATGGAACACTTCAAGCTCCTCACGCCGGGAATCGTCAGAGACCACCCGTCGGTTTTGCCGGAGCACGCGGAAGTCGAATGTCGCGTGCAAACCAGGCGTGGCGATGAAGGGCGCCTCGGTCGGACTGGAACAAGCAAAAGGTACAAGTACCTGCGGAAGAGACAAGTACCCGAGCCACACTAGTACTCGAGCCTTGGACGTGGCGGGCGGCAGCTGCTTGAAGTCACCTCGGGAGAGAATGCTTTCGAACAACGAACAAAACGACCAGAACCCAAGGTGGAGAAACGAAGGCTGCGACCGAAAAGAATGATGTGAACCGATCCGTATTCATCGCTATGAGGGCGGAAGCCGCGGTGCCGGGCATGATCTGCGAGGCCCAGGATCTTTGTCATTGCCTCCCATATGTCAGTGTCGAGCATCGAAACCTCCAAAGTTACTTCGTTGTGATTCATTTGGATTCATTGGAATCCCATGGAATTCCTTGTAATTCGCATGAATCCCAGAGAATTCTAAAGAATTCAGGAAACTTCGTCCAACATCAAGACGTCCAGGTTGATGACAGCATCGACTTTCTCGTTGGTCGTCTTCGAGAAATCCAACCTGCTTTCGTACGAGCCGTCGAGGTCGAAGAAGCAATGGAGGGTTGATGCAGAAACAGCACTCCCTTCCAGCTCGATATTCGCAGCTGCAATGCCGGTTGGAGCACATGCCCGCACCTTCTTGCCGTTCAAGATGCAATAGAGGTACACAGTTGTCAGAAGGAAACCGCGGCCACCGCAGCGTCGAGACGAGGAATTGACAGGGCGGACGCCTAGTTGCGCAGATTCATCAAACGAGATCGGCGGGCGCTGTCTACTCTTTCCCGTTCCAGCGGACGCCTGCACCATTAACCGTATGGGATTCTCGCCCAACTGCATCCGTTCGATGATGTACATGTAGACACGGTATTGGTCGGTTGGCGCGTCGTCCGAGCCTCCTTCTTTCATTTGGCCAACCCGCTTTTCGAGCAGAGCCTGCAGCTCGTGCCTTGACAAGCGCCGGGGAGCGCCTACTAGCACTGCATCGTCGCCACCATCCGCTGCATCGTTGGCTATACCACTCGTGCCCCGCTCAGATCGGATCACTGCGAGCATGCCATCCGCCTCCGCCTGCGTCACCAACTGTTCATTCACATACTCGTCCGCCTTAGCGACGAGAACGTCTGTCGGGAGCTGACGGCGGTGCAGATTGAAAAGCACACGTTGGATATCAAGCCTCCCGCCGTGTAAGCTACCGGGGCACCACACCAAGTCAGTTTGTCGAACTTGGACAGCACGACACCGGTGCCAGCCAACCGCAAACCGGCACGACCGACACGAACCAGAAGTTTCAGCCGATGTTGCGCAACATGCGCAGACGCACCCAAGCTCTGGATCGCAAAACTTGAGCTCCAGCAATTTACAGAAGTGCTCGTAACTGAAATTCAACGGGACCGTCGCTACCTTCATGGTTTCACGGTCGAGGTTAGCACCACCAATGTGCTCTGCCGATGGAGGCGTCCAGCAAAATGTCCATTCGACAGCTTCCTTGCCTGCCACCACGACCTTCTTTGGAGATCCCGGAGACCACCATGCGAGTCCCAAGAGCAATCGTTGTTGATAGAAATCTTCTCGTCCATCTCCGGAGGGTTCCAGTAAAGGTGGGCGCGAGACGCCAAGCCTCGAGTCGTTTCGTCGGCGCGCCCCAGGGCAACCAAACATGGTAGATGCAAATTGCGTACCTGGAGCGGTGGTTTCCAACAAGGGATCGTAATTTCTGTGGTCCGGGTCAATGACTCGGTAGGGATCGCCGCCGACATCGACATCGATCGTATTTTCGGACGTGAGGTCCGACGAACGTGCCGCGTCTGCATCTGTCAACATCAGGTAGCGATTGAACTGTTCAATCCGTAAGGTTCGAAGCTGTGGGCTTCTGAAAAAGTATTTGCCAAGGAACGTCAAATAGTAAACTGGATCTGGGTATACCGGATTCTTCGCCAAATGTTCCGGCGTGCGTTGCGAAGCATTGCCCGGATCCTGAACAAAGTTGGAGGGGATCCAGACCACCGACTTGGTGCTGCGGACGAAATTGAAATTCATCAAGCGCGCCCATGCAGTCGGTAATCCAACAGTACGTGCTTGAAGCCATCTCTTGCACGCGTTTTGGTCCTGGCCATTGTCGGACTTCGTAGTCTCCATGTAAAACCGGCGGCTTGCACAGTAACACCAAGACCTGCCGCGAAGCGACGACGAAAGGAAACTTATCTATCGGAAGTCCATGGTGCCATTTTTCCGGTTTGGCACAATACAGGTCCCCCTGATTTAAGAACGTCTTCCGCCAGGGTAGAGTCTAGAATGTTCTTATTTCGTCTGCCGCTTCTAGACCCAGAAAGCAGCGTTCTTAGGCGTATTCTTATTTCGTCTGCCGCTTCTAGACCCTAAATGTCGAGTCTATGTTCGTAATTCAGTGTGTTCTTCAATCAGGGGGGGCTGTATTTTGCAGCGTAGCCACGGGCCTGGTCGATGTTCCGGGTGGGGTCGAAGCCGATGACGTTGACACTACTCGTAGAAAACATTGAAAAACACCAATGCCGCCTTGACATCCGCTGACGATCAAAGCGCTACCGGCCGCCCGCGTCATGACGAGAAGCAGCGGCCTTGGTCACAAATTGTGCGGCACTATCCACTGGTCGTCGTCGACCAGTCTTCGCATCAGGGCGACCCTCTGCGTATTTTCGTCGTACACCTGATGACGTTGAAGCGGCCAGGGAAAAAAGAACATGGCCGCCGAACTGTCAATAAACCAGACCTCCCACAACATTAGCCGGAAGAGTGTCCCAGCGCGAACGGCCATGCGGAACCGACAGCAAGATCTGTTCAACAGGCAGTAATTCGGCGAGCACGTGTGGCAATACCCGAGCCTGATCAAAACTGATCTCGCGAGGCCGGCGACGCGCAGGGAGTCGCAATCGTAGCCGCCGAATTTCTCAACAGACGACGAGACGTTGGCGCGCGGCATTTCCCCGCTGACGCGACCAATTTCAGCAAGCTGGTACAAGCTATCCTCCTGATACACGCCAAGTTGCGGCACAGGCTGATCCATTGGTCGCTGCTTAGCGTCGACGCCTGGACTTCTCTTGTCCACGGGCGGCAACCGCTCCCAATTGGGATGCGGCCGCCGAAGCCGAAACCACGCCAAAATGTGAGCATGGAGACTGCCGCGCTGCTGCGCCTCCTGGGGCCGCCGCGAAGCCAAGACGAAGCGCCACATAAACACAAGGCAGACCAAAACAATTGCCGATGATCCGGTTGCGGTCTACTCTTTGTGATCCAGCTCCGGCGGCCGGGGAGACAGTTCTGTCCCAATAATCTTGGACTATGCCGAGGGGCGTTCGCTTACCCCTGGCTAGGAAATTCTTTTTGCATGCAAGAACTCGCCGCTGGAATGACAAGACGTGCTCAAGTGGATGCTTTTCGAAATCTTTCCGTGATTCTTTGGCAGGCACGCGTGTGAACAAGAACTCGATTAGCTCCAAAGCTGTTGGCTGCGCGAACGGTCCACGTCTCACTGTCGCCAACATTTCTGCGCTTCTGTTATTATGCCGGGGGGAGCTGCCGCGGAACCATCGTAGAGATGCGTATAGACTTCTAGCGGTTACTGTCATGTACGCCCGCGGTCTCGCGTGCGTGATCGTCACCATTGCTTGCATCAACCCGGCCTCCGCGTCGTCACAAATACAGTTCAGCTCTTTCGCCTGGCGCCGCCACCACGCAGTCGAATCCGGAATGCTGCTAGGAACGATCGTCCCGTAATACTTCGCGAAATTGTCCGCAGGAGCATCGGGAGACGATCGCCCCAGACGGCGCCGCGCAGCATTTTTGAAAAACAACGCCTTCTTTATGCTTAGATCCAATTGCCAAAAACACCACAGGCTGGATTGACGAAACCAACTCTGAAGAGCCAACGCCCTCGATCGACAATGTTTTTGCACGGCGCCGCTACCGAACTCCGAGAGCAAACTGCCTGTGCCGTACGGGTGCACGTGCGGGAACAACTTGGCATCGTAATGGGCGTCACTTGCTTTCACATTCGTGTCTTCGCGCAATTGTTGCGCGCCGCTTCGAAGGTCGCCGCGCCAAGAGTGCTGCCCAGCTGGCAGGTCTAATGTACTCACGTTCCTCCAACCTGCTCGCCCTTCGGTTTGGACCTGCAAGTCCAAGCGGCATCCGGCACGACTTTCAGCAATGACCTCTTCGTATACGCCAAGCTCGTCGTATCTGATAGGGTGGCCTTGGAAATCGATTTGGACGAGCCCCGTCGGCTCATCTCCTAAAGTGTCGCCGAGCGAGCCGCCTTTGAATGTTTTCATTTCGCGCGCAGTGCACCGGATTCTCGCCCTGAGGCTACCTTCCGGCAACGGCGCGTTGAAAGAGCACATCATCTTGCGACACGCTTCGTCAAAGCTTTGCAAGTCCGGCCCGTACCAGCGCAGGATTGGATTATTGCCCGGCTGAGCCCCCCAAGTCAAGACCTTAGACAAGCGCAACGTGGGATCGGAGAATAGCAACGGTCAACAAGACTAAGCACGTGACTTCGTGAAGGGCGTCTTCCTCTTCCTGCGACAATCCCAAGAAATTGCCCGCATTCCTGTTGAGCACGAAACCCATAGTAGAAGCTACCTGCCACGCCGCCCTCCTACAAAAGAAGATCTGCCCGGATGCGTGCGCGTAACGCTCCACTCCATCCACGATCGCGGACTGCTGTAAACCAGAAATTGGTCTGCAAAGAGCAAGTCGCCCCTGCGCATCCTGACTTTTGAGCTTGCCAAAAGCAACGTGGGGACAGTCAGACCTAGGTGCAACGCAAGCCGAACACACGTCGCACGGATTAAAACGAGACACGGCGTAAATAATTAAGATCTGCGCCACAACTGCGGCACAGGAGAAGGGCACAAATTTTCATCAGAGAACAGGCCTTCGTTACTGCGACTGTGGTGCTCCAAGAGATTGTCCCACTTTGCCTGGTACTCCTGCAAGCTGGGCCGCTCGACCTCGATCTCTGGCAGTTCCACTTTGGGCTCCAAATCGTTAAGCGAATCTGCCTGTGGCAGTAGGACCTGTTGGTCGTCAGCTGGCGTCTCCGTCAGCGTTTGCGCTCCAAGGCCGCCAACATCAGGAAGCGTTGGGTCCGCATCGAAAATCGACGCGTCTTCTTCCACAGCGCCCTCCGGTAAATCAACTGGTGGGTCGTCCGGAGTCCCTTGGCTTCGGCAATCTCGTTCCAACTCTTCGTGGCGCCTTTTCAAATGATTCCAGCTGGGTTTAAGATTACCTTGGCTAGCTTTGTCGCGAAAAGGTACGAAGTGCCAGCGAGAACGTTCCGATGTGCTGAGCCATCGTTCGTAGCAATCCTCGCAATACAGCCATTCGCCTGCCCGTTCTGAGATCCATGGGTACCCTCCATCCGAGTCGCGGAGAGAAAGCGCGTTCGTTTCATCGTCGTGTGTGAACATCGCCGGAGCTTCGGCCGCAAACATCGCAGGCGAGTACCTCAAGAAACACGGGGGCTGAGCATCAACGTCGGGCGCCCCCGCTGCAGTCCGTACAGCTTGCCCCTGCTTATCGATGGGCGGCCCGCTCTTACAGTTCGACACTTTGCCGGCGTTGCCGTACAACAAGTTGCCACCTTATCTGCGCAAAAGCGAGCATGATGATGACGGCCCGACGGCCCCACAGGAACGGTACAATGCAACTAAGGCCCTCACACATCGCGCACATGCCTGAGAAAATTGCATCTTTTGACACGGTCAACCCATTAGAGAACCACCGGCCTAACTCCAAGCACTGGTCCACCGGGAGGTTGCAAACTTTCTGGGCTGACCAGCGCAAGCATTGATCCAAATGGAGCGCATCCCACAGAACCAGGAGCATCCTATCCAGCACTGCTTGTGGGTCCTGAGGAATAGGGACAGGCTTGGCGAAACGACAGCACTCCTTGAGCGACTTGTGCTTTTTCCAATTGGCCATGAGTTTTACGAACTGGTCGTGTGGGGGGGGCAAGGTCAGATGCCAGCGGCCGCGTCAACACCCGAACCTGCAGACCCGGGTCGGAGATGGCGATCCTATGCGCTAAGAAGTCCCGGCGCTCCTCTTTGCGCTCGGCTTCGTTAATGTAATCGGCCTGGCCCTGGTCGATGTGCAGCCACGACCCAGGCTTGATCCAGTCAACACCAGGCCCGATTACGTTCCAATGGTTCGGGTCGGTCGCGCAGCTAATAGCAGCAGCCATGTCCTTGCGTTCGTCGTCTGAATCGAGCGTTGAGCGCCGGACACCTTGAACGAAAAGGAGGATTACAGCCCGCAATTCTTCAAGAACCGCCCAGTTGTTTTCATCTTTCGGTGACTTCAGCAATTCCTTAACTTCGTCGGGCAGCTCGATTCGTTGACACAAACGCCGCTTAAAATTCATCACCACG
>MPMA02023556.1_pt1 | contig 14659 bp, 17 predicted proteins | sample 1617361 | NCBI WGS metagenome assembly MPMA02 (sample SAMN05944807, study PRJNA350692) | marine metagenome | biome: marine; feature: ODZ; material: water; isolation source: 180 m water sample filtered on 0.2 um supor filter | place: Pacific Ocean | collected 2012-04-08 | depth 180m m | reverse complement strand
CTGTTTGACGGCTTTTTTGACTGGTATTACCAGGCCAGAAAGGGCGATGCTGTGGAAGAAGAGCTGATCGAGTTGGTGAGACTAAAGATCGCTCGCTTAAACGACTGTTTCACCTGACTTAACACTCGATTTCTGTCGGGTACAGAAAACGAATCAGGTCTTACCGAAGAGAAAATCTCGCAACTGGATTCACAAAAGAACAGTTTCACAACCAAAGAAATACTGGCTCTCGAGTATGCGGAAAAATTTGCAACTGATCACAAGAGCATTGATGATGCCTTTTTTGATCGGCTTCACAGCGAGTTTAGCGACCCGGAAATCGTCGAACTTGGTATGCTGATTGGTCAGTTTATCGGAGTTGGTCGACTATTATCAGTGCTGGATCTGGAACCGAAATTCTGTGAAACCTAGTCGTTCTCCACTAATTAACTGAGCGAAGATATTCCCAGTCGCCCGCTACATCTCGTAATAGGTTCTCATTGGAATGCTCTTAACCTTTCTCAGTAACGCACTGCTCTACAAGTTTGATATCAGGGATTCGATTATGATTTACCAGCAGAAACAGGACACTGCCATCAACAAGTTCAGCCGCATCCGGATTCGTGATCAGGTTATTTGCTCTATCGATGTATCCCAGAGGTGTGCCCAGCCCGTTTAAGACGATTCGGGCTGCCATCTCCCCCCATTTCTGAGCGGGGATTTCAACTTCATATCTGCGAGGGTGTGCACCCTGATGCTGAAACAAATCCTCAAGTATAGTTTCGGTACCCGGAGCCACCATAGCTCTGACCAACAACTCAGGATAGGCACGTATCGGGCGAAGCACTGCATCCGCACCATGAGCCCGCAATCTGCTTCGATTTTCATCCTGCACCCCTTCAGCGATTATATATCCCGGCAAATCGAACTGTTCGAGCTGGTCAAGAACATCCAAGGTCAGGCTGTCAGAACGGTAATCATTGGCATCAAAAGCTAACACGATAATGAAAGCAGCATTTTCAATATCAACTTCAGTCATTTTGGCTCGCCCCTCGGGTTGCCCTTGGCGCAAAACAACGCCGAGAGAAGCTAATTCAGCCGGCAATCCATCTGGATAATTTGGTGACAGTATTTGAATAGGATAATCTTCAAGGCTGACAGTTTTTCGAATTTGCTCCGCGAGCGCTTGCAGATAGCGAGCCCCGTCAGTATCTGGTGTATTAATAATAACGATGTGATTCTTCATATTCCAACTCCACAGACCTTTCCGCTTTCGCTCTTTCATATCTATTCGGTAATCAATCACTTCACCCACTATCTGTGCCAGCAGAAAGATTCCAAAAAGGTACATTAATAGGATCGTTACCAGTCGACCAGGTAGACTGTTTGCCTGCACATCACCATACCCTACGGTTGTTATGGTGGTCATCGTGAACCAGATGGCATCCTCGAAGGAGAATCCTTCCAGCATCATCATGGAAATCAAGTGAACAAAAGCCAGGATAATCAGGACCACAAAGAGCTCAGCGATTTTTCGTTTGCGATCCGTTCCGGTTAGATCGATGTATCGTTCATGACGTCGACGACGCCAGATTCTCTGGCTGATCTTTAACACTAATCAGCCTCATTCCGTGCCAGATGGGCAACCAGTTTTTCTGCTGCAATCTGACGAATCCTCAATCTGTCAGAAGCTTCAACACCGAACTTTTCGGCAAGCAACATAAAATCATTTTCACTTAAGGAAATCGATAAACGAGGTCGTACTGGTCGGCTGTTGACTGGCAAGCCAAGAATTTCGCGAATTCTGTCAGGCGGATTAATACCCTTCTCGAGTGCCTCATAACGAATATGATGACTCACTTCCTGACCAAGGTCGAAAGCTACCTGCACGGCTTTTGCAGCCTTTGTTTCTTTGTCCCATTTGTCACTGGTAGACATAGCCGAAACTGCTTAACTCCTCTTTACGCCGAGGCTGGCCAAAGTTCTTTTATATCATCAATGGGTCGATATAATGTTAACGAAACTTCGGTTTCTCCACCTTCAAAGACTTCGATTTCTATACCACAATTGCCATCCGGGGTGGCCAGAAAGTAGTAGTCAAACGCTTCGCCTTCACCTTCGTATTCTGGTGGTCCACTTTCTCTATAATCCTTCTGGTAATAGTAGCCGCGCTCTCCCTTGGCCTCCTGATGATAGGTTTCAGCTAACCATCCGTCCATATCCAACGATGCCACCGGCGAAACCTGGGCTGGATCATCGCTATCAAATATCAACGAAAATTCTTCAAGATCAAATACTTGCTCAACAACAGATCGATCCACAGAAAGCGAGAATGCTGCAACAGCTCTTCCCTCCTCCCTATCAATCGTCAGGTCTATATGATCATTGCTACTGGTACCCTCAAGGCTAAAGCTGGTCGAGAACTGGTGCTCAAACTGATAGGTGACGAGACCAATTACCTTAAACATCTGGTCTCTTAGTCGTTTAGGAAGCCCGAAACTATCAGAGAGTTGAACCATGTCTCCAATCTGAAGATCTTCAGGACGATTCAACGCTCTCGTCTTGGGCTCCGATTTTGTGCGACTCCAAAGTCCTTTTACAAATGATTTCATAATCTGGCGGACTAGCTTCGATTCGACTTGATGCGATCAAGAACAGAATTCGCTGAAGCTGTTTCTTCTCCAATACCAGCAGCCTTCATCTTGTCCTCAAGGCTCTTGTCAGAATTTTCAGCTTCCAACTCCTCGGCTGCTGACAGTCGATCAAAGTTATCCTGCTGTCGCTTCTTGATTCTCTCAAGTGAATCTTTAGCTGAGAGTATTGTGGAGTTGGATGAAGCAAAGTTATCGGTAATTGCAGCACTGGCTTTCTGAACGCTTTCCGTGGTTTTAACCATACTCAGTTGACGTTCGTATTCCTTGATCGTTCTTTCCGATTTCTTCACCAGATCTTTCAATCGGGTCACATGTCCGGAAAAGCTGTCATGAACCTGTTGCTGTTCTGCAAGCTCAATTTCTAATCGTGAAATCTTCTCGGCAATTTCCAGGGCAAGCTCTTCATCACCCTTGTCCAGAGCCTGTCCTGCAAATGTTTCATGTTCGGCAATCTCACTCTTCAGGCTTTCAACCTGGCGGGATGCCTGCATTTGCTTGGCCATTACATCAGTCAGATCATGCTTGGCTTTACGCATATGAGACTCGGCATCCTTGATTTCCTGCTCGAAAATCCTGGTACCATTTGCGTCGACAACTAATTCGCCCACCTCTCGCGCTCCGCCTTTTACAGCAGTCATGATTTTGCGTAATATACTCATGTTAAATCTCCTCGCGAGCTTACTCGCCTAGACTAAAAACTCTTCCAACGCGTCGATGGATTCGACTGCGTTTTCGGTTAGAGTAATAATTTCGTGACATATATCTTCGATATCTGAATTCACAGCCAGAGCACCAAACACGACGTACCTGTCTCCCAGTTTGGCGAATGATGACAGGGGCATTGGGATATTGAGTTCCAGCATCTCTTCCAATAACTCAGTCCGACTCTCAGGTTTAACTTCGTCCTCTGTGAATAAATAAGTGATACAAAGAATTTGAGTGTCCGTCACTGAAACAAACGAAGGCAGCTCTTCAAACTCCCGCAAGGTAATCTGTAAGACTTCGGTGTCGCCAGGAATCGGCTGACAATCGAACTCGTAACCTTCAAAATTTGAAAGATCGGAAATTCGCAACGCCAGATCTCTTGTATTCATTCTTTACTCCTTACTGTTCACTATCATCGACATGTTGTTCGAACCATTTCTCGACATATTATGTCAACGGCCAGTAGTTTAATTGGTTGACATAATATGTCAATGCATTTTTCAAATTTAATCTCGATAAATGCCAAGGTCTTTACGCCAGGCCTGATCATGATACCGGTAGACGCGATGAGTACCTAGACGATTAATCTCGATTTTGTCTTTAGATTTAAAGAAATTTGCCGGAAATTCAAATGCGGCAATCAAGAGATCTTGCGTAAGCCATTGATGTTTAAAGGGTTTCTCTAAATGGGTGATCTTCTGGCGAATCCCAATCGGCTGCTGGGTGGCAATTGTCCAGCCCCACTCACCGAAACTCGGAATATTCTGGCGATATTGCGCTACTTCGGTGAATCCTGCCGTTTTAATCGTCTTACCAATACTGATAAATGCGTCCTTGGCGTGATACGGGCTGGTTGATTGAACAACCATTGCCCCGTTAAACGACAACAACTTACTCAGTCTAGTATAGAAATTATCGCTGTAGAGACGGTCAAGATCGGGGTGACTGGGATCCGGCAAATCCACAATAATCACATCAAACAGATCACCGGCCTGCAGCAGACTGTCTATTTCAACAAACGCATCACCATTTATCACCTCAACCCGGGAATCACTGAACGAGCCCTTATTCAAAGCTACAAGCGCCTGTTGATAATGAGGCATTTCTGCTGAATCAGTAAACAGCTGAACCAGTTCAGCGTCCAGGTCGATCAATGTCACACGATCCGGTTCAAACCCTAAGACGTCGCGCAAGGCTAAACCATCTCCCCCGCCGATGATCAACACACTTTTTGGATCAGCTGCAAGCAACATACCTGGATATACCAGCATGGCATGATAAATATGCTCGTCCTGACTGGAAAATTGCAGACGTCCATTGATGTAAAAACCGTAAACAGGTTTAGATCGCTGAGATAAGTGCCGTTCAGTAATGGTGAAGTGTTGATAATGACTTGAGCCGGTATAAACCACCTCATCTTGAAACAGCATATTCGACATTCTGGTGGACCAATCGTTTCCAAACTGGTAGACAATAGCCGCAACAAAAAAAACACACCCATGCATTAGAAGCAATGAACGCACACCCTTTATTCTCAGTCGGTAACGGAACAGGAACAGCAAACCTGCCAACAGATTAGCTGAGGCGGTAAGTACCGCAGCTTTGGTTACATCCAGAGATAGCATCACCAGGACCCAGACAGCTGCACCAACTCCTGCACCAAGATAGTCGGCACCATAGATTGTCCCGGCATTGTGTTCTAAATGCTCGCCGTAAACTGACTCCCGGATCCGCGCAATCAGCGGGATTTCCATGCCAATAAGAAAGCCCATCAAGGTGCCAAAAACATAAGGCGTATAGAACGATACCTTATGCAACGTCGCCAGGGCTCCACCTTTCGGCATTAGATCAGGTGGCAGATTGAAGGTCTCAGCAATCACCTGAGGCAAAATCGCACTCAGCGAAACAGAGGTGGCGATTATCAAAATACAAGTCACGCCGAACAGAGCAATTACGGATTCTAGCCATGCAAAAGAGGTGAATGGATCTTTCAGGGATTTCGCGGCAAAGGATCCCAATCCCATACTCACAATCATCAATCCAATCATGATGTAAATAGTGGACTCGACCACGCCAAGAATTCGCCCTGCATAATGCGCCAGGAGATATTCGTAGATCAATCCACAAGCGGCGAGAACCGCCATAATACCTATTAGAATAACATCGTGGACGAACGTTCGCCGACGAGGTATCTCCATCAGTCTCATGATCAGCTTCTAATGTGGGATGCTATCTCTTGCTAAATCTCAGTTCTGCTATGCGAATAAAGCGGTAAAAAACAATCCAATAGAGATATAGATAGAAGCTTCGATAGCAGCAACACCGACATTGTTCTGACTATTCACTTCCTCAACAACGTCAACACCCATCAGAACGACATTTCGAGCAATAATTGCGAGTAATGAAACCAGTACTGCAAACAACAACGAAATTCCTGTCCACAGGATCAAGGCCAGAATGAGGTTTTCAACATCGTAGCCAACCACCCCAGATGCCGCGGTAATCGCTAGGGCCACGCCCAGTAGATGGCCCATGAATCGAATTGCGAGGGCGACATTACCTTCCTTGAATGCTGTCTGTAAATCTCCTCCCGTACTCCGTCTCGCGTAGACGATAAGACGGTATTTAGTCACCAATGCCAGGAGCAACTGAGTCAACAAAAATGCAGCCAGAACGACCAGCAATCCATTTAACGTGTCACTCTCAACCCACAACATTACTGCTCGTAGGACCAGGCCAGTCGCAATCGTATTCGCAGCATCAACTAACGCCGCGGCCAGATTGCCGGCTTTTATCTCTCCCTGGATTTCAATACCCGTAAGAATGAATTTGTCCTGCGACAGGCGCCCAACCTTGATAAGGATAAGACCCAGAATCCCGTAGGAAATGACGCTGACTATTTCGCCAAGATAAGTTTCACCCGGTTCACCAGACACCGCGCCTGTCAGCATTAGAGCCAGGGAAATTACACCCGCGGCCATCGCAATTCCAAACGCGAAGTTGTCACGAGATGCCAACTCCTCAGCACTATTCACATTGGCCACAATACCAGTAATAAATCGAAGGCCGGCAATCATCACAACTGCGATCGTCAGATCAATTAACAGTATCTGGTATATGTAGGTATCCACTTCACTTAGATTAAACAGATCACCCATCGAATCATTCCTTTACGGTTGTACCTTAGGTTGTACCTTAGGTTGTACCTTTTATTTAACTTACAACTAGGTCTTTGCTTCTCTCATTATTTTCCCCGTGATGAACTACGGGATGTTCGAAAACTGCTATTTCTTGTACTGCTCTGAAATTTGCTTGTAGACGCAGTGCTTTTTGAATAGGGGCTTTTGAATGCTGATTTTTGTTTTGCAAGACTGGATTTACTCATGCCAGTAGCGCCTGAACGAGTTTTTGAGTAGGGGCTCTTGTATCTGTTGCCCGATCCAAATTGTTTTCGCGCACGACGATCCACATCGTTCTGTGATGCCCTTTGTGATCTGGATGTGTAACTCCCGCGACCAACATCGTGATAGTAAGAATACCCACGTCTGCCTGCCCAATCATTGTAGTAGTATCGATTGCCTCCAAACATGGAGCTGAAGAAGTGGTACTGACCATACCAGGCCCAGAGCGAACCCCCAGATCCGTGGGACCAATGTCCATAATGGGGATTGCCAACATACTGACTGCCAGCGCCATAGTCCTTCGCATCGTTAGACTGCAGTTCGGTTTTCTTCGAAACCGCGTTGACGCGAGCCAGTTCACCTTGTGACAGATCAGCAATAACATTGACGGTATCAGACAACGCATCGTTGAAAGACTCAGTATCTGCTGCTGACTGTATCAACTGTAGTTCTTCAACTTTTTCAACCCACGAATCAAACGCTTCGGTTTCATTCCTTACAGCGGAATATCTTGACGTCAGACTCTGAAAAAGAGGATTGCTCCGGGTTGCTTCCTTGCTCAATTCAGTGAGTAAAGGCGCAAGTTCGGGTCGACTTTGGCTTAGAACCTGGGCGTACTGCTTAATCATGTAGGCATTACGAAGCGAGCCACCGTCTATTGCGTCACCCAGTTCTTTGATTCTTTTCTCGGTTGAGACTAACTCACCCTCCAGTTGCGCACCGCCAGAACTACAGGCTGCCAGAAATCCAACCAGGACCAGAATCAAGTATGCCCGATACTTTTCTTGCATTAAGTCCTCACCGACAATTGCTGCTCTCGACAATGTAGTTTGACATAATATGTCGCGTTCTTCGATAGTTTTGAATCAGTTTTTTTGAACTCATTCTACTCTCGGGATTCTTGTTTGAGTGCAGCTGATGGCTCTTTATCAAGAGCAGCTGATGGCTCTTTATCAAGAGCAGCTGATGGCTCTTTATCTGGAGCAGCTGATGGCTCTTTATCTGGAGCAGCTGATGGCTCTTTATCTGGAGCAGCTGAAGGCTCTTTATCTGGAGCAGCTGAAGGCTCTAACTTCAATGCTGCAGAATTCAAACAGTAACGCTGTCCAGTTGGTTGAGGCCCATCCGGGAAGACATGTCCCAAATGGGCGTTACATTCGGCGCAAACGACTTCGGTGCGTCGCATAAACAGACTCCGATCTTCTCTATTTTCAACTGCTGAGTCGTCAATCGGTTGCCAGAAACTTGGCCAACCTGTACCAGAGTCATACTTGGTCGAAGATTCGAATAGCGGCGCACTGCAACAGATGCAGCGGTAGGTCCCTGTTGACTTTGTATCCCAGTACTCACCAGTAAACGCTTTCTCGGTGCCTTTTTTACGTGTTACCTTATATTGAAGATCCGTTAGTTGCTGTTTCCATTGAGCCGGTTGTTTTTCAATTCTTGCCATTCAGATGTTTCTCCAGGATTCGGTCTTGATGCTCGCATGTTTCACACTAACCATCAACTACTGCAAAAAGACATTACAAGAGCGCTATAACGCACCGATGGCAGATATAACTATTGAAAACTTCTATAAGCATCTCTATAAGCATATCTATAAGCATATCGCCAAAATACTCAGTATTTTCTACGCTTATTTCCCAACCAAAGCACCCATCTATGTCGGTGAAGTAGCAGGCGTTGATGCACCCGACGAGCACGGACTGCACTGCGAAGCGGTTCATCCATAGCGATTAACTAGGTGGTGATTCATATACTTCAGGGCAAAGCTAGCACCTGACCGGACACAGAACGGCGTCCTCGAAACCGGTAATCACTCGAATAAATCCAGACAGGGATAGATCCAGTTCAGAATCGCCAGTATCAACGACTAGAGTTCTCTCGAGCGCCTCAAGCTTTGATTTACTGGCAACTACAATAATATTACCCAGCCCCACTGCATTTAACACTCTTGGACTGAACTGCTGGTTACCGCGTCCCAGTATATGTCCCTGGCCGCCGATAACGGTAATCACGACTCTGCAGGATTCTTTCTGTGCATACTCAAAAAGCTGTTTTTCATACGCATCTGCCAGCAGCAATTTGCCGTTTCGGACAACGTCCACACCCAGCAACGTATTGGCAAGTTCAAGACGATTCATAATTCGAGCGGTAGTGGAACCCGATCCAATAAAGTAAGTGACGTCATCTTTCATCTGCTCAGCAATATCTGCCGCAATCTCCTCGACCACAAGTTCTTCGACTTCCCTGCCGCCACTTTTTACCTGCTGCATGTAACGGAGTTCCTCTGGTACCCAGAGTTCACCGTAGTACCGGGTGCGCAGGATACCCTCACGAAATGAAGATTCATCAATATCCCTCACTTCCCCTGACGCGACCGTAACCAGCTGACCTCGAGCCATCTCTTCAATGACTCTGGCTGCACTGACAGGATTATTGGCGAAAACTCCCGAGTGCATCTTGACGCCACAGGGCAATCCCATCACTGCCTGATTGCCAGTCACAACATCACAGATATCCCGCGCGGTACCGTCGCCACCAGCGAATACGAGCAAATCGATATTCAACGTTTGAAGATGCTGTGCAACCATTCGAGTATGTTCAGCGCTTGAGTTAACCGGCACCTCAACATCAATCATCCTGGCTGGCCAACCCAGGCTAAGACAAATCTCTCCACCCATGGAGCCGGCAACGGTAACAATATCAATCTCATCCCGGACAGCATCAAGCGCCCTCAATGTGGTGGAGACTCTATCCGCTACCTGACTCCGCGATCCACGCAGTAAGGCTTGTTTGACCGTCTCACTGCCATCTGAACCTTTCAGCCCGGCAGGCCCGCCCAGACCAGCCATAGGATTTACGATCAAACCGAGTTTCACTTCTGTAACCTACCTGCCACAAACCGAGAGTATTCGTTGTCGGATACGATCAGCATAGTTCATCTGATCAAAAAATGTATTTAGCTCCACATCAGAAGCCTCGCCTATTCGAACGTCATCCAAATCAACTTGAAGCAAAGGGATATCACAATGGATTTCGGTAATCCAGCGGTGGCGCTATAGCCGGAGCATGTCAACATGCTCAGACAACGTTGATTGCAATCCTGATGCACTACGGATCGGAATCTGCGGAATCAGGGGAATATTCGTCAGGAGGTTTTCAAGTGATTCAAAACGGGACAGTAATTGAGCTTTTTGTTGGCCAGATAGAAGCATCTACAAGGTATAGATCCGGCTGAAGCACTTGTGACCTTACCTAATGCGTTTTACGACGGCACTGAACGTCATTACGGTTTCATCTCCTGCAAATACCCGGCCTGTCAGGAACACCATTGAACCCGTCTTACGTGTCGTTACAACATTACACTCAACCATACTGCCTATCTCAGCGGCCGATACAAAAGCACTATTGAAGCTTATGGTTATGCAGGTCTCTTGCGCGTAGTGATTAGTCGCTTGCATGCACAAACTATAGTCTGCAAACGTCATCAAAACACCACCATGGACAATGCCGTGTGTATTGCAGTGAGTCTGATCGGCTTCAAATGCGTAGTGCAGTTCGCCATCCTCTTCAGTGAAGTAGAAAGGCCCAATGTGGTCTTCAGCGGGATCAAATCCCGGCTCTGTTTGAAACTGTTCTGGCAGCATGTCGTCTATTCCTGTCCTCAAAATCACGTAAGTCCTCGAACCGTCTTCCATTAAGCCCGTCAACTAATGGTGAATCAATCGCTACAAAGCACTTTAAAATATCTCTTTACGAAGTTTGATAATTCAATTCGCCCCTTCGTTAAGTTGGCTCAACTTCACTATCAGGCAGACACTGAGTCTCTGTTAATTTCCTATAGTAATCCGGCGTCAAGAATGCTTCGCCAGCCAGCAAATGATTGAGATACCAGGTTGCCGGTTTTAACCCTTCCTGAATATGATTCGAGTTCGCGACATAAACCCAAACGGTCAGTTCGGTTGCTGAAGTTTCAATTGGGACCAGCAAGCGCCGATAGCGTTCCGGGTGTCCTTCAAACGGATCCATTACCTCGATTTGATTCTCGTCACTCAGATGGTAAACCACACCCTCTACCCGCCCCATTTCCTTCTCAACGATATTCGCAGAAGCGGCGCCGGGATACTTTACTGATCGCTTGTTGAACACCAGCTCATACCCACTCAAAACACCAGCCTCATAATGGCTGTAGGCCATATTCCGCAACCGTACGCGCGAGGGATTCATGTTGCTGCCATAGGCAAAATAGTAGTGCCGGGTCATTCGTCTCAACCGCCTTTTCTAATCCAATAGCGATATTCCTGCTCGTCCTGTTCCTGGCAGATCAGCTCATGATTCAGGAATCTACAGAAGTTAGGAAAGTCCCAGGAAGTGGATGGATCAGTAGCCACTACCTTTATAACCTGACCTGCCGACATGTCTAGCATCTTATTCCGAATCAGCATAAGAGGCTCAGGGCACCTCAAACCCTTTGCGTCGACAACGACATCGGCTCTTTTACACATACTCAATGGTCACTTCACTCGTTCTCTGTTTCATATATCGCAAACTCAATGCCCAGTTCTCTTATCCCCTATTCTATGCACTTTTCTCAAAATATTATCGCCCTGACTGGCGATGATACTGTTCAGTCAAATATGTCTGTCAAATATGACTTCACTTTAAGAAATCAGAGAGTATAGTCGCGCACCTATTTTTTCAGAAACGTTGTAAAAGACATGATACGCGTAGCCATAGAAAGAAACATCGCCAAAGGTTTGGAGTGCTATTACGATTATACAATCAGACGACTCGTCACAAATACCGTACGAGCACCTGGCTGTGTTTCTGGCGAATCACTTAAAGATTCGAATAAAACCACCCGGCGAATTGTCATCTCCAAGTGGAATTCAAAAGCAGACTGAGACAAATGGTTTTATTCCAGTGAACTTCGATATGTGATCTCGGAAATTACCCCTATGCTTGAAGGGAACGAGAAAATTACGATGCTCGAAGCCAGCTAGTCAGTGTTACCCCCGGGATAAGTTTCAATCAGATACACAGCCAGTGGACGACGCTGTTCGTCGCTAAACGGGAACTGCGGCATTGGAGAGTTTGGTTTCTTGAGGTAGGCCATCAGGGATTCAAGGTTATATTTCTCACCCAAATTCACCAATTCCTTGAAGGCTTCACCTGGTTCACGATGGCAATCAATACACTGGGATTGATTAAATAATGCCAACCCTTCTGCTGATATCTGAGCCTTTTCTTCAGCGGATAAGAATGCGAGTGTCTCACCCGCATTAAACTTCCGGGCTGCCTGAATAGCCTCCAATGTCTGTTCGACACCATAAGCAACTCGATACACAACACCGGCAAAGTCATCGGCGATATAGATCGCACCATCGGGGCCTTCTGCAACCTCCGCCGGACGACCGATCACATCATCATTTACCAGGAAACCGCTGACAAAATCCCGTTCGGTTATCTGACCTTTCTCATCCCAGTGTAACGATACAACCTTGTAGCCATCTTTATCACTTCTATTCCATGAACCGTGCAAAGCGACAATGGCGGCGCCATGATAATCTTTGGGGAATTTATCACCTCGCACGAACTCAATACCAAGCGGAGCATTGTGCGCTTTAAAACCGAACACTGGTGCAGCCGAAGATTCAACGAGTGATTCATTTCCTTCACCAAAATCAGGGTCGGAAATTCTGTCCCCATTAGCATAGGGCCAGCCATAGTGCCCGCCCTCTTCCACCTTATTCAACTCACAGGGTGGAAAGTCATCCCCCAACATATCCCTGCCATTATCTGTCGCATATATCTGACCATCTGTTGGCGACCAGTCAAACCCGGCACTGTTTCTCAATCCCAGTGCAAAGATGGTTTCATTCTTGCCATCAGGCGTGTAACGGACCATCGCTGCTCGTCGCTTATCCTCTTCTACACACACGTTACAGGAGGAACCCATGGCAACGTACATCAATCCGTCTTCGCCAAACCTCAACGTTTTCTTCCAGTGATTGCCGCCCGCGGGCAGACCTGTCACCAATCTCTCGTAGTCCCCTACCAGTTGTCCCGTCTGGTGATCAAATCCGACTCGACCGATCGCATCAGTTTCTGCTATGTAAAGCCAATCTTCAAAGAAGTCCAAACCATTTGGACCGTTGAGACCATCAATCAGGGTACGACGACCGTCGGGCTTGCCATCCTGATCTGCATCCCTCTTAAGCAATTCGACCTTGTCACGGTTAGGCATTGCGACCAGCAGGTCACCTTTTGCTGTAAATCGAAGCACTCTGGCGTTCTGAATGTCTTTTGCATAAAGACCAATCGAGAATCCGTCTGGCACTTTTATCCTTTTTTCCATCGCGACAGGATCAAAGTCACCACTCAGTGCAACATTTACAGCGCCAACATATACACGGGCAATGATGATCAGCACAATAACTAAAAATAACAGTGTGCCGATAACCCACAGAATCCATTTGATTGGTTTTGGCATCGTATTGTTTATATCCGACATTTAGACCGTAGGATGCTACTTGAGGTAATCAACTCACGCAAGGATGATGAAATCCATGCCACTGTCCCCGCATCCAGCTACGAGGCGGAACAACTTAACATCGAGATAACATGAATTCGTTTTTTAGAACCAACAAACCTAAGAACCAATCAAGCTGGCCGGTTTTTAGCACTGCTGATACTTATTATATCGTGTGTTTCATCACCTCATCTGAAACGATTAACCTTTGGCATTCAACGAGAATACTGGTTGATTAAACCGAAAGCTGAGGTAGATATCCCATTGTTGATCCTGCCGCATGACTTTGCCAGCAACGGCAGCAAAATTATCGAAGCATCACGGATTGAACAGTTCACGATTGAAAGGGGATTTGCCGTGCTGGCGCCCAACGCCGATGGGTTTTCGTTCAACGATGGATCAGGGCTGCAAAATTCTGTTGATGATGTCGCCTTTATTGACGAGCTCATAAGATTAAGAAAGTAATCAACCAGCCCCATTTATGTTGCCGGGTTTGAGCGGCTGGCGAAGGCCCGGGTGCAAAAAAGTCACCGATTTGACAGTTTGCCACTTACCTAGCAGGGAGGTCACTGGCCGATATTATGGAACAGGTATCCGATTTAGCATCAAAGACAATAACAACCTCTTTTTTGACCAACTGCTGCTCAACCTGCGCTACTTTTCGCTCCAGATTTACCTCCTGAGCACCATATTCTGTACCCTCCCGGGTGACAAAATCCTCCAAAACACCCCTTAACGCATCCTTTGACAGCGATTGCCAGGGGATTGTCATTCGCTGAGACATATCAGGCCCTGTTTCGGCTTCAAAATACCTTGCACGCTGTAATATAACTGCGTTAAACGAATTATACCCGTCTATACTCATCCCGCCTAAACAGGAATCCAGGCTTCAAGACTCAGAACTCACCAAATCTGCTAATAATTGAAGACGAACATATAACTCGCGCCCAGTTGGCAGCGTATTTTGAAAAGGAAGACTACCGGGTTTACGAAGTACAGCCAGGAACTCGAAAACTTAGTCAGAGCAATCGAACAGGCCCGCTGGAAAGTCAACAGCAATCAGCAGACAGACGATCCAATTCAGCTTCGGCGACCTAGCGCCGATAATTCACCAGGGCGGCGTTGCATCAAATGTTAGCTTTGAGAAATTACACTTAGCTCTAAGAAATTACACTTAGCTCTAAGAAATTACACTTAGCTCTAAGAATTTCAATAGATCACTGCAGCTCTGATGAATTATCTAGGCTAGGGCTGGAGATTAACTACATTCAGTTTCTCGACGGTTTTCGTGTCTCCGAAGTCGTAAAGATTCGTATTCAACAGATGTGATGAAACCACATTCAACAGTGCTCTGAAAAAGTTTTCCAATCTTCCAGGGTGATGTT
>MPMA02187525.1_pt1 | contig 14712 bp, 15 predicted proteins | sample 1617361 | NCBI WGS metagenome assembly MPMA02 (sample SAMN05944807, study PRJNA350692) | marine metagenome | biome: marine; feature: ODZ; material: water; isolation source: 180 m water sample filtered on 0.2 um supor filter | place: Pacific Ocean | collected 2012-04-08 | depth 180m m | reverse complement strand
CAAATACGCATAGCTTCCAAGATCGTCCATGCCCACCCATCCGTACCACCTGTGGAGGCGTGAAGCAATCAGCCCAACCATCGACAGAGATTTCCTTGCCAGTTTTTCAGCCACCAGACGCGCCGCTTCACCGTGATGAACGACACTCCACCGCCTATCACACTCAGAGCTACACGCCACACAGCAAGTTCCAGTACGAGACCCCCGGCGACGGAAAGGCTCCCCAGCAGAACGAGCCAGCGCAGATAGGGTTCCTGCGGATTGGAGAAAGTGGGCTGAGAAAGCAACTCAACTTCGCCGGAGATCGCCTCGCCGACCGAGAACAGGAATGATCCCCTGACCCGGTGTCCATCCACGGTCGAAACGTTGGCCCATGACACGGTGTAGGTGCCGTTGTCCAGGTCTGGAAGTGAGACGGACACGGACTCTACGGGGTTGCCCTGCGTGGTGACATCGTCATGATCAACGCTATCGCCGCGTGCATTTAAAACCCGGATATCGGCAAGATCCGGTTCGATACCCTCTGAGAACCAGAGGACGATGCGTTCCGGTGATTCAGGAAGCTCCGAGTTCGGCGCGGGTTCCGCCCGGCTCAGGTTGGCGTGCGCCGCGACATCGCCAACCGGCCGGGCCAGCAGGAAGAACACTGCGGCGGCTAGACCGATCAGAGGGAACAGCCAGCGCCTTGACGACCTACCCATTTTCAACGGCGTCGGCCGCGCCGGTTCCGGGACCTGCCCTTTCCTTTTTTGTTTCGAGCGCCCCGGAACGACAGCAGAGTCAAACCAACGACCAAACCGCCGAGCAGGCCGAAAGTGATTATCTCGTCCGTATATCCTCCCCCTCCGCCTACGCCGTGGAGGAGGAGGCCCGGGGTGCGCTCGAACATCGTTTACTTTCTCCTGAGGCCTAACGTCAGGCCACCGGCGCCAACGGCGAGGCCGCCGATGCCGATAACGATGGCGATGATAGCCAGTGTCTGGGCGGAAGAAGCGTCGTCCGACGCGGCTTCAGCAGCAGTCTCTGCAAGTGCCGCCGACTCCTGCGCTCCCCGAGCGGCGCCCTCGATTTCTCTCGGCGCCGAAACCTCCAACGGGAACTGGATAGAGGCCTGTGTCTGGATGTCATCAAACGTCCCCGGTCCAGAATCGAATTCCAGATTGATCTCGGTCTCCTGGATCTGTCCGGTTAGGTGGAACGTGTACGCGCCCGGCGCGGTCGGGATCATCGGAGCGACGTAGTGGCCCGGGTCCAGGAATGCGGCGGTAAGCGTCAGGGTCTGGGAGGTGTTTGTCGGGATGTGCGTGACCTCGACCTGCAGCGCCCCGTCCAGGCCCTCGAGCGGGCCCGTCGGCTCTGAGGCTTCTTCGTGGCCGTGTTCGTCGCCTTCGTCTTGCTCCATTGACATTTCCGGCATCTGACCCTGGCCACTGTGAACGGCCTCCACGGTGTCACCCGCGTTGTGCCAGACAACGGCCGAGCCCGGGCGAACCATCACGTTGGCAGGTGAATACCCGGTAGCCGTGACCTCAATCTCGACGTCGCCTTCGGGAGCGTCCTCCGTCACCATCACCGTCCCACCGAGCTCCGGGCTCAGGTGGTTGTGATACGGCACGGTTGAATCTTCCAGCCCATGTCCGAAGATGAACGAGTACTCCTCGCCCGGGTTGATTGTGCCGCCTTCAAACAGTGCGCCCGTGGCCGTCTCTAACGGGCCACTGATGCGCACCGACACGGCGTTCGGGAATCCCTCGTATGCCGGCTCTGTCGCCCAGCCAACGATGTAACTGAAGTCTCCGGCGTCACGGGATTCGTGCGCCGCCGCCATGACCGCCGTGACCGCAATAAGTCCGATCGCGACGACAAACGTCAGGGGTAATTTGAATCTAGAGATAATCGCCACTTCTGGCTCCTTCAATAAAACCGGCGCGCGTCGGCACGCCATCGATGCAACTAGTGGTTGCGAATCTGTCAGAAGGAGCTAGGCGATCGGGGGTCGCACGAGTTGTATGCCCGTAAACCCGGACGGAGGATCGTCGTCCGTGACGATACCGACGAACCGGAATGCGACGTTTCCATCGCCCAATCTGATGGCTGCCGAAGGGACCACGTTGTCTATGCTCAACCCCGTCGCATCGCTGTCGCCCGTAGCGAGCACAACCACGGCACTTATATCGTCCGCTTCGTGGCCGTGTGGGACCTCAGAGACGTGACGGTGTTCCGGCTGTATCTCATCCAGGAACACGTGGCCGTGGGAAGCCTGACGCTCGGCGAAATGGTGGTCGAGAACAGGGGCGACGATCGTCGTCAGCAGAGCGACGATGGCCAGCAGGACCATCGTCGTCATCGTTCCTGTTCGCGTCAAATTCAACCGAGGTGACCCCTGATCGCGGCAAATCGAGGATTGCCAGTGCTTCTGGATTGGCGAGCGTCCTGTCCGTGAACGTGAATCCAGACACCAGAGCACGGGCTGTACAGCCAGCCATCCCGTACGAAGGGTAGTGGTCGGTTGGACGCCCGTAAATAGGCAATCCCTCACGCGCCCGCTTTCCGTACTTGTCTGTAGATCGGGACGCTGGATGAAGCATCGAAGAGGGATATGGGACGCATTGGCGGATTCAAGTTCGCGCAGCATCGGTGGGGGGCCGGACATTTCGCCCACCGGCCTACTTGGGATTCTGACTTTCCTGACGATGGCGGCGACGCCGTAGAGCGTAGAGTAGACGTGCACCCCGGTCGAGCTGATGATCTGTCGATCCTCAACCACCCCGAAGTAGTGCCCGACATCGAGCATCGAGGCAAATCGCTTTGATCTCGCCCCCATCAAACGCCCTGAACCAGCGTGTGTGTGGCCAGAACACGTCATCCAAGTCGCCCATGCTGTAGACGTGCGTGTACGGCTGCCGGCGCAGGTAAGCCTCGATCCCGTCGCGATCCCGTAGTTCGGCGAAATTCATCCCCTGATCTTACCGGCGCACGCGTCCGTCCAGATAAATCGGCATGCTCACGGCCTCATCACGCTCAGCGCACTGCTCCTCACGGATTCCTCACATTGCGCTTGTCAACGTGCCGCGGGTACCGACAACCGGAATCCCTGAGTGATCGGGAGTACACGATGGATCTAGACGCACTGGCAAAGATGGTTTTGCACGGCGATCACATCGGCGCCGAACAGTGGACCGTTGAGGCGCTGGCGGAGACGGTCGAACCGAAGGCGATCATCGACGGGGCGTTGATCCCTGGCATGGACGAGGTAGGACGCCGTTTCAAAGGTGGCGAATACCACCTGCCCGAGGTGCTGATCGCGGCCCGGGCTATGAAGGCCAGCTTGAAGCATGTCCGGCCTCTGCTCAGCGAGGCGGACGGGCCCAGCATCGGGCGCGTCGTGATCGGTACGGTGCAGGGCGATCTGCACGACATCGGCAAGAACCTCGTTTCGATGATGTTGGAGGGCGCCGGATTTGAAGTACTCGACCTTGGGGTGGATGTTTCTCCTGAGGCGTTCGTTGAGGCCGCAGAGGACGAGGATACGCGACTGGTGTGCCTGTCCACGTTGCTGACCACGACCATGCCAAAGATCGCAGAGACGGTGAAGGCACTGGACGCAGCGGAGCTTCGTTCCGGCCTGAAGGTGATGGTTGGCGGCGCGCCGGTCGACCAGGTGTTCACCGATCAGATCAAAGCGGACGGATACGCCACTGACGCGCCGGCCGCGGTGGAGCTCGCCAAGTCTCTTCTTGGCGTCGGAGAAACGTCATGACAGACACCGGGCTAAGCGACACCCTCAAGAAACACAAAGCGTTCTGGGACCGGGAGCCGGGAACGGGCCCGCTGCTCAACATGGCGTCGGTAGAAGGCCGATCGCTGTACGCACCGCTGCAGGGGGTGAGCATCCCGCTGGCGGACGGCACAATCCTCTCGACGCAGGGCGACCCGCTCACGCCGGATATGATCGATCCGACGCTAATATTGAACGCCGAAGAGTTCCCGGCCCGAGAAGACTCCCACAAGACAGACGGTCCGCTCACCGTGGATGACCTGTTTGTGACAAGAGCCCCGTTCGGGAAGATACCGTGGGTGGAAGCCATCCTTGGCTGCCCGGTGGTGCCCCGATTGGACACGGGCTCGATCTACTCGGCGCCCTTCCTGGGCGCCGTCGAGCTATACGACACCATCCAGTCCCCCGAGCAGAGTCCGTGGCTGGATCTGCTGAAGGCGTATACAGGCGCTCTGGTAGAGGATTCCGGCGGCAGCTATCAGATCGCCCAGTGCCTGCAGCGCGGGCCAACGGACCTGACCTCCGCCGTGCTCGGACACACGCGGATGTGCCTGGCGCTGTACGACAATCCAAACGAACTGAAGGCGCTGGCCGAGAAGTGCACCGAAACCTTCATCGCGGTGGCGAAGGCCCAGCAGTCTCAGGTGCCAGCGCTGGAGGGCGGGTTTAGCAACCCGTTCGGCGTCTGGTCGCCCGGTTCCGTGGTGCGGACGCAGTGCGATGTGGCGTCTTCGATCTCGTCGGATCAGTACGAGGAGTTCTTCTTCCCCTACGACACCGAGATCTGCAAGAACTTCGACTACTCGGTGGTACACCTGCACTCCGGCTACCTGCACCACATGGACGTTTTCCTGAAGGAGCGCTACCCGACGGCGGTACAGGTGTCATTGGACACTGGTTCCACTCCGTACACGGTAAGCGACCTGATCCCGGTGTTCTCCCGGGTGCTTGAGTCGAAGCCGCTGTTTGTTCAGGGGGACATGACTCGGGAAGAGCTAGATGAGCTGCTCGGGGCGCTGCCGTCACGTGGCCTGTACGTGTCTCCGCGGCGGATCTTTGACGACTAGGGGCTGAGCCCGGCGGCCAAGAAGTAGTCCGCCAAGAAACGGTCGATGTACTCCGGTACCGTCGCCTCATTCACGCGGTCGAACACCGGCATGTAGGGCTTCACGTTCAACACCGGTGTCCCGTCGATGGCGTCCAGTTCCTGGACCGTGATGGTAGCTCCGTCTACGCCCAACAGCTTGACCGGGGTGATGCCGATTCGATTAGGCCGGTCTCGGGCGCGCTGGGCGAATGGGCCGGTTTTCGGCATGTCCGTTCGGCCACGGTGATGGCGCGTGAGGTCGGTCGCCAGTTCGAACTTCGCATCGTGCATCCAGAACACGACGATGACGTGGGAGCAGCGGTCAAGGCCGGTGAGTCCGGCTGCGAACTCCGGATTGAGGCGGACCAGTGACACGATATCGCCCCAGCCGTGGTCTACCGGCTCCGTGACGGGGGACGAGATGTGGCCTACGGGTTCGATCTGGATGGTCACGGGCTTTAGAAGCCTTTCGGTGTGACACGACCCACCTCCAGACCTCCTCCCTCCCAGGGAGAAGGCTTTTTATTTGCCGGCCCTCTCCCTCGGCGGGAGAGGGCCGGGGTGAGGGTGGTAACCCCAAAGCGCTCCATACCCGGAATACGTAGTCCGTGTCCTGAGGCCCTCAAAGGACCGGTTTAGGCCGATGAAACCGTGGCGGAGTGCATGCCAGCAGATTCCTGAATCCAGTTCAGGATAGGTTCTTCGCTATGGCCCAAGATGACAGTTATATGTGCCCTCAAGGAAGAACCCAACACACGCGATGGTCGTCGGGTCGATTGGTATCGCCCCCCCCCCGGGCGGATACTATTCCGCCCTTACGGTGTGTTGGGGGGCATTGTCATCACCCCATGGTCACGACAATTTTGACGGCCCCGTTGGCCCGTTCTCGAGCGGCTTTGAACGCCTCGTCAACACGGGACAGCGGGAACGAATGGGTGACGATTTCCGACATGTCGATCTGGCCGTCATTGATCCACTTCAGGGCCTGTCGGAAGCTGGAGAGCCCCAGTTCGTCCTGCGCTCCGAGTGGGCTGTAGGCGGCGATGCGCTTGCGGAAAAAGGTGTCGAAATCGAACGGGATCAATTCGGCGGATTGAGGCACACCGAACCACACGATCTGGCCGTCCGGCCGCACCAGGTCCAGAGCCTGCCCGTGGGTCTCTTTGGTGCCGATCGCCTCGACCACCACGTCCGCACCCTCTCCGGTTAGCTCTAAGACTGCGCGTGTGGCCGCGTCGAAAGTGTCACTGATACGGTCGTCGGAGCCGAATCCGGCGCCAACCTCAAGCCGGTGCGCTATCGGCTCGATGGCGATCACCCGAGCGGCGCCGAGGTGCTTCAGGACGTAGTTCCAGAACAGCCCCGCCGACCCCTGCCCCATCACAACGCATGTCTGGCCGAGCAGGTTGGGTAGGCGCTTGGCGGCAAAGATCACTGTGCCAAGCTGCTGCGCCATGAGCAGGTGGTCCGGCTTCTGGTCCGAGTCCGGTGGCAGGGCGGTCAGGAAATTGGTGCCGAGCGCCTGGCACTCGGCAAAAGACAAGGAGTCCCAGATGGCCGGTGTAACGAGCACGCGGTCGCCGTTTGACAGCTCGGTCCCGTTGGCGTCGATCACCGTACCGATGCCCTCATGGCCCGGGTAGCCCGGTCTCAACGGGTACTCCTCAACGAGCCAGCCGTAATCGACGATATGCAGGTCGCTTCCGCAAATAGACGCCAGTTCCATTTTGACCAACGCCTGTCCGTCTGTTGGGCTGGGAATCGGTACTTCGGTAAGTCGCACGTCGCCCTGCTTGAGGGTTTGCATGGCGAGCATTGTTTCGGTCAACGGAGCTCCTCGTGATGTTGCGTGGGCCTCTCCCGCGACGTGGCGAGGGGGCAAGTTTAAGTGGTACGGGGCATGTGGCGGAAAATGAATCTGCAGTGCTGGCATTCTGAGCGATTCGGACGACGCGACCCAGCTCCAGGCCTCCTCCCTCCCAGGGAGGAGGTTCAAAACAGTCCCCTCCTAATGTAAGGAGGGGTCAAGGGGTGGTTAACTTTGGGCGTCACGCCAGACCGGGTGGAGCAAGCACCGCCCTTACTCGTACTCGGCCAGCTGATCCCCGTGCGCGGTCCACATCTCGTCGAACATGTCGCGGATGCGGTCCATCGGCAGCGACGCGGCGGTCAGCGGATCCAGCATCACAGCGTGCGCCGCCGCTTCCCGGTCCTTCTCCAGGACGGCCTGCACCGCTAGCTCCTGCACGTTGATGTTGGTGCGGTTCAGCGCAGCCAGCTGCGCCGGGAGAGCACCAACGGCCATCGGGTGAAGTCCAAGTCGGTCCACCAGGCACGGCACCTCTACACACGCCTCGGCCGGCAGGTTCGAGATCAGGCCGTCGTTTGGCACGTTGCCGTTGATGACGGTCGGGATCCCCGTCTCCATCGCCGCCATGATTCGGCATGCGTACTCGTCAGACGGCTCGGCGGTCAGTGGTTCTTCGTCGGCCACCTCTGAACGCATGGTTTCAAAATAGGCTTCGTTGCGCTTCTCAAGGCGCGCCAGGTCCACCTCGATGGCGTTCAGGTTCAGTTCATCCATCACGTCCGGGTACTGGCGGAAGTAAGGCACGTACTCCGACATGTGGCGCGTGGACTCGGTGACAAAGGCCCCGAACTGTCGCATCACCTCGAACCGTACCGGGTCCTGCGCATGCGTTTCTGAATCGTCGAGGGCACCCCAGAGTGCGTCGTACGCGTCTTCTCCGTTCCGCTCAAACCGCAGAAACCACGCCATGTGGTTGATTCCGGCAACCCACGCCGTCACCTCTTCCCGGGGAGCGCCGATGTAGGCGGCGAGGTCCTGGGTGGTGCGCTGCACGCTGTGGCACAGCCCGACGACCTTCACATCGGCCGCCTCATCGATCGCCCAGCACGCCATCGCCATCGGGTTGGTGTATTGCAGCAGCCACGCGTTCGGGCAGTACTGCTCGATGTCGTGCGCCACGTCGAGCAGTACCGGGATGGTGCGCAGGGCCTTGAACACGCCGCCCGGACCGATCGTGTCAGCGACCGACTGGTCGACGCCGTAGCGAAGTGGCACGCCCTGGTCGATCTCCAGGTCATCGCCCACACGGATGGTCGTCAGGACGTAGTCGGCGCCGTCCAGCGCCTCGGCCCGGTCCTGTGTCGCGGTCACCGTCATGCCCACACCGGCGTCACGGCCCAGACGCTCCGCAAACGGTGCGATGATGTCCAGGCGTTCACGGTCTATGTCCATCAGGAACACATCGGAACCGGCCAGTGATGGAGTGGACACGACGTCCTGCAAGAGCCGACGGGTGAAGACGACGCTACCAGCGCCAACGATCGCAATTTTCGGCAAAGTTGTGTCTCCCGGTAGTGGTGTTTCGGCGTTGATCGCAAAAGATAACCACGCCCTAACCCCCTCCTACATTAGGGGCAATATGTGGCCTCCCCCAGGAGGGAGGAGGTTTGGAGGTGGGTCGCGTCGTGCAGCCCGACTATACTCGGCAATCCTACGCATGCCAGTTGAGAACTGACAGACGAAGCAACGAAGCAGCGGCAATGATCTTCTCCTTCATCCTTCACCTTCTCCCGCTGGGAGAAGGAAACGCCCCCTCTTCCAGCGGGAGGGGGTTGGGGTGAGGGAGAGATTTTGTCCTATTCCCACGCTTAAATGCGAGCTCCAACACCTCCGCTCCGAAGGTCAAACATGAACGAACAGCGCCGCGCAATCATCAAGAATAGCCACGTCATCGACGCCACGTCTCAGGAGCCAAGGGAACTGACGGTCGTCGTGGAGGGCTCGCAAATAGTTGACCTGCTGCCCCCGGGTTCGCCAGCACCGGCAGGCGACGCACGGGAGATCGACCTGGACGGCGGCTGGCTGACGCCGGGGCTGTGGGACGTGCACACGCACATCGGTCGCGGCATCCCCGACCCGGGTTGGCGTGACGAGAGCATCGCCGAGCGCACGACGCGCGCCGGACACGACTGCATGAACGCACTGGCGTTGGGCATAACGGGTATGCGAGTGGTCGGCGAGCGCGAATACGTGGACGTGGCGTGGAAGCGGGCTTTCGACTCCGGCCAGTTCATCGGTCCATCACTCTTCACGTGCGGCTGGTTTCTCACGACCACGGCCGGGCATTTTCTGCGTTCCGGCACGGCGAAAGAACTTGACGGGCCGACCGAGTACAGGCGGGCGATCCGGGAGAACATCAAAAACGGGGTCGACTTCATCAAGTTGAACCTGAGCGGCGGCATCATGGGCCCGCCCTGGGACGGCATGCAGCGCACGTTCCCGACGCCGGACGAGATCGATGCGGCGTTCGAGATCTGCCACCAGCGCGACTACAAGGTCGTGGCGCACGCAGGTGGTACCGACGCCATCAAGACTGCGATCAGCCACGGCGCATGGACGCTGGAGCACGGTTACGTTTTGGACGACGAGGCGGTGGCGATGATGGCCCACGCCGGGACGTACTACGTGCCGACGCTCGGGTTGAGCCATCTGAATCGCGGGCCTGCTTATGCGGAGTCAGAGGTGGAACGAGCCTGGGCGGAGTCGCATCCCGCTCCACCGGACTACGCGGCCCGGGCCGTGGTGGCAGCGGAGGCGCACGCGGCCGGATTCAAGAAGGCTCTGGACGCCGGGGTGCCGATCGCGAACGGCTCCGATCTGGCGCTGCCGGACGGCGGGTTGCTGGAGCTGGGGCAACTCGTGCGGCGAGGCATGTCGGAATGGCAGGCAATCGTGGCGGCCACCAAAACATCCGCCGAGGTGTGCCTCGCCGGCGACCAGCGCGGGACCGTGGAGGTCGGCAAAGCGGCCGACCTGCTGGCCCTTGGATCCAACCCGTTGGACGACATCGAAAACGTCCGAGACGTGCAGCTCGTCATGAAGGACGGAGACGTGGTGGTGCGGCGCTGATCGATAAAGGCTCGCACTGGACACAGAGCGTCTGGCCGAACGCCACGGCGATCGGTGCGTTCAGCCTTTTCGGCGGTGCCGTGGTGGCGACACGCGTAGTTGCGCAGGACATCCCGCCCTTCACGTTGGCGGCCGTCCGGATCGGCATCGGCGCGGTCATTCTATGGGCGCTGGTCCTGCTGTTCCATCGGCACGGGATGCGGGTGGATCGAGGCGATTGGAAGCTGTTCTTTCTGCTGGCCGCTTTCTACTTCGCCGCATTCCCGCTGGCGATGGCTTTCGGGTTTCAGGTGACCGAGGCCTCACGGGGCGCTCTTTTAATGGCGACTTCTCCGGTCTGGAGCATGGTGCTGGGGCGAATCACCGGCCGAGAGTCGTTAATCGGGCGGCAGATCGCCGGGGTGTTGATTTCGGTTGTTGGCATCGGGCTTGTGTTTGGCGAAAGCGCCCTTTCCCCTGCCGACAGCGGCGGCGAGACAGTCAGCACGCTGGCGGCGGTCGGCGGCGCATTACTCCTGCTGTTTGCGGCCGCATGCGTGGCGGTCTACGGTGTGGTGTCGCAGCCGGCGTTTCAGCGGTACTCCTCGCTGAATGTGAGCGCGTGGGCAATGCTGATCGGGATAGCCCTACTCGCCCCGCTCGCCATCGCCGAGATGGTATTCGGCAATACAGGCGGGTTCAGCGCCCAGAACTCGATGCTGATGGTGTACCTGGGCTCGCTGGGGATCGCACAGCTGATGTTCGGCTTCGCCCTGAGCCGTCTGAGCCCAACGCAGGTGGTCATCTACGTGAACTTGAATCCGCTGGTTGCGACAGCGCTGGGAGCGGCTCTGCTGGAGGAGACGCTGACCGGCACTTTCGCCCTGGGAGCGGCGGCCGTGATCACCGGCGCCGTGCTGGTGAACTGGCCAAGGGGTCGATGACCCGGTTATCGCCTGCGGGCGGCGGACGGGCTTGCGCCGCGGGCGGCGGGCGTCGTGGGAATGCGCGCTCGTGCAGCCGAGCGGCGCAAGTCCCGTCCTTACGGCGTCGCCCGATAGCACGCAATCACCTCTGCGACATCAGTCACCTGTGAGGCCTCGCTGAACGGCGCACCAGCGAGGTTGGCGCAGGCGAAGACGGTTTGATCCGGAGACGCCTCACGAAGCGCAGTACCGAACTCGGACGGCAGAGGGGCCGTGAACGACTCAAACAGTCCATTGCCAACCGCAAGCCCGCGGACGCTACCCAGAACCGACGGAGCGGCATCGGCATTGACCGCCTTGATCTCGACATTCCTGCGGAGCAGCGCTCCCTGTGCGGCGATACCCGCCTGCGTCGCCAGCAGCCAGCCCAGCGCCTGCACGTCTGTCGAAGCCCGATCTTTGTGTCCGGGCGATGGGTTGTTTTCGAACCAGTCGAAAGGTCGGATATCGCTGGACGGACCGCGAATGAACATGCACCCCTCTGCGCCCGACGCCTGCGAAAGCGCCCAGCATGCGTATCCAGCGTAATCGGCGGTCCACACGGACGAATCGCCACCCATTACGGAGCCGGGACACGCGAATCCGATCACCCGCGCCAGCGGCCCGGACACGCCGTCCACGACCATGATCGGCACACCCTCGTTGAGGTCATACGCGCGGCCGTGCACCGATGTGGCAAGGCCCGGTAGATGAGCGCTGGCGAATCCCAGTTCGGCGTTCTGCATGCGATCTGCCGCAAGCGCGGCTGCGCCTCCAAGTTGCTGGGGAACGTAAGCCGTGTATTCGACGTACTCCGCGTTTCCGTTTTCCCAAAGCGGAGGCGAGCCGGCGTTGCCGGATACGCCGATCCAGACGAGCGATGGGTCCACCCCGGCGGCGGTGGAAACACGGCCTGTGACGTCCGAGGCAAATCCCTCGCTCATGCCCCAGACATCCAGCGTCACGATGGCGGCGCGAGCACCGCCTGCATCTAATAGCAGCACCCGGCCCAGCAAGTCATCGATCACACCGGTCGCGGGTCGTGGCGGGTGTTCCGGACCGGTGATGTTGAAGCCGACGGGCGGTGTGACCACGGTCTCGGAGTAGCCGGCCCGGAGTAGTTGCGAGCCTGGTTTCTGGTCTGGGGTCAAGAAGGCGGTTCCTGTTGTGGCGGAATGAGTCGTTTCGCTGGGAGAGATTGTAGGCGGGAAATGGGCGCTTCACCCTCACGACGGCTCATACGCTTTGATGTCTTGAGGCCAGGAACCAGCGTCCACCACTAACGGGCGTAGGGGTCGATTGGTATCGACCCGAGGACGGATAGTCAGCCGCCCCTCCGGTGTTACCGGCACCACCACGATCTCACTGTTGACGGAGTTCGCTATGAAACATTCCTGGTGGGACAGTTGGTCCATGGAGTCGATCTGCTCCGGCGTGGGCAGCATCTCGCCGGAGAACGCGATCTCCGGCCGCAACTCCACCAGGGTGATGGCCAGACGCCCTTCCGAGTTCATCTTCGTGTAGCCAACGGCGGCGTCGGAGTCCGCCACCACCACGAACCGGTGTTTTGCCGCCACCGCCCGGAAGGTCAGTACGTGGCAGGCGGATATCGCTGCGACAAACGTCTCTTCAGAATCGACGCGCTCGGCATTCCCGGGAAACTCCGGAGCGGAGGATACAGGCACGCTTTCGCCTTCGTGGAACGACCACGTGTGGTCTCGCGTATAGGTCGCGTACTTGAGGTCGTCACGGTCCCGTTTCCAATTAAGCGAGGCTCTGTACTCTGACATTGATCGTCCCACCGGCGGTTGAAGTCGGTGATCCGCTAGCCCGCTTGTCATCGCGATGTTAGCCTTCCGGCCTCGGTCACAACGCATCCCCAACGGAGATGACCATGCCCCCGGAACTCCCACGAATCCAGATTATTGACGATCGATTCAATCAGATCGTTGACGCCGACGCCTCCATAGAACTTGTGGCCGGCGGCATGGGTTTCACCGAGGGCTGCACATGGATTCACGATGGTGCCTACCTGATCTGGAGTGACATCCCAAACGACCGCATCATGCGCTGGTCGGAGTCCGGCGGAATGAGCGTATTTCGGCAGCCGAGCAGGAATGCCAACGGCAACGCTGTAGACGCGCAGAGCAACCTGCTGACGTGCGAGACGAGCGGCCGGCGCGTCTCGATCGCACGGCCGAGTGAGCCCGAGACGACGCTTGTGGACAGTTACGGCGGGGCGCCGTTCACCTCCCCAAACGACGTGATCGTGAAGTCGGACAACACCGTCTGGTTCTCCGATCCCGATTACGGTGCGCTCATGGAGGACCAGGGACACGGACAGCCACCACAACAGGAACGCAACCGGGTGTACCGGCTGGATCGCTCTACGGACGAATTGACAGCGGTTGCGGAGGATCTAGACAAGCCAAACGGGCTGGCGTTTTCGCCCGACGAATCGATCCTCTACGTCTCCGACTCCGGCGCAACCCACGGCGACGACCGGCCACACCACCTGGTGGCATTTGATGTCGTGGACGGCAAAACCCTGGCCAACAGCCGTGTCGTTTGCGAGGTATCGCCGCATGTGCCGGACGGGTTGCGCGTGGACACGGACGGAAACCTGTACGTGACATCCGGCGACGGTGTTCAGGTATTCACGCCGGTCGGTGAGATGCTGGGCAAGTTCCTCACGCCGGAGATCGCCGCAAACTGTTGCTTCGGCACCCCCGGCAGGCAGACCTTTTTCATATGTGCCACCAGCTCGGTCTGGATGGTGCGATTAAAGTCCACGGGCGCATACCCGTTCTAGAGAAGCCATTAATCGCAGGAGAGACGCACTTGGAACCGCAGTACGAGATCCTTTCCGACGCCTTCAGCCGGTTGATCGACCCGGACGCACGCCTCCGCAAACTCGGAGAGGGTTACCTGTGGGCCGAGGGCACAACCTGGGTGCCGGACGTCTCGGAAGAAGGTGGAGGTTATCTGCTGTGGAGCGACATCCCGAACGATCGCATGCTGCGCTGGTCGGAGAGCGACGGAACGACCACCTTCCGGCAGCCCTGCGGCTACACTAACGGCCACACCCTGGACCGCGAGGGGCGGCTGGTCTCGGCGGAGCACGGCGGGCGCAGGATCAGCCGCACCGAGCCCGACGGCACGGTGGTGAACCTGGTGGACAACTACGAGGGCAAGACGCTCAACTCCCCTAACGACGTGGTCGTGAAGTCGGACGGGAGCATCTGGTTCACAGACCCGCCGTACGGAATCCTGAGCGACCGGCAGGGCCACAAAGCGGACTCGGAGCTTGGCGCCAACTACGTCTTCCGACTCTGGCCAGACACCGGGAAGATGGAGATCGTGATCGACGACTTCGACATGCCAAACGGCATCGCCTTTTCACCCGATGAGTCGATTATGTACCTGGCTGACACCGGGTACGAACTGGAGTCGCCCGAGGCGTCGATCCACGCTTTTGATGCCTCCCCGGATGGCACCCTGTCCAACCACAGGATCTACGCCAAGCCGGACTCCGGAAAGTCGGACGGCTTTCGCGTGGACACAGACGGCAACGTCTGGACCTCCGCCGGCGACGGCGTTCACGTCTTCAATCCCGCCGGGGAGCTGCTCGGAAAGATCCTGACTCCGGACCGGAACGCGAACCTGGATTTCGGCGGACCGAACGGAACGACGCTGTTTATCGGGGTGAACGCGGAGGCATATTCGATCGAGGTGAATGCACGACGGGCGGCGCGGCCTTAAAAGCGTGGTTGGGCGAACTTGCTTCTCCTTCACCCTTTTAATACATCTGACCTCTCCGGGCAGCTTGATCGCCCTGGGGCGAAGTCAGCGTCCTGAGGCTCTCGAAGGGCCGGGTACTGCAACCACACTGAACGCAAGCAAGCAAACGGGCTAGTCTCAGGGGCGGATTGCGATCTACCCTGACCCCTCACCCCGGCCCTCT
>MPMA02233909.1_pt1 | contig 14778 bp, 19 predicted proteins | sample 1617361 | NCBI WGS metagenome assembly MPMA02 (sample SAMN05944807, study PRJNA350692) | marine metagenome | biome: marine; feature: ODZ; material: water; isolation source: 180 m water sample filtered on 0.2 um supor filter | place: Pacific Ocean | collected 2012-04-08 | depth 180m m | reverse complement strand
TAATAATGGATATATTAACTTTGGAAACGTATGACTACTTATATAAGATAGTTTCGTATTATCAATGTATTCTTTTACTTTATTCACATCTTCAGTATTTTTAACATTACTAATAGTATAAAAAGGCAATTCTATAATTTGATTAAAATAAAAAGAACCATACCTATTAATTTCTTTAAAAAATGTATCAGTTTCTGACAAATTAAATAATGTACCCATAAGAAAATCTCCTCCAGCACCGGGATCATAATTAAGCCACACTATTTCATTATTAAAAATTTTATTCATTGCATTGGACATATCACAGGAAGATTATTTTCCATTGTCCATCGTTGTGCATCTTCCCTTGTATTAACCAACGGTTCACCTCTAACATTTAGACTTGTATTTAATACCATTGGACAACCAGTAACTTCATACCACCGTTCAAGTAATTTTCTAAATCCTGGGTTATCTTCTTTACTTACTGTTTGCACTCTACTTGTACCGTCATGGTGTATTATTGCTGGAAACTTATCTGGATATTTACACTTGCCCACCCATTGCATATAAGGTGATTTACTCATAGGTATATCAAAATAATCATGCACATGTTCTTCTAATATAGCAGGGGCAAATGGTCTAAATGGTTCTCGTTTTTTATATTGGTTTACTAAATCTTTAATATCCTCACCACGTGGGTCTGCTAACAAACTTCTATTACCAAGAGCTCTTGGTCCAAACTCTGCTTTACCACTTGCTACCCCTACAATTCTTGTTGTTAATAAGTGATTTGCAACAGCCTCAACAGGATACTCACCAATTATATTATGCCCAAGCATTGCCCCGGGCCAATGTATAAAATCATTTTTATATGCTAACACAGCACCGACAGCACTACCTGCATCACCGGGATTAGGCATAATCCAAATGTCATCCCAAATCTCTGTTATTTTACTATTTGCTACACAGTTAAGAGCACAACCTCCCATTAAAACTAAATTCCTGCTTGGATATTTTTTCCAAGCAAACATAGTAATGTCACTTAAGAATTCTTCATATACTTTTTGTGTCGCAGCCGCGATATCGAAAAAGTTATCCTCAATAGGTTCCCACCATTTGCAACCTCGGTGTAAATTAAACCTTGATTGAAAATTGGCGCCGGTTTTTACAAAAAAATCTTTCTTTATAGAATCATACAGCCTATCTGGGTCACCTAATGCTGACATACCCATTAAAATGTATTCATGTTCATTTGGGAGTAAATCACAACGATGTGTCATTGCACTATACCACAAACCTAAACTATTTGGATATCGTTTAGCGAATTTCTTTTTCAATTTACGGCCTCCGCCGGTCCATATAGTAAGTGTATCCCACTCTCCAATTGCATCAATTACAATAATAGTTGCATCTGTAAACGGACTTGTATAATATCCTGCAGCGGCATGACTATGATGATGCTTTACAACCCTATGTGAAACTTTCTCTGTATAAAATTGTTTTATATATTTTGCAGGTGATACTTCAGGCTTACTAAAACTATTTGTAAATGCTCTGCGAACCCATTTTAATCCTGGGTCCTCATACCATACTATCTTTTCTGGTTCGCCGAACCGCAATGCTTCATGTATAATGGCTTTGTTAAGATCAGAGTCGTTTTTTACTCTGCTATATCGTTCGGCGTGGGCCGCAAACAAAAGTTCATGGTTATGTTGAAATACTGCTATAGCCGCATCGTGTCCTTGTGCGGATATCCCCCAAGTGGTCATGGATATATCAAAGGCTTTCTATGTTTACCTTTCTTTAATTCTTTTAATTTACGACGAAGCATAAACCAGGCTTTAATTTTCTTGTATAATGTTATCACTGATATTCTTCTAACACATTTATTAAATACTTGTCTTTAGCAATAAGATCTGGGCGATTACCTTTTTCAAATTGTACAATAGCTTTATTACTTTGCTTTATCATTTTTTTTATAACTTTTTGTACATCGTCATCATTAAGAGTAATGCGTTCATCAACTTCGCGCCGTTGAATAGCGGCCCGTAACAAACGTATTGCCTCTAGTCGTTCCTTATCTTTAGAACGCATTGCGTTCTTCATGTCTGCCATGATACGATCTGTAAGTGTTATCATTCTAATACCTTCTGTATACTATGTTGGGTGAGTAAAAAATCAACAAGCAAAAACATACCTTCTTTATTAAGATGGCTGCCATCAAATCCATAATACATATCTTTCCAAGAATCAATTGAATTGTTGATCGGATCTTCTCTAATCCATTTTTCTATTGCAGTCTCTTCAAAATATTGCATTTTATTATCAAAGTACTCTTTATTAGCATTAAAACTCACAGGATAAGGTATATTAAATGGTTCATATGCCCATAGACCAACCCTATCAAAAATTTTTGGCCATACATTTATCAACGATGAAAGATAATTTCGATACCGTGTTGTATAAACAGGACTCATTACTGATCGCACCATATACTCTAATACATCAGTTGAAAATACATACGGTGTCTCGGCATAATGTAATATTGTTTTATCATTTTGCGTAGTTAAAGATTTACATTCTTTAATTTCATCAATCATTGATTGATAACTAACAGGAGTCCCAGGCATATAAGTCTCAGGATTTGGATTTGGAATATAATGCTTTACAGGCATTTTAACTGTTTTTAATTTCTTAAACGCAATATCTTGACTTAATATTATTGCACGATAATCACATAATTCAACAATAATTCTATCATACATCGTTTGCTCTGATAACATATGCAACACTTGTTGAGCATATTCCCATCCTGAGCCACCTTCAGCAAATATACAAAATGTATGTTGTGGATATTTTTTTTCTAATAAATTTACCCAATGATTTTCATTGTCTTCCGTAATAAATTCAGGTGTTCTACTTGTCAATGGTATCCGCTCAGCCCATGGCAATTTTTGCATTTCATTTTCGTCTTTGTTCCTATATAATGCCGCGCTATAACTTGAACCAAGTATTGCAATATGTGCCATTACTTTAATACCTTCTGTATACTAGGTTGCTTTAACAAAAAATCAACAATCAATTGCATACCTTCTTCATTGGCATGAGCTCTATCAATACCATAATATTTACTTTTAAATGTATCAATTGAATTATTAATCGGATCTTTTCTTATCCATTCTTCTACAGCGGTATCTTCAAATATTTTTAATTCATCACCAAATATTTCAGCATGTAAATCTAATTCAGACCATGGCAAGTTAATAGGAATATATGCCCATATACCTACTTTATCAAAAACGTTTGGCCAAACAGTTTTCAATGATAATAAAAATTGTCGATATCGTATTGCGTAAACTGGTCCTATAATATTAGTTGCTATATAATTTACTACATCATCAGTATAAGCAGGAAGCGTTTTTGAATGAGAAAAATGTTCATTCCGTTCACGTTGCCATTGTACAGTGTCCTTTACTTGCTGGTTAACAGCACGATACCTATTAAAACAAATATGAGCAATATTTAAATCTTCAAATAAACCTGCATGATAATTAAAAACAGATGTTTCTTTTGAACGAAATTTGTTATCTTCTAAATAATTATCATTCAACATAAATTCTTTCAACGAATATTTTCCATCAGAACTTTCTTTATTATATAACATTAATCGAGGTTCTTGTAATTCAACAATTACTCTATCAAATTTTAATTCAGCAACTCTATGTAAAACTATTTCAGAAAATTCCCAACCTGCACCACCTTTGGCAAATATATGAAACTCATGTTGTGGATATTTCTTTGCTAATAGATTTACCCAGTGTTTTTCATAGTTTTGTAAAATAAATGCCAATGGCCATTCTTCTTTTGCCCATTTTATTCGTTCTTTAAGAGACCAATCGGTCATATCCGGCTCATCGCCAACACTATATAGGCATTTACTATAACTTGAGCCAATAATTGCTATTTTTGCCATACAAATATTTAGTCGTCGGTGCTTTCCTTGGGTTGTGGGAGAGATTTATACCATCCGCCACCTTTAAGTACAAAATTAGATTGCGAGATTATCTTTTTCATTTTCTCTTCGCCACAGTGCGGGCAATATATTATAGGGTCGTCAGATAGTTTTTGCATTACTTCTATTAGCATTCCACAGCCGTTATTCATGCATTTATATTCATATATTGGCATTATTCTTCTTCCACTATAGATGGTCTTTTTATGCAAACATCAGACAATTCGTCAACGACCGCTTCTTCTCTTGTCAAATAAACTCTAGCGCCCGATGATATAATTTTACGATGCACGCTTTCTAACCAAAGAATTTTATTAGAATGTTCTAAAAATTTAGTACGGTCGGTGGATGTATGCATCCACATACGCACAGGCCGCCAAGCAAACCATTTATGCCACTTGGCTAACCGGTCTTTACGTTGTTTAGACGTTTCTCTAGTCCATTGCATTTTTATTCATAGGTAGATATACTATTATAATAAAATACTAGCACAATGTCAACTAATTTTACCCATTATTTAGATGATGTTTATTAGGCCAGGGGGAGCTATCTCGCCAAATACCAATATCTACAGTTTGTAACTCGGTTTCTCTATCAAGATACTTCCAATGCATTGCAACTGGGTCAAATTCTTTTAGTTTATTCATGACGTCAATAGGCTTAAAAGGGCCGCAAGTATATACATCTAGTTGCACTAACGCAGGTTCGGCTGTGTCCCATACATGCATAGCAATATGACTCGTTTCAATAATGCAAATGCAGGTAATACCTTCATTACCTGCAACTTCTACATACTCGCAATACGGCCCTGCTAATAATTTCATACCTATGTCTTTAACTAAAGATTTAAACCAATCTTTAACATAATCACGATCATCTTTACCAGGTGGATTGTTTACTTCTGTTCTAATAATTAAGTGTTTATGAATCGGTGTTTCCATATAATTATTTAGTTCTTTAGAATTAGAATGATGACCTTACGCCATGTATATTATATTGCGAATCATATGCTAAACTACCAGCTGAGCCGGTAACTAACAAAAACCCGATTATCATCATACTGATCTTGTTCATAGGCGTTTGCCTCCAAACTAATAGAACTCTGTTCAGTTAGTTGAAAGACTCTTTTAACGCCATATACAAAATAGTTATCAGTTGCGCTAAAATTAAATTCAAAATCATAGTTAGTTTGCAAATAATACGCGCCGAGCATAGCAATTGCTATGCCTATTACTGCTACTGCGTAATCTGCTTCTTTATTTTTGTCAGTTGCTTCCTCATGGCCGCAATAATTAATTGTACGGCCGTTACCAGTTCCTACAGCACCCATTCTACACATTTCATCGCCGACTGCTTTTGCCGCAGCTGATTCACTATTCAACGAATATTCGCTTACTATAACTGGTTTACCTAATGCCAATGCCTCTGCTAACATGGCTTTAGCAAGTGCTAAATCGGCTGTATAATCACCTGTTAGATGGTCGCCTACTTGCAAATAGATATAATCAGCCTGATTATAATAATTAACATCTCGTTTATATCCGCCGACGCCTGGTGCTAAATGCACAGCAATTGGCTTTTCTGTTAATGTCTTTACATATGCAACATAATCATTTACTTGAGCTGCTGACCAATATTCGTCTGCTTCTAATCCAATAACATATCCAGCAACTAAATCATCATTTGCTGTAACATAATGTCTAAAAAACTTCTTTTGTTCTGCTGAATTCTGCTTATAATCACCGTGCCGTTGCTCGCCTGTTAACCATACAACAGGCTGTAATCCGTTTTTATTTAATTCCTCAAGTCGCGGCCGTTGATCACTATAACCATTAATACAATTATTACTAATAGCACATGTCTGTGATCTCGCATAAACATCAATGTGAGTATCACCATTTGCTAACAATCTATTGCGATATATAGTGCGTTCGTTATCCGAACCGTAAGTCGGTGACAAATAAAGCAATGACGTGCCAAACCGACTACGCCAACCATTGGGATCATTAGGTGGCGAGGTTAAAAAAGAAGATCTTGCTCCATGTAAAGAAAAATCTAAATTATATGCCTGACTACCAACTGAACCTGTAACTAACAGTAAACCGACTATCATCATGATAATCTTGTTCATAATTTTCTACCTCTAAACTAAACGTACTCTGTTCAGTTAGTTGAAATGTTTTTTTAACGCCAATTATAGATTGAGAATCAGTTGCATCGAACCTAAGTTCAATACCAGTTGCTTCATAATCATAACCTATATATACACCTATAGCAACTATAATAAGTGCTCCAGCTGCATAATAGTAATTGTCATAGTTTTTCTTTGGCGGTGGCGGTGCTTCATATCCACATGGTGTAATACTTCTACCATTACCAGTTCCTATTGCGCCAGCCTGGCACGCCGCGTTGCCTAATGCTCTTGCGGCCGGAGATCGACTTTCATGTGCATATTCAGAAGCGACAACCGGTTTCCCTGTTACAGCAATTGCATGTTTAACCATTGCGGCAACCTGTTCGGGTGTCTTATTCCAGCCAAATTGTAGAAAAACATAATCTGCATTAGCATAATACGATGTGTTGCCTCTATGGCCACCGAGACCTGTTGTTAGATGAACCCCAACCGGTTTATCGGATATTGATTTTAAATGATTAACCAACGCATTTACCTGAGCCGGTGACCAATATTCGTCACACTCTAAGCAAACAACATATCCAGTTACCTTGCTATCAAACCTACGAACCATCTCACTAAAATGTGCTTGTTGTGCGGCCATTGATTGCTTAGTAATACTTTTACTATCATCAGGTGTGAGCCACAGGACCGGCTTTAACCCCGCGTTATTTAAAATGTCTAATTGTGCTTCCCAGTCTGCTTGTGGACTTATTTGACCTAAGTTATACCCGCCACCGTTGTCTCCGGCGTTGCGGCTATATAGATAAATGTGGGTGTCACCATTGGCCAATGCGGCCGCTCTCATACCATTTTTATTTGCGTCTGGATGCAGATAGTTTAGTGTCATCCACTTACTATCTATCATTAAAAAACTGGCACTTGAGCCGTGTAAAGAATATCCTGTGTTGTATGCCGAAACCTCAGTCGCACACACAACAAAGGACACTGCAATTGCTGTTAGCAATGTTTTTAAAAATGTCATTGCGATTACTCCTAGGGACGTAGATAGTATCCCTATTAATAATTATGAGCTGTTTACCGAGGCATTAAAACCCTACTTAACTTTTTTAGGTATTTCGAATGTTAATTCAGTATAAACCGTATGTTGGGCCGGCATATAATCAAAATAGATAGATTTTTCTTCTTCAAATCTTGTATTATCGTGCCGGCTGTTTATTAATGATAACTTCTTTCTATTATTTGTTTGTTCTTCAAATATTGTATACGTTCGCATATGTATATTTATTGTATATAATAATCTATATCATCAACTGCGTTGAGCAGATCGGCGCACCTTATAGTGGTTCTATATTAATAGTATCTAAAAGTTTTATAATTACTGGATGCAAATAATTATGATAATCCACACCATTTATTTTATCTGTAAGTAACGTGTGTTTTTTTAATTCTTGCAAACAACGATACGAAGATTCACGCCTACCGTTCCTGACCCTGGTATCTACATACTCTATTAATTCTGTATGCCACTCAATACTATGAGCATTAGTAAAACTACGAAGAGCCATCTCTACTATATGTAAAGGTAAAAAATCTAAACTTAACACACTCATATTTTCATTAGCACCGGGAGGAACATAAGGAGATGGGATCATGGCATATACAAACGTCTGCAATTGGAACGAGTTGGCCTGTCCTAGATGTTGAAAATATTTCATAAAAAGATTATGTATATTTTCATAATCAAATAAATTATATATTAAACCGACGGTACAAAAACTTACATCAACCTTATCATGAAAATTGTATTCATCAATATAATCCGAAAATTCCTGCAAGCGTTTTTCTAATATGTTAAATTTAAACGGATGCCTTACATAATCATAAATTTTATTTGTTCCATCTATGCTTATAATAAATTCCAACTTTCTAAATTTAAAAAATATATCTAACTTATCTCTTACAAACCTAGTACCATTGGTTGTAATTTCTAAATTTATGTGTTCATTATCACCAGATTCAATAGCAGCCAACAAAACTTCCTCAACATTATTACTTACAAAAGGTTCACCGCCGGCCAACTGTAAATGTTGCAAAGTAGGCAATGCACGTTTAATATTAAGTACATCCTGTGGCGAGCTAATTGTTGTAGAGGCCTGCATTGTTGCCTCTAGCCAGTTAGGATTTGCCAAATCGCCCGGCCGGATATAAAAATTTCCAAAGTGATTAATCTGCTGTACTGTGTCAACCCGTTGGTCATCTGGTTGCTGTTCTATATAAGCAAGTGTATTTTTTAATATTGTATTACTGCTACCAGGGGTACACATTCGACAGGCTAAATTACACTCATTACCAAATTTATAATCAATAATCTGCACACTAGGTGCCTCCACACTGTCTGCAAAAGAAAATAAGTTTACAAAATATTCAATTGTAGACCACCGTTTATCGGTCGTTAGTTTATCATAACAAATTGGCAGGCAGGCTTCTGGTATTTTGCCACGTGCTATCTCTTTTCGTATCTTCTGCCACGGTTTATCAAGTAAAATTGCAGCCAATGATGTATCACTTCTATATGTTTTTACTTTGTTAGGGCCAAAAGAACCGACTGTACTACAGCATAGACTTTTAGCAGTAAAGTAAGTCAATTCGTCATTTGAGTCTAAAGTGGTGCCGGCACGAATCTCTAAATGGCTATAAAAATATGGACAAAATAATGGATGTTCGGCTAAAAATTTATAATTTTCTTTTTCTAATGTAGATAAATCAGATCCACGACGATATAGCCTCATCCGGTCATTAGGATAAACCTTACCTGCCACTAATACTGACGCACACCATCTGGCCTGGCCGGGATTAACTTCATCTGATACTTGATTAATATCACCATCTATAAAGGAATCTGCTATTGTACCACACGGTGGTGCTGGAAATGTTAATTGAATAAATATTGTCGATCCTATCTGATATATATCGCTCTCCTCGGGCTGGAACGTGTCATCATCGTTAACGAATGTGATATTTTCACCAGTTGTACCAATATCTACTGTATGACCTTCACTCTGCAATTTCTGTATTACCGAGTAATCAAATAATAATACCGCACGTTCAGTACCACCATGATTTTTATAACGTTGTTTGTCGCCAACTACACCAGTTGCAGTTAATTCTATGCAATTAACAGGATATTTCGGTACGCCACCTTCGGGATTAACATTAACAGATTTAACTACACAGTTCATACGAATATTTATATCTCGTAAACATATACCTTTATATCCTTTTCTTTGTAAGTATGACAAACGAATTCGTCCGGGCATTCTAAATTCAACATTTCACAAAGATCAATATTATCGTCTGGTTGGTGTATTTTTGCTAAATTATTTTTTACAAATTGCATTATTGCACAATTTTGTTTTTGTATTTCATTCCACATATTAGCAAGGTCTTTATAGTAAGGTGCATAATTTGGATAAGTTATATTAAAATGCCCGCATTTTTTCCACCATTCGATACATTCAACATCATTACGGTATACCATTACTATAGGATATCCTAGATCTTTGAGATGGTCAAGTTCGTATACGAAAGTGTGTGACTTTATGAGTCTCTTACCTGTTCCAGAGAAAGGCAAATCCCAGTTGTCTCTTGTGGCTCTGAATTCCATTCCCGGATCCCAATATGCACCTATGTGCATCAACTGTTTGTTGCCGGGAGTATCAGCGTCGTGCCAGTAGGTCCTTTCTTCAGAATAATCAGAATGATCTATGTCATCACTCCAGTAGATGTTCTTGACCACGCTACTCCATTTTGATCCTGGTGCTCCTGTGAAAATAATATAGTTACGATTCATCACATGCTTTGTAAATTTCTAAATCTAATGGCTGTTCATTGACTTCATGTATATATTTCTTATTCGATTCATCACTTAAGGCTTCGCTAATTATATCAGGATCATCAACTACTGGAAAACCTAAATCCATTCCAACACTTCTCAAATAATCTTCTTTATATAAAAATGCTAATTCCATTGATAAAAAATACGGACTTAATGTATAAAGATATTTAAACTGTTCTAAAGCAACAGGAGCAGTATGTGCTTTACGTACACGAGTTTGCTCATACTCTAATATAGTTCTGTCTCGTCCAATAATAGCAATAACTACATTACAATACTTTTTTACTTCAGTAATAAATTCTTCATACTTTGGGATTTGTAATTCTTTATTTTTAACAAAAGGACAACTGATACTTGTAGTATAAAAATCACTATGCAACGTCCAACCAAAATCTTTTATCTTACTAGTATCCCACCAATAATCTGAAAATGGTTCTGTATGATGTCCTACCCAATACTTGTCCATATTCCAACCATACACTTCTGGATGCAAATTAAATAATTTTGCAAATAAATGATTACCGGAGCCTTGTGGACCGGTTACTATTAGCATATTCGGTTTTTCCATTATTTACACCTCATGTATTATATCAGCATTGCCGGCCAGGATTTCCATTGTTTTTGGTGTTGCTATACCAATTACTGATAAGAGAGGCCTTTTATGAAAACTTGCATTAGCCGTACCATGCGGCATATTTTGCCAGTCAAAAGTAAGGAAATGCCCTGCTTTCCACTTTTCACAAACCTTATTACCAAATATAATAAATTGGCCGGGCTCCCAATCCGTTAATGCTATTAGGAAGCGATGAACTTCATCCGGGTGGCCATTTACTTCGTAATGCTTATCAAAATGCATTGCTACTGATTCGCCAGTATGTTGGATATGTAATTTATGTCGAGGACTAATTAACCCAAGCGTCTTAATCATATTTTCCATTGCTGGACCGATTGTTGTCGATCCCTGATACATTGGTTGTTCTGGATCGCCGCCTGCATTTACAATATCATTTATCTCATATTGTGCTAAATTGCCCCGAGGATCAGTTTTACCTTCACGTTTCCATCGGCTTGGCCAAGTTACTACCGACATATTAGCATATGCGTTTTCCAATTCATCCTGCCAATCTCCTGCAAATTGTCCACATATTTTAAATGCATCATCATCTGGTTGTGTTTTGTCAAAGTGGTAGTTTGAACAAGCTTTTCCTAATTCCCAATTACTTTCCATTATTCTTTCCCCCATTGTATTTTATTCCAAAGTCTTTCATAACCATAATACAAAAACATACCAACAATGGCTCCTATAGTTAGGAGCCCTGTTGATTTCCACGAACCTGTTATTGCATACGCAAGTATTGGCCAGTATATAAAATTAAATGCTCTCCATATAATTGTTTTAACTAGCGTTCGTCTGTGTGAGTCTGGCATTGTCCATCCTACTTATAATAAACACTAATATTGGTGATCCAAAAATCGCTATTAGTACTCCTGTAAATGCTGTGTCAGTATAACCCAATTTACCTGCAACAAATAGTATCTCACCTATTGTTGCTGGTATTGCGATACCCCAAAACATGCCTAGTTCAGTAACCCATGCTGGCCTTACTATTGACATCATTGATGGCAACCATACAGATGCTCGTAATACAGCAAAAAATAAGAACAAGTATACTAATTGCATACCTGGAATATTTGCTACACCTACACCTGCTATAGCAAGAGCAATCATACCGCCCCTTGCATAATTAATGACTTGTTTGTCATCCGTGCCGCCTTTAAATTTATTAAAGATGTCATGTCCTGTCATGTTTGCTACACTTGCAAATTGTGAATCAAGTATAGCAACTAATCCTGCAAACACCATAAACATAAACACTATTGCCGCACTTGTTGGCAAAAATGTACCTATAGTAATTGCATTAGTTACACCCACCATTGAATTAGGAATTTCAAGTCCTGCGCCCGCGGCTAAAAATCCTAACAGTCCCATACATATCGGAACTACTATAAAAACAAAACTTGCAATTATAAATGATGGAATAATGCAGTTCTTTTTAATTGAGAACGCACGTTGGTAAAAACTGTTATCACCCCAAGGACCACCTAAGTGTCCTAAGAATGCCGCCGCACCAAAGCCTGTAAATATGCCCCAAGCAAACGGTGTACCAAATATACTGGCACCTAGTCCTGTTTTACCACCAAGTCCTGCTACTACTACACTCCAACCGCCTGCGGCAGATATTGCCCACGGTACTAATATAATTACACCAGTCCATACTATAAGAATCTTAATAACTTCTGTAACTACAGTTGCTTTAAGTCCAGTACGGAATGAATATAGTATTGCTACGCCAGCCATTAAGAATGTTGCTAATGTATAATCTATACCTGTAAGTATTTCTACTGTCTTTGAACCTGCTAATAAGTTAATAGCAAACGCACAGATTGCTAACAGCATCATCTCTACAACAAATAGTCCTTGCACCCTGCCTGAAAATTTTTCTTTTAAATATCCAGAGAATGTAAATCCTTCTGGTGCTTTTTCGCGTATTCGTTTAGCAAAATAGGCGAATGCTCCTAGGGTCAAGAAATTGCCCAAGCAGAACCAGAATAGTCCTACAAGGCCGTTTACATATGCTTGCTGTGTTGATATAAACAATCCAGGCGCCCACAGCCAGGCCGCCGCAACACTTAACGATCCTTGAAATGTATTCAATTCTCGTCGTGCTACTAGGAATGATGTTTTTGTGTCGTTATATCCTCGCGAATACCAGAGGGTCATTGCTAATGCGAATAATCCATAAATTATTAAGACAATTATTCCAGTACTGGGAGGAAACAACGGAAAGATATTTGTAATATCCATATATGTCTCCTTAAAATATAAACGCACTCGCGGGAGTTAACATTCGTTAACTTGTAATGTTATTTATACGTAAAATCTATTTTGCCCAAACGAAATATAATCTACCGTTGTAGTCGTCACGTAATTCTAATAATTCTACATTAAAATAATTAGCACAGTTTACAATAAATGTTGATTCCCATGGATAGAATGTAATCCATTTTGCTTCAGGTTGGGGATGTTGCATACCTGGATTTACTCTAAAATACAATTTGCCACCGGGTGCCGAAAGACGCATAACACTTTCAAGTTCTCTAAAAATTTTATCTGTTGTTCCAAAATTAACAGAACCTAAACAAATTATTACATCAAATAATTGATCTGTCGCATAATCTGTTATTTTTATATTAACGTCTGCTTTGGCATTATAAGGATCTATACCTATAAGATTATGTATTTTACCTTTGAATTCATTAAAGCCGCATCCGGCATCTAATACTGCTTTTGGATTTAAATCATTAACCTCGTCAATTAATTTTAAACCGCTATACTTGTATTTTTTAGTTTTTGATTGCCATACTTCACTAAAATACTTTTCTAAAACTAACTCATCTATTCGTTCGACCAGTTGGCTTATTTCCCTAAAGTATACAGTATCAACGTCTACTTTAAATGTTGTCTGGATTACTTTTTTTAATGCGGCGGAGTCACAAAGTAATTGCGGTGACTGCTGAAATATATCTTCTAATTTATTAAATATTTTTATATTCATGTTTTTTATTTATAGCACGGACATTTTCGAAAGATCATATTCATTATTCACCCAATCCATCATCATTGTTGTTGCTATATTCGGATTACTATGTAGTTTTAAATTGGTTACTGCATCAGGTTTATAACTTATTATATCACATAACAAATTATATCTAGTTTCAAACCCACCATTAAAGGCCGAATGTGGTACTATTACATTAGCAATATATGAACTGCCATTGGCAGGTAAATGATAATTTTTATTTAATATTGCTAATATGTTACCCGAATTTGAAATAATAGGTACGTGTATGCGCTCTTCAGGATCTACATGCCAACTTAAACAACCCTTCGCGGGGAATTGCATTATACGGACTCTACCAATTTCATACATAGTTGTTAGTTGTTGGTATACTTCATAAAAATAAGTATCTTTGGCGTCTTCATTGAATATAGTAAAATCAGCATTAACCGGTGGATCAACTCGTTCAATAACATCGAAGCCACTTGATGTTGCTTTTAATTCAAGTGCTAACGAGCCAGATCCTTCATACCAATTATTTTTTCCGTTATACTCGCTTGCCGTATGTGTTAAACAAATTTGGCCGTCGGCTATTGATTTCTCCGGGGCACAAGGTGCAAACGAAGCCATGGTTTCAATCTCTTTTATTGCCTGTTTAAGTTTTTCTATGTCAAAATTAAATGGTAATTTTGTTACATATTCTTCTTTCCACATATCTATACTATTCAGCATATTTTTTAAGTTCTTCAGTTTTTTTGCCTACACTGTAACCTATTACAAATGATATTGCTATCACTGTGCATATGGCCAGCACATGCCAAATTAAAAATGTCATTCGTTATCCTCCTCGTGAATTATTGCTTACCTGATTACTCGACGTATTTTTTAAATTCTTCTGGGATTTCATCAAATCGCCATAGTGTAACCCATTCTAAATATTCTTTTGGCCAATTGGCATAATAATTTGTATTTTTTGCTAAACTTAATGACGCATTGTTTAGTACATCTAACCGTGCCATTAATACTAGTGCAGATTTACCAAAATTAAACACTAAATCACCTATTTGTTCTACGTGGCCAGGATGATCTTCAAGTATTGCTAAATTTAATGGGTTAGCATATTCGTTAATGT
>MPMA02127521.1_pt1 | contig 14816 bp, 12 predicted proteins | sample 1617361 | NCBI WGS metagenome assembly MPMA02 (sample SAMN05944807, study PRJNA350692) | marine metagenome | biome: marine; feature: ODZ; material: water; isolation source: 180 m water sample filtered on 0.2 um supor filter | place: Pacific Ocean | collected 2012-04-08 | depth 180m m | reverse complement strand
GGCGGTCACAAGTACCCGAGATTGGCACACGTGGGCGATCGGACCGGGCTGGAGATGATCCGCACGCTGCAGGATCACGGCATTCATCAGGGCATCGACTTCCTGATGGAGACAACGGTCCTAGAACTGCTCAAGGACGGTGATCGCGTAGCTGGCGTGCTTGCCTATGACCGCGAGCGGGGCTGGATGCACCTCGTGCATGCCAAGGCGATCGTCTTGGCAACAGGTGGTATCGGGCGGGCCTACCGAGTGACTAGCAACTCATGGGAGTACACCGGTGACGGACATGCGCTGGCCTACCGGGCCGGTGCCGAATTGGTGGACATGGAGTTCGTGCAGTTCCATCCGACCGGCATGGTCTGGCCGCCGAGCGTGCGGGGAATTCTGGTTACCGAGGGCGTGCGGGGCGAAGGGGGCGTGCTCAAGAACTCTGAAGGCGACCGCTTCATGTTCGACGACATCCCCCTGCTCTACGACGGGCAGACAGCGGAGAACGAGGAGGAAGGCTGGCAGTACGTCATCGGCGACAAGGAAGCGCGTCGCCCGCCGGAACTGCTCACTCGAGATCACGTCGCGAGGAAAATCGTCAAGGAAGTCAAGGCGGGACGGGGCAGTCCCCACGGCGGCGTCTTTCTCGACATTGCGTGGATCAAGAAGCATCTCTCAGACGCCGAGGGACACATCCGGAAGAAGCTTCCGAGCATGTATCACCAGTTCAAGGAACTGGCCGGAGTGGACATCACCCGGGAAGCCATGGAAGTCGGTCCAACGACCCACTACGTGATGGGCGGCGTCAAGGTTGACGCCGACACGCAGATGTCCCGCGTGCCCGGGCTCTTTGCCTGCGGCGAGTGCGGCGGTGGCTTGCATGGTGCGAATCGGCTCGGTGGCAATTCATTGTCGGATCTGGTGGTTTTCGGGCGGATTGCCGGGGCCGAGGCGGCCAAGTTCGCGTCCGGGCACGGCGACACCGCCATCAACGAGGACGCCGCCGCGGCGGTCGAGGCAGCGGCGCTGGCACCACTCGATCGACCATCGGGGGAGAGCCCGTATGTCATTCAACATGAACTTCAGGACGTGATGCAGGACCTCGTGGGCATTGCCCGCGAGCAGAGCGAACTTGAGCAGGCCATCGAGCAAATCGACCAGTTGCGCATCCGCGCCGCTACGACAAGTGCCGAGGGAAATCGCGAGTACAACCCGGGCTGGCACACGGCTCTGGATCTGCCAAACCTCCTCGTGGTTGCCGAAGCGATCGCCCGCGCTGCTGTCGACCGCACCGAGAGCCGTGGGGCGCATTCTCGCGTCGATTATCCAGACAAGGACCAGCACTTCGGCAACGTCAACACCGTGGTGTGGCAGGCTGCGGACGGCTCAATGGAGACCTCGCACATCCCCGTTGTCGGCGTGACGCCCGAGTTGCAGGCGATCGTCGAGGAGATGGGCTGAATGGCCGAGCGCGGGATATTCAGGATCTGGCGAGGCCAGGCCGGCGAGGGCGCATTCGTCGACTATCACGCCGATGTCGAGGACGGCATGGTCGTGCTCGACGTCGTGCACCAGGTCCAGGCCGAGCAGGCCGGTGATCTGGCGTGCCGCTGGAACTGCAAGGCCGGCAAGTGCGGCTCATGCAGCGCCGAGATCAACGGCAAGCCGAAACTGATGTGCATGACGCGGGTGGGGGACCTTGACCTGTCAAGACCAGTGACGATCGAGCCCGTGCAGGCCTTCCCACGTGTCAAAGATCTGGTGACCGACGTGTCGTGGAACTATGAGGCCAAGGAACGCATCAAGCCCTTCAAGCCACGTCCACCAGACAATGCCGACGGTACGTGGAATATGGCGCAGTCCGACGTCGAACGTCCGCAGGAATTCCGCAAGTGCATCGAGTGCTTTCTGTGTCAGGACGTATGTCACGTGTTGCGGGATCATCACGACCACGATGCATTCATCGGCCCGCGTTTTCTTGCCTATACCGCGGCCTTGGAGATGCATCCGCTGGACATCGAGGACCGCGTCTCCGACCTCCGCCACAGCGATGGCATCGGCTTGTGCAATATCACCAAGTGTTGCACCAAGGTGTGTCCCGAGCACATCGCGATCACCGACAACGCGATCATTCCCCTCAAGGAGCGGGTGGTGGACGAATTCTACGATCCGCTCACGAAACTCCTCCGCATCTTCCGTCCGAAGAAGCCGTGACTCCCGAGGGCTCGGGGCACGCGCCCTGGTTCTTCAGTGGTCGGCGCGGACGCGGACTTCCAGCGTCGGCTTGATCGCCTCGCCGGCACCGATTGGCGGCCGTCTGCCCTCGGTCCAGTACGCAGCACCACGAACCGAATCAGCCGCCGCTTCAAGGGTGAGGTGCAGTGGGGGATACCCATCGGCGGTCACGGTCAATTCATTTGGCCGGCTCCCCGCAAGCACGATATCGGCGGCTCCGGAGTTATTCGTCTCCGCCTTTCCCCCTGCAGGCGTCGCCGGAGGCGAGATCGGTGGGCCAAGCACGTCCCGCGGAGGAATAAACACATTCCCGCCCGTCCACCGCACAACAGCATGCGGAACCGGTCGCCCCGATTGCGAATCCCGGACTTCAATCCGAGCCCCCAGCGGCGAAGATCCAGCAAGACACCCCTGCAGCACCATCACGCTGCCCGCCATCACCATCGTTCGTCCTATTGTCCTCATCTGCTGCGTCGGTACTCTCTTGCTCTCGCGTTGACGCCCCACCAAGGGCCGCCAACGGTGGGGGCGGGATTCGAACCCGCGATACGCCGAAGCGTATACCGGTTTTCAAGACCGGCGCATTCAACCGCTCTGCCACCCCACCTGGGTGATGGCATCGTACCTCGATGAGCCTTGGAGGTCCGGTATCCTGTTGTCGGTCCACTTGAAGGAGCCCCCCCGATGCAGGCACGAACAATATTTTCCACAGCGGCAGTGATCGGCCTGGTCAGTTTCGGCTGCAATCAGCCCATCGACACGACGGGGCTGGCCGGGCAGGAAGCATCACTCGCCGCCGAGGGATCCGCCGACATGCGTCAGCAGGACGGCACGGCGGGCAACCCAAGACTTGCCACGCTCGATGGTGGCGTGGACGCGCCGCCACCAGATCCATTCGACCCTGATCCGTTTATCACTCGAGAGAGAATCGACCACGAATCGACGCTGGACAAGTCGAACATGGCGCCCGGCGCTTCGACACTTGAGCCGGGGTTCGGGTCGACCACGGGTGATCCGATGGACCAACCGGCGGTCAACACGCAGGACGAGTGAATCAAAGCCGGGCCGCGCCGAAGACGCCGCTGCTGTCCCCGTGCATGGCTGGGACGATTCGAGTCTGCACTTCATCGGCAAACACGTAGGTGGACCATCGCTTCTGGACTTCCGTGTAGATGGTCTCGATCGTATTGAGTCCGCCGCCAACAACGATGACCTCGGGATCGAGTACATCAATCACGACTGCGGTGGCTCTGGCGAGTCGATCGAGCCAGCGGTCGATCAGTTGACGTGCCTCCGGCGTGGCGGCTATTTCGGTTGCCGATAGTGACTCTGCGCCGGATGATCGCCACTGTGACTCGATTGCTGGTCCGGAGAGCCACGTTTCAAGACATCCGTTCCGGCCGCACCAGCAGGTCGCTCCCGGAAATTCGTCGGGCTGCGGCCACGGCAGCGGGATATGTCCCCACTCGCCGGCGATGCCGTTGTGTCCACTCATCAGCGTGCCGTTCACCGCAACGCCGCCGCCGACACCGGTGCCGAGGATGATGGCGAAGACACTTGCTGCTCCGGCCGCTGCACCATCCGCCGCTTCGCTCAGTGCAAGACAATTGGCATCGTTGGCAAGACGCACTTCACGGCCGATCAATTGAGCAAGGTCCTCACCCAGTGGATGACCATTGAGGATGGTCGAGTTGCAGTTCCGCATCAGGCCGGTGGCAGGGGATGGACTTCCGGGCACGCCCATGCCGATGTGCGTGCCGCCACCGCCAGCGTCGGATTCGACCGTCTCAACCAGTTCAGTAATGGCATGGACCGTCTCGGCGTAGGCTCCCTTTGGAGTCGGGACGCGTGAGCGAGCGAGCACCTCGCCTGCGTCATCGAGTACAACCGCTTCGATTTTTGTGCCGCCAAGGTCTACGCCCGTTTTCATTTCGGCAAGCGTAGTCGATGGATGCGGTAGGCTTTCCGTCACATGTCCGACTCCCCGAAGATCATCTATTCCATGCTCGGCGTCTCCAAGACGATCGAGAAGCGGCTCATCATCAAGGACATCTCGCTGTCCTACTTCTACGGGGCCAAGATCGGTGTGCTCGGTCTCAATGGTGCCGGCAAAAGCACGGTTCTCAAGATCATGGCCGGCATCGATACGGAGTTCGAGGGGCAGGTTCAAAGGGTGCCTGGCTACAGCATCGGCTATCTCGAACAGGAGCCACTGCTCGGCGAGACTCGTACTGTGCGAGAACTCGTCGAAGAGGGCATGCGGGAGACGGTTGATCTGATGAAGGAGTTCGATCAGATCAACGAGGCCTTTGCCGAGCCCATGGACGATCAGGCGATGCAGAAGTTGCTCGATCGACAGGCCCACGTGCAGGAGGCCTTGGATGCGAAGAACGCGTGGGATCTTGAATCTCGGCTCGAAATGGCGATGGATGCCCTTCGGTGCCCACCCGACGATCGGCGGGTGGACACGCTCTCCGGCGGCGAGCGGCGACGTGTGGCCTTGTGCAGACTGCTGCTGCAGGAACCCGACATCCTGCTGCTCGATGAGCCCACCAACCATCTCGACGCCGAGAGTGTCGCGTGGCTTGAACAGCATTTGCAGCGATTCCCCGGCACGATCATTGCGGTGACGCACGATCGGTACTTTCTTGACAACGTCGCCGGATGGATTCTGGAACTCGATCGCGGCGAAGGCATTCCGTGGAAGGGCAATTACACCTCGTGGCTTGAGCAGAAGCAGCAGCGGCTCGCCGTCGAAGAGCGGAAGGAAGGCAAACGGCAGAGGGCCTTGCAGCGGGAACTGGAATGGGTTCGCCGCAGCCCGCAGGCTCGGCAGGCCAAGAGTCAGGCCCGCATTACGGCCTATGAGGACTTGGTCTCGCAGGATTGCAAGGAGCAGGAGCGAAGCGTCGAGATCTTCGTGCCACCAGGGCCGCGGCTCGGCGATTTGGTGATTGATGCGCAGGGAGTAGTCAAGGGGTACGGCGATACCGTGCTTGTGGACGACATGGAATTCTCACTGCCTCCTGGGGCCATCGTTGGCATCGTCGGCCCCAACGGTGCTGGCAAGACCACGCTCTTCCGCATGCTGCTCGGCGAGGAAGAGCCCGATGCCGGAACGCTCAAGATTGGCCAGACGGTTGTGCTGGGATGCGCCGAGCAGGGGCGGGACGCCCTTCCGAACGACAAGACTGTCTGGCAAACCATCAGCGATGAGGACGAGGAGATTGATCTCGGCGGTGTGCTTGTCAACAGCCGCGCCTACACCTCGAAGTTCGGCTTCCCCGGCACGATGCAGCAGCGAATGGTCGGAACCCTTTCCGGGGGCGAGCGGAACCGCGTGCAGTTGGCATGCACGCTGCGGGCCGGCGCCAACGTGCTGCTGCTCGACGAGCCGACCAATGATCTGGACGTCAACACGATTCGCGCCATCGAGGAGGGCCTCGGGTCGTTTGGCGGTACAGCCTTGATCATCAGTCACGACCGTTGGTTCCTCGACCGCGTCGCAACGCACATCCTCGCCTTCGAAGGCGATTCGCAAGTGCGGTTTTTCAACGGCAACTGGACCGCCTACGACGAAGACCGCCGCTGCCGACTGGGCGCCGAAGCCGAGCAGCCGCATCGGATCAAGTACCGCAAACTCACACGGTAAACATGATCAGGCGAGTCAGCGTCCTCTCGGCGACTGTTTCACGGCTCCCCGGACTGCGAGCATCTGCTTGGCCACGCGCGTATCGCCCGGCCACTGCCGCGACAGTCGTTCCAGCGGGGCGACCGCCCACTCCGGGCGATTCAGCAGCAGGGCAGTCCGGGCAAGGCGGTCGTTGACGTAGGGCGGTGTCCACAGACCCCACCTGTGGATCCAGTCGAGTTCGCGCATCAGCAGGTAGCCCGCCTCGACGCTCTGGGCGTTTTTGGCCTGCACCTGCTTCCACAAGGCGTGCCCTCGTGCCTCGTGGAGCCGCACGATGCCGCTGTGGACCGTGAAGGCCAGAAAGGCGACGGCCAATACGCCCGCGGCGATGCCGGCGAAGCGGAACTTCGCCGATCGTTTGAGTTGGAATGGAATCAGCCGGACATCACGCTTTCGCAGCAGATGAATGACCAATACGAAGGCCCACCCTGCCAGGATGCCCAAGGCCGCAGCGGCGAGCAGCGGGATCTCGCCGTACAGGCTTCGGAAGGCAAAGAAGCCCGCGACACTGACCACAAGCGCCCCGAGTTCCTCGGGCCATGTGAAGTCGTACCGCTTGTGCCGCGAGGCGGCGCTCCACGATTTGAACCCAGAGGGTTTTGCCCAGCCCCAGCGAAGTTCTCCGGTGGGGCAGGCGGCGACGCAGTCGAGATCCTTGAGACAGGCTGGGTTGACAACGGCCCCGTGTTGTTTGATTTCCTCGTGGACGCGGATATCCGACGAGCACGCGGCGGTACAGGCGGCGCACGAGCCGCAATCGCCCCCGGCCTTCAGGCGAATCCGGCTCGGGGCCATGCGGTCTGAGAGCGAGAAGATCGCCCCGTAGGGACACACGTAGCGGCAGAAGGAGCGGCTTCCGAGCAGGTAGACAATGATGCCGCCCACGACGAGAAAGGTCAGGAGGGTAATTCCGAGGCCGGGCAAATTGCGGAGAAAGTCGGAAGTGATGAGCGAACCGAAGCCGTCTGGATCTTCGGTTACACGCAGTTTCGGGAAGGGCTGGCCCTTGGCAAGCCGCTCGATCTGCGGCCAGATGAACATGAGGCCCATCACCGCGAGTGGCCCGAGCAGCAGCAGTCGGCTGCGAACCGGCTTGGGGTGAAGCCCGATCTTGCCGAGTCCCCAGGAGGTGAGATCTTGGAGGGCCAGGATGTGGCAGCCCCACGAGCAGAAGAATCGCCCGAAGATCAGGGTCGAGATGACGATCAGGCCCATGAAGATGAAGCCCACGGTCACCATGCCCAGTTCCAGCGTGAACATCGCTTCGTTGAGTTCCAGCGGGGCAAGTGTCTCGCCGATGATGAGCCACGTCGCGATGTGGATGGCGATCACGACGTGCACCAGAATGAGCACGATGGCCCGCCTGCGGCCGTAGCCACGGTGGGGGGGCGAGTCAGAGGCGGTGTGTGGGCGTGCCATAAGGGGATCGGGCCATCCAGTATGGCGGAAGTATCGGCCTGATCCAACCGTGGGGCCTGTTGAAAGGATCGATTCGCTGGGTTGATCTTCAGTCAGGGGCGATAGGAGCCGATTCGAAGGCCGTTCGCCACTGCCCCCCCAATGGAGTCCCCCCATGCCCTACGGACTACAGACCCTTGTGTGCTCACTACTGATCGTGTCAGGGGTAGCTGCCCATGGGGGGGCGGACGCCACTGCGACACTTCGCTCCAGCGCCGAAACCGGCGATCTGCAGGCCATGCGGGAATTGGCGGAGTCGCTTCTGAACTCGGTAGATTCCGATGAGGGCGTGTACTGGCTTGAGAGGGCATCGGTGGGAGGTGACCCGGAATCAATGCATCGGTTGGCCTCCCTGCGGTTTGCCGGTGCTCGCACCTACCGCGATCAGCGGGAGGCTGTGACCCTTTGGAAGGCCGCTGCCGTTCTGGGCCACGTAGAGGCCATGTATGACCTTGCTGTGTGTTACCGCGATGGCTGGGGGACGTTTCGAAGCGAAATCCGCTCATCCATTTGGTTCAAGCGGGCCGCTGATCGGGGGCGCCCAGAGGCCATGACGGCCTGGGGTCGATGCCTCTTTGACGGCATCGGCGTCATGCGGGACGAGGAACTGGCGGTGCAGTGGTGGACCAAGGCCGCACGCGGTGGCGAAGTGGATGCCATGGTCGCTCTTGCGGTCGCGAGCGGAACGGGCCGGGGCATGGGCCGCGATCAGGCAGTATCGGCCCGTTGGTGGCGAAAGGCTGCTCACCGGGGTTGCCGCGTCGCCATGCTGGTGACGGCCGCGAACTACGAGATGGGGATGGGCGTTCAGGCCGATCCAATCGAGGCCGAGGCGTGGTATGTCAAGGTCCGCAGTGGCCTGGATGAGGCCGCTCCCAGCGGTGGGTTGGTTCTGGCATTGCCCGAGTAAGAACTCAGGGGCCGCCCTTGGGCCTACAGCGAGCATCAACTCTTTGGGGTGGAGTCCGCTCTGGGGGGGGTATCTGACCCCTTTCTGCTACCATTTGCCTCTTCGGCCCCGTCGTCTAGCGGCTAGGACGTGAGGTTCTCATCCTCAAAACAGGAGTTCGATTCTCCTCGGGGTCATGTGCAACAGGCCGCCCTGACGGGCGGCCTGTTGCGTAGAGAGCCATTAAACGCCGTTTTTGGCGTTCATCTGCACTTGCCCTCTTTCTGATCAAAAAACTTACAAAAAACCCCAACTGTCCACTTGGCAACCAGCCCTCATCCTGTAGTCTCTGAGGTGGAAGCGGAGTCCAGCCCTCGGGTTGGGCGACCTACAAGAGGAATCAGCGGCACACACGTGCCAATGATTTGGTTTTGTCCCGCATAGCGGGAGGAGAAAAAGACCAATGAAAACAACAGTAATGCTCGGAACAGTCGGTGCGCTCACGCTCGCAGGCCTGGCCCAAGCAACCCCATTTAATGGATTCACCATTGATCATCTGGGCAACTTCGGTGACGGTGAAACGTACCGCATGTATGTCAACCTCGATGCAGGTACCCGCATTGATGCCGTCTTTGGCAACGCTCCTGGCCCCCTGTCAATCGGAGCTGGCGATGGTATGTCGTTCTATCAGAACGGCTACGGTGGTAACACCAGTCAACAGATCAACAGCGACATGTTCGGACCGCCCTTTTACGCCACCTCGGTTGAATGGGACAGTTACGTCTCGATCGGCTGCTTGTACGCCAATGGCTCGCCCTTCCCCAGCAATGCCCTGATGGACATTGGCATCGACTTCACCTCGTTCGAAGGTGGTGGCAGTATCGAGACCAACAACGGCTCGTGGTTCTGCACACCGGTTGACCCTCAGGGTGATGAACTCAACGGCATGGTATTTATCGGTCAGTTCACCGTTGTTGGTGGTACTGGCGATGGATATGCAGACCTCACTGGGCAAATCAGCCTTCAGGGTAAAGACGCTGATGGCAACACCTGGCAAGAGCTCGGTGTTACTTGGGTTCCCGCTCCGGGTGCCCTGGCCCTCCTCGGCTTCGCCGGCCTCGCCGGACGCCGCCGTCGTCGCTGAATGTGACGACACGGATCTGCGTCCCGCGTGGGACAACGATTCTGCATCTGCGCAACACTCGACCCTGCCGCGGCTCAGCCGCGGCAGGGTTCTTTTTGGTATTCGGGGCAGTGGCTCAGGCAGGGGTAATTGTTTCCGGAGGCCTGAGCAAGGGAGACAAGCAGGTAATCAGAAGGCCGCGTCCAGCGGCGGGGTTGCTCGAGGTTTCACCAGCCAGCCCTCGGCTGGACAATGGCGATAGTTGGATTCGAACCAACGACCTAGGGCTTATGAATCCCTCGCTCTAACCAACTGAGCTATATCGCCGAAGGAGGGGCAGTGTAGGGACCGAACAAGGTTCAAACAAGCGGCACTTGGCCATCCTGCCGTTCGACGCGCAGGCCGTTTCATTGCTTCATGTGTGTGGGGTGGTGGTGGTGTGGGGGGGGACTAGCGACGGGCGGTGTTGATCGAAGTCGGAACCGCCGCAGCAGGATCCCCGTCATCCTCGGGCTGCTCCTCTGGAAGCCATCGCTCGGAAATCTCCGCTCGGCCGAGGCCTGGGCTGGCCCGGCGCACGGCGGCTGCGAGCAGGCCCATGAACATGGGCTGTGGGTGCAGGGGTCGACTGGTCAGTTCGGGGTGGAACTGGCCGCCGATGAAGTAGGGGTGTACATCACGAGGGAGTTCCATCACCTGCATGATCGGATGCTTCGGATGGCGGCCAGAGAAGACGAGCCCGGCCGCCTCAAGCTGATCGATGTGTCCTGGGTCGACTTCGTAGCGGTGACGGAACCGCTCGCGGACGTTGGTCGCATCGAAGAGGAAGGAGGCAAGCGTATCGGGCGTGAGTTCGACATCTTGACCGCCCAGCCGCATCGTGCCACCAAGGCCCTCGATGGCCTTCTGCTCGGGCAACTCTGAGATCACCGCATCCTCTTCACCCGGGCGGAATTCCGTCGAATGGGCCCCGGAAATGCCCGCGATATGGCGTGCGTATTCGATGACGGCGACTTGGAAGCCGAGGCAAATACCGAGAAAGGGGATCTTCTGCTCACGAATCCACTTGACGCTGGCGATCTTGCCTTCGACGCCCCGCTCGCCGAAGCCGCCCGGGACGATTACGGCGTGCAGTTCATGTGGCAAGAGTTCATCCGCGACGTTGTCTGTGGTGAAGTTCGAGACATCGATCCACCGCACATCGGGCTTGATCGACAGGTGGGTGCAGGCGTGCTCGATTGCCTTGTCGATCGATGCGTAGGCGTCACGCAGTGCGGTGTACTTGCCGAGGATGCCAAGCGTAATGGTGTGCTGGCGGGATCCGCTGATGCCCCTGGCGTACTTCCGCCAAGCATCTCGGGCGTTGTCCTCTTCGAGTGGTTTCACCAGATGGTGCCGATTCAGAATGGTGAGGACCTCTCGGTCAAGGCTCTCAGCCCGCATGGCCTCGGGAATGGAGTAGATGGATTCGCGGTCATGCATCGAGAACACCCGCGGCAGCGGCACGTTTGAGAACATGGCGATCTTCTGGCGTACCGTCTCGGTGACGGCATGCTCTGCCCGACAGGCGATGATCTGAGGCTGAATCCCCGATTCCATGAGCCGCTTGATGCCGAGCTGCGCGGCTTTGGATTTCTGCTCGCCAAGCGCCGGCGGCTCAAGTACGTAGGTGAGCGCGACGAAGCAGAAATTCTCGCTGCCTTCTTCGAATGCCAATTCCCGGAGGGCTTCGATGTAGAAGCCGTTCTCGTAGTCGCCCACCGTTCCGCCGACCTCGATGAAGACGACATCGACCGGACTGCCGTCCTCGTTTCCGGTCATGGCCAATTCGCGGAGCCTACGCTTTACTTCGCCGGTGACATGGGGAATCATCTGGACATCACGGCCGAGGTAGCCGCCGCGACGCTCTCGCTCAAGGATTTCAGAGTAGATCTGCCCGGCAGTCGTGAAATTCAGTCGGGTCAGGTTCTGATCGAGCAGACGTTCATACGTTCCGAGGTCCATGTCACACTCGGTGCCGTCGTCAAGGACGAACACTTCGCCGTGCCGGTATGGGTTGAGCGTGCCGGAGTCCACATTGAGATACCCCTCCAACTTGATCGGCGCCACGCTCAGGCCTTTGCCCTTGATGAGTTTCGCCAGTGAAGCGCTGAAAATGCCCTTGCCGAGCCCAGACATCACCGATCCCATTACGACAACGAATGCGGTTCGCCCCGGCTGATACCCCTTGGGAATGGGCGAGAAGAACTCAGTCGATTCGGTGGATTTCCCGAACTGACCAAGGAAGCCTTCGTCGGTCGGCTTCAGATCCTGAGTTGCAGATTGAGCGGAATTGGCCGTGTCGTGGTGGGGCATGGTTGATCCTACCACGGCAGCGACTTTATCGCCGGCGTTTCCGCCAGTGAGGAAGAGCAATGGTGTAGGCGTTGTGTTCCCTGATTTTCCCTTTCGTCACGATCTTCCCTGTGGGGGAAGGAAACAGGGCACCGCCTTCTCTTGTTTCTCAAGAGAATCAGGGGGGCTCAGTTTGCCTGCCGGGCCCTCCATCGAGTGACAAACGCCTGGTATTGCTCGGCTGTATCGATGCCGGGATGGCCCGCGTCCACTTGAGCCACTGTGATCCGGTAGCCGTGTTCGAGCAGCCGGAGTTGTTCGAGCCGTTCGGCTGTTTCCAGCGGCGTCGGGGCGAGCGTCGCATAGGCGGCCAGCGTGGCTGGGCGATAGGCGTACAGGCCGATGTGCCGGAGGTATTCCGTGTTCTCGCCATCGCGATTCATGGGGATCAGGCTGCGGCTGAAGTAGAGGGCATGGCCATCGAGGCCGGTGACGACTTTGACGAGATTCGGGTCCGCCGGATCATCGTCATCTCGCAGCGGTGTTGCGGCGGTCGCTACATCTGCGTCCTTGTCGGTGATCAGGGCTGCGATGGTCGCATCAATGGTGCCAGGCTCGATCTCGGGTTCGTCGCCCTGAACATTCAGGATGACATCTCCATGCAGTCCGGTAGCCGCCTCCGAAATCCGGCTGGAACCATTGGGATGCCCTTGGCCGGTGATGATGTGCTCGATCCCTGCAGACTCGCAGGCTTGAGCAATTTCGGTGTTTTCCGAGGCGACGATCACCCGGCTGACGGCGTTGCTCCGCTGGACCGCGTCAGCCACATGCAGCACCAAGGCCCTGCCGGTCTCCGCGGCCAAGGCCTTGCCCGGGAACCGAGTCGAGCCCATGTGAGTGGGAATGATCGCGATGACTTCGGGGCGTGTGTCGCTCATGCGAGGGAACGAACAAGCGTGTCGATTGCGCGTCGTCGCTCGCGGATGTCGCGGTATGTGATGTCCTGTCTTGCGATGCCCGAACAGATCTCCAGTGCCTCCCTCGCATATTCCTCGGACTGCTCCCGTTCGGCCAGTTCGCTCAGCGAGACCATCAGGTCGTACCGAACCTCCAATTCCCGCTCCGCTTCGGTGGCGTCGATTTTGGTGAGCACATCCTTGAATTCCGCGATGGCCTCTGCGTACCACCCTTCAACAGCGAAGCATCGGCCGAGCATGTGTCCTGCAGAAGCACGCAGCCTCGGCTCATCTTTGGCCTTCTGGAAACAGCCCATGGCGGTCTCGGTGTCATTCTGTCGAAAGGCGACTTCGCCGAGGCGAAAGCGTACGATCCGATCGGTCGGATACCGCTCAGCTCGTTCGGCGTATTCCTTGACTTCGAAGGCGAGCAATTCTCGTTCCAACGCCTCGCGTCTGCTCTGAATGTCAGGATCCGGAGTGTCCGCAGTTGCGAGTTGCTGGTCTACACTGCGGATGCGATCTTTGAAGCGTTGGATGCGAATATCGCCAGCCGCCATACGGAATCGGTATTCGCCTGTGCTCTTGAACCCTCGCAGCAGCACCTCTTCGGCCTTTTCCAGTGCGGTGGTCGACCCCTCCCGCCGCAACAGGGTGGCGTACCGATGCACGTTCTCAGCAACGTCGGGTGCTTCCTTGAATCTCTCTTTGGCTCGTTCCAGAGTGCGATCCGATCCACCGCCAGCACCGGCGATGGACTCTTCTTCTTCTATTTGCCGCTGCTTGTCCATGTCCTTGACAAAGTCGCGGAATCCACCTTCTTTGCCGGCCGCAGCCTCGTAGCCGCCCTCGCTCATGGCCCGCTGGGCGGAAAGGTCTTTGATTTCATGTTCCAGATCGCCATCGGTCGGATCGAGTTGCATGGCCAGTTGCCCAGCGGTCAGGGCGTGGTCCCATGCTTCGGCTTTTCGACAGAGATCCTTGATGGTCACATACTGCTGTTTGGTCGGCTTCTTGCTGCGGCTGGTGATGCCCAGCACGTGGGGGGCGAAGAAGTTCGCGGTCACGGGTTGCTCCGCCGCAACCATGGCTTCGAGAGATTTGATCGCGGCGGTCGCACTGACAAGTTCGGTCATCCACAGCAGCAGCGAAACGGCCATCTTGTCGACGGGGTCGTCGCCGCCGACTGGTTTTGCGTTCTTGCTTGAAATTCTCTTGCCGCCATCTCTGGCATGCTGTTTGGCGATTTCGAGGATCTCTTGGAGTACGTCCTCGTTGGCGGGGTCAAATTTGATGCCGCTCATGTAGTAGACCAGTGCCGTCTCGGTGTTGGAGGCCGCCGCCATGGCGCGAGCATGGTTGAACCACTTTGTGGCCTGCTCCGGCTGCGCGGTGAACGCTACCTCTTCAGCCTCCGGGGCTTCGTCTGGCTCGTTCGCTTTCTTTCGTCCAAACAATGCCACGATCCATTGGTCTCCAACGTGTGTGATCCCCCTGTTGCCCTGCACGAATAGGGTACGGTACGTCATGCCCCTCAGGTCGGTCAATTCTTGGTCGGTTCCTCTACCATGCACCCGTGGCCATCGATCCTGACTCGCTGAGCGTCCTCCACCACCCCGCCAAGATCCTGCGGGAGCGAGCCCGGGATGTGCCCGACGTGGATGAGCAGGTCCGGGCTGTTGCCCACCGCATGATTGAGTTGATGCAGGAGCATGAGGGCATCGGCCTTGCAGCGCCGCAGGTGGGCGTTGCCTGGCGGCTGTTCGTGACCCGACATGTGGATGACCGTGATCGTCCGGGCGGTCTGGTCTACATCAATCCGACAATCGAGGTGCTTGATGAAACGCCTGCAGAAGATCAGGAGGGCTGCCTTAGTCTTCCGGGTGTCGATGTGCTTATTCGGCGGCCGATTTCTGTCCGCCTGCGGGCGACTTCACTTGACGGCGAGGAGATTGTTGAAGAATGCGATGAGCACTTTGCTCGTGTCTGGCAGCACGAAATGGACCATCTTGACGGCGTGCTGATCATCGATCGCATGAACACCATGGAGCGACTTCGCAACCGCAAGGCGATCCGGGATCTAGAGCGGGCCTGAGGGCGATGCGATTGCTTTTCTTCGGATCCGGCTCCTTTGGCTTG
>MPMA02025490.1_pt1 | contig 14829 bp, 15 predicted proteins | sample 1617361 | NCBI WGS metagenome assembly MPMA02 (sample SAMN05944807, study PRJNA350692) | marine metagenome | biome: marine; feature: ODZ; material: water; isolation source: 180 m water sample filtered on 0.2 um supor filter | place: Pacific Ocean | collected 2012-04-08 | depth 180m m | reverse complement strand
GGCCGCCCTGACCCAGAGCCACGACGACGCGCGCCAAGCCCACGACAAGGCCATCGAGCGCCTGCAGGCCGATTATGCCCGACTGCAGAACCGCCTGGACGCCATGTACGTCGACAAACTGGACGGCCGCATCGACTCGGCGTCGTTCGAACGGCTGGCCACCGACTGGCGGAAGGAGCAGGCCAACTGCCTGCGGCTCATCGAACAACACCAGGCGGCGAACCAGTCCTACATGGCCGAGGGCATCCGGCTTCTCGAACTGGCCCGAAACGCCCGCCGCCTCTTCGAGAAGCAGGAAGCGCGCGAGAAGCGGCGTCTTCTCGACTTCGTGGTTTCGAACTGCTCCTGGAGGGACGGTCAGCTCAAGGCCGAGTTCCGCCAACCGTTTGATCTACTGGCAGATACGGCGATGGCGGCAGCCAACGCGAGCGCCGCAGACGGGTCAGATGCGGCAAAAAGAGAGATGTGGCTGGGAGGCAGGGATTCGAACCCCGATTACACGGTCCAGAGCCGCGTGTCCTACCATTGAACGACCTCCCAGCAACGGCAGGAAACTTCAATTATAGCGAATTCAGCTGGAACTTTTGCAGCGCCGCGATCTGAGCCAGGCCCTGTCGTGCCAGCGTCTCGGTCTCCGAGCTCGGGTCGAGTCCCAGGGCCTCGACCAAATGTTGGTAGGCGGCAGTCGGCTGGCCGAAGGCGCGCAGCTGCAGCAGCCCGGCTCCGACATGGGCGGCGGCCGCGGTGGAACCGATCGGGTAATCGCGCAAATGCCGCTGGAACAGGAGAAGCGCGGCGCGGGCGTATCCCTTCGCCGCCATCCAGTTGCCGAGCACGAGCGAGTGGCTCTCGCCCAGCTGTTTCGTTTCTCGAGGTGGCAACGTGAAGTAGCGCTTCGCCGCCTCCTCGTAGTCGCCCCCCTCGATGAGCGACGCCAAGCTACCCTCGAGAGAGAGCGACGCGGCGGTTTGACCCGGTGTGACGAAATCGGTCGGCCGAACCAGCAGCGACCTGCGATCGATAGCCCACGCCACCCCTAGCCCCCCGAGGAAGCCACCGAGATGCGCACCGTAGGCCACGCCGCCTCCGCCGGTGCCGGCCGACACCAGAAACGGCAACAGATTGTCGGCAATCACGTAAAACCCGAGCACCCAGCGGGCCGGCGCATGAATCACGTTCATGAAGAACGGGAACAACATCACCCACAGCCGGACCCGGTTACGCGGAAACCAGACGAAGTAGAACCCCAGCACGCCGGAGATCGCGCCCGAGGCGCCAAGCATGGGCAGCTGGGACTGGCCGGCCAACACGGTATAGAACAGCGTCGCGGCAACACCGGTTCCGAGGTAGGCAATGAGGAAGCGTCCTCGACCGAGACGGTGTTCGACATTGTCGCCGTAGATCCAGAGAAACAGCATGTTGCCGGCCAGATGCAGTAATCCGCCATGCAGGAACATCGCCGTGAACAGATCCAGCGTCTGTGGCGCGGCTGGCCGGAAGCCCCACTCGAAGACCAACATGTCGTACTCGGTCAGCCCGTGGGCGATCGCCTCGAGCCCGCGCTGTGACACCGGCCGTGACAGCGTCTCGAGCACCACGCGCACATACTCGATGACCGCCGGGTCGTTCAGCTCCGGCCGCATGAAGCTCAGGGGCAGGGTGACAAGGAAATAGACCGCACAGTTGACCAGCATGAGCCCGTAGGTCACCACGGGCACGCCACGGGGGTTGGGCTCGTCGCCAAGGGGCAGAATCATATGGACAGCTCACAACGCCTGAAGACGAGAGGCAGGAGCGCGCCCGAGCGCTCCGGCGCCTCTGTTCCTCGGCCTGCTTTCATCTTACGCCACGTCCGTGACATCGCGTGACATCCGCGACAAGCCTCGTGTCAGGTGCTCGCTGCTGCACGGAACTGCCCATCCTCCCCCTCTTTCTGAACCTGGAACGGAGGATCGGGCAACACCAGGCCGATACATTGTCCAAGAGCCTCCTGGACATGCAACGCGGCACCGACAACGGGGACCGGAACGGCGCGCTTGGCGCGAATCTCGTGTATTCCAAGTTCCTGTTCGTCACTCTCCGTGATGACGACGCCAAGGCGCGCGCCAAGCTCCGGGAGGCGGGCGCCTGCATCGCGCGTGGCTTCTTCAACGATTTCGACGGCAACGACACCCCCAACACGCAGTCGAATGAGACGATTCAGTTCTTGGGCGCCTCGACACCGCGCCTGTGCCACGACGGGCTCCTGTCTGCCGAGTACGTGGCGCACCTGACGACCAAGTATCGACCCCGGCTCGACGAGATCGAGGCCGAGCTCGAGCGGCGGCTCGGGAAGGTCGCCTCGGTGCGGGCCGTCGACGGGGCGCTTTAGGCGCCTCGCTATACAAGCGCCGCGCTGTACGAGTTCGCCTTCAAAGCGGCGGCGGAGCGACAGTCGGGCCATGCGAACGCGAACGTCATCATCCTCCCGATGAACAAGACCGCCGACTGGTGGAAGATGAGCACGTTGGAACGACACGCCTTCTTCTATCCCCATGTCGATCCGCAGACCGGCACGCCGGCTACCGGCCACGCGATGGCGGCGGAAGACGGTATCCAGACGATCTATCGCCGCCTCTACCACAATCCGGACGGGTATCAGCGAGCCAACGAGTACGACTTCGTGAGCTACTTCGAGTGCGCCGACGAACACCTGCCGACGTTCGACATCGTGCGACAGGCGCTCCGCGACGAACGCCGCAACCCCGAATGGCGGTTTGTCATCGAGGGACCGGAGTGGCGCGGTCGGGCTTGCTGATCAATCAGACGACGAGCTGGTCGAGTCGGTCGGCAATCTCATCACGCGCGGCCCGGAATCCGGCGAGCTGCGCCTCGTCGGTGCCCCCGAAGCCGGCCGGATCCGGCAGTGGCCAGGCCAAGCGCGACGCATGACCCAGGAACGCCGGGCAGACTTCCTCGGCACAGAGCGTGATGACGATACCAACGCTCGTGGGGTCGATCGTGTCGACATGCTTCGATCGATTGCCGGAAATATCGATCCCCACCTCGGCCAGCACGGCGACCGCATAGCGATTGACTCTGCCCGGATGCGTCCCGGCGCTCTGAATCAGGACACGGTCGCGGAACTTCGCGCGCGCCAGCCCTTCGGCCATCTGGCTTCGCGCGGAGTTGGCTACACACAGAAAAAGCAGCCCGGGAACGTGGGATTCGGACATGCGACCGTTTCTCCCACCCAGCATACCAGGGGGCGGACGTACGGCTCGACCGGTCTCACCGACCCACCGGACTGTTGGCGCGCACGAAGGCGCTCATGAACGCACCGTCAACCTCGGCAGCGATTGCATCGGGGTCGAAGCCGGCCTCGGCGAGAAACGCACTCGCGTCGGTGGCCCGGTAGATTCGGGTCGGCTCGATGTCGATTCCGACAAACCCCGCGGCTGCCAGCCTTGCGCGGTAATCCGACTCTTCGAGCGCGCCGGCCACGCACCCCACCCAGAGCTCGATGCTGCGGCGCAGGTCTTCCCGCACCGGCCGTCTGCGCACTACGTCCGATACGGCCAGACGCCCGCCTGGTCTCAGCACACGGAAGGCCTCGGCGAGCACGCGGTCCTTGTCGGCCGAGAGGTTGATGACGCAGTTGGAAATGACCACGTCGACCGACGCATCCGGCAGCGGTATCGCCTCGATCTCCCCCTTCAGGAACTCGACGTTATCGACGCCGGCCTTGCGCTGGTTCTCGCGCGCCAGCGCCAGCATCTGATCCGTCATGTCGAGTCCGTAGGCTTTGCCGGTCTCACCGACACGGCGTGCCGACAGCAAGACGTCGATGCCGCCGCCCGACCCGAGGTCGAGTACCGTCTCGCCCGGTCCGAGCTCGGCGAGCGCGGTCGGATTGCCGCACCCGAGCGACGCATGCACAGCGTCGGGAGGCAGGTTCCGCACCTGGGCCTGGTCGTAGAGATCGGCCGTGATCGGGTCGGTCCCACCGCACCCGCACGCTGACGGCCCGCAACAGGACGCCTCCGTCCCATCTCGCACCTGTTCGGCGAACTCGCCGTATTTCCGCTTCACCTCGTCCTTGATCTGCACAGTCGAAGTCATGTCTGATCTCCCCTTGCTGGAGCGCCGCCGCCTGGTGCGACCAGCGATGACGCGCTGCACGAACTATATTCGCTTATGCGCATACATTTCCATCGTAGACAGCGGGTATATATTTGTCAAGGCGAATACAATAAGTAGCGGGGGGCGTCACGTGAATCGTATCGAGGCAATGGAGGCGGTGTTCAAGGCGCTGGGCGACCAGACCAGGCTGCGTATCCTCGGACTGCTGGCCGCCGGTGAGGTCTGTGTCTGCGAGATTCACGAAAGCCTGCGGATCCCGCAACCGACGGCGTCACGCCACCTGGCCTATCTGAAGCGCGCCGGGCTCGTGACCGGCCGGCGCGAGGGCCTCTGGGTCCACTACCGTCTCGCGACTCCCTCCGACCAGGTCCTCCGAACGGTGCTCGATTCGACCACTCACTGTCTGACGCACCTGCCAACAACGGCGCGCGATCGGGCGCGGCTGTGCTGCTGCACCGGCCGCGAGATTGAAGCGACCGATGCCACGCCAGGACTTTCGTGCTGTGGGAAGTAGCGACGCTCCAGCGTGACCATCGAGCGCCCGACGATGCCACGACCAACACGACTGACTAAGACACGGCTGCTCGATGGAGTCGACGCCCTGCGCAGAACCGACCCCGATCTGGCGAAGGTCGTCGCCCGGTTCGGCCCGCCACCGCTGTGGTCGCGACGGCCAGGGTTTGCGACGCTCGTGCAGACCGTGCTCGAGCAGCAGGTTTCGCTGGCGTCGGGGCGGGCCACCTTCGGACGGTTGCGCGACGCATGTTCTGAGATCACGCCGGAGCGTCTCGCGCCGCTCAGCGAGGCCCAGGTCCGGGCCGCCGGTGTGACGCGGCAGAAGGCGAGCTACTGCCTGGGCATCGCGCGACAGATCGTAGACGGAACGCTCGACCTGGGCCGATTGGGCCGCGCCGACGACACGGAGGTTCGCCGTAGCCTGATCGAGATCCGCGGCGTCGGCCCCTGGACTGCCGACATCTACTTGCTGATGGCCCTTGGTCGTCCTGACGTCTGGCCAGACGGCGACCTGGCCCTGGCCACTGCCGCCCAGCAGGTGAAGCGGCTCCGACGCCGGCCCGACACCGACCGGCTCCGGAGACTCGCCAGCACCTGGGCACCCTGGCGCGCCGTCGCTGCGCGCATCCTGTGGCATCACTACCTGTCGACGCGCGGCGGACGCCATCCGTGAGCCGGCGTGTCGTTGATGAGAGACCCGTGCATCGCCAGAGGTTCTCGAAGATCTTGATCTGCGCCAGGCATGGCGACGAGCTGGCCGCCTACGTGACCTCGCGCCGGCCGGACCTGACCTGCCGCGTCAAGAGCGCCGACCGCTGTTCCGCGGCCGATTGGCTGTGGGCCGACGCGCTCGTCGCATTCACGGCGCTCGTCGACTTCGAGCACTCATCGATCAGGTGGGCACACTCGACCGGGGCGGGTGTGGACGGCCTGCTCGGTGGTCGCCCCTGGCCAACAGGGGTCACGTTGACCCGCACCACCGGCGAGCTCGGCGACCGGATGGCGGAGTATTGTGTCGGCCACGCGCTGGCGCACGCGCAACGCGTGCTTGCGTTTCAACAGGACCAGACCGCGGGTCGATGGGCGCCTGTCGAGCCGGCCGTACTGCGGGGCTCCACCGCCGTGATCGTCGGCACCGGCTCGGTCGGTTCGGCGATAGCCGCTCGATTCGCCGCGCTCGGGTGTGAGACTCTCGGCGTGTCGCGGCGTGGGCGCCCGCGGGCGCCTTTCACGCGGGTCCATGCGGTGGATGAGCTCACCGCGGTTGTCCCCAACGCACAGTGGTTTGTGCTCGCGGCCCCGCTCACGTCCGACACGCGCGGTCTGGTGGACGTCCGGGTGTTGAACCGGTGCCGTGCGGCGTTCCTGATCAACGTGGCCCGCGGCGAGTTGCTTGACACGGCTGCGCTGCTGGTAGCGCTCGAGGCGGGGACACTGGCGGGAGCGGCGCTCGACGTGTTCGAGGAGGAACCGCTCGCCGACGATTCGCCGCTCTGGCGAACCCCCGGTGTGGTCATCACGCCTCACATCGCCGGGGTCACCCACGTCTCCGAGGCGGCGCAGGCCTTTCTCGACGTGCTGACACGACTCGAAAGCGGCGAGCCCGTTCCGGCGGCGGTCGACCCGGTGCGCGGCTACTGACCGCTACGCGCGTCGGCGTCTTCTTCGACACCGCATCCCAACGGTCATGACAGACCCAGCGGGTGGCGCCTAGTTCTCCCGGCCTGGCGGCTCGGTCACGGCGGTGAAGCTGAGCGTCGGGTCGTACTCCAGAACGGTCCGCTCGACGCTCAGGAGCACGCCGCTCAGCGCTGTCGCCGCCTGCCCGGACTCGTCGCCGAACGCCCGCAAGATCCCGCCGCGCGCGAGCTCAGAGTAGCTGCGGAGGTTCTCGACGATCTGCCAGACGACCGGACCGGGACCGAACTGTCGCTGGTAGACACCGAACACCACGCCGGCCTCCTGGAAGGTGGCAAGGTTGCTCCGAAGAAACCCCTCGAACTCGGCGCCCCGGCCTGGCGCGACCGCGACGTTCGTCACACGGGCAATCGGCAGCCCGCTGACGTCGTCAGACTCCACGCTGAGATCCGAACGGTAGAGCACCGCGTAGGCCTGGCGTCGGTCGGTAGAGCGACGAAGCTTGTCGCGCACCCGCTCGAACTCGCGCGGTCCGAGCGCCCGCGCGAGCGGCCCGCCGGTGTCGAGATCGGCAAAGCTCTCCAGCGGTGTGACGAACATCCGCTCGTAGAATTCGCCGAACTCACCCGTCTGCCAGGCGGACCGCCACGGCACACCCGCTTTCCGCAGCGCTGGATTGATCTCCTCGCGGTACAGCTCGTTGAAGTCAGCCAGTCGTTCCGGTTTGACCTGGACGACGATGACGCGCCACCAGGACTCGGTCTCCTGTGCCTCGACCGGCTTCGCGGTGGCACCGAGCGTGATGATCGTCGCAAGGCTCGCGACCGTGAGCATGCGAGCACATTTCATGACGTACTCCTTTCGGCACTTCCCACTCGGCGTAATCCGCACTGCGATGATCCTACTACCGACTGTGTCGATCGCGTCAGCGGAACGCAATCTCATCTCCGGCAGCAATGGCTTCTTGCGAGTAGCGTACAGAAAAAACGGCGGGCACGAGCCCGCCGTCCCTCCCCTTTTGATTGTGCCTCGAGCGCCGTCTGCCGTTAGGGATTCACCGTCACGTCGACGTGCGCAGTCGTCCAGCAGCACTGCCTGGAGCTGCCTTCGCCGGCGGCAATCGTGGAATCGTTACCGACCACCATCAGCCGATACTGGCCCGCCTCGCTGAAGGTGACCGTGGTCATCGTCTCGCCGCCGGCGATCTCGTCGAACGAGTGGGTCAGCTCCTCGCCCTCGTCGATCCCCTCCGCCTGGAAGGTCACCTCGCCCGGTCCACGGTATTTCTTCCAGGTGACGCTGAGCGGCGCGCGACGCGGACGCCGTCGCGGGCTGTCATCGTCGTCGCCATCACCGGCCCGCGACGCCCCCCCAATCGGTATGTCGGTGGCACTCGCCAGCAATGTCAGCGGCTCTCCAACGGTGGTCGTATAGCTGGCTGCCACCTCTGGCGTCGGGCCCGAAAGCTCGTCGCCGCTAGGGCCAAGCCTGAGCACAGGCGGCGTGTTGCCGTTGGCCGCATCCAGGAGCGGATCACCGAAGTACGGTGGGTTCTGCCAGAACGCGATCTCAGTCGGCTGGTTGTTGACGCGAACCGTCCAGGTCAGCTTGCGCTCGGCCTCTTCCTCCGTCACCTTCACCGAGAAGACGCCAATATGCCGGCCGGGCAGGAAGTGGGTCGGCTGGCCCTTGTCCGGATTACCAGGGCCCATCGTGTTGTCCGGCCCGATCGGGATCTCCACCACTTCGTCGTTGCGGTTCATGTAGCCCAGCACCAGCGTCAGGGTGCCGTCCGCGTTCCGCGACCAGGACTCGTACGCGGGCCAGATCGCCTCACCGGTAGCTCCCTTCGGCTCGAGCGGATGCGGAGCCCGTGGAGTTTGCGCCTGGGCGGCGGCCGCGAGGATCAAACATGCCGCGACTGCGGTCAAGGCGGTGACAGAGTGGCGAAACAGATGCATGGTGACGTACCCCCAAACTTGCTGGACGGGTGTGGTTCGATCAGACGGTTTCATTGAAGACGTGCTGTGTGCGGGTGCTCAAACTACGAAGGGCGCCGCCCGTTTTCAGGGCGGCGCCCGGTGTGTCAACCTGCCTCCTTACTGCCCGCCCCCTTGTGTCTCGGACTGGGCGGCCTCGCGCCTCGCGACCTCGGCCTCGTATTCCTCGTCCTCGAAATAGGTGACGTTCACCCACGCGTGGCCCATCTCGTCGGCCGTGCGACTGCCGCTGCCGACCCACACATTCGGGTCCGGGTTGGACCGATTCGCGGCGGTGTTGTCGTACCACGCCGTAATCTTGAGCAGTGTGCCCTTCGGCAGCAACGGCGCAACCTCGTCTGTGTAGACGTAGCTGTTGTGCCAGTTGAAGTTGAAGTCGCCCACGTGGCTCAGGAGCTGACGACGGCCAGTCGGCAGAATCGCCTCCATCGACATTGCCGTGCCGCGGAGATGCATGTGCGGCTGGAAGCTCTCGATCCGGCCGGCGCGCTGCAGTGGGAAGAAGCCCTCGGTCACGGCGGTGCCGTTGGCCGGAATGTCCATCTGGCCGGTGCCCATCAGATGCAGCACCTGCCGGTACTGCGGCGGCTCGTCCTTCGGATACAGGTAGACGCCGAGCAGGACGTTGTCCGTGATCTCCTCACCGGCCGCCGCGTAGTGGATGTCCCACTCGATCTCGGAGTCCGGCATCATCAGCTTGCCACTGCCCGGACGCATGATCTCGCCTTGCTTGCCGACCGCCCACTCCATGAAAGTGCCGGCGCCCCGGGACCGATCGGCGACGCCGCCAACCGAGTTGGCCGAGTTGGCCCGCCGGATCGCCTCGTCGGGCTCTTCCTGCACGAGCCGGGAGATCGCGTGGTGGGTGATCTTGCGACCCTCGACCGTTCCCGGCCGGGTCTCGATGGCGCGCGCCCAGCGCTGCTCACTCAGCCCTGTCGGCACCGTCGGCCGCCACCAGGCATCGCCCGTCTCGGCCGCCATCGTGTAGGGGGTCGACTCGATGACCAGGTCGGGCGGACCGCCGAACCGGTCAGCGAAGTACCACTTGGACTCGTCCGGCCAGTCGACCGCGGCCGGCATGTCCTCGGGGTTGCCCCGCGGCGCGCCACCGTCGACCCACTGGACGACCAGGTCGATCTCCTCGTTGGTCAGCGACCGGTCGTTCTTGAATTCCGTTATGCCGACCGTGGGATCGACGTGCCAGGGTGGCATCTGCCGGCTGACGACACGGTCTTTGATCGAACGCGCCCAAGGCCGCGACTCCTGGTAGGTGACGAGCGACATCGGCGCAATTGAACCGGCCCGATGGCACGCTTCACACTTGGCCTGGAAGATCGGGGCGATGTCCTTGGAGTAGGTCGGTACCGCCTCTGCTTCTTCCTGGCCCGCGCTCGCCGAGACCGGCACCATCGCCACGACGGCAAACACGAACAGCAGAACACCGAGGGACTTCAATGTGGCGCTCTTCATCGACTGGTTCCTTTCGCTCTGATCTGCTTCGCCTGGAGGACACACTCCCAGCTAAGAATTGATCCTACCGCACTCGGCCTATGATCATCAACATATCAATCGTCCACTCGATCAGTGATAAGCGCCAGGTTCGGTCCCGCGACCGAATCGGTCGAGGCGAAAGCCTAAACACCTAGAGAATAATGAGTTGGGTAACGGCCTCGGCGGCCGCGCGCGCGCTGCCGTTCAGTGCTCCAGCATGTTCTTGAACTGGCTGACCGGGAGATCGAGATGCACGGCGCTCAAAAGGCCGCCTTCGGCGTGGTCGAGAATGTGGCAGTGGAAGATCCAGGTGCCTGGACGCTCGTCGAACCGCACGGCCAGACGCACGCTGTCCTCGAACGGGATGTCGACCGTGTCCTTCCACTCGAGCGGCCGGACGGGATCTCCGTTCTCGTCGAGCACCAGGAAGAAGAAGCCATGGAGATGCAGCGGGTGTGACCACGCCGTGGTGTTCTCCACGGTCCAGATCTGCGTCTCGCCGAGCTCGGCCAGCACCGGCTGCGCCTTCCAGAACGGCACGTCGTTGATGCCGTACTCGAACGTCTTGTCGGACGGGTCTTGTGCGACGGTCAGCCGGAGGCTCACCTCGGTGGCCCCCTCGGTGTCGTAGGGCTGAATCTCCCGGCTGGTCTCGGGCAGCGGTCCACCGCTGTAGGGCGGCATGTCGGCGAGCTCGACGGCGATCAGATCTTCGAAGTCGCGAAACTCGGTGCTCCCGTAGCCACGGTCGTGAAGCAGCGACCGCAACAGCAGCTCGCCGCCCGGCTCGCCGGTGGGGCGCACTATGACATCGGCCCGCTCGCCGGCACCCAGCACCAGAAACTCGTGGTCCTCGGCATACTCGACCAGGCCACCGTCGCCGCCGATCTTCCTGAAGACGTGCCCCTCGCCGAGGTCCAGCATGAAATACCGGCTCTTGGCCGCGTTGACCAGCCGCCAGCGTTGCGGCGCGCCGGCGCGTGCGACCAGGTTGGGCATTTGTCGTCCATTGACCAGCACGTGATTGCCCTCGCGTCCGAACAGCATCCCCACCGACCCGCCGGTATCCGGCGACGCCAGCTCGCCCTGCTCGTTGAGGTCGATGTCGCTGAGCACGATGACGAGGTCGTCGGCCACGCCGACGGTCTCATCCTCGGTCGGGTCTTCCACGAGGAACCCGCCATAGAGACCAAAGCCGACCTGGCCGGCCGACATCACATGCGGGTGATACCAGAAGATGCCGGCATCCGGCACCACGAAGTCGTAGGTGAACGACTCGCCAGTCTCCACCGGCGGCTGCGAATAGCCGGGCACGCCGTCCATCTCGATCGGAATCCGCAGCCCATGCCAGTGAATCGTGCTCGACTCCGGCAGGTTGTTCGTAAAGTGCACGATCAACCGGTCGCCGACACCGACGCGAATCAACGGTCCCGGTATCATCCCGTTGTAGGTCCAGGCCTCGACCTCCAGATCGGGCGCGATCTCGACGGTCGCCACGCGGGCCTCGAAATTGACCTCGACGATGCGTGGGTCGGGATTCAGATCGGCAGCCTCCCGAAGGCGGATGCGGTCGTCCCAGTCTGCCGGCTGCAATGACTGGGCCGCCACCGACGGGGCCGGAAGGAGCGCCAGCAGCACGGGGGCCAGCGTGCCGATCCATCGAATCGGGGAAATTCGCTTTCGCATCGTCATCGGCATCGGCATCAGCACACGCAAGTTGGGGGCCAAGAATTTGAGCCCGGGACCCGACAGTTGGAGCGGCTTCCAGGCCGGTTCGGCGACTCGCGCCCCACGCAGGGCGAACTATTCCGCATGAGAGGACACCGGTTAGCGAAGACGGCTCATGGCGTGCTGAATTCAGCCAGCATCGGGTCGACGTCGGCGTCGTAGTCGACGCCCTCGAGACCAAACCCGAAGATTTTCAGGAAGTCGCTCCGATAGCCTGCGAGGTCGGCGAGCCTGTCGAGGTTCTCGGTTGCGATAATCGGCCAGCGCCGTTTCACCTCGTCCTGCACCGCCGCAACCAGTTCTCGATCATCGACGCGGATACGCCCCACGTCGTCGACGTTGCACGGCCCGGCCCCGTACAGCTGGTCGCGGAACAAGCGCTGAATGTGATCGAGAGTGGTTTCGTGTGTGCCGGCGTCCTTCATCACGCGAAACAGCACCGAAATGTAGAGCGGCACCACCGGAATAGCCGCGCTCGCCTGGGACACGACCGCCTTGAGCACCGCCACGTGGGCTGCGCCGTCGACCTGGTTCAGCTCGTGGTTGATCGACGCGCACGCGCGGTCGAGATCCTCTTTCGCCTTGCCAAGCGTCGCCTCCCAGTAGATCGGCCAGGTCAAGTCGCTGCCGATGTAGTTGTAGGCGACCGTCCTGAACCCTCGAGCCAGCACGCCAGCCTCGCGCAAGGCGGCGATCCACAGCTCCCAGTCTTCGCCGCCCATGACGGCCACGGTGGCCGCGGTCTCCTCCTCGGTTGCGGGCTCCAGGTCCACCTCGCTGACCTCGGCCTTGTCGACATGCAACGTCTTGACGTGAAAGGCCTCGCCCAGCGGCTTGATGTGTGAACGGATCAGCTCGCCGGTGCGTGGGTGCCGGCGCACAGGTGCGGCAAGGCTGTAGACGAGTAGGTCGATCTGCCCAAGACTCGACTGGATCTCGTCGACCACCTCGGTTTTCATGGCATCGGAGAATGCATCGCCGTCGAAGGACTTGGCGTACAGATTCCGCGCGCGCGCGGCCGCCTCGAACGCCCGGTTGTTGTACCAGCCTGCGGACCCCGTCTTTCTGTCGGTTGGCGCTTTCTCGAAGGACACGCCAAGCGTGTCTGCCCCCGCACCGAAGGCGGCGACCACACGCGAGGCGAGACCATAGCCGCCAGACGCACCAATCACCAACGCCTTCTTCGGCCCATTCTCGAACGGCAACGTCTGTCCGATCTGCTCCTGCACATGTGCGGCGCACCCCCGTGGATGCGCCGTCGTGCAGATGAAGCCACGAACCCGTGGTTTGACAATCATGTCGTCCCCGTCACCGACTGAGATTCCGGTAGGCGCTACCGGTCCAGGACCTGGTTCCACCCGTCGACTGCCGCCTTCTGCGCGACCAGCAACGAGGATGCGTCGCCCTCGATTGCCACGGTCGTCATGACGTCGTTTTGTGCGATGGCATCGACGACGTCCTGCCCCGACGTGACCTTGCCAAAGACGGAGTGCTTGCCGTCCAGATGGGGCGTGGGGCCATGCGTGATGAAGAACTGGCTTCCGTTCGTGCCCGGCCCCGCGTTGGCCATCGACAAGACACCGGCCGAGTCGTGCCGACGCGAGGGGCTGAACTCGTCAGCGAAGTTGTAGCCCGGTCCTCCCATTCCGGTGCCGGTCGGGTCTCCACCCTGTATCATGAAATTGTCGATGACCCGATGAAACTTCAGTCCGTCGTAGTACCCCCGCTGAGCCAGGTTGACGAAGTTCGCCACCGTCAGAGGGGCTTCGGCAGGATGGAGCGTCACGTGGATGTCCCCCTTCGTTGTCTTGAAGACGGCTACCAGTTCTGTTGCTGAAGTGGCTTCGATGGGCATTCCGCTTGTGCCTCCACTGGATGTAACGAAGGTTTGAGTGTTGCGCGTTGAGCTGTGTCGACCTGCATGAGCTACGGCAGATTCTCCCATGTTTATCACGAACCTCGCGATGGGGCACGGTGGAACCGCGAGAGAGCCGCGCCCCGTCAGCGACAGACATCTGCCGGAGGTCAGCATGTCGCCAGCGAGTCACGGACGGGGTTCTGTTAACAGATTGGTGTGGCACGTCGAGCGCCTCGTGCACAGGGCGGTGCTACTGCGGCAGCAGTCGGGCCTTCGTGCCGAACCGGCGATAGTTGCTGTAGGTCGCGACGCTGACCGTGCGGTGACCACCCGCTTCGAGATAGGTCTCGCGCATCTGGGATGGCACCCAGGTACCAACCCCCTCGTCGTAAGTGAAGCTCACCGCGACATCGGCCTCGACCAGCGGGTTGCCGGCGGGCGATTCGTGCCGCACCGAGAGCTCGCTGCCCAGGACGGCGCCCGAAGTCGGGTCGATACAGAACCGGCCACTCGCCGGCAGGCTCGCACCCTCTAAGCCCCGGGTCAATGTTGGGTACTGCACCTCTTCGTATGCGATCGCCCAGGCTGTCGGGTCGGTCTGACACGCCTCATTGGACTTGGCCCAGCGAAAGCGCCGCCGGTGCGTGTCGTGCAGGAAGAAGAGCGCGTAGGTGGGCTCGTTGAGCGTCCGGGTCGTCGGCCCGAGATTGTGCCGGGCGCTCTCCTCGACGATGGTCTGCAGTCGCGGAAGCGCCTCCGCTCCGGCGAGGAAGATCTCCTGGATGCGGTCGCGACCATCGTGCACTTCGACCCCATCGACCTCGAAGACATCGCGGAACCCCTTCCACGAGTAGAGGTCCTGGACGCGCACCAGAAGGAACTCCGATCGGAGCTCGCGCTGCTCCACCCCGTCTTCCCGCCCGGAATCGTAGGTCTGCTCGGTCCGTTCGTCCATCACGACCGTCGAGAGGTCGTTCCCGAGCACCATGACATGCGCGGTGGCGCGCTCGAGCACCTCTTCGAGACTGAGGTCCTGACCGGCCCATCCGCCCTGTGGCCACAGCAGCAGGGCGATCGAGACCCCCAGCACGCCTCTCGTCATCCGGACACACCGCCTCTCTTCTGAGCAGTTGGTGTCGCTTGACCCAAGCCCCGCGCCGACGACGCCACGCATGGCCCCTCCCTGGAAAACGTCCGGTGGTGTCCAGCTAATTATGGCACTGCCTGGCGCCCGTAGCCTTGGCGACGCCATCGCCGAGCTGGCCGCGCACATTCAGGTAGCAACCTACGAGGTGATGGTGATGATTCGCCAATTCGATCAGCGCGACAGCCGTGACCTGACCCCCTGAGACCGTGCCAGCCCGAGCGGTAGAAGTCGGGCGTCACGACCAGGAGGCAGGATGCCAAGGAAGCGGTTCAGCACCGAGCAAATCATCACGAAGCTGCGGCAAGCCGAGGTGGAGTTGAGCGGCG
>MPMA02140275.1_pt1 | contig 14841 bp, 16 predicted proteins | sample 1617361 | NCBI WGS metagenome assembly MPMA02 (sample SAMN05944807, study PRJNA350692) | marine metagenome | biome: marine; feature: ODZ; material: water; isolation source: 180 m water sample filtered on 0.2 um supor filter | place: Pacific Ocean | collected 2012-04-08 | depth 180m m | reverse complement strand
CTGGAACAAGTTCGGCGCTGCACTCGATGGCGAACTTGCCGAATCGCAACTCGAACCCGTGACGCATGCCGCGCATTTCTGGTTTGCGTGGGCGGCGTTCAAGCCCAACACCGAGATAAGAGGCAGCACCGACCTGCTGACCTCCGGGCTATCCGCGATAGCGAAGCCGGAATGATGCTTCATCAACGGGACGGCACGGCACGATGACCGGGATTCGCGTTCGGCTGTACAGCGCCGTGGCGATCGTGGCAGCCAGCACGGTCGCCTGGAGTTCAGGGGACTGTTGGGCGGTGAGTAGATATCTCGACGCCCTCCCGGCGTGGTGGTAGGTTTCTCCGATCAAATAACACCGGGTAATCCCGGCGACAGAACGGAGTCACGACAAACATGACCGTCACAGCGGACGCAGTCGTCATCGGCGGCGGCGTCATGGGCACCAGCATCCTGTACAACCTGGTGTCCAGCGGCGTCAGAAATCCGGTCCTGCTGGAGCGCACGACGCTTGGCGCGGGCTCCACCGGACGCTCGTCCGGCGCCATCCGTATGCACTACTCCACCGAAGTGAACGCCGCCTTGGCGTGGGAATCGTTGAAGACCTACGAGAACTTCGATGAGGTCGTTGGCGGCGATGTCGGCTTCCTCCGCACCGGCTACATCGTGTTCGCGCCTGGGGACGTTTTAGACGGTCTGCGACATAACGTGGAACTGCAGCAGCGCATCGGCATCGACACTCAGATCGTGTCGCGGGAAGACGCCCACGAACTGGCCCCGATGTTCACGCAGTACGACGGCGAGGCCTTCGCATGGGAGCCGCGCTCCGGCCATGCGGACCCATCGGGCACCGGCAACGCCTACGCAACTCGCGCCCGGGAGCTCGGCGCGACAGTGCTGCTTGAGGCACCCGCGACATCGGTCGAGATCGAGAACGATCGCGTGGTTGCGGTTACCACTGAAGGTGAACGTTACGCCACCGATACGGCGGTCGTCGCAACAGGCCCGTGGTCTCAAACCTTCCTGTCCGGCATTGGTATCGATCTCCCATTGGAGGCCACCCGGCACGAGGTTTTCCTGCTCAAGCGCGACCTGGCAGATCTCCCGTTCCATCCGGGCGGGGTGGACCTGGCAAACATGACCTACTTCCGGCCTGAAGCCGCCGATCTCACGCTGGTCGGCAACGGCAACCGGGAGGAGAACGCCGATCCGAATGCCTACAACTCACGGCCGAGCATGGACTACCTGGAGGACGTCTGGTTGCGGCTGTCGAAACGGCTCCCGGGAATAACCGGTGCCGACTTTTTCACCGGATACGCCGGGCTGTACACCTCCACACCGGACCTGCACCCGGTGATCGACAGAGTGGGCAGCATCGACGGCCTTTACATCTGTACCGGCTTCAGCGGCCACGGCTTCAAGCTTGCCCCGGCGGTGGGAACGGTGATGGCAGAGCTGGTGCTTGAGGGGGCGGTGTCCACCGTGGATATCGCTCCCCTACGCATGAACCGCTTCGAGAGCGGGGAAACAAACACCACGTCCTACGAATTCAAGGTGATCGCGTAGCTCTCCCTCCTACCGCGGCAAGCCCCCTCTCTCAGTGGGAGAGGGTCAGGGTAAGGGAGGTTCAAGGTCTTCCGTGTGATCGGTATGAATTCACCGAACGGCGTGCCGGTGAAGGTTTCTCGCCCTTCCGGTACCGGAAGGATCGGGATGACCGGGCGTCGTGCTCGTTTGCCCCCTCTCCCCTGTGAGGGGGGCGACGGTAGGCGGCCATCGGCACTATCGAACCACCCGACCCCTTCGAGAGCCTCAAAACGCTGGCGCTACGGCCCGAGCCACAACCGCACTGCGCCATACCGCGCGCGGATACCAGCGATCCATTCATCGTAGTCCGTTCGGTTACCAGAACTGTTCACCATGTCCCACCAGTAAAACCCGAGGTTCTTCATCCGGGCGAAGCGCGGCAGCTCACCGACCCAACGATCAGACAGGCCACGGACCTCTCGATAGCCTTCAAGGAACGCATCAAAAAGCGGGTCAAACTCCTCGGCGGGCAGGCGTACAAACTCCAGGAACGGCCGCATCACGTCGGACGCGTACCAGTGATAGACCGGCTCGTCAAAGTCGATAATCCGCACACGCTCCCCGTCCCACATGGCGTTCTCCGTGCGGATATCGGTATGCGTCAGCCCGTAAACGTCCGGGGTTTCCGGCAGCGAGTGCAACCACGGGTCGAGCTGCTGATACTCCTCCCGGACCGGTTCCGTGTCTTCCGACCCCAGGCCGGCGTCCGTTTGTGCCCACAGGTCTTTCCACGTCAGGTACGTCAGCTCGAACGACGGTCGATACGACTCAGCGGCCCGGTGCATCTTGCCGAGTGCGACACCCCACGCACGGAACTCGGCGACAGACGGAGTTTCCAGTGAGATAGCGCGACCCCGCGCCTGATTGGTCACCCGGCACAGGAACGTATCGCCCCCCTGCCGGTACTCCTCGATCAGCCGGCCGTCGGCAGACAACATGGGCGCACAAACGTCGGCGCCGTTATCCGCCAGATGCTGCAAGTACTCTGCCGCGACCCGATGCTCCAGCATCGAGCGATTCGCCGCATTGCAAACCTTCAGGAACACCCCGCTGCCACCCGATTCGAACCGGTAAACGATGTTGATACCTTCGTTCACCAGCCTGACTGAGCCCTGATCGGCGCCCCACAGAGAAGCAATCTCCTGGCCCGAGCGCTCACGATCAAGCGCTGCGTTGCGATCGGACCAGGAGTTCATGTGAGCGTTACCGCTTTAAGGCTTCGGGCTCTCGAGAAGAACCGTCGCGCCCATCCCGATGTACTTGTCCCGCAGCTTCCAGTCGTAGTTGCGGATCATGAGCTTCGTGTCGGTGCCCTCAAGCGCCTTCGCCGCATACTCCACGCAGGCCTCGTCCGAAACCGACAGTGGGTGAAGCGGATTTGCTTCTCGGTCAAAGGTCAGGTCGGCCGGACCCCACGAGATGACGTCCACGCCCGGGCGAATCAGTCGCGGTATGTTGCAGATCGCCTGGATTGACTCCACCTGGAGCATCAGCACGCCGTAATTGTTCCAGAACTCGGCGTAATCCAACCGGCCGTTGTTCTCGGCGAGTCCGACCCGGGGGGCGCCACCCGCGCTGCGGCGGCCAAATTGACGGTAGTAGAAGTAATCGACCGCTTCCTGCGCCGTCTCTTCGGTCTCGGTTTGAGGCACCTCGATAATGCTCGGCCCGAGGTCGAGCCAGTTGCCGACCTGAAACGTGTAACGGGTGTGCTTGATGCGGAAGTGGACCGGAATACTGAGGTCCTGGGCAGCCAGGCAGACGCTCACAAGGTTGGTCTCGTCCAGCGGGTTGTGCTGGCTGTCGACCGAGATGTAGTTGTAAGCGTCGTCCTTGCCGTAAATGTCTTCGATCTGGGATTTGGTCGCGTTGTACGGAACGGCCACGCCGATGGTGGTCTCGCCGCGCCTGATGCGTTCCTTGAGATTCTCTTCGCCCGCCATATGGCCTCCTGAACTTGCGTGTGCCGCTCCGGGTGGGTTCGCGGAGGCCAAAGATACGCCTGAGCGGGGCCGCGTGCCATGGCGCGGCCAGATAGACGGCGCAACAACGCCGTAGGGGCGGCGCTTGCCCCGTCCGGTCCAGCGACTACAGCCGGTAGTACCGCACCGCGTTGTCGTGGAACAGCTTCGTGCGATCGCCGTCCGACAACCCGCTCGTGATCTCGTCGTAGGCCGCCCAGATCGTCGTGTAGTCGCTGGTCAGGCTGTCCACCGGGAAGTTGGAGGCAAACATGCAGCGATCGACGCCAAAGATCTCGATCGTCCCTTCAACGTAAGGACGAATGTCTTCAACCGTCCAACCCGGTATCGCCATACCTAGCGCTGAAATCTTGACGGACACGTTGTCAGCAGCAGCGAGCGCTCGCATCCCGGCGTCCCACTGCCGGCGGCTCCCGGCGTTGTTCGCAAAAGGCATCCCGGTGTGGTTCAGAATCACCGGCACCTCGGGAATGTCGGAAGCAAGCCGAGCCGCCATCTCAAGCTGCCACGGCCATATCTGCAAATCGAAAGGCGCGCCGTACTTCGCCAGCAGCCGGTAGCCGTCCCGCCACGCCGGGTCGTCCATCACATCGCCACGCTCGATGAAGTTCAATGCCGGATTATCCTGCGAGTGGTTGAGCATCTGGCGAATCCCCCGGAAATTGGGGTGCGCTGCGTGCCGTTCCAGCACGTCCCCAACATCGGGCGAGAAGAAATCTGCGTTCCCGATAATTGCCGAAACCAGCCCGTTGGCCTCAGATGAATCCGCCACGCCCTGCAGCCAGGCCGTCTCACCAACAGGATCGCTCTCGTGGTCCCACTCGGCCTGAACGTGGATCGACTTCACGAGTTCGTACGGCCCGGCAGCAGCATCAGAAATCAGGTCGCCGATCAAATAGGTCCGCCGGATTCTTGAGTAGTCGCCCGCGAAGTGATTGATCGGCGTCTGAAGCCACGGGTAACGGTTGTTTTCCAGGTCCCACAGATGGTGGTGCGTGTCGATGATCTTCATGTGGGCTCCTACGGAAGAATCTGTCGCCCATCACCATCAGACCCACTGGTTCCGCCGATCAAGTTGTCGTTGATGTAGTCCCAGTTGAAATCGAAGCCCAGCCCCGGGCCGTCAGGAAGGTGAACGTACCCGGTATCGTCCATCGGGTCACACGGCGTATTCAGATACAACGGCGACGCATCGTAGTCCACGTCCGGGTAAAGCAGTCCCCGCTCGAAAAACTCGCATGTCTCTTCTGTGGTCGCCCCGAGAATGGCAGCGTTTCCGTGCCCCCCAACGTGCATCTCGCACGGCACGCCGAACGACTCGTACATATCGACGGCTTTTTTGCACGCCGTGATGCCGCCAAAATTTACGTCGATACGGCCGATATCCGAGGCCTTCTGGAGTAGCCATTCCGCCCGGCTGTAGTGCATCCCATCAGCCAACTCAGGCGAGCACACCGGAATGTCTAGTTCGGCGCAAAGACGGCGATACGGCTCCGTGCGCCGCTCGTCCATCGGGTGCTCTAAGAAGTAGTAGCCGAGCCGTTCCAGCTCCCGACCCACGTACACCGCCTCCTGGTACGAGTAGACGCCCCACGGATCGTGCATGAGCGTCATGTCCGGACCAACGGCGTCCCGGACGGCCTCACAAATTTCGATATCCTCACGCGGAGACGCAGGCTTGCCGGGCGTGGGTGTCATGGTTTTCGGGTCCATAAAGATGTAGGCGTGAACCTTGAACGCCTGATAACCGCGTTTCTGGCACGCTCGAGCGAGGTTGGCGTACACGTTCGGCCCACCCAGGTTCGGCGCAGTGCTGCCGTACGCCTTCACTCGGGTGCGGGCACGGCCCAGCAGCTTCGCCACGGAGACCCCGGCCACCCGACCCGCCATATCCCACAACGCCGAATCGATATTCCCGAGCAGCCCCTCCGAGATGCCGCGGTGCTGCGCCATCCAGTTCCAGAGCAGTTCGCGATCCCAAGGGTCCTGCCCGATGAGCATCGGTTTGATGACCGCCTCAACCTCGGCCGAGTTCGCTCCGTAGAAGTAAGAGTGCACGCCGCCGGTCGAGTACCCAACCGCGCCGCTGTCCGTCGAGATGCGCGTGATCGACTGAATGCCGTCATGCTCGTCTGCGGCCTCGCCGTAGCCCCACTTCGTGCCCTGGCTATTCGTGGGCATCCGGAACGAAATGACCTCAACGTCCGTAATCTTCAAAAGGTTCTCCTCATTCGGGCATCAACCAGCCCTGTATGCCGTCCAGTCGTCCGGCACGTCCGCCAGCGCTACCGGCGTTCCGTCCACGGCGCTTTTGATCGTCGCCAAAGTAGCCGTCAGATCGGCCATGCCGTCCTCCGGCGTGTAGAAGGACCGAGTGCCGTCCAGCACCGTGTCGGCGAAATGGCTCAGCGTGTTGCCGTGGGCACGGTCGTAGTAGGAATTGTTCGACGCCCAGGATCGGTCCTCGCCCTCTGCCGGATCGAAATATTTCTCGGTGCCGTTCGCAAAAAGCGTGACGGGCGCAACCTGCGGATAACCCGGCGCCGAACCGCCACCCTCACCAAACACGAGCAGCGTGCCCTTGCTCCCAACCACTTCCGTGTGGAAGCCGATGTAGCGCCCCGCCCCCGGATCCGTGTCCGCCTGCATCCACAGCCCATCCGTCTTCCCACCCTCGTATGTCCACGTGACCGCCGTCACGCCCCGCAGGTGCGCCTCCCGGCCCTCACCATGCAGGCGCGCCATCGCGTTGACGCGCTCGATCGCGGTCATGCCGTTAAACAGGCGGGCTGTCGCAAAAAAGTGCGGAGCATGGTCCATCATCCAAGGGAAATCGCCGCCGCCCGATAGTGCCGGGTCGTAGCGCCATGCGATGTGATGACCCTGCCCACCCAGGCGTGCGTTCTCTGTCTCGTTGAAAACCCACGGGCCTCTCGTCTCCCGCACCTGCAACACCTCGCCGATTTCGTCGGCATTGATTAGCTCCCGTGCAACGCGGTGCGGGCCGTGAAATATGTAACTCTCGCCCACCTGGAGCCGTGTGCCGGCCTCGGCCGCTGCCTTAACCATGGCACGCGCCTCGCCGAGACTGCGCGCCATCGGCTTCTCGACGTACACGTGCTTGCCGGCGCGCGCCGCGGCGATCGCCATCTCTGCGTGCACGAAGGGTGGCGTTGCCAGGTCGACGGTGTCGATATCCGGATCTGTCAGTAGCTCTTCGTAGCTTGAATACGCCTTTTCAACGCCGCGCTCACGAGCGAGCAACTGCACGGCATCGGCGTCCACGTCACACAGCGCGACAAAGTTCATGCGCTCGATCATGGGTATGGAATTCAGGTGCGCCGGTGCGGCGACCAGTCCGGCCGCCCCGACCAGCGCGATGTTGAGTTTGTCTTGTGACACCGCCGTTACCTTTGTTGCACTATTTCGATCCGCACGTCGTCCGGACCCTGCATGAACGCGATCAGGTTGCCGCCTGGGACGTCGATCGGCCCCTCAATAAGGGGAGCGCCAAGCGCACCTAGCCTCTCCATGTCCGCCAGCAGGTCGTCCGAATCGACGCCAAAGTGCTCCAGCCCCCAGTGCGACCCGGCATCGCCGTCCGCCATCGTTTCGCCGTCCCGGGCGCTCGAAATGTTCACAATCAATCCCCCCGGTGATACGCAGTTCAGGCGGCGATCACCAAACGAACGGACCGTGTCGCTGAGAATTTCGAACCCAAACGCCTTTACATACCACTCTGCGGTGCTACGAGGCTCCGGCGCCTTCAGGTGGATGTGGTTTATCACGAACGCCAAAGCACGCCTCCGAACGGCTGCCTAATGAAAAAACGCCCGGACACAGCGGCCCGGGCATTCTGGTTCAAATTCGCCGCCCGCTAGGGCCGCTGAATAAGTTCGATACGGATCGGTCCCGGCGCCGAGATGAAGGCGATCTTAAGACCGCCGCCGGCTTCTATCGGGCCTTCCTTTAGCTCTGCGCCGAGTCCCTGGAGACGTACAATCTCAGAGTCCATGTCGTCCACGTCAAAGCCAAAGTGCTCCAGCCCGAAGCGCGTCTCTGCGCTCGCCGGTTCCATCTTCTCGCCCAGGTTTACGCGCTGGCCGGAGATGTTGATGTTGAAGCCCTTCGAGTCAAAGCAGTTGATAAATCGGTCGCCGCCGGCCTCACGAACGGCGTCGCCACGGATCTCAAGGCCAAACGCCGCAACGAACCATTCGGCGGTCTTTCCGGGGTCTTCTGACTTCAGGTGGACGTGGTTAACGAAGTGTCCCATGGGTTTCCTCTAGCAGTCGTAGCTGCCACGGTTTTCAGGTGTTATCTATCGCCGCACGAGATTATGCCCCGCACATGAACCGGTCAAGGAGTCAGCAGCACCGACATTCAGCTACGAGTGGATCTGTCCCTTATCCCAACGAACGGCAAATTAGTGCAACAAGGCTTTCGTTATTGGGGCGCGTGCAAATAACGCACCAACTTAAATCCCGATCACCTCGAACATCACACCGTAGTCGACCCCGAGCCGTTCTCCTACCGCAGCCGCGCTCCAAGTCAGAAACTCTTCGGGGTCGAAATCGAACGACAGCCCATCGATGTAAGCCCTGTGTTCCTTCAAAGAAGCGATCCCGCGAGCCAGCGTGTCGCCCACATCGACGCCGTGCGTCGGCTCCCCCGACCCCACGGTCAGCACGGAGCGTACCCCGTCCCAGGGCTCGAAGCCCTCTCCCAGCAGTTCAGGAAATATCCAGCGGTTCCCGGAATCCCGGGCCGCGTCCAGCACAGCAAGCCCGGCCCAGCGGTGGTCGGCCATATTGAGCTTGCCGTTCGGAAATTGGAGCCGGTAATTTCCGCTGATAACTATTTCAGGCTTGTACTTCCGGAAAGCTCTCGTGATGTCCCGTCGCAGGTCCATCCCGTACTCGATCACCCCGTCCGTGTAGTCCAGGAAGTCGACCGTCGATACGCCAATCTTCGCCGCCCCGGCCACCTCTTCTGCTTCACGCAGTGGGCCGGCGTCTCGCGGGTGCATCCCGTCGATCCCCGCTTCGCCACGGGTCAAAAGGAGATATGTGATCTCTTTGCCTTGATCCGTCCAGCGCGCGATCGCCGACGCCGCGCCGTATTCGAGGTCGTCCGGATGCGCCGCCACGGCGACCGCCCGGTTCCAGTCCTCGTCCAGCGTCAGAAGCTTCGACGTGCCGGCGGCGCTCATGTTTGATCTCCTCCTGATTCCCTGCGGATGGCGGTCGGCGGATCGGCGAACGGGCCATCGCTCGAACCGCCAGCATCCTCGGAAGCTGGCCCGGGTGCAGCACTCATAACAATCCCGGACGCGGCGCCCGGCCTGCCGCGTCCCACCCGTACCAGTGCAAATCGTTCCATACCGGCGGCCGCGGCGCGGCGCGCGTAACTGGCTCTCTGTTCTGCCGAGAAAGAACGCCTCAGCACGATCCCAAACCCGATCAAGGCGAGCAATCCGAGCGCCCCGGACAGCCCCTGGAACTGGTCCGCCCCGCCGAACCACCCGAACCCGAACGCCAGTCGCAGCGCCACACCCACGTTCAGAGACACAAACGCCGTGTCCATCAGCCAGTGCATCGGTGCTTCCGTGCCCTCAAACAGCGTCAGCATCCGAAGCCCGACGCCAAAAATAATCATCGTGACAAAACCCAGAGTCAAGACGTGGATTATCGGAGCGGACAGCGGCGTGCCGAGGATCCGGTCATCGACGATCATGCCGATCCCGTCCAGGGCGATCAACACCGCCGCCGCCAGCAGCCAGACAAACGCGGCCCGGATAAACCACTCATAGCGCGTGTACGTGGCTTCGATATATGTGCTCTTCCGGGCCGGCGGTTCTAGCACACGCAGCGCCACGACAAACACCACAAACCCGGTCGCCTGCAATAGCAGCCCTATTGCCGCTGTCTCATCGGACGCAGCGTTGTGACGAGCCACGACGTGCCAGCCCGTGCCCATGTTCAGCAGGGCCAGCGCGATCCAGGTCAGCCAGCGCCGCGTTGGTTTGAGGGCCAAGAATCCGACAATTGCCCGCGTCGATATGCCCAGCATAAACAGGACAAGGAAGCCGATCAGCCCGGCATCGATCATAGCGATGTTCCACAGCCCCGGCGCGGCGACGGCATCGGTGTCCGCCATCCGGAAAACGATGCGGGCGTGGAGCGCCGCCGCAATCACGGCCCAGACCACGGCCGAGCCGATCCACGCCTCTGTTTGAAGGTGGTCGTTCTGGCCTCGATAAAGCGCCCGAGCGATCACAATCGCGTAGATCAACACCCCGGCCAGCAGCAGGACACCGGAGGCGTCAAGCAGATCCGGGCTGAACGGTCGTCGATGTAACGACTGCCCGAAAAATCTGAGCGATATGCCGAGCACAACAAGCACGAGTACGGCTCTCTGAGGCCACGGAAAATCCATCGGCCCGTTTCGGAATCGCGGGACGACGTGGAACGAGACGCCCATGAGGAACAGTCCTGCCCACCCAAAGATCTGCGCCACACCGTGAGCTTGTCCATGGACGATCCACCACAGCCCGCGATCTATCCCGAAAGCCGGCGCAAACACCATCCCGGCACCAGTGCCGAATCCGTAGGTAAGCGCCACTAGGATCGATGTCCAGATAAAAGGACGGTAGAGACGCTGAACCGACCACGGTGTCATCGCGTAACGCCCCTGGCGCGCCTCGGGCGCGCCGGGCGGCCCCGCGTTAAGACTGCTCGTTGGTCTTCCACCGCCAGTACTGCCAGTCCCGGTAGGACCATTTGTCATTGCATAAGCTCCAGTAAACCGGAGTGCGCATCCGGCCATGCGGCGACCATCACAGGCCACGGATTCTCGGCGCTCCAGTCGAGCACGGCCCCGTCGGCGTCCGTCACCTTGAGTCCAAGCTCTTCTGCGATCGCCACCCCGGCGGCCAGGTGCACTGCGCCGACGCCGTAGGCCACCACACCAGCCAGGCGTCCAAGACAGAGCTGGCTCAGCGGATACGCCATCGAAGCATACGTCGTGGTGTGGTCCACGCCGCGCACCCAGTCCAGACTTCCGTCGCTCATCATTCCGGCCGCCAAATCCTGACCGGCGATCTCAAGATCAACGAGCTGCTCGGACAGCTTCCCGAACGGCGGCTCCGAAGACCACGGCTCTCCGTTCCTGGACACCCCTCTTCCGGACAGGGATGTCAGCGTCTCCCGCATCGTCGGGATCGTGATCGCTCCCAACAGCGGCGCCGATCGGTCCGATAGCGCCACGTTCACACCCCAGTGGCCGAGCCCGGTCGCATAAGGGGCGGTACCGCACAGCGGATCGACCATCCAACGCAGATCCGTGTCCTGAGAGCTGGCCGTGCTTTCCTCGGACTCGATACGGTCGGTCACATCAAACCCGGCCAGTGCTTCGGCGATCGCCTCGTCGGCGGCGCGGTCTGCGTTCGTCACGAGCCCGTGACCGGGCTCGAAGTTGCGCTCCAACGCTGTGTCGCCGGCATCGCGAAATCGCGCCAGCAACACCTCCGCCGCCGCCCCACATGCCGTTAAAGCCGCGAGAAGAGCATCCCGGCGATTGAACTCGCTCAACGCGCCCGAGCTACCCCGGCGCACAGCATCTCACGCCCGACTCTCAACATATTCTCGGCGTTGTTCGCCATATATCTGGTCAACAATTCGGTCGCGACTTTCCGTTCTCCGACGTCGATCATCGCTCGTCCCCGAGCAGCTATATCGTACGCCGGGTCGAACATGCTTTTCTGAAGATCCCACCAATCCTCATGGATTCCTTTCATGCCGTCCGGCCCGCCGGCAAAACCTTCATGCCCAAACCCGTGGGACATCCATCACGGGCTGTAGTCGGAATAACTGCTTTCGCCGACCGACCACACCTCCGGCAGGTCCCCCTCTATGAACACCGGGAAGAACAGTGCCATGCACAGCGCGTACACGGCGCATCGGTAGACAGGCAAACGCGAACCATCGCCGCACAGATCCGCCACCGGGCACGAGGCCGTTACGCCGCCCTCGTGCTGCGGGTAGGTGCAGACCCTGCGAAGGTCGTCGGGAGCCGACGTGGCGGTAGACAGGGGACGGGCCATCGATCTCGACGAACTCCGTGAGGGAGAGGGAGGACTGCGCCGCAGCGTGCATCTACAGGGGTTGGGCCTCGTTCGCCGGCCGATCGCTGTTCTTAGCGAACAGAGTCCCGCCACCTTTGGAAAACGCCACCGTCGAGACCATGGTGTCGCAGCTCAGGGAAAGCTGCGACACCGCTGCGTGATCAGGGGCCGGACCGGCAAGTTCATGTCTCTTTCTACAGTGGGTACCTGGGGCCCGGTGAAAGGCACCAGAAGTCCTTAGATCGCCGCCGGGCGAATGGTCTCTGCACGCCTCTGGCACGCGACTCCGCTCCTCCCAGATGGCAACGTCATGGCCGCCGGTGGATGGGCGGAAATACTGGGAGCGGGCCGGTTCATGGAAAGCGCAGAGTTGTTCGACCTGAGAGAGTCCGATGCCGCCACCGGTGGCCCGGACGCAGTCGGCGATTCGAGCCCCGAAGAGACAGCGGGCGATGGGGTTCCAGATTCCCCGGATTCCCGTGACCTCGAAGAAAAACGGAGGTCTCCTTCCAGGAAGACGCGGGTGAGGGCGCCGAAGAGTCCGTGTAAGGCGCCGCCGCTTAGTCCGACCGCGACCCAGCGGTCTTTGGGTTCACCCGTATGACCGGCCGCTAACCAGTGACGCTCGCCGCGCGTTCCACGGCGTCGTACCAGCCCGTGATGAGTCGTCCCCGCTGCCCCTCTGCCATCGCCGGTTCGTATCGCCCCCCGGCGCGCCACAGCCGCGCTATCTCCGCATCGCTGCGCCACAGACCAATACCGCGGCCGGCTAGAAACGCGGCCCCCAGCGCCGTGGTTTCTGTGATCTCCGGGACCTCAACGGGTCGATCCAGGATGTCCGCCTGGAACTGCATCAAAAAACGACTCGCCGTCTGTCCGCCATCGGCGCGAAGCGGTGTCGAGGACGGCCTTCGTGGCCCGGACATCGCCAGAATGACGTCCCTCACCTGGTAGGCCGTCGCCTCAAGCGCGGCGCGCGCCAAGTGTTCACGTGATGAGCCGCGTGTCAGCCCGGTGATAGTGCCACGCGCGTCCGGGTCCCACCGGGGAGCGCCGAGTCCGACAAACGCCGGAACCATGTACACGCCGTCGTTGTCACCAAGCATCGTCGCCAAGTCGTCCGTCTCCGATGCCGACTCGATGATCCCGAGCCCGTCCCGTAACCACTGCACGGCGGCGCCCGTCACAAACACCCCGCCCTCGCTGGCGTACGCCCGTTTGGAACCGACTACCCAGCCGAGCGTCGCCAGGATCCCCGTTTCGGGCGACGGCGCACGGCTTCCGGCGTTGGTGAGTACAAACGCGCCCGTTCCGTACGTGCACTTGGTCATCCCGCTCTTGAAGCAGGCCTGCCCGAAAAGCGCCGCATGCTGATCGCCAGCTACTCCCGTAATCGGAATTTCGGCGCCCAGCTCCGCCGCGTCCGTGACGGCGAAATCACCGGCGGACGGAAGCACCTCCGGGAGGATCGCTTCGGGCACGTTGAACAGCTCCATCATCTCCGGATCCCACTCAAGCTCGTGGATATTCAGCAGCATCGTCCGGGAGGCATTGGTTGCGTCCGTGACGTGGTTCTGGGCCCCACTGAGGCGGTACATCAACCATGAATCGACCGTGCCGAAACACAGGTCCCCGTCTTCAGCCCTGCGCTGACCGTTCGGTACGTGATCCAGCAACCAGCGGAGCTTTGTGGCGGAGAAATACGGATCGACCACAAGCCCGGTGCGGTCACGTATGTCCGCCGAACGTCCCGTACGGATGAGCTCGGCGCAGCCGTCGGACGTCCGGCGGCACTGCCACACGATGGCGTTCGATACGGGCACACCGGTCGCGCGATCCCAGACGACCACCGTTTCACGCTGGTTGGTGATGCCGATGGCCGCGATGCCCTCCGCGCCGACGCCGGATTTCTCCACGGCGTCCCGCGCCACGCCCAGCACACCCTCGTAAATCTCAAGCGCGTCGTGCTCCACCCAGCCCGGTTGCGGGAAGTGCTGGGTCAGCTCAACCTGCGCAGAGGCGACCGGGCGCGCCTCGTCGTCGAACACGATGGCTCGCGAAGATGTCGTGCCTTGGTCGATCGCAAGAATGTGTCGACTTTCAGGCACCTTCGCCTCCAAATACGCTCAAGGACTGCTTGAGAAACCCGTTGCCGATGAGTGCCCGTAGGTCTAGAGCCCGCGCCTTCGCGGCAGGTTGCCGACCCCGGCCCCCGGGGTACCCGGCAGTATGGCGTCCAGCTCCGACATCTCCTCGGCCGTGAGCTCCCACTCCGTCGCGGCCGCGTTCTGCTCGATCTGCTCGATGCGGGTCGCGCCTGCGATAACGGACGACACTTCCGGGTGCGCAAGCAGCCAAGCGAAGGCTAGCTCCACCATCGTGTGCCCGTGCTCTCCGGCAAACGATTCGAGCGCCTCAAGCACGTCAAAGTTGGTGTCCGTGAGATGTGTGTCCGCCATCGGCTGCGCCTTGGCAAGCCGGGTGTCCGCCTCCAGTGCGGCGCCGCGTTTGTACTTGCCGGTGAGGAAACCGGAAGCGAGCGGGAAGTAGGGCAGGATGCCGGTGGAGTACTTGGCGCTGGAGTGGATCAGCTCCGTCTCGACGTCACGTACCAGCATGGAGTACTGGGGCTGGTTGCTGACGAACTCCACCCAGCCATGCTGGCGTGAAATCTGGATGGCCTCCACCATCTCCCACGCCATGAAGTTTGAGCAGCCGACGTAGCGCACCTTGCCGGCGGACACGATGTCGTCGAGCGCACGCATCGTCTCCTCGATCGGCGTCAGCGGGTCAACTATGTGCATCTGGTACAGGTCGATGTAGTCGGTCTGAAGCCGTTGCAGGCTCTCGTCTATCGAGTACTTCAGGTGAGCCGCGGACAGTCCGTCCCGGTTCGGTCCACCAGCCCACGGCATCCCGGCCTTTGTGCCGATGATGACGTCCTTACGGTAGTCCTTCACGGCCCGGCCGATAAAGTCTTCGGAGATGCCACCCGAGTACGAATCCGAGGTGTCTATAAAGTTGATCCCGTTATCGCGACACGCGTCGAGCGTCGCTTTGGCGGACTCGTAGTCCATTCGGCCAAGCATCTCGCCGAAGTTGTTGGTTCCAAGGCCGATTGTGGATACGAGCAGCCCGGAGCTGCCAAGACGTCGG
>MPMA02125041.1_pt1 | contig 14875 bp, 14 predicted proteins | sample 1617361 | NCBI WGS metagenome assembly MPMA02 (sample SAMN05944807, study PRJNA350692) | marine metagenome | biome: marine; feature: ODZ; material: water; isolation source: 180 m water sample filtered on 0.2 um supor filter | place: Pacific Ocean | collected 2012-04-08 | depth 180m m | reverse complement strand
CGGCCCACCGCGACAACCGTTCCGGGATGGCGCCAACAGGTCGCACCCAAGTGTTATCTCTGGCATACTAGTGGTTGCGCAATGCCGTCTTGCGACCGAACGCGGGGCAAAGAACTCGAACAGGCTGACCGGAGTGCAACGCGGTGACTCTAGACCAGTACCTTTCCGAGCTGTCAGACCCAGAAGCATCAATCGTTCATCCGGGGTTGTTCCAGCTATCCGGCTTGAGCAACGCCCAGGTTCGCGAAGTCATGTCGGCGTGGAGCGGGATATCCGCTGTTCGTCGCGGTGAGATTCTCAAGTGGATGATCGATCTCGCCGACGACAACCTCGAGCTGGATTTCACGGCCGTCTATCGGGCGTGTCTGCGCGACACCGACGACAACGTCAGAGCCAACGCCGCCAGAGGGGTCTCGGACGCTGACGACCGCACGATCATTCGCCCTCTGATCGAACTCGTGCTTAAAGACGCCTCGGCCGACGTCAGAGCCTCGGCCGCGATCTCGCTGGGCAAGTTCGCTGAATTCGCCCAGGAAGGCAAGGTTCTGCGCCGAGACGGCGAGAAGATACGCGAAGCGCTGCTGGAAGTGATTGGCCGCGACGGCGAGAGCATGGAATCTCGACGCCGAGCGATCGAGGCGGTCGCCAGCTTCAACTCGCCGCAAATCGAGAACATCATCCGCGAAGCGTACTACGACGGCGATCTCCGGTTGAAGCAGAGCGCCGTTTTCGCCATGGGCCGAAGCTCCGATTCCCGGTGGCTGCCCATCGTGATTCAGGACACCCGGAGCCAGGAACCGTCCATCCGCTTCGAGGCGGCCAACGCTTGCGGGTATCTGGGTGATGCGGTCACGGTGCCTCATCTGATCGCGATCCTCGAAGACGACGACGCTCAGGTGCAGCTCGCGGCGGTGAAGTCTCTCGGCCTGATCGGCGGCAGCCTGGCGAAACGCGCTCTGATGCAGTGCGTGACCATCGGCGATGAGACGATCGAGGAAGCCGCCACGGCAGCCCTCGCGTCCATCGAGTTCGACGAAGACCCGCTGGGATTCACGTTCGAACCCTGACCTCCCCTCCGGCGACGGCCTCAGCGTTTCCGCCCAGTCCGACCACGTGACATGTCTTCGAGCCGTCATTCTGTCCCGCTGCGGCGCGACGCACCCCGATTCTGATTCGGGCGGGCTGTGCTAAAATCAGACCGCTTCGGGGTCGGTTTTCGAGCCTTCGCGATCTCACCCCTGGAGTCGCATGACCCGTGGCTGACCGTCGAGATTCTGCCGCTTGGCAGTCGCGAAGGAACGTCAATCTGGGCCCCGGCGGCCTCAAACGAGAAAGGCTTTCAATGAACCCATACGTATCCGCTCAGATTGCGTTGCTGGTCGAAGGGCTTCGGTTGCTGGAGACCTACGTCACGGCGCCCCAGGCGCTCCACGCCGACATCAGGATGATGCGCGAGTCGCTGCCGTTCCCCTCGGCGCAAGAACTTTCCCGGGACGAGGCGACGCTTCTGCGTCAGCGGCACGTCGAGCTCACCGACGATCAACCGGCGTTGGCCCTTGACGCCGTCCAAGCCGTCAGAGCCACGGCCACCACGTTGTCCAGCCTCCAGGAGCATCCGGACGCTGCAATAGACACGTCGTGGTTCAGGCGCGCCCGACTGGTTTTGCATCGAGCCGAGCAGCAAGCCGGCGCGGATGTTCGTAGGTTCATGACGCGACACGTTACGGGCATCTACGTGATCGTCGACCCTGAAGCGACTCAGGGGCGGCCCGTCGCGGAGGTAGCGCGCGCGACACTCGCGGGCGGGGCTCGCGTGATCCAGCTCCGGGACAAGCTCAACGACAAGCGGGTCGTACTAGAACAAGCCAAGGTTGTAACCGAGATGTGCGACGAACACGACGCGCTGTTTTTCATGAACGATGACGCGGACGTGGCCCAGGCGTCCAACGCCCATGGCCTGCACATCGGTCAAACAGACCTGCCGACCGAAGAATCGCGAAAGGTTCTGGACCAGCGACAACTCATCGGCCGGTCCAACAACGGCCTCGGACAGGCGCTGGAGTCCCATGCGCAAGGCGTCGACTACATCGCTGTAGGCGCGATCTACGCGACCTCGACGATGGGCAAGTCGGGGCGGACGGCGCTCGGCCCCGAGGCGATCACGGAGGTCAAGCAGGCCGTGCCCAGACCCATCGTGGCGATCGGCGGCATCGGCGGGAGCAACATCGTCGACGTGGTCGAAGCCGGAGCCGACTGCGTGTGCGTGGTCAGTGCCGTCACATTCGCCGACGACCCCGAGGCGGCCACTCGCGAGCTGGTTCGCTTGTTCGAGAGCGCGTCCGGCTGATCGGTGAGGCGCGTGCGTGGCGGCGGCGGCTTGGGCGTCAACGCCCAGAGCACCCGATGAAGTCAGTGACCAACGCCCGGACCGACTTGACGGAGTTGCCAACCCTGTATCGAGACGTGGAAACAAGGCTTGGCACTGAAGGGCCAGAGCACAATTCGACGTGGCGGGCTCGGCCTCATTGCGATAAACAACATAAGTAGCGCCGAGCAAAATGTGTCATTCTGAGGCCGCAGCCGAAGAATCTGGTCGTCGAAAACGCACCATCGTCTGCGGGACACCAGAAGTTTCTCCTTCTTCGGAACACCCAAAGTAACGAAAGAATTGAAAACAACTCAATCAGTTGATGATCGGCAGGCCGACCCTGTTCAGTTATCTCGATACATACGACAGGAGCAAACATTGTCCGAATCATCGAAGACAGCGGACGTCCGCCAACTGGTCGAAGCGGTGCGCACGGCGGGTGAGCTCGCCAATCAGCGGATGAGCGACACGCATGCGGCGCGAGAGACCGCGCTTCGCACGTCGCGCCAAATCATCCGGCTCTCCGCCAACTCGATTCGCGCCGCGCATCGCAGCGAATTCTCCGACGCTCGGGCGCTGGTCGAGGAAGCTCGACAGTTGATCGAGTCGTTCAAAGAGGTCAGGGCCGACCACCCCGAGGTCTTCTTCGGCGGGTTCGTCGAGGACAGCCAGAAAGAGTACGTCGAGGCGTCCGCCACGCTCGCGTTCACCGAGGGCTCTCCCCTGCCGTCGATGCAGGATCTCGGCATCGGCGCCGCCGCGTACATGAACGGGTTGGCCGAATCCATCGGGGAGCTACGCCGGTTCGTGCTGGACATCCTGCGACGTGACGACGTTTCTCGGTGCGAGTCCTTGCTTGAGATCATGGACGAGGTCTACGCTGTGCTCGTCACGTTGGACTTCCCGGATGCCGTGACCCGCGGGCTCAGGCGCAACACCGACGTCATGCGCGGAGTCATCGAGCGCACTCGCGGCGATCTCACCGTGGCGCTGAGGCAAAGATCGCTGGAAGACCAGCTCGCGCGACTCGCAGATCGCCTCGACGCCGAGAAGTAGCCTGGCGCGGCACAAGCCGTCGTCGTGCGCGGCGCGACACGCGTATCGTCACCCTCACATGCGTTCGCCGCGTTAGTCACAAACGGCGGCGGCAAGGACCGAACTCGCCTTGACCCTCGCCTCGGGGCTATGATAGTTTTTCGTCAGCTACCAGGCCCTGGAACGTGCGGCCTTCCCGGTGAAAGGGGAGGCCTTTTTTGCGGAGGAATGCGTTGAATATCATCTATCTGGCCATCGGCGCCGGCGTTTTCGCCCTGGCGTACGCGGTCCTACTCACGATGCGGATCATCAAAAGCGATCCCGGATCGGAGCAAGTTCAGGCAATCGGCGAGGCAATCCAGGAAGGCGCGATGGCTTTCCTGTCCCGCGAGTACCGCCTGCTTGCCATTTTCGTCGTGGTCATGTTCATCGTTTTGGCGGTGTTCATCGACTTCGACGTGCTGGACAAGGTTCCGGGAGACAGCCCAAGCGTTCCCGAGACGGCGATCTCATACCTCGTCGGGGCCATCGGTTCGGCGTTGGCGGGGTTCATCGGCATGAGCATCGCTGTCAGAGCCAACACCCGCACGACCGTTCAAGCCCAACGCGGCCTCAACTCGGCCCTTAGAATCGCCTTCAACTCCGGTTCTGTCATGGGCGTATCCGTCGTCGGAATCGGTCTCATCGGCATCACCGTGGTGTACTGGGTATTCCAAGACATCAGTGTGGTCGCGGGATTCGGGTTCGGGGCGTCGTCGATCGCCCTGTTCGCTAGGGTCGGCGGCGGCATCTACACCAAGGCCGCGGACGTGGGCGCCGACCTGGTCGGCAAAATCGAGCAAGGAATCCCAGAAGACGACCCGCGCAACCCTGCCACGGTCGCCGATAATGTCGGCGACAACGTGGGTGACGTGGCCGGCATGGGCGCCGACCTGTTCGAGTCGTATGTCGGCTCCATCATCGCGACCATCGCTCTCGCCGCGGTCGGCGCGAGTGCTCTTGAAATGGCCGCTCCCACTGAGTTCGACGAAAACTTGGTCATGTTGCCAATCCTGGTCGCACTCATCGGCATCTTCGCATCGGTTCTTGGGACGTTCCTGGTGCGAACCAGCGAGGGTGCCAACATGGGTCGGCTGCTCTGGTCACTACGAACCGGGATTTTCGGCGCGGGCATCCTCGTGCTGATTGGCACCGCGATCTCCGTCTCGGTGCTCGACCTGGACTTCAAGCTGTTCTGGATAGTCGTGATCGGCCTTGTCGCAGGCCAGATAATCGGAACATCATCGGAGGTATTCACCTCTTACGAGTACCGGTTCACGAAGAACCTGGCCCAACAATCCGAAACAGGCCCTGCGACGGTCATCATCGGAGGTCTTGGCCTCGGAATGTTGAGCACGGTTGTACCGGCCCTGGTTATCGTCGTCGCAATGTGGTTCGCCAACGACCTGGCTGGCACGTACGGCGTGGCTCTGACCGCGGTCGGCATGCTCTCGACTCTAGGGATAACTCTTGCGACCGATGCATACGGCCCCGTTGCCGACAACGCCGGCGGCATCGCCGAGCAGGCGGGTCTCGATCCGGAGGTCCGTGAGCGCACAGATGCTTTGGACTCCCTGGGCAACACCACAGCCGCCACGGGCAAAGGGTTCGCCATCGGCTCCGCCGTCCTGACAGCGCTCGCGTTAATGGCCGCCTATTCCACTGCCACCGAGGCTATCACCGGAACGAAACCGGAATTCGACCTGTCAAATGTCGAAGTGTTGATGGGATTGTTCATCGGCAGCCTGACACCGTTCCTGTTCGGCGCCCTGACGATGCAAGCAGTTGGCCGCGCCGCCATGGCCATGGTCACCGAGGTGCGCCGACAGTTCCGTGAAATTCCCGGCCTGATCGAAGGCACTGCCGACGCCGACTACGCTCGCGCGGTCGACATCAGCACCAATGGCGCCATGAAAGAGATGGTTCTTCCCGGGATTCTGGCTGTTGCCGCTCCGATCCTCGTGGGCGTGATTCTCGGCGCCGAAGCCCTGGGCGGGCTGCTCATCGGCTCCATCGCGTCCGGGTTCCTGCTGGCCGTCATGATGGCCAACGCCGGGGGCGCGTGGGACAACGCCAAGAAGTTCATCGAAGCCGGAGCTCACGGCGGCAAGGGATCGGCGTCTCATGAGGCTGCGGTCGTAGGCGACACCGTAGGCGACCCCTTCAAAGACACCTCGGGCCCAGCGCTGAACATCCTCATCAAGCTGATGTCCATCGTGGCCCTAGTCTTCGCCCCGCTGTTCCTGTAACACACAACACGAAGTCACGGCGATGGTAACCCGTCGCCGTGACTGTCTCATCAGCTCAAAGTCTCTATTAACAATCTGTCCCGTTTCTGCTGACAGCCAACACTCGGCTCGAACGTAAACGCCCAGAGCACCGGCGTATCGAGCAACCGAGTTCGTTCGCTAGTAATCCACGCAGGACAGCTTCGAAAAGCCCCACACGTCGTTGAGATGGCTGGTGCCGTATCTGCCGTGCGGCGGTTGCTGCTCGCCGTACCACGTTGCAGCGGGTTCGCCGGCGCCGATGACTCGATCGACCGGCGGAAACGGACCCGGTGCGCTGCCGTCGCCGGTGCTGACGACCGCCACCACCTCGGGCGAGTCCACCAGCAACGGCGGAGCCGTGCCGTCTTCGTCGTCCTCTTCCTCCGTGATCAGAACAACCTTGATCCCGGCCTTCTCGACGGCCTGGACCACGGCGATCGTGTCCAGGAAGCGCTGGCCTCGCAGCGTCGGCGTCACGATCGCGCCGTCTGCGCCCACCACCGACGCCATGACCGCCGCGCGGTTCGCCATCAGCTCTTTCTGGCGCTGCTCCTCCCACATCGTTCGAACCATGATACAGCCCAAAAAGTTGAAATCCTTCCCGTGTCGGCGGGCCATGTGCAACACGATCGTGTTGGTCAACGGCCACGTCAGCCACCGGCCGAAGTTTCCGCACGCCGCGCCGTCTAGCACCTCTGTCGGATGCAGGAACCACGGCTGCGTGAGCCGGGTCACTCCGTAGACGGCGGTACCCATCGTCGAATCGGGATTCAGCGAGATCGCTTCCGGCGACACGAGGCTGTGTATGTACACGATCCCCGGCAATCCCGGTTTCGGCGTCATGTCCAGATCCTCGACATCTGTCGGCTCACGAGCGAGAGTCGTGGCGGCCAGGCGGTCCGAGACCGACAGCATCGCCTCCTGGACCGCACGGTTGGCGCCGTCCGGGTCAAGATCGGCATTGGGCTGGACCTGCACGCACACGTTGCTGAGCTCGGCGTACGGGCTGATCGCGCCCTCACCCGACATTTCGATAAAGTCACCGTATGCCGTGTCGGGACGATGCGACGAAAGAAGGCCGAAGCGCCGGCTATCGGTTCCCGGAGCGCACGTGACGACGCAAACGCCGCCGAGTCGTTTGGTTCGGCCTTCACCGACGGTGGCGACCGTCCGACCGAGAATGCCCGGATACGCGACAGCATCCCCGCCAACCTTCACTCGCGGCTCGACGATGTCGCTCACGTCCACGATCCGTGTCGATTCGCCGGGCGCCGCAATCGAGATGTCCGCGCTTTCGACGAGTGGATTAGCGAGGATCGGCCGAAGCAAGTCATCTTTGTCGATTGTCAGCACGCCGTCGTTCCAGCTCGTGTGGGAGCCGAATTTGACGGCTTGGGTCTGGTAGTTCGCAAGCTCAAGATGCATGGACGGCCTCCTGCGACGGGGCGTCCGACACCTGGAACAGCGTCGGAGTCTCGACTTTCGTCTGGATCGCGCGAAGCGCCGCGCGGACGATCCCCAGCATCAATTCCATATCGGCCTCGGGCGGCAGGTTCGGATCGCCGCAAGGGTGCTGCACCTTGACGCCTCGCACCACGCGAGGAGCGTTCGCGGAGATTCCGATGGCCGGCAGTGCGCCGATCATCGCAGTCGGGATTCCGGCCTTCTCGAGTTCCTTCGTTATCGTTGCGCCGCAACGATGGCAACTCCCTCAACCAGACACCTGAATAACGGCGTCCACCCCCTCTTCGAGAAACTCCTTGACGATGCGCTGTCCGATTTCGATTGACAATCCGATCGCCGTCTGGTTGCCCACGGTGGAAAAGTAATGCGGGTAAACGCTGCCGATCACGCCGTCCGCCTCCAGTATCCGAAGTGCGGGCAGCGGGAGCGCGTAGTTGGGATTCTGAAGGTTCAGTATCCGGGTGTTGAAACCGCCGTGGACCGACTCCCAGCCGTCGATGTCGAGTGCTTCGATGTCGTCAATCGAGTAGCGGCCAGCGTACAGAGCTCGCGCCCCAGGGATGCTGTCCGGGTTCCCTTTGGGCACGACACCGGTGCTCACGACGATGCCGATTTTCGCGCCGGTCAGATCTTCGATTGGCGCGGCGGGCGAGATCGTCTCGTACTGCTGAATCTGAATCTCCGATTTCCATGGGTCGTCGTTGACCCGAGCCAGCAGCATGTCCAGCGCACGCTCGTAGCCGACCTGTTCCTTGAACACAAGAGTCCGGATTCCATGCGGGATGTACCCCTCGTCCTCCGCGGACCCGAGCTCGGCGCCGCTGGCCAGTTTCAGGCCGAGGTTGGCCATTCGGCCGAGAACGTCCATCATCTGCGATGCGTCGTTGCCGCTTGGCACGGCCAGCAGCTCAAGCCGATGCGTGATGATCGCCGCGTTGTCCGGATACATGCCGGTCACCGCGGGGATGTCCTTCGACTTGGCGACGCGACACATCAACGCGCAACCGAGCCCGTACCGCCCCGAGTCGAAAGCGGGTCCGGCGATCACGAGGTCGGGCGAGTATTTCTCCAGGGCCGCCGCCATGTCCGGCGCAGCGTCGTCCTCCCGCTCGGCGACGTAGTCGTCGCCGCAGATCACCGTGGCGACCACGGTCCCCCGATCGCCCAACGCCTGCTGCAGCGCCCTACCCGGCCCAACAGGCCCCTCGACCGTTTGCACCGGCGTCTCGGAATGCTCCTCGCCGCCGATGCCTCCGAAAAACTGATTAACGTAGTGCAACACCCGCACTGTCATGACACGACCTCCTGAGATGTTGTGTGCTCGCAGCGCCATTATCTGTCGAGTGCCAAACTAGCGCAAGAGGCGCCGCCAGCGCGTGAAGAAACGCCGATCGGCAGGCGCGAAGCGTCACAGGACGACACGCGAGAGTCACGGATGAGGTGCAACGAAATGGAAGAGCAACTACAGGAATCAGGAACACACATGAAGCATTGTGTGTTTGCGAAGCACTACCGTTGGTAGGGGAGGGTTTCAAACCCTCCTGCTTCGTCGCCTAACGAGACAGGCGACGATTTGCATATCAGGTCTCGGGAGGAGGAGTCAACGTTTCCGACTCGAACCAGATCTCGGGTGGGCAAAACCGAATCGCCGCCAACGCAGCGGGAGGGTCGTAAACCCTCTCCTACGAATCCGTGGCTCGCACCCGCAATCGAGCGCGATCCCGATGTCGAGCTCGAGTCAAACGGACTGGGGTCCGTCCTGGGGCGAAAAGAATCTACGCGGGTGCAGACGCTCCGGTGCGGACTTCTTGGACGGCCTCGATGATCGGCTCGAGCTCGAGCATCATCTCGACTAAGCCGACCTCTGACTCGTACAAGTCGGGGTCGATCTGCGATTTGATAACGTCTTCGGTGACGTGATAGACGGCGAGGCCCAGGGCTTCGCCTGCCAGCGGTCCGGCCCACGTGGGGTCGCCCTCGGTGACCGTCATCGCGAACAGCTTGCTGCTGTCCGGGGTCGGCGTGCCGAGCAGGACGACTACGTCGGAGGCGTCGTACCTCGCGGCGGTGCGCTTGATGAGTTCTTGACCTTCCAGGTCAAGTGCGCCTGCTGCCGTTCAAACAAAGCAGGACGTGAACTCAAGAACCACCTCGGCGCCCGCGCTCTTCGCGCATTCGACGATCGCGCCGCCTTGGACGCCGTCGCGCTCGCCCAGAGCGATAACCTTCTTGCCTTTCAGATCCATCAATCAACCTCCAAGGTCGAGCATTTCGGGTTACCCAAGGATACCATGCCAGAACAGGGCTTGGCCCTGAAGGGCCAGAGCACCGGCGAATGTGGTGGGCTCGGCCTTCGGGCCGACCCTATCGCCCCACCTACGCACCTCGTAGGTTCGCAACTTCGTCATTGATGAAGCTCGCCCGTCAGTTACCCGGGTTCTTCTCGAGAATGAACGAGAAGCCGTCTGACATCTGGGTCATCCGGCCGAGGAACAGGCTGCCCTTCGCCACGAACATCGCACGCTGCATCTCGCCCGCCATGATCTTGTCGGCAGCATGGCCCAGGAACGGCACCGCGGACGCGATGTGTCCTTGAGTTGACGAGAACCCAGGCATGCCATGTTCTAGCGCAAAAGCGGGAATCTCGTCTCTGGCGATCTGGTGGTCTTGCACCGCCAGCGCGGCGATCAGCTTGTAGTTGCGCTCGGTGACATCTCCGATTCCCGCGGGCTCAGTGATCTCCGGGTTTTGGAGCTCGATGGCGTATTTGTCGATGTCTTTGAACTTTAGGCCCACTTTGGTCAGCGGCTCGGTGATCAGCGTGCGCGAGATGGCTCGAATCGACGACCCGGCGCCGATATAGTGGCCGCCGACCGAGTCGAGCCGAATCACGGGGCTGACTCCGTCGTCGCGTTCGACGATGATCGCGATAGCCGCGAGGACATCCTCTATGATGGGCTCATCGTGGCTCAGGTGCCCCATGTAGTTCATGCCCAGCTTGGCGAGCGAGCAGCCGCCGATCACGGCCACGCGGTTGTACAATCCCGACGCCACCAACGAACTCGCCATCACAAGAGCATGGACAGGCGCGGCGCAGAATGCTTTGATGTCGGAGCCGGTGGAGTTGTCGAGGCCGCACATCTCGCCGACGGCTTTCGCCATGTTGCCGCCGCCGCGCTGGTACGCGTCGCCGACCGCTTCCTCGCCGGTGTTGAGAACGTAGTCGATCGACCCGGCCTCAATGGATTCGCCGAGAGCCGATCGCACCGCCATCACGGCCGCCGCTTTGCAGGCCAAGTTCTCCAGCAGCACTTCGGCCGACAGCGAGGCGTTCTCTTCGGCGGCTCGACGAACGCAGCCGACCGTCGTACCGTCGCGCTGATGGATCGGCACAGCGACTCCGCTGGCCACGTCCTCCTCAATAGTCGACCGAGGGTGGCCTTCGCCCAGCCGCTCGATATCCGACGCATCGATCAACGGATGCCGTTCGAGCGCCGGACGGGCATCGGCAACGAACGTCTCGTCCAATGAGACCAGGTCCGCGACGTCGACGACCTTCAGCAGGCAGAAGAACTCTTCTTCGGGCATGATCTCGCCGCGAGGTTGGTTGCGGTCCGACTCACAGTTTTGCTGATGCCAGGGGCGGTCAATCGCCAGCATGTCGTCCGGATACAGTCCGCCAAGATAGGCGCGGTTCGGAGCATAGCCGGCGGCTTGGTCGAACGACCGCAAGCGCGACTGTATATCGACCAGCAACTCCGGCTTCCGGGCGATGTCCTCGGCGACTTTGACACCGTGACGAACAAGGCCGGGCGTGTGGGCCAGGAAGTACTTAACCTCTCGTATCACTGGGGTCGCGATAGTCGTCGTGGCGCTCACCAAACCCTTCAAATTCGTCGGTTCTGCTGCGTGGCTGACAGTGTAGATTCGCGTTTGCGCACTGTCAACGCACCTTCGCCTGGGACGATTCCAACAATGGCCAACGTGCTATCATTGGCCTCGTTCGGTCCGCCTGACAAAAAGGAGCATTTCGTCATGAACGACCCTTTGAAAGTAGTCCACTTCGTCAATCAATTCTTTGGTGGCATCGGTGGCGAAGAGCAGGCAAACCGGCCCGTCACCAGCGTGGTCGGACCGATCGGCCCCGGCCGACCGCTTCAACGGGTCATGGGTACTGAGGCGGCCATCCTCGGGACCATCATCTGCGGCGACAATTACGCCTCCGAAAGCACGGACGCCACGCTGGCCGAGGTCCGCAGATTACTGGAGCTGCTGGGGCCGGACGTCGTCATCGCGGGACCGGCGTTCGACGCCGGTCGGTACGGACTGGCCTGCGGCATGGTCGGCAAGCTAGCCGCCGACATGGGCATTCCGGCAGTCACCGCAATGCATCCGGAGAACCCGGGCGTCCAGACCTACCGCAGAGATGTCACGATACTGCCCACCGGCGCCAGCGGCACGGACATGCAGCGGGACGTGTCTGCATTGGCGGCTATGGCTCTGAAGCTGGGCCGGGGCGACGCATTAGGATCGCCCACCGAAGAGGGATACATTTCCCACGGAATCCGCGAACTCACGACACGCGGCCAGCCCGGATTCGTTCGAGCGCTGGACATGCTAACGGCCAAGCTTCGATCCGAGCCGTTCGAGTCGGAGGTTCCGTACCATAAACCCGAATCTGTCGAACCTGCGCCTCCGGTGACGGACCTGAGCAACGCGAAGTTCGGCCTGATTTCGACCGGCGGATTGATCCCCAAGGGCAACCCGGACCGCCAGACCTCTGGCAATCCCGATCGATACTACACGTACTCGGTGGAAGGGATGCAAGCGCTTACGGGCGATGACTGGGAAGCCTTCCACGGCGGCTATTACAACCAGATCGCCAGTGATAATCCGAACTACATCCTGCCACTGAGTTTCATGCGACAGTTCGAAGCCGACGGCGTAGTCGGCAGCCTTCACACGGAGCTCTTCACGATGCCCGGAGTCGGCACGCCGGTCGAGAAGTCCCGCCGAATGGGCGAGCTCATGGCACGAGAGATCGCGGACGCCGGAATCGACGCCTGTATCCTGGTAGCCACTTGAGGGACATGTAATCGTTGCGGCGCAACAATCGCTAAAGAAATCGAGCGACTCGGCATCCCGGTGGCGATGATCTCGGCCATCTACGACCTCGCACTCACCACTGGCGCGAATCGAGTGATCCGTGGAGCTCGGATCGAGCACATCTGCGGCGACCCCGAGCTCGGCCCCGAGAAGGATTTCGCGTTTGGAATGGAGATCGTCGGCACTGCCCTCGAGGCAATTCAAACCGCCGTGCCTGGACCGACCTTGTTCGAGCCCGGCAAATCTTCCCCGTCGCGGGAGGCCGTCCATGCGTCTTGAGATGGGAACGTTCCCGGTCACCGACATCGTGTTCGGATCCCAAACCCGATGGAACGACGGCGTCCTGGAAGTCAACGAAGCGGAGATTCTCGAAGCCGTTCGCGCCGACCGGCGCATCGCGAAGGTCGAATTGGAGCTGGCAAAGCCCGGCGAGTCGGTCCGCATCTGGCCGGCTCGCGACGTGGTCGAGCCACGAGTCAAGGTCGAGGGCCCCGGCGTGACGTATCCCGGAATCTGCGGACGCCCGATCACCACTGTTGGCCAGGGACGCACCCATCGGATGTCCGGAATCGGCATCGTCGAGGTTTCAGAGACGCCGTGGCACGAATCCGGCGGCGACCACCTTTTCGTCTACCTAGACATGACCGGACCGTGGGCCGACGTCATGCCGTACAGCTCACTCAACAACCTGTGCGTCGTCGTCGAGCCGGATCCCGGTCTGGGCGTCGATGCGCGCAACGAGGCTGTGCACGCGGCGGTGCTGACCGTGTCCGACATGCTCGCGGCCACGACGGTCGATCTTGACCCACCCGAACTCGAGACCTTCGATCTGTCGATCACGGACCCGTCGCTGCCCGGCGTCGTGTACGTCCAGTGCCTGCATTCGCCACAGGCGATGTCCGGCTCTCCGAACACGTTCTGCACGTCGACGTACGGGCTGACGCAACTCACGCCGCCGTGGCTGTTTCACCCCAACGAGATTCTGGACGGCGCGATCACCGGTCCGTACCGAACGGCGTTCGCGACCTCCTGGACCGTAGCCAACAACCCCGCGTTGATAGAGACGTACCGACGGCACGGCAAAGATTTCAACTTCCTCGGCATCATCGCCACCAGAACCGAATGGACGACCCAGCACGAGAAGCAGCTCACGGCCAACCAAACCGCGAAGATGGCGCAGATGCTCGGGGCGAGCGGCGCTCTGGTCACGTGGGACGCCGGAGGCAACGAGTTCATCGAGGTCATACGCACGGTCCAGGCTTGCGAGAACGTTGGCATCAAGACGGTGTTCCTAACGAGCGAAGACGACCCGACCGGCGATGTCCCGACCATGCTCGAACCGGTCCCTGAGGCCGACGCAATCGTCAGCACCGGCTTCTACAATTCGGCGTTGCTGGACATCGACACAGTGCCGGGCGTCAGCCGAGTCATCGGTCAGCCGCAGAAAGTGACGGGACGCCTCCGAGACCAGCTGCTGCCGACCGCCGGCCCGCTCCCGCCCCCGCAGCGCCTCGATGACCACTACGGCTTCGGTCGACTGAGCGGTATCGAGCGATAGGGACGCGCCGACAGCAAACAGAATGATGACGCTGCGTTCTGGCGACGAGTTAAGCCGTCAGCAAATCCGGGAAATACGTTCGGAAATATCCCCGGTCTCGCGTCAACAAACGATCCGCGTGAATGGTTGCATGCGCTCCGATTGTGAAATCGGCGATCAAATGCTGGCGCGTGGTGAGGCGGTCTCCGCATTCGTTGCACCGAAGGTCTTGAAGGGCGCCGCAGGAAGGGCACGCCATCGAGCGCGGTCGCCTCTCAAGGTAAGCGCGCCACAATTTGCCAGCGAGGGACAGCGCCTCAACGTCAGACCCGTGCCGGCGGACTCCAGTGTCTTCAAGGAATCCGATCATCTCGTCATGAGACGGAAAGTGCGCCGCGAGCTCCCCATAGACGACTTCCGAAATCACCATCGCGCCAAGCGTGGCCGACATGTTCGGTGCGTGACGGGAGGCGTCGGCGTGGTCGCCGTCCGGCGCTTAAAGATCGAGCAGGACATTCGTATCGACCGCAGTGATCAATGTCCGCGCATTTCACGCACGAGTTCGTCCACGTCTTGGCCTTCAAGGTGCTTCAGATATCCCCACCACTTATTGAAAGGAGATTCGTCGATACGTTTCTTGAGATGGTATAGCCCCTCGGTCTCAACGAACTCCAGTTGGTCCCCTGGCTGTATCCCCATCCGCTCCCGGACCTCTTTGGGAATGGTAATCTGACCTTTGCTGGTTACCTTCGCGGCGACCATGCTCACACCTCAAGTAAGGAATGTATTCCTTACTTCATTGTAGGCACGTTGACAGAGCTGCGCAAGGGTACGCGCGGATATTCATGCTCGCGCTTGACTCGACATCCAGCAAGTTACTGGCCGCGCATCTCCCTGACCAGATCGTCGGGGTCTTGTCCTGCCAAGTGTTCGAGATATCCGACCCACTTGTCTATGGGATCGTCATCGAAATACTTCCTTAGATGGAATAGACCGCCGTTCTCTACGAACTCCAGTTGGTCCCCTGGCTGAATCCCCATTCGCTTGCGCACCTCT
>MPMA02055821.1_pt1 | contig 14880 bp, 10 predicted proteins | sample 1617361 | NCBI WGS metagenome assembly MPMA02 (sample SAMN05944807, study PRJNA350692) | marine metagenome | biome: marine; feature: ODZ; material: water; isolation source: 180 m water sample filtered on 0.2 um supor filter | place: Pacific Ocean | collected 2012-04-08 | depth 180m m | reverse complement strand
CCTACGACAAGGTTCCGGGGTGGGAGAAAAATACTTATGAAGGTATGCTGTGGGATAGTGATGTTTACATTGGCGCCATCGTCGACAAACTGAAGGCGAAGGGGATGTACGCTACGACCTTAATTGTTTACTCCGCCGACAACGGGTACTACATGGGCAATCGCGGGTTGGCAGGCAAGTGGTCGCACTACGATGAATCGCTGCGCGTGCCGCTGATCGTGGCCGACCCTCGCGTCCCCGGCGATCAACAAGGCAAAGTGACCGACGCGATCGCGCTGAATCTGGATCTGCCCGCAACATTTCTGGATTGGGCTGGCATCGAAGTGCCCAAGCGCTATCAGGGACATAGTCTGCAGCCAATCGTCAATTCCGAGAAACCTGATGACTGGCGAACTGAATCGTTCCACGAACATTTTGCCGTGCGAAATCGCATCCCCGCGTTTGAAGGCTTGCGAAACGATCGATTCAAGTACGTTCGGTATTTTGATCACAGCGGGGAGGAATTCCTGCATGACCTGAAAAACGACCCAGACGAATTGGTCAACTTGGCGAGCGACTCCAAACACGCTGAAACCTTGCAGGCGATGCGCGAGCGCACAACTGCGCGAGTCAAGGAACTCGGCGGTCCACTCGATCCGCTGCGGGGCACCTTCAATGCGTCAATAGTCCCACATCCCGAGGCGTCTGCCGCGGTGGGGATTCGGACAGATCAAGGCGGCTTTGAGAACGTCTTCGATGGCAAGACGCTCCGACATTGGTCTGGCGATCCGCAGTATTGGTCGGTGCAGGACGGAGCGTTGACCGGCGTCACCGATGGCTCGCTAAAGATGAACCGCTTTATCACCTGGAAGGACTCGACCGTCCGCAACTTTGACTTGCGGGTCAAAGTGAGAGTCACCGCCGGCGGAAATAGCGGGATTCAGTACCGAGGCACATCGCGGCCGGACCTGGGGCTGGACATCGTGACCGGTTATCAATGCGATGTCGTCGCTAACAACCCGAATTACAACGGCATGCTGTACGAAGAGAAAGGACGCCGCATCCTGTCACACACCGGCGAGCGTGTCATCGTCGCCGCCAACGGGCAACCGTGGGTCGTCGGTCAGGTGCCGGTCAAAGAGTTTACTGCCGACCAGTGGCACGACTTCCGCATGCTGGTCCGTGGGAATCACCACCAGCACTGGATCGACGGCCACATGACCGCGGATCTAGTCGACCTGCACGCAGACGGTCGTGCCCTGGAAGGCGTTCTTGCGGTGCAAGTTCATGTCGGCCCGGAGATGAAGATTCAGTACAAGGATTTCAAAATCAAACACCTGCCTGACGACCTGCCACTGCAAAAAGCAGAAGATCACCCGATCCCCGACGACGCTTACGGAGTTCGCCCGCAGGGCCGCCTGCCGAAAGACTGGAAGCCTCCGGTCTACGGCCAGCGCCAAGCCGCGAAGTGACGTTGAAATGTGACATTGATCCAGACAATAGTCGCGAGAGACGCGAGAGAGAAGCGTGTGTGCGAGATCCTTCCCAAGCAATCGTGAGTACTGCCAACTGATTCTGGCCTAGCACACCCGATAGAGCATCACGTTAAGTGCCGGCGATCAGTCTCAGCCGATCGAATGAGCCTCCCAAGGCTGATGCCGAATCGACACCGAGCCAGTCTTGGAGAATCGTAGCATAGACTTGCCGGAAATCGGTTTGCATTTTCAAATCGCCGTTTGCTAGATCCGTCATGCTGGGCGGTTGGCCAATCGGGCCGGAATTGACGCTTGAGCCTGCGATCAGCATCGGAGCGGCCGTGCCGTGGTCAGTGCCGAGCGAGGCGTTCTCTTTGACGCGGCGGCCAAATTCGCTGAAGCAGAGTGTGAGAACTCGCTTGGAAAGACCGGCGGCCTGCAAGTCGTCGAGGAAGGCCTTCATCGCGCCGGCAAGTTCGCGCAGCAAACGAGCGTGGGTCGGCAGTTGGGCGGCGTGCGTGTCGTAACCGGATTGGATGGCGTAGTAGACTGGCGTGGAAAAGTCGGCTTTGATGAGCTGCGCGATAGACTTGAGGCGACCGGCCAGTTCGGTCTGCGGATACAATGAGGTGTCGCTGGCTGAGTTCTTTGTAACTTCGTCGATCAGAGCAGCGGTTGAACGTGCGTCGAGAGAAGCACGGCGCGCAAAGGCGAGAAGGTCGTCGCTGCTGTTGTCGACGGAAGCGCGGAAAAGACCCGTGCTGGCTTTGAGTTTCAATTCTTCCAAGTGAGCAAGCGAAACCGATATTGAACGTCTTCCACGAAGTGCTATCGGCGGATCCTCGTCGCCGAGGAGAATCGAATGGGCCGAACCGTCAGCCAGCGCCGAGTGCCCGTCCATCGCGCGGCCAATCCAGCCGAAGGTCTTGTGTTCAGCCGGGTCGAGGCGGGCCGTTTGCCAAATGGCCATACTCACACCGTGCGAACGATTGGGGTTCGGATAGCCGACACCTTGCACGATAGCCAGCCGTCCATCTTCGAGCAGTTTCGCCGCCGGGCGAAGCGCCGGATGCAGACCAACTTGATCGTTCACCTTGATCAGCCGGTCTGTGCTGAGTCGCAGTTTGTCGCGATGTTTCGCGTAGCCTTCATCGGCAAACGGTACAACCGTGTTGATACCGTCGTTACCGCCACTGAGCTGAATCACGACCAGAATGCGGCCGTCGTTGTTGGGCTCCGTCGCGCGGACCGTGCGGCCGAGGAATGCCGGCACGGTTGGCGCCATCGCGATCAGCGAAGACCGATGCAGGAACTGCCGACGATTGAGATGAGCGTATGACATGTTGTTCTCCTTCAAGACAGTTGTCTAAACACCACTCGAATACTGCAGCGCGCCACCGGCTCCATTTCGCCGGTGGAAACGTGCAGCGCTCATAACCCTTGCTCGCTGATTTTGAGCAAGACTTGCGTTTATCGATTGATCGATGCAAGTCACACAATGCTCAGAATCGCGAGGGAAATGAGTGATTACCGATATGGACCGCTGGACGGACATCCGTCGCGACGTTCTCGTCGACGGGATGAGCATGCGTGAAGCCTGTAAGAAGTACCATTTGAACTTTCGGACGATTCAGAAGATTCTGTCCCACGCGGAGCCACCCGGCTACTGCCAGAGGGCGACGCGAGACAAACCGACAATCGGGCCCTTCATCCCGATCATTCACGAGATTCTCGAAGCCGACAAGAAGGTCCACAAGAAGCAGCGTCACACGGGCAAGCGAATCTTTGATCGGCTGCGCGACGAACACGGCTACACGGGTGGGATCACGGTTGTTCGTGATGAGATTCGACGGTGGAAGCGATCGTCGACCGAGGTCTTTATGCCTCTTTCCCATCCACCGGGTGAAGCCCAGTTCGATTTCGGCGAGGCGAAGGCTATCTACCGTGGTCGTGAGATCAAGGTGATGTTCTGCGTGATGTCACTGCCCTACAGCGACGCCTTCTTCTGCCAGGCATTTCCAAGGGAATGCACCGAAACGTTTCAGGAGGGACACGTTCGCGCGTTTGAGTTCTTCGGTGGTGTTCCCAAGCGGATCAGCTACGACAACTCGAAGATCGCGGTCGCCAAGATTGTCGGTCGCCGTGGCGAGGAGCGAACGAAAGAGTTCTTGCGATTGCAATCGCACCATCTTTACGAGCACCACTTCTGTTTAGTCAGGCGTCCCAACGAAAAGGGCCACACCGAAGGTCTGGTCAAGTTCTCGCGTAGCAACTTCATGGTACCGATCCCTCAGTTCGATGATTTTGAGGAATTCAATCGAAAACTGGCCGAGGATTGCCGCCAGGACTTACAACGCAAATTACGAGGCAAGGGGGGCACGAAGGCCGAACTGCTTGAAGATGACCGGAAGGCGATGCTCCGCATCCCGGAGGATCGTTTTGAGGCAAGACGTGTCGAAAACTGCAAGGTCAACAGCTTGTCACTGGTTCGATTCGATCGAAACGACTATAGCGTGCCGACTCAGTATGCGTATCGCAAGGTCCTCGCGGTTGGCTCGCTCGATCGTGTGCGGATTGTTGCCGACGACCGTCTCATTGCCGAGCACGTGCGCGACTGGGGGTCGGAAAACGTTCACTACGATCCGCTGCATTACTTGGCCCTCTTGGAGCGAAAGCCCAATTCGCTCGACTTTGGCAAGCCGTTTGAGGCGTGGAACCTGCCTGACACCTTCACCGTGCTCCGCAGGCGTTTGGAATCAGACGGCGATGCCGATGGTCGTCGCGAGTTCATCAAAGTCCTGCGGCTGTTGGAAAACCACAAGGTCAAAGAATTGGCCGACGCGATCGATCGTGCTTTGGAAATCGGCGCGATGACGGTCGACGTGATCAAGATTCTTGTTCAAGAAGGCCGAGAGTCGCCAGCCAAACTCTTCCGGCTCGACGACCGACCACATCTGCAAGACCACAGCATTCCTGAACCGCAGATCTGCAAGTACAGCGCGCTTATCCAGCATCCCAAGAGCCAGCACCCTGGAGAACGATCATGAAGAAACTCGAAACGAAAAGTACGGTGCTGCTAAAGCATCATCTCAAGGCACTCAAGTTGCCGACCATGCACGAGGAGTGCGACAAGATCGCAGCTCGCTGTGCGAAGGAAAACGTCGACCATCTCGGATTCTTGCTGCAACTCTGCGAGCAGGAACTGATTGGCCGTGAAAAACGCGCCGCTGAGCGACGTTTGAAAGCTGCGAAATTCCCCAACTACAAAACGCTCGAAGATTTCAAGTTCGAGGCTCAGCCGACGATCAACCGTGTGCTGGTCAGCGAACTCATGCGAGGGGAATACATCGAGAAGCGTGAGTCGGTCATCTTGATCGGCCATCCGGGAACGGGGAAAACGCATATCGCCACAGCCTTGGGTATCGCCGCGTGCGGACAAGGAAAGAAAGTCCGATTCCATCGCGTGACCGAACTGATTACTCAGTTGATGGAAGCTCGTGAGGAACGTCAATTGATGCGTATGAAGAGCCAGCTTGCAAAACTTGATCTGCTGATTCTCGATGAGTTGGGCTATGTTCCGGCCAGCAAGCTTGGCAGCGAATTGCTATTCGACGTGATCTCGGCGGCCTACGAACGGACCAGCGTGATCGTCACGACAAATCTTCCGTTCGAGCAATGGACCGAGGTACTAGGAAGCCAGCGACTGACCGGTGCAGTCCTGGATCGACTAACGCATCACTGCCATATCCTGGAGGCAACCGGCGAGAGCTACCGACTCAGCGACGCCAGAAAACGCTCCTCCAGGAAGAAAAAGCCGCCGATTAGCACTAAATCAGACAAGGAAAACAACTGACATAATCGGACTCCCCCATGGGGGAGCACATACGTTCTTTCAATCAATCCAAACTCAAACTAGTATGGAAACCTTCAACCCCGAGCGCTGCACTTTCTGACTGAGGCGCGCTGCAGTATTCGAGTGGTGTTTAGATCTCTGCCGTGTGGGAAGTGCCTCCTCGCTCAGTTGCGTCGTGAGATCGCTTGGAGGATCCGGGGCGCTTGGAAGATCCGGGACGAGGTGTCCAGTAGAGCTCCCGTTGGCAAAGGCAGACATTGAGTCCGATTCGGCGAATACATTTCGCTCGTCTCGGGGTTTTGGTAACGAGACGAAGCAAACTTATTGGGATGTCGAGCTGTTGCCTGCTTTCAAAGACTCCAGCTCGATCTTGCGTTGTCCTACTGTCAGGTTCTGACCGAGTTGATTTTCCCTTCCACCAGTGACCGAGATTGCCACGGGATTCGTGACGCCCGTTCGAGTGTCCCTCACAATGCAGTCGGATACGCGACAGTGATCGCAGTTCTGAAGCGACAGTCCGACATTGTCACAGTCGAGAATCGTGCAGCCAGTCACGTTGATCCAGCTGCAGTTTTTCAACATCAGTCCCGCCGGAGTCTCCATGACGTTGTTAATATGCAGCCCGTTCAAAGTGCAGTCGTGACAGTTGCGGAAGACGAGGGCGTTGGTGCTTCCTTTCGGGCCGTAGTCCGGGTTGCGGTCGAACAGATTGGGTCCGACGACGATGTTCGACGAGCCTTCCACGAGCAGGTTGTGAGTGAATCCTTTCCATAGCGTGTTACCAGTAATGATAACGCCGCGAGCGTACTGCAGGTGAATGTTGACGGCGACGTCGCTCATCGCATTGTCGCTGATGCAAAAGTGGCCGACCTTGTTGGCAATCTCTCGGCCAGTACCAATAAATCGGACATTGGCCGAATTGGGAGCGTTGTGGGTATGTTGAATCGTGCAGCCGACAATCGCCCCTTCGCGTACCGAGCCGTTCGTGGTGTCGATCAAAATGTTTGCCGTCGGTTCGGTCGAGTCGCTCATATTGCCTTCGATATCGCAATTGGCGATTTGCAAATTGCGAATCTGGCTGTCGCGAACGACGATGCCCCCCATCTTGTTGTAGCTGATATGCGAGTTGTCGACGTTCACCTGGTGCAAGTTGAGCCCGTCCAGATACAGTCCCACGCCCCGGTTATCGTACAAGTGACATGCGGAGACGATGACGTTACGGTTGCGAGTGGTGAGATGAATGCCGTGCAGCGCATTGCGGATCGTGACGCGACTGAAGATGGCCTGCATGGTGCCTGTCGCTTCGATGCCGATGGCCTCGGAGTGGTCGCCGACGACTTCAATCCCATCGATCATCGGTGTACGCTGCCGCTCCCAGACGTTTGGCTTGACCGTATGCGGACTCGCGGTGCCTTCGTGTGTGCCGATGAACTTAAACGCCGGTCCAGGACCGGCCATCACGATGCGCGCCGTGCCGCCAGCGACAATTGACGTCGGCCCCACTTCGTCAAGATGAACATGGATAGTCTTGGTAATTCGGAAGACGCCGCGTGGAAAGCGCACCTCGCCCACTGAGGCATCAACGGCGCGCTGGATGGCTGCCGTATCGTCTGCTTCGCCGTCACCGATCGCGCCAAAGTCGAACACCGTCGGAACATTGCCTGGCAACTGACTCGGTTGCTGGGCCGCGCCCGCACCGCTCCAGTGCTGGGCAAGCATCGCCACGGTGGTCACCAAGAAGCCGCTCAGAATCATGACTTTGACACAATGTCGCATGGTAATGGTCCTTCGTCGTGTGAGAAGTTTTGCTGAGGATGTTTATTATGACAGCAACAGCGCCTGGCCGCTTCCGCCATTTGTCGAAGGACTGCACGTCCTTTGGCAACGCCCGGATTTTGCAATGCGTGCCGCGCCCAGCGTAACATCGCTCGTGAATGCCTGCTAGAATCGGTGACTGTCTCGAAGAGAACGGTCGAAACAGGGAGCCACGCATGTCATCGCAATTGAGTCTGTTGCTTCTCCTGATCCTCGCTCCGAACTTACTTGGTGCCGCTGAATTAGAGGCAGTAAATGCGGAGCACATCGTCGCCATCGAGAATGTGTGCGCCTGGCCTAACTTGACCCTGATGCCGGACAGCACGATCGTTGCGATCATCCACAATCAACCGTCGCACGGCAGCGTGGAGGGAGAGATCGAATGCTGGGCCAGCAAAGATGGCGAGAAGTGGGTGAAACGTGGGAATCCCGCGCCGCATGATCCAAACACGGTGCGAATGAATCACGCCGCCGGTCTTGCCAGGAATGGCGATCTGATTGTTCTCTGCTCCGGCTGGACGAACGAAAAGCAAGCGCAGCGACCGAAGCAGAAGGCGTTTCGCGACGACATCCTGCGCTCATGGATCTGCAGATCGAGTGATGGAGGTAAGACATGGTCGCAGCGCAAGAACTTTCCCGCTCGCGAATCCGGTTGGTCCGAGCACATTCCGTTCGGAGACATCTTTGTGTCCGAGGGCGGATCACTGCGAGCGTCGACCTATCAGGGAAAGTTCGTCGACGAGACGAAGAGCACCAAGACCGGTTCATGGCGCTCGTGGCAGTTTCGCAGTGATGACGATGGGAAGACGTGGTACGCGGTGAAGATCATCGGGCCTCGCCACAATGAGACTTCACTGTTCCATGCCGGAGGAAAGCGGTGGCTTGCTGCGGCACGCATCGACGCCGTGGAGTTGTTTGCCTCAGACGACGACGGTTTGACGTGGAACGGTCCGCAGCGCGTCACAAAGAGAAACGAAATCAACGCGCACCTTACCAGACTGCAGGACGGACGACTGCTGCTGTCCTATGGTAATCGGGTCAAGAGTCAATACGGAGTGCTCGCGAAGTTAAGTAGCGATGAAGGCAAGACATGGAGCTCACCCGTCCGGCTGGCTCGAACGCTTCAATCCGATTGCGGATATCCCTCAAGCGTCCAGCGCAATGACGGCAAAATCGTGACCGCCTACTACGCAAAGCAAAGCTCACTCTGCGATCACTACCACATGGGCGTTGTTATCTGGGATGCGGCAGCAAAGTCGGTGGATCTAGATGCTTCGTTTTAGAAATGGCATGAAATTTCTATCGTTGGTGATCGTCGTAATCCTATCCGCGGTTGCCGACCCACGAACTTGCATCCATGCCGACGACCGCTCGCGAGATGTGATTGATGACAGTGACCTGCACACGACAAAAGACCTATTGCGAGGCTTCAACGACAAAGAACTCGCCGACGCGAAGAGGGCGAATCCGCCGAGGCGGGAACCTCCGTTGGGGTTGCCCCGGCCGCGACTCGTCACGGTGACTGGGCGGGTCTACGAGGATCGCAACACGAATGGCGAGCGGGACGCCGACGAACCTGCGATGCCAGATGTGATGGTGACCGATGGTGAAAGGGTTCTGCGTACCGGCGACGACGGGGCGTATCACTTCCGCATTCGGATCGACGAGGATCCTCACTATCGTTTTGTCGTCGTCACACGCCCGACCGGATTTAAACCGACGGGCAAGTTCTTTCTCCGCATTCCCTTCGCCGAGGATCAAACGGAGTACTCCGACGATTTCGGCTTCGTTCGTGATGCGGCTGCGGCGAAACGCGAGTTCTGGTTCATGACGGCCAGCGATAGCCAATTCACGAGTATCGAGCAGATGATTCCGATCGCCAAGGACTACGCGCAAGTCACCGGGGCGCCTGCGATCCCGGGATTGGGCAAGCCGGCGTTCTTGATAACGGCTGGTGATCTGACGATGAACGGGTCGCAGTTCGAGTGGGACATGTACGATCGTATTCGTGCCTCTTCGAAGATCCCCGTCTATGAGGGCTTTGGCTGGAGCAAAGGGGCCACCCAACTTTGGGAGGATCTTGTCTTCATCGTCGATGAGATCAACTGCAGCTCAAGGAGGCATCTCTTTGCTACGGCTGGTGAATGGGACGCGCATCAACGTCACACCGTGCCTGTTTTCTGCAGCCTGGCCGGCTGATGACGATAGTCGTTTCCTATCTGAAGTCATGTGGCTCGACGTTCACGTCCGGAAAGTCAATGAACCGCAGCATCCAGTTAATCTGCTCGAATTCCGTGGGACGGCAGACGCTGTAGAAGAAGAAGCCGCCGTCGACGCCCGTTTGGGTCCACTTGCGCGCCGCATCGAGGAACAGCGAGCGTGGCCGCCCGTCGCCCCCATACAAATCTCCCCAGAGCTTCACGTCAGACCCCGAAATAGCCGCCCTATATCGTTCGAGCGACAGCTTGTCGAACCTTTCAGGGATTGGACAGCAGACCATCACACGGTCGACCCAGCCGTTGCGGGCCCAGCTCTTCAGAGCCTCCGTGAACCAGGGATGGTCGCCGCCGTAGATCTTCTGAGCCCATTTGGCGTCCGTCGCATACTGATAGGACGGGATCCTCGCTGCAATGAGGATTCGCCGGCCTTTGTCTTTCTCAACGCTTCGCCGGGCGTCATTGATCCGCCGTAGCACATCCACCAACGAAGGCTCATCGAATGCCTTGTTGCAGGCGAACCGGGCAAAGTCGAGATGGATGCCGTCCACGTCGTACTTCGTCATCAACTCACGTGCAATTTCCGCGGCATACTCACGAACTTTCTCCTTCCTGTAGTTCAGGAACATTCTCTGCCCGTCAACAAGGAGTTCCGAGTGCTCTCGCGACGTTCTCTCGGCGAGCCCGTGGTAGTCCGGATCACGGGTGAGATACGTGACGTTCATGCCCATGTCCGGAAACACCTTCAGTCCGACTTTCCGTGCCTCTTCCACAGCCACCGCCAACGGATCGCCCTGTTTCATCCAACGGCCGAACTTGACCCACCCCTCGTGCGCCTGGCCCGGCTCCGGGATGCAACGCTCGACTATGTCACTGTGATACCAAGCCTTGGATCCAACGCGGATCACGTGGACGTACACTTCCGTGGCGCCCCGGACCCCGTTCAGCCTCATTTCGTTGCGGGTGTGGTCACGCAGGGTCAGCGCTCCACGCTCGTAGTACCCCGCCGTGCACTGCTCGACGTAACCCGCGAACGGCCGGCCTTTTGCTTCTGCCAACTTGCGCACATCCTGGAACCGGGTGATCTCGTCAGTCGACATGGGCACGAAGCGTATGTGGCGTGCCGAGGCGTCGTGCCATGTCGGGACCGTGCCGCCCAGCGCCAGGCAGAGACTCTGCCCGCTAAGATCGGCACTCTTGAGGTAATACTCGCGACAAAAACGGTTTCGCCCCTGCTTGTTCGGCGGCTGGTGATGGTCCGGGACGGGATACCAGATGTTCTCTTTGGAAAGAGACATCTGGCAGGGCGCGAACGGCTCGATCCCGATGTAGATGCGATGCCAGCCCTTCAAGTTCGGATGGAAGACCAAGGGCGGGGTAGAAGGCTCGTCAACCGGGCAAGCGATCGAGGGCACCGCCGGCTTCTTTTTCCCTTCGGGTTTGAGCTGCCAGGGGGCAGGGAGCGCGCCGCCGGCCAGTTGCACCGCATTTCGTTGGTCGATGACGAACACGTCGTCGACATCGCGCAAATCGACCGCCTGCTCCTTCAAGACCTTGTCGTCTCCGGACCTCCTGAGCCGCAGCCTCACCTCATCGGCCGGCATCGCCACGTCGAAGAAGTAACTCCAGAGGCATTCCTTGTCTCCAGCGGGTATTTTCCCTTCAATCGCCCCTCGGTTCCAGACAGACTCATCACACGTTCTCCAGTCGTCGATCGTCACGCCGCAGTAGATCGTGGCGACGTGCCACTTCTTGCCGCCGTCAGCGGAGTACTCGGCGACCAATTCTTGTGATCGATCGCCGGAAATCGTGATCAAGCGGTCCGAGCGGTCGAGCGGCCGCCCAATCGTGAGTTCCGTCTCCACACCGCCGTCACGTTGCCCGTGCGCCAACGTGACGGCGTAGAGAGCGACGCAAACACAGATCGGCAGACGAAAACAACCAGCGTTCGCCATGAATCGGGCCCTCCGTCGGAAAATGGCCAGTGACGGTTCAGTTGGTTAATTCGATTCTCTCGAAGCGTAGCTGATCACGAACACGTTAACAACGCTGAGGCCGGCGTGGATTTATCGTGCGCCGCCGACCATCATTCAAGAATTAGACGCGATCTGCCGGAAACAGTAGGCACGTCGCACAGATTCTGGGCCTTGTCTCACCTACTCATGCCGAATTCTGATTCTCAGCGGGGAGTCGCGTTCGTAAGCGTCATTTCTACCCATGGTGCACAATTGCGTCGGTGCCACGAACGGCCGCACATTTTTGGCGAAGACCTTGTCACTTGCTGCGTCTGTGGTGATGTGCGTGGCGAGCGCGAGCGCGGATCGCCTTGGTCCGTGATTCTTCCAACCGGTGGTTGAGGATCGCCTCGGGATGTGCGGCGGCCCAGCGGTCCGGTAGCAGATCCTCCAGGCACTGATCATCTGCATGGAGGCGTAGGAGAATGTCGCGGACATAGGTCCAAGGTTCGATGCGATGACGCTTGGCACCTGCGAGGATCGTGTACAGTACGGCGGCTCTTGGCCCCGCCGCTTCACTTCCCAGGAACAACCAATTTTTTCGACCAATGGCTTGGTGGCGAAGTGTCCGCTCACTAATGTTGTTGTCGATCGTCAGGCGACCATCTTCGGTGTAGCGACGTAGAGCCGTCCACTGGTTACGTGCATAGGTCACGGCTTTGGCCAAAGCTGACTTCGGCAGCGCTCTGGGAGCCACTTCGTCCAAGTACGTTTCAATCTTGTCCAGCACGGGTACTGCTTCGGCTGCGCGCAGCTCGCGGCGTGCCTCGACCGAGACGTCATGCGCGCGGTGTTCGATTTTGTAAAGCTGCCCAATCCACTCCGCCATCTGGTGCGCTTGACGTGGAGCGTTTCCAACGGCATTGAAGAATCTGCGTCGCGTATGCGCCCAACAAGCAACTTCGAGGACGCTCGACCCAATGCCCGAAAACATCGCGTCATAGCCCGTATACGCATCGGCATGCAAGTATCCTGAGTAGTCTTCCAGAAAACTTGCTGGGCCGTCACGACTATGACTGGTGGTAAAGTCGTATACGGAGTAAGGGTGCCCGTCGTCTCCAATGTAGGTCCAGAAGTAGCCTTTGAAACTCCCCTCCTTGCCACCCAGCACGGTAACCCGTGTGTCGTCGGTCCACATCACCGCTGATTGAAGAACCCGCTGGCGTTGGAGTTCGTACAACGGTCGAAAGAGACCAGCCACGGCCTTCACCCAATCACACAAGGTACTTCGCGAAAAGTAGACGCCGTAACGTGTGAGAATGTCTTCCAGGCGATACAGCGGCAGATGATCGCTGAACTTACCGACGACCACTTCCGTGATCAGACCGGGACCGGCGATGCCGCCTGGAATCGGCCGCGGTGGAAGTGCCGCGGCAGAGACGCCGTCCTTGCAATGACGACAAGCGTATTTGGGTCGCACGTGAATGTGAGCTTCCAGCTTCGCTGGCTCAAACTCCAGTTCCCGCGTGATGTCCTCGCCGATACGATCCATCTGGCGGTTGCAGCACGAGCAGATCTTTTCTTCTGGTTCTAGGTCGTGATCGTGGTGGATCTGCCGCAGCTTATCCCAATCAATCTGGCGTTTCTTGCGACGCTGATGGCCTTTGACTTCAGTGCCGGCTTCCGTATCTGGCGTTTCAGGCTCTGCTGATTCTTCAGTCAACGGCGAATCCAACTCGAACAAGTGCCCTTGCCCTTCGCCCTCGCTGAACCGTTCTCGCCGTCGACCGAACGTCCAACGTTTGTACCAGGCCAGTTCTTCGAGTGTGGCGGCGTGCGTTTGTTGTAGCTCTTGGTGCGTGGCGGACGTTTCGTCGAGCACACGCTTGAGTTCCGCGACCTGCTGTGCTGACTCGGCAGCTTGCTGCTCAAGCTCCACGGATTGCTTGTAGGCTGCTAACAGAAGCTGGTGGCATTCTGTCAGATCTTGCGGGAGAAGGTTGGTGTCATCCATGTCACCAACGGTTGTAACCACTTACCCCCATCGCTAGCAAGACCAAGTTGGTGGAAAGTCACAAAAAACAAAACAGCTTCAACTGACGCGACGGTATCGTCTTCGCCTGCGTCCCGTCCTCAGATCGAGTCCGCCCAGCAGCTTGACCAATTGCGAGTATTCCAGCTCAATACCTTCCTCGTCACCTGTGGTCGTCAGCAACTGAAACGTGCCTCGCTCCAGCCGCTTGTACCAGATACAGAATCCATCGCGATCCCAGAACAAGATCTTGATTCGATCGCGACTACGATTCATGAACAGGAACAAGTGACCCGACGTGGGGTCTTGGTCAAAGACCTCCTGCGCTCGGCCCATCAAGCGATCGAAACTGTAGTTCATCTTCGTGGGCGTCGTGCACAAGAAGATCCGTACGTCGGAAAAGTCTATCATGATTTCGGTGCCTTCCAGGGACGCAGCGCGCCCGCAGCTCGAATGACTTCCACCAAGACGGCCTGACCGACTCCCAGCGGCAGCCGCACGATGCCTCCATTGGGTAGCTCGATTTCTACTGGAGATGCCTTCAGTGAGATCGGAACAAAGACCGCCCCTTCAGCCGACTCAGCTTTTTCCCGAGCCGCTTTCTCAGCAACCATCGGCTCTGGGATGCCCTCTCTTAGTCGATCCTTCCAGCGATAGAAGGTCGATCGAGAAACTCCTTCCTTGAGACAGAAAACGTCGATCTCCAAGCCGCTCGCTTTGAAACTCTCAAGCCGCTCTTGCCAATCCAAATAGTCGTCCAGATTGCTATCGGGTCGTCCCATTCGCGTGTCTCCCAAGAGTGCCGTGGTTCAGCACTCAAGATTACACGACCCCGCAAGTATGGATCTGGCGGACGCTTACTCGCGTTCGGGCTCTGATGCGACGATCAATGAACAGACCCATCACGCCTCCCGTGGCAGCACCAATGACAAGGTAGTAGAGTCTTATAAATGCCGGCGCCAGCAGAGCCGGCAAAACCAGATCGCGAAAAGCAAGCAGCACCAGCCCTTCCCAAGCCAACTCTTGACGAAGGTCGAATGCTGGAATAGAAAGTGAGCGAATTGCTGATGACTGCTGCGGACCGTCACGCCAAATCGACCGTCGACTCCTCCAAGTCCGACACGGTCCACACCGAGTCGAAGGTGGCGGCGCTTCACGCGCTCGCCGAAGAGCACCTGATCCGTTATGGCGGTGAGTTCGTGCCGCCGCTGATCGAGCGCGCCTGTGGCTCCATTCTGTACGATACGAACGGACGCGAAATACTCGATTTCACGTCTGGTCAGATGTGCGCGACGCTCGGTCACAACCATCCCGCTGTCGTCGCGGCGATCCGGCAGAGTTGCCGGCAGGTGGTACACCTATTCAGTTGGATGCTCTCACCGCCCGTGATCGAACTCTGCCACGCGCTGGCAAAGATGCTGCCGCCGACGTTGCAGAAAGCATTGTTGTTGAGCACCGGCAGCGAATCGAACGAAGCCGCGTTGCGGATGGCCAAGCTGCACACCGGCGGCTTCGAGATCGTCGCGTTGACCAATTCGTATCACGGAATGACGGG
>MPMA02104717.1_pt1 | contig 14881 bp, 18 predicted proteins | sample 1617361 | NCBI WGS metagenome assembly MPMA02 (sample SAMN05944807, study PRJNA350692) | marine metagenome | biome: marine; feature: ODZ; material: water; isolation source: 180 m water sample filtered on 0.2 um supor filter | place: Pacific Ocean | collected 2012-04-08 | depth 180m m | reverse complement strand
CGTAGTTGCCCGAATGCATCAACTGCTCGTTGGCAGCGCGGAAGGACCGGCTCTTGTTGCCGTAGTAGCCCCTGGCGGACTTCAGTACGGCCTTGTGCCGCCTCTTGGTCTGGACGGCTCGCTTGACTCTGGCCATCACATGCTCCTTTTTCTACGTGGGGGAATAGGTGCTTCCCGACGGCCGAACGGCTGTCAGAGGTCACTGTTGGTTCAGATGCCGAGCTTGCGGCGAACTGACTTCTCGTTGATCGGATCCACATCGAGCTGACGGCCGCGCCGCCGCTTCAGCTTCACCGCTTTCTTCACGTAGGTGCCCCGCTTCAGGCGACCGGTGCCGGTCACCTTGATGCGCTTGGCGAGGCCACGGTGGGTCTTCATCTTCGGCATGTCTCGTCTTCTCCGGTCTGGGGGATCTCGTGGCCCTGTGGGGCCCTGTCTATGAGGTCTGGGGTGTCTCGTCCGGGCTGGTGGATCCGGCTTCGGTCTCCTCGGTGTCTGTCATCTCTTCGGCCTGCGTGGCTTCTGCCTCGGATGCCTCAGCCGCTCCAGCCATCTCGGCTGCGGCCTCTTCGGCGGCTGCGGCCTCTTCGGCTGCTGCCACCTCTTCGGCACGGCGATCCTCGGCTGCCTCTCGCTGGCGACGCGTCGCCTGCCCGGGCACGAGGACCATGACCATGTTGCGACCGTCCTGCTTGGGGAAGACCTCGACGCGCCCCACGTGGGACACGGTTTCGGCCACCCTGTCGAGGATGCGGCGCCCCAACTGGGGGTGCTGCATCTCGCGACCGCGGAACATGATGGTCACCTTGACCTTGCTTCCCTCTTCCAGGAATGCCTCCACCTTCCGGGTCTTGGTGTCGAAGTCGCCGGGCCCGATCTTGGGCCGGTACTTCATCTCCTTGACCAGAATGTGGGTTGCCTTCTTGCGGGATTCCTTGACCTTCTGGGACTGTTCGTACTTGAACTTCCCGTAGTCCATGATCCGGCAGACCGGCGGGCTCGCCGAATTTGCCACCTCTACGAGGTCAAGACCGAGGTCTTGGGCCATGTCGAGGGCTTCCGGCAGCGGCCGGATCCCGATCTGTTCGCCTTCTGGCGAAACCAGCCGTACCTCACGGGCACGGATGCGATCGTTGATCCGGGGTTCCTGATTTGTGGGGGTCGCTATTGGTCCTGGCTCCTGTGAAGCACGCAGGCTCTCCTCCTGTGTGGTCGGTTGTGTCGCCCGTCGCCCCAAAACGTGAAACGACGGGTGCCGGAGAGCCGACACCCGTCAGGAACCCTGCCATTGTGTTCCTGACGGCACTGCCGTGGGAACACGCCGGTATGTCCGACGAGATGAAGACCCGGGCTCACCACCACCGGATGTACCGGAGGGTGGCCGGGTGGGGGGCGACCCCCGCTTTCCGTTCAGTTGTGGGCCCTAGAGTACCAGCACGACCCCCCGACCGGAACGGGGCTCCCTACAACCGAATGCCTGACACTGGAGAGAACAAGGACATGAACAGCCTCTGGACACCCGGTGGGGAACACCCCATCGACCCTGACGACCCGGCCTCAGCGCCACCCGAGCAGCCGGTCGGAGGCATGGCTCCCGAGGACATGGCTCCCGAGGACCACCAACGGGCCGAGGAACTGGCCAGGGACATGGCAGCCGTGCAGGAGCAGTTGGCGTCAATGCCGGCGGCGGTGGTCGTGGCCAACCACGCCATGGGCCTCTATGAACTTGCCGCCATCCACCTCTCGAAGAAGCCAGCCAACCTGACCGAGACGGCGGTGGCCATCGATGCTATGGCCGGAGTGGTCGAGAAGCTACCCGGACGCCTGGGCGAGGCCGAAGACACCCTCAAGGCCGCCCTCCACCAGATTCGGATGGCGTACGTCAAGTTCGAACAGGCTGCCAGGGTCGCCGAAGCCGCTGGTCCAGATGAGCCCGACGAAAGCGGGGCCGAAGACGGGGCGGGGTCCGACGAAGGCTGACCCGGCCGGCCGTCAGTGGACGATCTTGGCGAGGGGTAGTTCCAAGATGTCGGTGGCACCCTTGTCGCGCAGTTCGGGGATGAGCACGTTGATCTCGGACTTGGCCACCACGGTCTCGACGGCGTAGCCGCCACCACCGAACAACTCGTTGACGGTCGGCGCCTTCATGGCCGGCATCAGGCCGATGACCGCATCAAGGGCGTCAGCCGGCACGTTCATCTTGACGAGCACCTTGCCCCGGGCCTCAAGAGTTCCCTCCAGCAGGGTGTGGATCTGTTCCATGGCGTGGCGCTTGTCGGAATCGGCCCATGACACCGGGTTGGCCACCAGTTCGGTGTAGCTGGTGAGGATGGTGTCGATAATCTTCAGGCCGGCGGCCCTTATGGCCCTGCCGGTCTCGGTCAGGTCGACGACCACGTCGACGATGTCTGGCACCTTGGCCTCGGTGGCGCCGTACGAAAGGCGGATGTCGGCATCGACGGAGTGCTCGGCGAAAAACCGCTTCGTCAACTCCGGGTACTCGGTTGAGACCCTCACCCCTGACGGTAGGTCTGTCACCGACTGGTACTCGGAGCCCTCGGGCACCGCCACGACAATGTTCACGGGGCGGGCCGTGGCCTTGGAGTAGTGCAGTTCGCCGAAGCTCTCGACGCTGCTGCCGGTCTCCTCGATCCAGTCGCGGCCGGTGATGCCCATGTCGAAGAGGCCGTCGGCCACATACGTGGGTATCTCCTGGGGGCGCAGGATGCGCACCTCGTCGATGCGGGGGTCGTTGACGCTGGCCCGGTAGTCGGCCGAGGAACTGCGTCGGACCGCCAGGTCGGCGGACTCGAACAGTTCCAGGGTGGCCTTTTCGAGGGACCCCTTGGGTAGGACGATCTTCAGCACGGCGAAGAACCTACCGGGCGGCCGGCACGGTCCCGTGGTCCATTTCCGGTCGACATCAGATGTCGAGCACCATATCGATACGCAGGTCGTCGCCGAGCGGAGTGATCGAGGTGAACCTTCCCCTTTCCACATCGGCCATGGTGGAGCTTCCGGGTCCGGCCATCATCGGCACGCTGTCGGCGCCACCCAGGATCGCCGGCGCCAGGTAGATGACGTAACGGTCCACCAGCCCGGCCCGGTGGAAGCGGCCCGCAACGTCGGCGCCACCCTCCACGAGGAGTTGCACCACCCCGTCGTCGCCCAGGCCGGAGAGCAAGCCATCGAGGGGACCCTCGTGGGATCTCGCAGGTGACACCCTCGCCTCTTCGGGGATCTGTCCGAGCACCACCCGCCTGGGGTCACGTGCCCCGGCGGCTTCGGCTCCGGGCCAGTCGCGGACGGTAAGGCGTGGGTTATCAGCCCGAATGGTCCCAGCTCCAACGCAGACGGCATCGCTCTGTGCACGCAGCCTGTGCACGTCCTGCCTGGCCTCTGCACCCGTGATCCATGTGCTGGACCCGTCGGTAGCGGCAATGCGGCCATCGAGGGTGGCAGCCAGCTTGAGGACCACGTACGGAAGGCCGGTGCGGCGGTGGTGCAGGTACGGCCGCAACTGCTCTCCGACCGCTTCGGCCCCGACACCCACCTCGACCTCGACACCGGCTCCGGAAAGGGCAGCTATGCCACCTCCGGCCACGTCGGGGTCCGGATCGGCCACGCCCACGACGACACGGCTGATCCCTGCACCGACCAGTGCTGTGGTGCACGGTCCGGTGCGACCCTCGTGGCAGCAGGGCTCGAGCGTCGTGAAGAGCGTCGCTCCCCTCGCCTGCTCCCCTGCCTCAGCCAACGCGACAACCTCGGCATGGGCGCCACCCGGGGGGCTGGTTGCCCCGGCGCCAACGACTCGACCTTCGGCCACGACCACGGCGCCCACCCAGGGGTTGGGCGAACTCCGGTACCGGGCGGCTCCGGCCACCTCGATGGCCTGCGCCATGAAGGTGGCGTCGGTGTCCACGGTCGACTCAGCCGGCAAAGGGGTGCGGATCGGCGTTGTCGACCAGAAGCCGCACCGCATGGGGAACAACGTCGACCACGGCCTCCAGGCACTCGATGCAGCCAACGGAGGAACCGGGGGTGTTCACGATGAGCGTTGTGCCGATGGTGCCGGCGATGCCCCGTGACAGACGCCCAAGCGGGTTGACGAGGCGCATGGCCTCGGCCAGCCCCGGGGCTTCCCTGTCGATGACGGCCCTCGTGCCCTCAGGCGTCAGGTCGCGTGGGCCAAAGCCCGTTCCACCGGTGGTGACAACCAGGCCGTGGAAACCGTCGGCCAGGGCCCTGAGTGCACCGGCCACCTCGTCGACGCCATCGGCGCAGACTGCCTGACCAGCCAGAACCCAGCCCTCGTCCCTGACCCGGCCAGCCAGCGCTGCCCCCGAGCGGTCCTCACGAATGCCGTGGACGACGCCGTCGGAGACGGTCAAGACCTTGACCTGCATGCTCCCACCGGGTCGGGCCTCATCGGACATGGCAACGAGGGTACCGGCGTGTCTCCCCGCAGGCTGAAACGGAGGCCCGCTAGTGTCGCCACTACCGGTAACGAACCCCGCCACGGGAGGTGGCTGACAATGGGCGTTGAGGCTCTCGACGGTTTCGAGATCGGCCAGTTCTCACACGGTGGCACCACACGCACCGTGTTCCGGGCCGGCCGAGGGCCGGCCGTGATCGTCATGGCAGAGATGCCGGGTATCACCCCCCGCGTCGCCGACTTCGGTCGGCGGGTGGCCGACATCGGCTGCACCGCCGTCATGCCGTCACTGTTCGGCACACCCGGCAGGGAGCCCACACCCGGCTACACGCTGAAGAGCCTTGTGGGCGGCTGCGTGTCACGCGAGTTCACCGCCCTGATGCGCCGTCACACCTCGCCGGTCACCGACTGGCTGCGTGCACTGGCGGCATTCGAACACGGTCGCTGCGGTGGTCCCGGTGTGGGGGCCGTCGGCATGTGCTTCACGGGCGGGTTCGCGCTGGGCATGATGGTCGACGAGCGGGTCCTTGCGCCGGTGCTCAGCCAACCCAGCCTGCCGCTGCCCTTGGGGAAGAAGCGAAAGCGCTCCCTCGGCATTTCCGACCGCGACCTTGAGGTCGTGCGCGACCGGGTTGATGCGGGCACCTGTGCCCTTGGCCTGCGCTTCACCAACGATGCCATGGTCCCCGCAGAGCGCTTCAAGCGCCTGGCCGAGGAGTTGGGTGAGGGCTTCATCGGCGTCGAGATCGATTCCTCCCCCGGAAACCCCCACGGCATCGACCCCCGGGCCCACTCGGTTCTCACCGAGGAACTGGTCGACGAGCCGGGACACCCGACCCGGGAGGCCCTCGAAAGGGTTCTCGACCACCTCGGCAGCCGCCTGCTGACACCCTGAGGCCGGCTTTCCGGGCCTCTCAGGCCACCTCGTACCGGAATACCGCCATGCCCTCGGCGTCGAGGTCCTGGGGCAGCAGCAGGCCGCCTGCACCGTGGGCCCTCCATGGCGTTGACAGTGGGCCTGTCGGGACTGCGCCGGTAGCCTCACGGAACCGCTCGTCAACACCGGTTGTCTCGGCGGCTGTCAGCGTGCAGACGCTGTAGACCAGCAGCCCACCGGACGCCACGAGGGGCAGGGCCGCGTTCAGCAGGCCCACCTGCAGGTCGGCCAGTTCAGCCACATCATCGGGCTTGACACGCCAGCGCGAGTCGGCGCGACGGCGCAGGACGCCCAGGCCCGAGCAGGGGGCATCGACGAGCACCCGGTCGAAGCTGCCGGGCCGCAACGGTGGCCGTCTGCCGTCGGCAACGACAAGGCCCAGTTTCAGGCACAGGCCCTTGGCGTTGGACCTGACCAGGTTGAGGCGGCGCTGCCTCAGGTCCGCTGCCACCACAGCCGCACCCATGGAGGCAACCGCCGTGGCCTTTCCGCCGGGAGCGGCACACAGGTCAGCCACCCTGGCGCCGTCAGCCAGGCCGTCGGCCACGACCTCTGACACTAGCTGTGAGGCCCTGTCCTGGTGGTAGCCGTCCTCCCTTACCACAGCCGCAGCGGGCCGGTTCATGGCCTCCAACGCCTCGACGGCGTCGGCCTCACCCAGGTCGGCTGTGAGGGTCTCGAGGATCCAGTCGGGGTAGCTCAACTCCACGGCCCTACTGGGCGGGCTCGGTTGACTCTCTGACACACGACGCAGCACGGCGTTGCACAGGCCACGTACCCGACGCGGCGCCACAGCGACAGTTGCCGACACGGCGGCGTGGGCGGGCACGCCGCCCCAGTGGAGCTGGTAGGCGCCCATTCTCAACACGGTCCTGACATCCGGCTCCACGTCGTCGTGGAGGAACCGGTCGACCATGTGGTCACAGGCCCGCCGCATCCGCGTCGTGCCGTAGACCAGGTCCGTCACGAAGGCCCGGTCCCGACGGTCCAAGTCGGTCCGGTCCAGGGCAGCGGCGAGGGCGAGGTTGGCGAACGCGTCGTCGCGTTCGATCCTGCCGAGCACCTCGACGGCCAGGCGCCTGGGATCGTCCATTCCGGCCTTCAGCCCAGGCTCTCGCCGGGCTCGGTGCGTGCTCCCATTAACCAGGCCTCGGCGGATTGACGCCCACGGCTCTCGGGCTGCACCTCGAGCAGGCGAAGCGCACCCTCGCCGGCCGCAACCGTGTCGCCGTGGAGGGATCCGGGCACCGCGTCGACACCGTCTACGAGCCAGGCGGCCCAGACCTTCAGGCGTCGCCCCCGGAAGGTCGTCCAGGCACCCCCCACCCGCACGATCCTCTCGAGGTCGGTGGCCGGCCGGGACCAGTCCAATTCCAGGTCGGCCTGTTCGATCTTGTGGGCGTAGACGGGCTCGCCCTCCTGTTCCGTCGGCTCACCCAGCCCGGCCCCCAGGGTCTCGACTAACAGGCCGGCACCGGCATCGACGAGGCGGTCCCGCAGGAAGTCGGCCGTCTCATCTGCCCCGATGGGTACCTCGATGCTGGCAAAGATGGCGCCGGTGTCGAGCTCGACGTCGACGGCCATGACACACACCCCGGTGGTCGTGTCACCGGCAAGGATGGCCCGTTCCACCGGTGCCGCACCCCGCCAACGTGGAAGCAGGGAGAAGTGCAGGTTCACCATTGGAACCGCAGCAAGCAGGTCAGCCGGAATAAGACTCCCGTACGCCACGACTACACCCAGGTCGGCTCCGCTTTCGCTTACCGCAGCCAGGTCGTGGGCGACCGGCAGGCCGAGGCCCAGGGCGGCCTCCTTCACGGGGCTCGGCGAGGGCTCGGCCCGCCTTGCACGGCGACGGTCCTCTCCGGTCACCACGACGGCGATCTCGTAGCCCGCCTCGTGGAGGGCCAAGAGGGGCCTGACCGAGGCCATGGGGGTCCCCAGGAAGGCCAGCCGTCGGTGATGCGCCGGAGGAGGCGCGCTCAGAGCAATCGCAGTCCACCGTCTGGAGTTGAACGGGCGGCCGGTGGACCGGAGAACGTCAGTTCCCGGAGGGCCCTGCGGGCCTCACGTGCCTGGTCCTCGTCGAGGTGGTCGACGAGGAGGATGCCGTCGAGGTGGTCCAGTTCGTGCTGGAACAGGCGGGCCTCGAGTTCGTCGGCCTCGATGGACACGTCGTTGCCGTTCATGTCGACTCCGACCAGGTGGATGGTCCTTGGGCGGAGGATCTCCCACGAGAACCCGGGGACGGAGAGGCAGCCTTCTTCGAAGAGCCATTCGCCGTCGGATTCGCGGATCGTGGGGTTCACGATGGCACTGGGCCCCTCGCCGAGGTCGTACACGAAGAAGCGCTTCTGCACCCCCACCTGGGGTGCGGCCAGCCCCAATCCCGGGGCCTCGTACATGGTTTCGACCATCTCGTCGGCCAGGCGCGCCAGGGCACCGTTCAACTCGGTCACCTCGGTCGCAGGCTTTCGCAGGACCGGGTCGCCGATGATGCGGATCTCCCGGGTGCTCACGACGCAAGGCTACCGTCGGGGCATGATGGCCAGAGGAGTGACGAGGTGACCGGCGATCAGCAGTACTGGACCAGCCGGCCCGAGGTCGGGTCGCGCCCCGACCAGATCACCCTGCTGCTACCAGACCTGGAGGTCACCCTCGAGACCGACAGTGGAGTCTTCTCGGGTGCACGCATCGACCGCGGCACCCGGTTCCTCCTCATGGAGGGAGCGGTACCGACCCAAGGTGCCACCGAACTAATGGACCTGGGATGCGGCTACGGACCCATCGCCTGCGCCCTGGCCGTGCGTAGTCCCGGCTCACGGGTGTGGGCCGTAGACGTGAACGAGAGGGCGCTGGACCTGTGTCGATCCAACGCCGCTTCGGCGGGCCTCGACAACGTGGTCGTGACCACACCCGACGACATGCCCGACGACGTGGCGTTCAACGCCATCTGGTCCAACCCGCCGATCCGTGTCGGCAAGGCGGCGCTCCACGACCTGTTGTCCACGTGGCTGGACCGACTGGCTCCAGAGGGCACAGCCCACCTCGTCGTGCAACGCCACCTGGGCTCCGACTCGCTGGCCAGGTGGCTCACAGGCGAGGGTTGGACCACGCAGCGGCGTGCATCACGCAAGGGCTTTCGCCTCCTCGACGTGTCCGCCCGCCAACTCACAGACACCGACAAGGACCAGCCGTGAAGAACCTGGACAGCACCGGCCTCAAGCGCCTCCACCGCGAGTGGCGGCGGCGTGCCGATACCGACGTGGCGCTGCTGCTCGACAGCGTCCAGACGCCCTACAACGTGGGTGCCATCCTGCGCACCGCCGCCGCCTACCGGGTGTCACACCTGTGGTTGGCCGGCGCCACTGCGGCCCCAACGCATGCCAAGACCGCCCTCGGTACCGGCCGCTATCTCACCTGGACCATCACCGAGACAGCCGAGGAGGCGGTCGCCGACCTGGCCGCAGGCGGCTACGGCCTCGTCGGAATCGAGTTGTCCGACGGCGCTGTCCCACTGCACGAGGCCTGGTTCCCGGAAAGGACGTGCCTGGCGCTCGGCCACGAGGACCGGGGCCTTTCAGGCGTGGTGCTCGAAGCCTGTGGCTCGGTGGCCTTCATCCCCCAGTTGGGAAAGGTCGGCAGCCTCAACGTCGCAGCGGCTGGGGCCATCGCCCTCTACGAGGTCCACCGCCGGCTCTGGTAGTGGTGGTCATGCCCGGGGTGGGTCGACCTCGATCCTGAGCCGGCCCTTGGGGCGCTCCACGGCGGCGAGCACCTCGCTGAGCCGGTCATGGTCAGGCGCCCGCACCAGCCAGGCTCCGTCGCGTGGCCCCAGCAGGTCTATACCGTCAGGCGATCCCATGTTGGTGATGAACTCGGCGGCGGGCGGGCCAGAGACCCTTGCCAGCGCCGAGCAGGGCGGCAGGTTCAGGAGTCGACGACGGGCCAACTCAGGTTCCACCAGGCGCCCCGGGTCGGCGTGCAGGACGGCCTGAAGGACCTCATGTTCGGGCATCCGGGTCTGGACGACGATCCGACCACCGTCGAAGCGACCCCCCACCAGGCGTGCCGCCCGGATCAGGAGGGCCATTGCCTGTTCCGCCGCACGCATCCGCGGAACCAGGAGTTCCTGGTCGAACTCCAGGAACACGACCCTGGCTGCGGAGTCGACACGGTGCAGCACCGCCTCGGTCCCTACGTAGACGGCATGGTCACTGAGGCCCCCATCGGGAACGTCGGTGTCACCTGTGACCTCCAGCACGGGCCTGTTCGCCAGGGCCTCCAACTCCTCGCGCACCCGCGCCACCCCGGCCCGCAGGTTCTTGAACCGTGTAGCCCCGCACTCGTCGCAGACCTGCGGGCGTCGTGTGCCGTCCACCGGGCAGGCCAGCGTGTCCTCATCCTCCTGGATCATCGGAACCTGGTGCTCCGGGCAACGAACAAGGCCACCGCAGGCGTTGCAGACCAGCAGGCGGGAGCGGCCCCGCCGGTTCAACACGCACACGACAGGGTCGCCCTCGGCACCGCGGAGCACGTCGACGAGGCGCTGGCCCAACAGGCCAGACCTCACCGGGTCGTCGTCGCGGCGGTCGTGCAGGTCCAGGATCGGCCAGCCGTCGCGCTCCTCTGCTCGGGAGGGCACCATCAACTCGCCCCACCCGAGGGCTTCGAGGCTCGGAGACGGCGACGTCAGCACACAAGGAACGCCGGCCCTACGTGCCCTCTCGGCCGCCAGGTCACGGGCATGCCAGGTCGGTGCCCTCTCCTCCTGGTAGGTCTCGTCGTGCTCGTCGACCACCACGACGGCGGCCAGGTTCGCCACCGGAGCCAGCGCCGCTGCACGTGAGCCGACCACCAGGCCACCTGCAGCAGAGCCTGCCCACTGCCGCTGCGCGAGCGACACGGGCAGGCCCATCTCGTGAAGGCGGGAAGCCATGTGTTCGGCTGCGGGAACGGTGGAAAACAGGACCAGGGCATCGCCCCTCCTGGCCGCCTCGGTGACCAGGGGCGCCACATCGGCACCGGGTGGCAGCCGCACGACCGCCCGCGGAACCTCGAGGGCCCGCACCACCCATGTGGCGGTTGCCGGTGGGATTGTCGGCCTGGGCGGAGCCGGGGGCAGCGACTCGACGACGTTCGGTGGCGAGGCCGTACCCAGGAGGCCGTTGAGGCGCCCGGCCCACCGGTGGGCCGCCCAGCGCACCAGGTCGATCACCTCGGGTGAGGGGCCCATGCCGCTCGACTTTGTGAGGCTCCGCAGTGCCACGCCCGGTGGCGGTTCAACGTCGTCTTCGACCACCCAGCCACCGACCCGGCGGCCGGCGAGGACCATGCGGACCCTTGACCCGACGACCAGGCGCTGTCCACGCCCGTCATCGGCCCAAGAGGGTGGAACCAGGTAGTCGAAGGTGCGCTCCAGTGCTGCTACGTCTGGCAGGATACGGACGATGCGCGAACCGGCCGGCAGGGTCGGGTCGGCCCCTACGGCTGGTTCAGCCGGGACCGGATCTGTTGTAGTGAGGTCCAGGTCGAGGCGCCCCTGGTCGGCCGTGCCGCCAGCCACCCCGGTCCGTCTCAGTCCAGGCCCAGGTGAGATCGCACGGCGTCTACCCTGTCGGTAGCCTCCCACGGGAAGCCCTCGCGGCCGAAGTGCCCGTAAGCAGCTGTACGTCGGTAGATGGGTCGACACAGGTTGAGCGCGTCGACAATCGCAGCCGGTCGCAGGTCGAAGACCTCGTCGACGCACTCGGCTATGCGGCCCGGGTCGACGGCTTCGGTGCCGAAGGTCTCAACCCGGATCGACAACGGACGCGACATGCCGATTGCGTATGCCACCTGCACCTCACACCGGGACGCGGCGCCGGCTGCAACCAGGTTCTTGGCCACCCAGCGGGTTGCGTAGGCGGCGGACCTGTCGACCTTGCTGGGGTCCTTACCGGAGAAGGCACCACCGCCATGACGGGCCATGCCGCCGTAGGTGTCGACGATGATCTTGCGTCCCGTCAGGCCTGCGTCGCCCACGGGTCCACCCACCACGAAGCGACCCGTCGGGTTGACGAGGACCTCGTAGTCGTCGTCGGCGAACTGCTCGGGAATTACCGGGCGGATCACGTGCTCGATCAGATCGGGGCGGATCATGGAGTCGCGGCTGATGCCGTCGTTGTGCTGAGTCGAGACGAGGACGGTGCGAAGCCTGACCGGACGGCCTCCCTCGTAGTCGAAGGTGACCTGGGTCTTGGCGTCGGGCCGCAGGTACGGGATGGTGCCGGCCTTGCGGATCTCGGCGTGGCGTTCCGCCATGCGGTGGGCCAGGTGGATCGGCAACGGCATGAACACATCGGTCTCTCTGCAGGCGTAGCCGAACATCATTCCCTGGTCGCCGGCACCCTGGAAGTCGAACTGGTCCCCGGCACCGTCGGCGCCGGAGCGTGACTCCTCGGACTTGTCGACGCCCTGGGCGATGTCTGGCGACTGCTCGTCGATGGCCACCATGACACCGCAGGTGTTACCGTCGAAGCCGAAGTCCTCGCGGTCGTATCCGATCTCGCAGATGGTCTGGCGAACGGTCCGTGGGATGTCCACGTAGGCCCCCGTGTGGATCTCGCCGGCCACGACACACATACCGGTCGTGATGAGGGTCTCACAGGCGACCCTGCTCTCGGGGTCCTCGTCGATGAGGGCGTCGAGAATGGAGTCGGAGATCTGGTCGGCCATCTTGTCGGGATGGCCCTCGGAGACAGACTCCGAGGTGAAGGTCCAGTTGTCGCTCACCCTGTCACGCCCTCTCCTGGGCCGGTTACGCCACCGGCCTCCGAGGCATTGTGCAGGCATCTGAGGGCTGCATCCAACACCGCAGCGGCGACCTGGTGCTTGTCAGACAGCGGGACCTCGGTTGTCCCTCCGCTCCGGTCGAGCAACAGCACGGCGTTGGTGTCGTGCCCGAAACCGACACCTGCTGTCGAGACGTCGTTTGCGACGATCATGTCGATCCCCTTGGATTCCAGCTTGGAGGTCGCATTCTGCCTGAGATGATCGGTCTCGGCGGCGAACCCCACGAGCACCTGGCCTGGCGACCGGTTGCGGCCCAGTTCGGCCAGGATGTCGGTGGTCGGCTCGAGCATGATCTCGGGGGCGCCGTCGGCCTTCTTGAACTTGGACCCGGCCACCTCTACCGGTCTGAAGTCGGCTACCGCAGCGGCCATCAGGACTATGTCGGCGCTGGTAGAACTGTTGAGAACTGCGGCAGCCATTTCTGCTGCCGTCTCGACGGCGAGCACCTCGATTCCGATGATGTCCGGTGCGGTATCGGGCTGGGTGGTGACGCACCTCACCTTGGCGCCGCGGGATGCTGCAACCAGGGCGAGGGCATGGCCCTGCTTTCCGGATGACCGGTTGCCGACGTAGCGCACGGGGCAGATCGGCTCCCTGGTTCCGCCTGCTGTTACCAGCACCTCGAGACCCGCCATGTCGCCGCCAGCGGTAGAGCCGTCGCCTCCCAGAATGGAGTCGATTGCCGCCAGGATGTCCACCGGGTCGGCCAGACGGCCGGCTCCGACGTCGCCACCTGCCAGGCGACCGTGCTCGGGCCCCACAATGGTGACGCCGCGCTCGGTGAGCACAGCAACGTTCTCCTGCACGGCCGGCTGCTCCCACATCTCGGTGTGCATGGCCGGGCAGACCACGACGGGTGCGCGGGTGGCCATGAGGGTCGCCGTCAGGAGGTCGCCGGAGCGCCCCATGCGGTAGTCGGCCAGCAGTCGGGCCGTTGCCGGGCAGACCACGACGAGATCGGCACCCTGCCCGAGGCGGGTGTGGGGTACCGGGTGCTCCTCGTCCCAGAGCGACACCTGGGTCGACTCCGAGGCAAGAGCGTCAAAGGTTGCACGTCCGACAAAACGCATTGCCCCGCCGGTCATCACCGGTGCCACGTGGGCACCCGAATCGACGAGACGACGACACACCTCAATCGCCTTGTAGGCGGCGATACCCCCGGTTACCCCGAGGACGATCCGGCGACCGTCTAGCGCTCCCATGGGGGGGGTCAGCCGATCAGGCGCCTTCATCGGCGGAATCGGCGTCGTCGGCCGACTCTTCGGTCGTGCCCTCGAGCAGTTCACCGTCGGCGTCGAGACCCTCGACCTCCTCGGGCTCATCGGGTGGCTCGATGGGGACGATCTTGCCGGCGTCCATCTCCTCAAAGGCAATGGAGAGCGGCTTGCGTGCCGTGGACGTGATCTGCGGCGGGATGGAGGCTCCGAGGCCCTCACCCAACTGGCCGAAGTAGGAGTTGATCTGGCGGGCGCGCTTGGCGCTCACCGTTACAAGCCTGAACTTCGAGTCAGCCAGGTCCAACAACCCCTCGATCGGCGGGTTGATCATGCTCTCGTGACGCTTCACTGTGCTCCTAGGGGTTCTGGTGCCACCCGCAGACGCCCGGTTCTGGACGGTTCACGGGCTGGCGGACACACCGTCGTGTCGACCGGTGGTTCGCCCTACGGACGGCCCACCACGGTACCAGAGCCCGTTCCGGTTGCCTCCGCAGCCATATGCCCGATCAGGGGCCGGACAGGCCCGTCAGCGTGGGCTTTTCGTCGCCAGACGGGCGGCTATCAGCGCAGCGACCTCACGTACCGCCCGGTCCAGGTCGGCGTTGAGCACGATCGTGTAGCCCAGGTCGACGGCCTCGGCCCTCTCCCTCATCGCCTCGATGATTCGGGCATCGGCCCGCTCGGTTCCGTCACCCCTGTCGACCAGCCGTCGCCGCAACTCATCGTCGTCTGGGGCATCTACGAACAGGCAGAGCGCCCCGGGGTCGGACTGCAGTACCTGTCGACCGCCTGCCACGTCTATCTCGAGCAGCAGTACCTGCCCGTCATCGGCCCCGGGAACAGGCGTGCCGTAGTAGCACCCCAGGAACTCGTTCCACTCGATGAAGCCGCCCTCGTCGCGACGGGCCTCAAAAGCGGCCCGGTCCACGAACACGTAGGCGTCATCGGCATCGTCTGAACGTCGATCCCTGCTGGTCCAGGAGACGCTGAGGCTGATCGAGTCGTCTGCGGCGGCCAGAATGCGGGCAATGGTGCCCTTGCCGGCACCACCGGGGCCGGACAGGACCACAACCAGCGGTCCACCCGGGTCGGCGGGTCGACCGGTGTCGGCCACCGGGGTCAGGTCAGCCGAAGCGGGCCAGCAGGTCGGCTCGCTGCTGCTTTCCGAGGCCACGAAGGCGGCGGCTCTCGCTGATTCCGATCTCCTCCATGGTGCGGCGGGCCTTCACCTTGCCCAGCTTGGGGAGGGACTCGAGCGCTGCGAGGACCTTCATCTTCGAGACGATGACCTCGGCGTCGGCACGGGCCAGGAGCCCTGACATCGAGAGGGCCCCCATCTTGAGGAGCTGCTTGACCTCGGCGCGCACCCTACGGGCCTCGGCAGCCTTAACGAGCGCAGCCCGTCGTTGTTCATCTGTGAGTTGTGGTAGTCCAGCCATGACCCCGACCATAGCG
>MPMA02053367.1_pt1 | contig 14916 bp, 13 predicted proteins | sample 1617361 | NCBI WGS metagenome assembly MPMA02 (sample SAMN05944807, study PRJNA350692) | marine metagenome | biome: marine; feature: ODZ; material: water; isolation source: 180 m water sample filtered on 0.2 um supor filter | place: Pacific Ocean | collected 2012-04-08 | depth 180m m | reverse complement strand
CCGCCGGCCACCTCGTCCGGCACCCCCCAACGGCCCAGCGGCGTGCGTCCGATGATGGTGGCGTTGAGGCCCTCGTTGCCTTGCACCGGCGCCGTCATGCGGCTGGTGATCCAGCCCGGCGCCAGCGCATTGACGCGAATGCCGTCTTCGGCCCAGGCCCCGGCCAGCGACTGGGTGAGCTGCATGATACCGGCCTTGCTGGCGCCATAGCCGGGCACCCGGGGCGAGCTGAAATAGCTCGTCATCGAGGCGATGTTGATGACGCTGCCGCGGCTCTCAGTGAGCCGAGATCTGAGGGCGTAGCTGAGCCGGTAGACGGCGTTGAGGTTGATCTCGATGTTGTCGGCAAAACCGTTGGGCTCCAGGCCCTCGGGCATGCGGATGGCGGTGCCAGCGTTGTTGACCAGCACGTCGACCTCATCGAGGCCGGCGGCGAAGGCCTCGACGGCTGCCCCGTCGCGCATCTCGAGGCTGGCATAGCGGAAATCGCCGAGGTCTTCGTCGTAATCCAAAGCGCTGGCCCGGGTGCCCGTGATAGTGACCGTGGCGCCGGTAGCCTGAAAGCGGCGCGCAATGCCGTGGCCGATGCCGCCCGAGCCGCCAGTAACCACGACATTGCGTCCGCTGAAGTCGAAGGTGACGTTTGCATAAGGCTTCATGAGGCTATCTCCATAGATCTATCAACCCGCGAGCGGTCTGATCCGACATGGGCCGCGCGATCCCGCCTGCGCTCGAGACCTTGTCGCATCGCTTCTTCTTAGTCCTTGCCCGGCCGGCCGGGGCCTTTGAAGAACAACAGCACCAAACGGCTGTCGTCGTCGACCTTGACGCCGTGCTTGAGGTTAGCCGGCACGAAAAGCATGCTCGTGGGTTCGACGCGCACCTCTTGCGAACCGAAGGTGATGGTGCCGCGGCCTTCGAGCACCAAGAAAATCTCGTCCTGGCGCGGGTGGTGGTGCTCGACCGTGCTCTGACCGGGCTCGTAGAACACCGCTTCCGAGACGATGCAATCCGACAAAAAGAGGCGCTTGCGCACCCGCTTGTCGAGTGAGAATTCCGCTAGATCGGCGACCTTCAGAACCTCGTAGCCGGGTTTGCTTTCGCTCATCTCAGCTGTCTCCTCAGTCGTCCTTGATAAGATAATCGCGGAGGAAATCGGGGTCCGGCTCGAGGCCGATGCCGGGGCCATCGGGGACACGGACCTTGCCCTCGACCGGATCCCCGGCGGCGCCCCACATGCTGGCTTCGAGATCGACATAAAAACGCTCGAACGGCGCCTCGCCGGGCTGGGCCGCGAGAAATTGCAGCGTCGCCATCATGCCCGGCCCGAAGTAGGGCGAATGGGGCGCCAGCGCCACGTTCTGCACCTCACAAAGCGCCGCCACATTGCGCAACTCGGTCAGGCCGCCGACTTTGGTAATGCTGGGCTGGGCGTAATCGACGGCGCCGCTGGCCAGCAGGGCCTCGAACTGCCAGGCCGTGCAGGCGTTCTCGCCGGCCGCGATGGGCACGCCGAACTGCGCTCGCAAGTCGGCCAGGGCGGCAAAATTCTCCGGCGGCCAGACCGGCTCCTCGAGCCAGTAGAGGTCGTGATCCACGAGTTCCTCGACGATCTCGGCGGCTTCCTCGGGCGACCAGGCACAGTTGACGTCGAGCATGATGGGAATGTCGTCGCCGGCCACCTCGCGGGCCGCCCGGACCTCGGGCTCGGCCCGCTCGTGCAGCTTGATGTAGCGGTAGCCGTCATTCAGGGCGCTCTGGGTGCGTTCCGCCACGACCTCGGAATCGAGGTATTTCATCAGGCTGGCATAGCACGCTACCTCGTCGCGCTGGCCGCCCAGCAGGCGTTGCAGCGGCAGGTTTGCCGCCCGCCCCGCCAGGTCCCAAAGGGCTATGTCGAGGCCGGAGAGCGCGAACATGGTGATGCCGTAACGACCCCAGAGGTGCAGGTCGATCTGCAGGTCGTGCATCAGGCCCCTGATCTCGCGGGCGTCGCGGCCCAGCGCCAGCGGCGCCACCATGGTATCGACGGCGGCCCGCGTGGCGGCCAGGCAGTTGTAGCAAAAGGCCTCGCCCCAGCCCACCAGGCCGCTTTCGGTCTCCACGCGCACGACCAGAATATCGAAGGCGTTCCAGTCGCGACCGCCGAAGCCACCGCTTTGGCCGCCGTGGCTGAAGGGTACGCGCAGGGGGAGGGTTTCGATCTTGGCTATTTTCATCTGCTCGGTTCCCCTTTCTAAACCGTGGCCACCGGTGTCACCGGCGAGCCCACGGCGCGCGGCAGCCGGAGCGGCGGTGCCGTCAGCATAAAGCGGTGGCGCCCGTTTTGCCGCAGCCAGGCGGCCAGGTCGGTAAGATACCAAAGCTCGGCCAAGGGCAGACCGAGCTTGAACAGGCAGTGGTGGTGCAGCGGCAGTGAACGGTCGGCGGTGGCCGAGCCGGGTTCGGGATCGCGCGCCGGGTGGGCCTCGACGGCGTAGTTGTCGGCACACAGGGCGGCGATGCCGCTGTCGCTTATCCACTGCAACAAACGCTCGTCGCGGCCGTCGAGGCAGGCGCAGCTGGTTTCCAGGGCCTGCTTGTCGGGCCGGCGTTCCATCTCCAGGATCAGCTCGGCGAAACCGGTGTGCAGCAGCAGCATGTCGCCGCTCTCGATCTCGACGCCGTCGCTCTCGCAGATGCGCTGGATGTCGTCGTAGCCCAGCAGCACGCGCTCGCGCCCGACGTGGGCGTGCAGGTCGATGAGCACGCCGCGGCCCTGCACGGGCTTGGCGGCGTAGTTGTCGATGCCCAGCGCCGTGGCGCCCTGGTGCGGGCCCAGCTCGACGACCTTGCCGTTCTCGTAGGCCACCGGTCCGGCCACCTCGTGGTCGGCGCGATAGCCGTTGTAGAAGACCTTCTCGGCCACGCCGTCGCCGTCGGCGTCGAAGCGGGCGCCGACGTGGCTCAGGGCATCCCACTGGCTGGAATACTGCAGCGTGATGGCCACCCGGTCGTCGCAGACCACGTCGACCACCCCCTCTTCCACGAGATCGAGGGGATAGGCGAAGTTCTGTTGTTCTCCGCGCAACGTGGGACTGAGCTCGGGAGGATGGCGACGTTCGTTGAGGATATTGCCGCCGGGATAGTCGAGCGGCAGGCTGAGGCAGAAGGCGATGCCTTGCTTTATTTCGGCGGCGCCCTGGCGCACCTTTTCGGGCGTCAGCAGGTTGAGCCTGCCGAGCTGGTCGTCGGCCCCGAAATCGCCCCAGGTCGAGCCCTCGGGACGATGTTTCCAGCGCTCGTTCATGGCGTTCTCCGTCTTGCCAGGGTAATCATCAGGCTGCCTTGCTGTCCTGCCGAGCCCGCCAGTTGCCGAAGTCCAGCGCGCTTTCCTCGATTTTTTCGATACGACAAATAATACAACGCGCGATCGAGCCGCCGATCACCGGATCGGTGTCGTCGCGCAAGGGCGTCAGCACGTTGGCGCCGACCGCCAGGGTGCCTTCGATGAGGTCCTCGCCGGGCATGTACCAAAGCCCCTCGGCATTCACCACGCGGGGGTGCATGCCCTCGAGGATGGCCACTTTGCGGACGATGGTGTGCGCGGTCGTGGGAGCCGCGATCTCGACCCAGTCGCCGGCCCGGACGCCGTGTTCGGCGGCGGTTTCGGACGACATCTCGATGGTCGGCCAGGGGCGGCGGTCATTGAGCCGGGGCACCTCGATGCCCAGCGTCGAATAGTATTCCACCGAGCGCGTGCCGGAGATCATCACCAGGGGATAGTCCCGGGCCAACTCGGGCGAGGCGTAGGGGCTGAGCGGCGGCTCGAGGAAGTCGGGCAGGGGGTCGTAACCAAACTCGGCCAGGCGGCGCGAGGTGAACTCGATCTTGCCCGAGGGCGTGTTGAAGCCCGGCTCGCCGTCGCGCCGCAGTTTGCCGCTGTGAAACTTGTCGGCTTCGTTGGGTGCCACGTAGCTGCCCATCTCGGCGAACTCGGCGAAGCTTAGCCCCAGCGGCTCGAGACGATATTCCAGGAGCTCCTCGTGGCTCGCCACCGGCAGCTTGTGGCCCAGCCCCATGCGCTTGAGCACTTCGATCACCGGCCAGGCCTCCTCGCGGGCCTCGCCCCGCGGCTCGATCGCCCGCACCCGGGCCGAGATCATGTTGAGGCCGGCGTATTCCGTGACGGCGTTGGATTCGAGGTGCGTGGTGATGGGCAGGACATAGTCCGCCATGGCCGCCGTCGGCGACATGAAGAGATCCGAGACGACTAGCAAGTCAAGCGCCCCGAGGGCCTCGAGCGTGGTGTAGGTGTCCTCCAGCCCGACCAGCGGATTGCACGACGTCCAGAGCGCCCGCACCGGGTAGGGCTGGCCGGTCAGGATGGCGTCGATGACCTGGCGCGGGTGGGGATAGGCCGTGGTCACGGCCTTTGATCCGGCCAGCAGGGGGAACTTGTCGACGCTCAGCATGTCGTCGAGATCGCGGCTCTGGCCGAGGCTCTGATCGGCGCCATAGTAGCCCGGCATGCGCACGCCCGAGGGTGGCAGGAAGCCGTTGCAGCCCTCCTGGTCGAGCTTGCCGGCAAGGGCCGGTATGAAGCCCATCAGCCTCAGCGTAGCGATCGAATTGCCGCCCATGGTGGCGCCGATGAAGGTATAAAGTCCGGGCTTCGATGCCTGGCTGAAAAGCCGTGCCGTCTCGACGATTTGGGCCGCCGGCACCCAGGTAATCTCGGCCACGCGCTCGGGCGGATACTTGGCCGCCCGGGCCTTGAGTTCGTCGAATCCCTCGGTCCATTGGGCCACGAAGTCGGCGTCGTACCAGCCCCGTTCGATCATTACGTTGATGATGCCCAAGGCCAGCGCGGCGTCCGTGCCCGGCCGCACCCTGAGCCACAGATCGGCGCTCTCCGTCGCCTTGATGGGGCGGGGATCAACAACGATGGTGCGGCAGCCCCGGCGTTGGGCGTCGCGCACGCGTTGGTCCTTGGAGCCGTTGGTCTCGGTCATGTTGACGCCCCAGAGAATGACCAGATCCGAGCCCTCGATATCGGTGAACGAGAGGTAGGTCAGCAGGTTGCCGAACGTCAGCACGTCGGCCGTCAGTTGCGGCGTGAAGCACTGGTGGGAATCGTGCTTGAAGAAGGTCGGGCTGGCGATGGCGTCGAGGAAGATGTCGTAGACGAAATAATCCTTGGGCGGCAGCGACTGGACGGAAACCGCCCGGGCGCCGTGCTCGTCGATGATGGCGTTGATGCGGCCGGCGATGTCATCGACGGCTTCCTCCCAGGTCACCCGCTGCCACTGCCCCGAGCCGCGCTCGCCGATCCGCTTCTGGGGATAGAGCAGGCGCTTGGGCGAGGTCGTCATGTCGATGGAGAATTTGCCCTTGGGGCAGAGGAAACCCTTGCTCAGGGGATGCTCGCGATCACCCGTGACGCGCAGCGCCTGGCCCGGTTCGGCATTGGCCAGCGCGCCCTCGGGCCGGCTCTCCGCGTCCGGCTCGTCGCCGGTTTCCACCAGCATGCCGCAACGCACCAGGCACATGCGGCAGGTGGTACGGGTGATGGTCATCGATCTCTCCTGACGCTGTCGTAAACCAATTGTGCGGCGGCCACGTCCTCGATGGCCAGACCCAATGATTCGAAAATGGTGATTTCGCCCACCCGGGCTTCTTTGCCGCCGGCCAGGGCTTCGCCGAGTTCGGCATGGATCTCGGCCCCGGCGAAGGTGACGTCGCCGGCTTCGACCTCGGCCCCGGCCCGCGAATCGACGTAGACCACACCCTGCATGGCGGCGCTGTCGAGCTCGCGGCCCTGGGCGCCGGCGTAGCCCACGGCGTTGACGTGGGCGCCTGGCTCGAGCCAGGCGCCTTCGAGGATGGGCTCGGTGGCCGGGGTGGCGGTGACGATGACGTCGGCGCCCGATACCGCTTCCCGGGCGTCGGCAACGGCCCGGGCGCCGACCTCGGCGGCCAGGACCTCGGCGTGGGCCGGGGTGCGGCTCCAGATCCGCACCTCGTCGAAGTCGCGCACCTGGCCCAGTGCCGCTATGTGACTGCGGGCCTGGACGCCGCTGCCCAGGATGGCCAGCACCCGGGCCTCGGGCGCCGCCAGCAGATCGGTGGCCACCGCCGACACCGCCGCCGTGCGCATCTCGGTGATCAAGCCGCCGTCCATTACCGCCAGGGGCACGCCTGTGGCGCGCTCGAAGAGCATGATCATGGCGTGATGGGTGTGCAGATCCCGCTCCGCGTTGCCGGGGTAGAAGGTCACCAGTTTGACCCCCATGGCCTGGGAAATCGCCGGCATCAAGAGAAAGAACCCGCCTTCCTCCTCGACCGTCAGGGTTTGGCGCACGGGCTGGATGACCTGGCCGGCGGAAAAGGCGATCAGGGCCTCTTTCATGGCCGGGATCAGCGTTTCCCAGTGTAACGCCGCCTGCACCTGATCCCTGTCGAGGTATAGCATCATGTTGCACTGTCCTCCCCGGCCCCGCCCGACGCCGCCTGATATGCCACCAGCCTGGCCCTGAGTTCGTCGTCGATGGGCCGCGGCCGGCCGTCGTTCATGCTGATCACCACCAGCGTCGAGCGCGCCTCCAGGCGGCGCTCGCCCTCGACCCGGCCGACATAACAGACGCGCAGCGAGCTGCGCCCGATGTGTTCGAGATAAAGCGTGATCTCCAGCGGATCGCCGAGCCGGCAAGGCGCCATGAAAGTGCATTCGGTCTGGGCTGTCGGCGTGCCCAGTTGCCGGCCCAGCACGAAGTCGGCGTACTTGATGCCCAGCGCCTGGGTGAACCATTCCTCCATCACCGCCTGGAACATCTCGAAGTAGCGCGGAAAAAAGACGTAGCCGGCCGGGTCGGTGTGGGTAAAGCGCACCGGCAGGCGCAACGTGAATGGTGTCAGGCTGATCGATTCCTGGGCGTCCGGCGGCATGACTTCAGGCCCTGGCTGCGGCCGCCGGGCGCACCTGCATGACCGTGGGAATGGTCAAGATCATGAGGATGGCGATGGCGGAGAAGACGAGTTGCGGATTGCCGATGTCGAGCACATAGCCGAGGATCAGCGGCACGCTGGCGGAGCCGAGGTCAAGGGCCGAATAGACGAATCCGAAGACCCGGCCGGCCTTCCCAGGCGGCGTCACCTTGCGCACGATCATGTCCCGTGAAGGCATGGTCATGCCGAGGAAGAAGCCGGAAAAGGCCATGAAACCCAGCACCATGATGGGGGCGATGGCACCCGAGGCGATGCCGGCCATGAAGGCGCCGGCCAGGAACATTCCCGACATGGCGACCCGGTTGTGACGGTCGGTGCGGTCGGCGGCAAAGCCGCCCAGCAGCACGCCGGCGGCGGCGGCAATCAAAAAGCCGGTGAGCGCCCAGCGCGCCAGCTGGGGCGAGAGCCCGTAGAAACCCATCATTCCGGGCACGCCGAAATTCTCGATGCCGATCAGCGACATGGCCAGCAGGGCGAAATAGAAGAAGCAGAGCACCACCGAGGGCGAGGTCAGCAAACGGGCGTCGGCTAAAATTCCGCCCTCATGATCGGCCTTGCCGTCCGCCGCCATGTCCTCATCGAGCTCGGCCGACCCCAAAACAAGGTATACCGCAAAGCACAGCCCCATCAGGCCCGCCACGAAGAGCGCCGTGCGCCAGTCGTAGAGATCGGCCAGGGCGCCCAGCAGGGGAAACGGCACGGCCCAGCCCAGATTGCCGCAAAAGGCGTGGATGGCGTAGCCCTTGCCCAGACGGGAAGGATCGAGCTTGTTGGTCAGCAACGAGAGATCCGAGGGATGGAAAACGCTGTTGCCCAGGCCAGCCACGATGGCCATGGGGATCAGCGCCTGATAGCTCGGGGCGAAGGCGAACATCATCGTGCCCAGGCCGCAGAGCGCCATGCCGGTGACCAGCACCGGTCGGCCGCCGACGCGGTCGACGAGAAAGCCGGCCGCCGCCTGGCTGATCCCCGAAGTGCCGTAGAGGACGGCGGTGAGAACGCCGAGCTGCAGGAAGGAAAGGCCGAATTCCGCCTTCAGCGGGATGAATACGGCCGGCAGCACGAGTTGGAAAAAGTGGCTCAGGCCATGGGCCACGCCGATCACGCTCATGACCTTGACGTCATGGCCGAGGCTGGAGGAGGTGGCTGCCATGTACTCGAATACTCTATTATCTTGCGGTCCGGGCGCCGGACCGCCGGACCGCCGATGGTGACGGCCCGGGCGGCAAATATCAAGGCACGGGGAGGCCGGGTAAGTGGAGGAGCGTGCAAAACGAGAAGCGGCCCGGCGGCTGTTGCAGGATTGCGTGGTCTGCGACATGACCTTGCCCACGATCGAGATACCGGGCGCCGACCTGGAGAAGAAGGCCGAGGCGCCGGGCCGCTTTGCCGCCCAGGGCTTCGACTTCGTCAGCCTCACGGTAGCCGTCGACGATGCCGATATGGCGGAAGCCATGCGCCTGATCGCCCGCGAACGCCGCGCCATCGAGGCCCGTCCCGAGGCCTTCGTGCTGGTCGAAAGCGTGGCCGACATCAAGCGCGCGCGGCGCCAGGGCAAGCTGGGCATCGGCTTTCATTTCCAGGGCACAGGCCCGGTCGGGCGCAACCTCGATCTGGTGGCGCTTTACTACAAGCTCGGCATCCGGCACATGCTGCTGGCCTACAACCAGCGAAACTTGGTGGGCAACGGTTGCCACGAGCTGGCCGACGACGGCCTCAGCCGCTTCGGCTTCGAGCTGATCGCCGAGATGAACCGGGTCGGCATGCTGGTCGACGTGGCGCATTGCGGCTTGCAAACCTCGATGCAGGCCATCGAGGCCTCGGCGGCGCCGGTCATCGTCAGCCACGGCAACGTCAAGGCCATCTTCGAGCACCCACGCTGCTACAGCGACGACCAGATCAAGGCGCTGGCGGCCTCGGGCGGCGTCATCGGCCTCACCGGCATCGGTATTTTCATGGGTGACAACGACACCTCCGCCGCCACCTATGCCCGCTCGCTGGACTACGTGGCGCAATTGGTCGGGCCCGATCACGTGGGTTTCGGCTTCGATTATTTCTACGACATGCCGGCCCTGATCGCCTTCTCCCAGACCATGGCCGAGCGCTTTCCCAAGGAGGGCGGCTACACCCGCTCCGACGCGGCGCAGATGGAGCCGGAGCAGGTGGTCGAGGTCGTCGCGGAACTGGCCCGCTTGGGCTGGGGCGACGAGGATCTGCGCAAGATCGTCGGCGGCAACTGGTTCCGGGTGATGAGCCAGGTATGGAATTAATGGCGGCGCCTAGGTTGATGGTAGGGGATCAAAATGAAGAACAGGACTTTCGGGCGTTCGGGGATCGAGGTGCCGGAGCTGGTGTTCGGCGGCGGCTTCGTCGGTGGCTTGCTGCTGCACGCCGACGACGAGACCAAGCGCCAGGCCATCGGCCGGGCCCTGGCGGCCGGTATCGACTGGATTGACACGGCGCCGATGTACGGCATGGGCGAATCGGAGAAGGCGTTGGGCTGGCTGCTGCGTGAAGTCGAGACGGTGCCGCGCGTCTCGACCAAGGTTTACCTCGATCTCGAAGGTCTCGACGACATCGCCGGCCAGGTCGAACGCAGCCTGGCGACCAGCCTGGAGCTTTTGCAGATGGAGCGCGTCGAGCTTTTGCAGCTGCACAACGCCATCGGGCCCAAGACCGGTGACGGTCACCTCGGGGTTGACGATGTAATGCGGCCGGGCGGTGCCCTCGAGGCCCTCGAAGCCATGCGCGACCAGGGCCTGGCGAAGCTCGTCGGCATGACGGCGCTGGGCCAGGCACCGTCGATCGTCCAGGTACTGGAAAGCGGCCGCTTCGCTGCCGCCCAGGTCTACTACAACCTCCTGAATCCCAGTGCCGGGCGCGACATGCCGCCAGCCTGGCGGGGCCACGACTTCGGCGGCATTATCCCCGCCTGCCGGCGTAACGGTGTGGCGGTGATGAATATTCGCGTTTTTGCCGCCGGCCTGATCGCCACCGAGATGCGCCACGGTCGCGAGATGATCGTCACCGAGGACACCACAATTGCCGAGGAGGAAAGGCGCGCCCGGGCCGTGTTCGCCGAACTGGGTGACGAATACGGCAGCCGGGCCCAGACCGCCGTGCGCTTCTCGCTGGCCAATCCCGACATCGCCTGCGTCATCTTCGGCCTGGCCGAACTCGATCATTTGGAGCAAGCGCTAGGCGCGGCCGAAATGGGGCCGCTGCCGGCGGCTGCCCTGGCCCGGCTGGAGGCGCTTTACGAAAGCGACTTCGGGGCTGCCTAAGGCAACCTGGCCAGCGCCGCGGCGATGGCCTTTTGCTGCCTGGCCGTGGGCTCCTGCATGGGTGCCCGCGGCCGGCCGGCTTTGACCCCTTGCAGGCTCTGGGCGTACTTGGTGCAGGCCGGCAGGCAGTCGCCGGGCATGGCGTTCCATAGCCTGAGCAGACCTTCATGCAGCTTTCGTGCGCGGCCGTGGTCGCCGGCCTGGACGGCATCCCAGAGCGCCACACAAGGCTTGGGCGCGGCGGCCAGGATGGCGGCGATGGCGCCGTCGGCACCGAGTGCGAACGAGGGATACAGCAGCGCATCGACGGCGCTGAAGATGCGCGACCGGCGTGGTGCCGTCATCACCAGATCGGCCAGCAGCTTCATGTCGCCGGCACTCTGCTTGACGCCGGCCACTTGTGGCACTTTCCTCATGATGCGTACCAGGAGCTGGGGCGAGAGGTAGGCCCAGGGCACCACGTTGTAGATCAGGATGGGCAGGCGCACGGCCTTGGCCACATCGGCGAAGTGGCGCAGCATGTGGTCGTCGTCGGGCCGGAAGAGGTAGTGGACCGGTGTGATCTGCAAGGCCGCCACGCCCAGGTCGGCCACCGCCTGGCCGCGCTCGATGGCTTGGGCGGTGGAATCGACGATGATGCCGGCGATGACGGGGACATCGTCCGCTTCCTCGACGGCGATGGCGACCAGGCGCCTGACCTCGTCGGTGCTAAGCGTATGGCCCTCTCCGGTGCTGCCGCCCACCGCCAGACCGTGGGCGCCGCATTTCGTGAGAAAACGCACCTGGCTGCGGAAGGACCTCTCGTCGATGCTGCCATTGGCGCGAAAGGGCGTTGTCATGGGCGGCACGATGCCACCCAGGGCGGCGGCGGCGAAGCGAGGTCGGTGGGCCATGTCTGGATTCTCCGGAAATTCTCCAGGCGCTATCATAGAAGATGGATGGCGCTCGCCCAAGGGCGCCGCATGGTGCATGATAGTTCCGCATGGGAGTTGGGATGTGAGCATGGATACCGCCATCGATGGGCGCACCGCGGGGGAAATACGGCCCAACCCGGTGCTTGTCGAGCACCTACTGGATTATTTCCGGCGAGTCGGCACGGCGCGTTCGGTGATCGCGCTGAGTTTGCTGGCGGTGGCCATTTCCATGCTGCTTTCCTATTCCAGCTACCTGATCTTCGACCCCCAGATGTTCGGTGCTCCGCTGGCCGTCGGGCTGCCGGTGCTGGCGCCGGCGTTGGTGGCGCCACCCACGACTTGGCTGGCGCTTTCGGCCTATCACCGGGCTTGGCAGGCGGAACAGATCCTGCGCCAAAGCCAGATCAACTATCGTGATCTCTTTGAAAGTGCCCAAGTCGGTCTGGCGCGGGCTCGCATCAGCGATGGCTCCATGCTCGACGCCAACGGCCGGGCGGCCGAGATCTTCGGCTACGATTCCCGCCAACACTTCATCGCCGAATTCATCGCCTCGGAGCACTACGTCGATCCCACGGTCAGGGAGAGGATGGTTGCCGAGGGATTGCGCAGTGGTAGCGTGCGGGGCCTCGAGATAGAGGTTAGCCGCCGCGACGGCTCCACGGCCTGGCTGCTCGTCGACGTCACGTTTTCTCCCGAACAGGGCTACATGGAACCCGTCTTCGTCGACATCACCTTGCGCAAGGAGCAGGAGGAACAGGCCCGGCGCTTGCAGGCCGAACTGACCCACGTCTCGCGCCTCTCCCTGATCGGTGGTATGGCGACCGAGTTGGCCCACGAGTTGAACCAGCCGCTGTCGGCCATTGCCAGCTACGCCAACGGTTGCATCAGGCGCTTGGCTCTCGAGGAGCGCGAGTCCACCGAGATTCTCGAAGCCTTGCGGAAGATTGCCGAGCAGGCCCACCGGGCCAACGAGATCATCACCCGCACGCGACACTTCGTGCGCAAGGAGGAGCCGAATCTGGTGCCCTGCGACGTCAACGCCATCATTCGCGAAACTTTGGCGCTGCTGGAGATCGAGGCCCAACGCCACGGCGTCACCATCGATCTCGACCTGGCCCTGGCGCCGGCCCTGCCGATGGTGATGGCCGACAGCATCCAGATGCAACAGGTCATCCATAACATCGCCCGCAACGGCATGGAAGCCATGCGCGACGCCGCGGCCGCGCCGCGTCTGCTGAGCATCTCGACGCGGGCCACGAACACGCCGGGGGCGCCGGGGACGCCGGGGACGCAGGGGCTGGAGGTCGCCATCAAGGATACCGGCGACGGTCTCTCGATCGAGGCTCGGGCGCATCTCTTCGAGCCCTTCTATTCGTCCAAACCCCAGGGTGTGGGCATGGGGCTTTCGATCTGCCGCAACATCCTCGACAGCCACGGCGGCCGCCTCTGGGCCCGACCCGACCAGGATGGCGGCGCCGTCTTTTGTTTCAGCCTGCCGGCCACAGAGAGTGATAGCCGAGTGATAGCCAAATGATTGCCCTGACGACAAGCCAACAAATCGTCTACGTCGTCGACGACGATCCAGCCATTCGCGATTCGCTGCAATGGTTGCTGACGTCGGTCGACTTCAAGGTCCAGACCTTCTCGTCGGGGCAGGAATTGCTCGATCGGGTGACGCCCGATCTGCCGGGCTGCCTGCTCATCGACGTCCGCATGCCAGGCATGAGCGGCCTCGAGCTGCAAAACGAACTCCTGGTCCGTGGCATCGACTTGCCCGTCGTCATCATCACCGGCCATGGCGATGTGCAGATGGCGGTGCGGGCGATGAAGGCCGGTGCGATTGATTTCATCGAAAAGCCCTTCAACGACCAGGAGATCCTCGAGGTCGTGCAGCGCGCCGTCGACCGCTCGGTCTCGGACGTCGAGAGCAGCGCCGCCAGAGACCAGGTCGAGGGCCGAATAAAGTCGCTGACGCCGCGGGAAAGGCAGGTCCTGGATCTGGTGGTTACCGGGCTGCCCAACCGCTCCATCGCCAAGGAACTCGGCCGCAGCGAAAAGACCGTCGAATTCCACCGTGCCAACGTGATGGAGAAGATGCAGGCGAAATCCTTGGCAGACTTGATGAAAATGGTCATGATGGTGGGCGAAGCTGGGGGTAACCCCTAAGTTCATTAGGATATCCCTGGAAAATTGCTCGACTTTTGCCCGAGCGGGCGCTATTTTCTCGCGCCGAAAGGCAGGAAGACCGGCACGTGCCGCCGTTGTGAGGACGGAACGCGTGACGGGCGAAACGGTTGTTGGGAACCGGAGTTTGTCCATGACCAAGCTGCAGCCCCGAGTGACGAGGCCGCAAGGGCTCACAGAGGAGCCTCAGGAAATCGCCGCGCCGGCGCCGCGGCGTCGCGAATTCAACGACATGCGTTTTCAAGTCGTCGATCAGGCTACCCAGCTCGACTTCGTCGACACCACGCGCCAGCCTGTCTTCGAGGTCCTGAAAAAGGTATCGAGGCTGAGCAAAGCAGCCAGGACGGGCTCACCGCGGCCGACCTGGAGGCGGCCCGGGACACGCCGCTTTACGGTTTGCTGCTCGAGGCCATCGAGAACATGTCGGTGGGCTTTATCCTCTTTGACCATGACGACCGGCTGGTGCTTTGCAACAGCCGCTATCGCGATTTCTACGCTCCCATCGCCCACCTGCTCGAGCCCGGCAAGACCTACGACGAAATTGCCGATGCGGTGCTCGATTTCGCCGCCCGTGCGCCCGAGCCAGTGCGTACCGACGGCTGGGTGCGCGGCGGCCGCAGCGCCTCCGGGAGCACCGGCTTGGCGGCCGGACGCTGGCTGGAATCCCGGGGCGAAGAGCTCGACGGTGGTGGCCACCTCACGCTGCACAGCGACGTCACCCGGCAGAAGCAGCACGAGATCGAGTTGGCCGAAGAGATCCGGCGTCTGCAGGCCGATCGCGATCGGGCCGCCGGGATGGTGGCCGATCTCGAGCTTTCGCTCTCGCTATTGCGCGGCGGGGCCGAAACGCTGCGCCAGGAAGCCGGCGGCCGCAACGGCCTCTCGGCCCTGGCCGATGACCTCAGGATTGCCGTGCAGCGCGGCGACGAGATGCTGCTCGATCTGGCCGAAGTGACGGCAAACGATCGCCAGTCGATTCGCCCAGTCAACCTCAACGACCAGCTCGTCAGCCTGCAGCCGCTGCTCGAGAGCACCGCCGGAGGGAGCCTCGACGCCGAGCTGCGCATCGATAACCGGGTCTACGACGTCGAGCTCGACGTCAACGCCTTCGCTCGTCTGGTCCTGGAGTTGGTGGCGCGGGCGCGCGACATCATGACCGACGGCGGCCTGTTGGTGATCGGCGGCGCCAACGTCAGCCTGATCGGCGAGATGGCGGGAGCTGACGGCGCCGCCATCGGGCCCCACGTCATGGTCTCACTGAGCGATGAGGGTGCGGGTCTGAGCCAGGCCGAGATCACGGCCGTGCGAGAACATCCGCTCGACACCGAGGTTACCATCGGCGGCAGTGCCGACAGCCTGGTCGCGGCCCGGCGATTCGTCCGCCAATGCGGCGGCATCACCCGCTTCGAATCGAGCGCCGATCAAGGCACCACCATCGAGCTCTATTTCCCGAGGTATTTTCCGGCGGGCTAGGGTCCGTTGACAATTAACGCAAATCAATGATGGTGGCGACGAGGCTCAAGTTTGCGGCATAGCTTGTGTCGGTT
>MPMA02130808.1_pt1 | contig 14957 bp, 12 predicted proteins | sample 1617361 | NCBI WGS metagenome assembly MPMA02 (sample SAMN05944807, study PRJNA350692) | marine metagenome | biome: marine; feature: ODZ; material: water; isolation source: 180 m water sample filtered on 0.2 um supor filter | place: Pacific Ocean | collected 2012-04-08 | depth 180m m | reverse complement strand
GCCCATCGACTTCCAGGACATGCACTATTACGCCGCACCTACCTCCAAATCAGACGCTCCTAAAAGCCTAGACGAGGTCGACCCGGAGGTGCTGGCGGCCTTCGACAAGCTGGGGATTCCTCTCGCCGAACGGGAGAGGCTGGCCGGGGTGGCAGTGGACGCGGTGTTGGACAGCGTCTCGGTGGCCACCACCTACCAGGAGACCCTGAAGAAGTCTGGGATCATCTTCTGTCCCATCAGCGAGGCCATCCGCGATCACCCGGACCTGGTGAAGAAATACCTGGGCTCGGTGGTCCCTTACACCGACAACTTTTACGCCACCCTCAACACGGCGGTCTTCAGTGACGGCTCCTTCGCCTACATACCTCCGGGGGTGCGTTGCCCCATCGAGTTGATGACCTATTTCCGCATCAACCAGGCCGATTCCGGCCAGTTCGAGCGGACGCTCATTATCGCCGACAAAGGCAGCTATGTCAGCTACCTGGAGGGCTGCACCGCGCCCGCGAGAAAGACCCATCAGTTGCACGCGGCCGTGGTGGAGCTGATCGCCCTGGACGACGCGGAGATCAAGTACTCCACACTCCAGAACTGGTTTCCGGGGGACAAAGAGGGAAAGGGCGGCGTGTACAACTTCGTCACCAAGCGGGGGATGGCCCGGGGCCGAAACTCCAAGATCTCCTGGACCCAGGTGGAGACCGGCTCGGCGATTACCTGGAAGTACCCCAGCGTCATCCTGCAAGGCGACAACTCCGTCGGAGAGTTCTACTCCGTCGCCCTGGTCAACAACTTCCAGCAGGCCGACACCGGCACCAAGATGATCCACCAGGGAAAGAACACCAAGAGCACAATCGTGGCCAAGGGGATCTCCGCGGGCCACGGTAACGCCACCTATCGCGGTCTGGTCAAGATAATGGGCTCGGCCACCAACGCCAAGAACTTCACCCAGTGCGACTCGCTGCTGGTCGGCGACCAGTGCGGGGCCCACACCGTGCCCTATATCGAGGTTCGCAATCAAACGGCCCGGATGGAGCACGAGGCCTCGACCTCCAAGGTGAGCGACGAGCAGCTCTTCTACTGTCAGCAACGGGGTATCTCGGCGGAGGATGCCCATTACATGATCATCAACGGGTTCTGCCGTGGTATCTTCCAGGAATTGCCCTTCGAGTTCGCCATGGAAGCGTCTCAACTGCTCAAGGTCAGTCTCGAAGGGGCGGTCGGGTAGATGAGCGTGAATAACTCTGGCAACAATACACCACTGCTGGCGGTGCGCGACCTTCACGTATCGGCGGGCGACCTGGAGATACTGAAGGGCGTAAACCTCACGGTTCACGCCGGAGAGGTCCACGCCATCATGGGGCCCAACGGCTCCGGTAAGAGCACTCTGGCCAGCGTTCTGGCGGGCAAGCCGGAGTACACTGTCACCGGCGGTGAGGTCCTTTACGAAGGTGAGAACCTTCTGGCTCTGGAGCCCGAGATTCGGGCTCGCCTCGGGGTTTTCTTGGCTTTCCAATACCCGCTGGAACTCCCCGGGGTGCGCGCCTGGCAGTTCCTGAAAGCGGCGTTGGACGCGCTGCGCCAGCACCGGGGAGAAGAAGAGCTTGGCGCCCGGGAGTTCGACCGGCTGCTCAAGGAAAAGGTCAAGATGGTCGAAATCGACCCGGACCTGGTGAAAAGGGCGGTTAATGAAGGGTTCTCCGGCGGGGAGAAGAAGCGCAACGAAATCTTGCAGATGGCGGTCCTGGAGCCCAAATTGGCAGTCCTCGATGAGACCGATTCCGGGCTGGACATCGACGCCCTGAGAATCGTCGCCAACGGGGTTAACCGGCTCCGGACCTCCGAGAACGCCATCGTGCTGGTTACCCACTACCAACGCATCCTCAACTACATTGTTCCCGACCACGTTCACGTCTTGTCAGGCGGGCGTGTGGTCCGGTCTAGCGGCCCTGAGCTGGCGCATGAACTGGAAGCCAGGGGCTACGATTGGATCCATGAGACCGCGGAAGCGGGCACGTGACCGGCCGGGCGGCGTCCCTGCCTTATGACTGAATCTCCTTCTATCCCTGTAAGCTACCCAGACCAGTTCCAGGCCCTGCGGCGAAACGGCGGGGCCGGTGTGCCGCCATGGCTTCGGGAACTGGGCGACCAGGCGTGGTCCCGCTTCTCCCAATTGGGTTTCCCCACCGCTCGACGTGGCAACGAGAAGTGGAAATACACCAACGTCGCCCCCATAGCCAGAGCGGCCTTCAGCTATTCCAGAGACCTGGACCCGGACGGCGTTGTTACCTCCGCAGGCCTGAAAAGGATCGCTCCCTGGAAGGACGGCTGGGTAAGCCTGGTCTTCGTGGACGGGAAGTTCTCGAAGACCCTGTCCACCGCGCCGGGGCCGGCCGGCGATGTCCGCGTTACCAGCTTGGCAGATGTTGTCCGGAACGACGGCCGGGTCGTGGAACATCACCTGGCCAAGCACGCAACGTTCGATGACGATGGCTTTACGGCCCTGAATACCGCCTTCCTATCGGACGGGGCATTCGTTGAAGTGTCCGGCGGCCGGGAGACCGGAGCCACGGTTCATCTGGTCTTCGTCACCACGGAGCGGGCCCAACCCAGGGTCACCTATCCCAGGACGCTGGTCGTGGCCGGCCCCAACGCCGCGCTGACGCTGGTGGAAACCTACGTGGGCCGCACCGACGCCCAATACTTCACGAACGCCGTTACGGAGATCGTCGCCGAAGAAGGGGCCCACGTCGAGCACTACCGGCTCCTGCTGGAAAGCCCCGGCGCTTTTCACGTTGGGACCAGCCGGGTGTCTCTGGGCCGGGACAGCACTTTCTCCTCGGCCTCGTTCGCCATGGGGACCGCCCTCGCCAGGAACGACTTCCAGGTGCTGCTGGACGCGCCGGGCAGTTCCTGTTTCCTGAACGGACTGTACCTGACCTCCACCGGCCAGCATATCGACAACCTGATAAACATCGATCACGCCAAACCCCATACCACCAGCCGGCTCATGTACAAGGGCATCCTGGATGGCAAGTCCAAAGCGGTTTTCGGGGGCCAGGTGCTGGTGCGAAAAGACGCCCAGAAGATCGACGCCCAGCAGACCGATAAGAACCTCCTGCTGTCGGAGCAGGCGGAGGTGAACAGCAAGCCGAGCCTCCTGATCTACGCCGACGACGTGAAATGCAGCCACGGCGCGACGGCAGGCCACATGGACGAGACCACGTTGTTCTACCTGCGAAGCCGGGGGCTCGATCCGGAGACCGCCAGCCGCATGCTGGTGCACGCCTTCGCCAGCGAAATCATCGACGCGGTGAAGTTGAAGCCCTTACGCGACTACCTGGACGGGCTATTCCTCCGGGCAGTGCCGGCCACAATCCTTCGATTGGGAGGTGGGCAATGACCGCCGGCAGCCTTTCATCTGACGGGAGGGTGGCGGAAAATTCCGTGGCCCGGTTTGACGTTGCCAAGATAAGAAAAGACTTCCCGATCCTCGATCAAAAGGTCAACGGCAAGCCGCTGGTGTACCTGGACAACGCCGCCACCAGCCAAAAGCCGCAGTCGGTCATCGATGCCCTGGTGCGGTACTACACCACCAACAACTCCAACGTCCACCGGGGTGTCCATACCCTGAGCCAACTGGCAACCGATGACTACGAGGAGGCCCGCGGCAAGGTCCGCGCGTTCATCAACGCCGCCGAGGACCGGGAGATCATTTTCGTGCGGGGGACCACCGAGGGGATCAACCTGGTGGCCCAATGCTTCGGCAGGGCAAACGTGGGGCCGGGCGACGAGATAATCATCTCCCGGATGGAACACCACTCCAACATCGTTCCGTGGCAGTTCTTGTGCGAAGAGCGGGGCGCCCACCTGCGGGTGGTTCCCGTCAACGATGCGGGTGAGCTGCAAATCGACGAGTACGAACGGCTGCTGGGCCCTCGGACCAAGTTGGTGTCGCTCACCCACGTCTCCAACGCCCTGGGGACCGTCAATCCGGTGAAGAAGATCGTGGAGATGGCCCACCGCCACGGCGTGCCGGTGTTGCTGGACGGCGCACAGGCCGTGCCCCATTGTCCCGTGGACGTTAGGGACCTGGATTGCGACTTCTACGTCTTTTCCGGCCACAAGCTCTACGGGCCCACCGGGATCGGGATCCTTTACGGCAAGGCCGAGTTGCTGGAGGCGATGCCCCCGTACCAGGGCGGCGGCGAGATGATCAAGTCTGTCACCATGGAGAAAACGATATACGGCGACTTGCCCCACAAGTTCGAGGCGGGGACCCCCAACATTGCCGGAAGCATCGGCCTGGGAGCCGCCATCGACTACGTCAACAGCCTGGGGATAGACCGGATCGCGGCCTACGAGCGGGAACTATTGGAGTATGGGACGGCGTGCCTTTCCAGTCTCTCTGCCGTCCGGATCATTGGGACCGCCCCGGAAAAGTCCGGCATCCTCTCGTTCGTGATGGACGGCGTGCACCCCCACGACATCGGCACCATTTTGGACCGGGAGGGCATCGCCGTACGCACCGGCCATCATTGCGCCCAGCCCTTGATGGAACGGTATGGAATCTCCGCCACCTCCAGGGCCTCTCTGGCCTTCTACAACACCAGAGAAGAGATCGACGCACTGGTCAAAGGGCTCGACCGGGTCATGGAGGTCTTTGGCTGATGACCGGCGTCAGTGACCTGTACCAGGAAATACTTCTGGACCACAACAGCAAACCCCGCAACTTCCGAAAACCGGAAGAGGCGACCCACTCCGTCGACGGTTACAACCCGCTGTGCGGGGATAAGATTACCCTCTACCTCACCGTCGCCGACGGGGTCATCACCGATGTGGGATTTCAGGGCGCCGGTTGCGCCATCTCCAAGGCCTCCGCCTCCATGCTGACCCAGAGCATCAAGGGCCAGAGCAGCGCCAGGGCGCTGGAAATATTCGAGGCCTTTCATCAGATGATGACGGAACCGGACGCGGAGCTGGACTTCGACACCCTGGGCGACCTGGAGTCCCTTTCCGGGGTCATCGAGTATCCGACCCGAATCAAGTGCGCTGTTCTGGCCTGGCACGCCATGCGGGCTGCCCTGGAAGGCCGCACCGACGCGGTTACCTCGGAGTAAGCCTCGGGTCCCCGCGGCCACCCCGCCGCCGATACCCGGCATCACTCCCCTCGGCCCCTCTTCCGCCTCAAAACTGTCATTCCGAGGAGTGAAGCGACGAGGAATCTGGGGTGGGGATCTTCCACTAAAACCTGGACCCATGGAGCCTGGACCCACCACCCCAGACCCCTCGCTTCACTCTGGGTGACATTGTCCCAAGTACTTTTGAAGCAAGGCCCCTCGGCCCCTCTTCCGCTGCCACCGGGAAGATTCCACGTATGCCGCTTGTGTTAAGCTGAGGCCGTCGGCTCGGCAGATTTGGCGCGGGCAGAAAGCCCGGAGTTGATCTGGGAGAAGTGTTCTGCAATCGTGTATCCAGTATTGAGCCGCCGCAGGGCGGGCTGAAACCCGCCCCTACACCGGAACCTGTGATATTCTTTCCGGCGGGATTCCCGCTGGTTGGCTGAGAGAAACATGCCGAGTTCCCCAGACGTGCCCCTAGATGAACTTTATGGCGAGATGATCATCGACCATTACCGTAACCCCCGGCATTCCGATCCGGTCCCGGTAGCGGACCTGGAGGCGGAAGAGGATAATCCCTTCTGCGGTGATCGGGTGACGCTCCGGCTGAAGCTGGATGAAGACGGGCGCATCGCCGAGGTCGGCATCCAGACCGATGGCTGCTCAATCATCAAGGCCACGGCGTCGATGATGGGTGAGGCGTTGCGGTGGAAGTCACTGGAGCAGGTGGACAGGCTGGCTCAGCGGTTCCGGGATATGATGCAAGGCAAGCTGACCGCCGAGGGGGAGGAGGAATCGCTGGGTGACCTGAAGGCCCTTCAAGCGGTCATGCAGTTCCCGGTGCGTATCAAGTGCACCCTCCTCGCCTGGACCGCCCTGGAGAAGGGGATGAAGAGCTACCGGTCCAGCCAGGCCCGGGACCAGTAGTTGTACTCGGATAGGGTGCTGTTGGGGTGGAATCCCTTGAGGCCCGGATCGAACACCCAGCGGGACGTGCCGGTTATGGGGCTGAACAGGTAGGCTTGCTCCAGGACACGGCGCTGGATGTCCTGGAGTTGGATTCGGCGCCGGTCCGGATCGAACTCGGCCGCCTGCTGCTCGATCATTCCATCCAGCAGCTGGTCCTCGTGGCCCGCGATGTTCCACCGTCCGCTGCTGTGCAACAGGGCCATCAGAAAGCTGTTGGTGGTGGAGGTGGGCGGCAGTACCCCCAAGGCCAACTGGTAGTCCTTGTACTCGAAGACCGTCTCGCTGAACTGGGCTGGATTGAGCCGCCGTATCTTCGGGTTGAAGCCGACTGCGCGCAGGTCGCCGGCCACCCGCTGCTCAAGCTCCAAATAGATATCCCTGGATCCCTGGGTTTGCACCGTCAGCTCGACGTCCACGGGCGCGGAGCGCCCTGCGGCGGCCAGCGTCGCCCGGGCGGCGCCGGGGTCGCCGAAGTAGTCGTTGCGCATCTCCGCTCGGTCCAACAGCCATTGCGGACTCTGCACCGGTATCCCCAAGCTCACAAACCCCTGCCCGGACCAGAGGGTATCGACGTAGTCCCACGGGTCCACGGCTCTGAAGACGGCGTGGCGCACCTCCAGGTTCCGGAAGACGGGTGTCTGAGCGTTGATCGCGAACATAACGCCGGTACCGGCCTGCCGGGTCAGGACCGAGCCGATGTCGCCACCGGCCGCTTGTAGCTTCTGCCATTCCGATGGCGGCAGCAGCACTACATCCACCAAGCCGCCCTGGAACGCGGCCAGCCGCTCCCGGTCCGCGGAGCCTCCGGCGCCCAGGGGCTTGATCACCTTTATGGCCAACTCGTCCAGGAACGGCAAGCCCTTCTCGAAGTAGTCCGGGTTTCGGCTCAGCGTGGTGCCGGTCCCCGTCTCCGTCTCCTCCCAGAGCCAGGCGCCGGTGCCGATCACCGGGCCGTCGCGCAGGTCCTGGTACTGCTCCACGACCTCGCGGGCCACGATCTTGCTGTGGCCGTCTGCCAGGGATAAGAGGGCGTCGGCGTCGGCCGAGGCCAGGTTGACTCGCAGGGTGAGCGGACCGGAGACTTCGATCTCGCCAATCGACGAGAACAGAGAAGCGTTGGGCCAGCCCGGCGTGCGCAACCGGTTGTAGCTGTACACCAGGTCGTCGGCGACCAGGGCGCGGCCGTCGACCGGGGAGATGTTCTGCCAGCGGATGTCGGGCCGAAGCTGGAACTCATAGGCGAAGTCCGGCGTCAGCCTCCAGCTCTGGCACAGGTCGCACTCCAAGAGCAGGCTGGGCTGGCCCAGGTCCGGGTCGGAACGCAACCTGAGGAGGCGGCTGTAGGCCAGTCCGGGACCCAGGGAGATCAGCGCTTCCTGGACCGATTGATGCACGTCCCGGTGGGGAATGTCGGCGAAGCCGGCGACCGTCAACGAGCCGCCGGACCGGCCTGCAGGAGGCGCCGGCGCCGGCGTGGGTACCGGCGTCGCGGTTGGCCCCGGAATCGGCGTCACCTTGGGGGCCGTCGGGGGAGCGGGCGCCGGCGTGCTGGCTGGAGGCGGCGTGGTGGCTGTGGGAACCGGCGTGCTGGCCGGCGCGTCGTTCGATGAAGGAGTTGGAGCGGCGGTGGGCGTGGGTGTGGCGGATGTACAGGCCAAGAACACCAGGGCAAATACCCCGATGCCGAAGATTCCGGCTCTGAACCCGTGCCTCATCCCATCCCTCCTGAATCGTCCCCACTGCTATCGAATGCGACTGCCCGGACCGGCAGCCAAAATTGGTTGCAGCCAATTATAGGGGAACGCCCTGGGCCGGCTTTAGCTAAACACTTTACGTAATATGAGCAAAATGCGATGGCCGTTTGGCCCCGGAAAGCACGGGCAGGGGTGAAGAGGGCTGCTAGGGATGGTCCGGCGGGCCGGCCCCACGGCCGGGCAGGACCGGCGCGCCGGGGTGCAGCCCTTAGGCGGAGGAAACCGGCGGGCTTTCCCCGGTTGCAGGTGCACCGGCTTCTTTCGCCCGCTTTTTGAGGGTCCAGCTGATCATCACCAGGAGGGCGACCAGGATTGGGGGCAGGAACAATATGGCGTGGAGGGCCAGCGCGTACCCCAGCGCTTCCACCGGCCCGACCCCGAAGGCCGTCAGCAGGTAGTACGCCGCGAACTCGAAGGTGCCTATCGAAGCCGGCAGCGAGGGTACCAAGGCGACAAAGGTCAGGGTGGCGATTACCAGCAGGGTCGCCAGCAGAAGCGAAATCTCGATGCCCATGCCGTAGGCCAGCACCCAGGCGGCCAACCCCAGTATCAGCCAGTAAATCAGGGTCAGCAGGAAGGACCAGGTGAGTTTCAGCCGGGCCTGGAGCAACCTTCGCAACGAGGCCGCGGTCGAGGCCAGCATCGGCACGCGGGCCAGGCCCGGCCGGGCGCCAAACCAGATGATGGCGGGTATCGCCAACAGGCTGAGGATGGCCAGGAACTCTGCTCCCAGAATATAGAGGGCAAAGCCTTTAAGGCCCGGCAACAATATAAACCCGATGCCCAGCAGGAGCGCGCTGATGACGAAGTCCAACACCCGTTGCACCCCAAGGGTGGCAGCCACCGATTCTTTCTTGACCTGATACCGTAGGGTCAGCAGCACGTACTGGGCCGCTTCACTGATGAGCCGAATGGGGGAAAGGCTGTTCAGGCCTATCCCAGCGTTTTGGACGAGCAGAAGCCGGTGCAGAGGGACCTTTTCCCCGACGAACAATACCTGCCATCGGTAGGCGCGCACCGCTGTCGCCACGGAGAAGATCAGGAGAGAGGCAATGGCGTAGCGAAGGGGGAAATCACGGAGTTCGACGGAAAGGGCGCTCCAATCCATGTCGCGGACGACCAGATACACGACCAGCGGACTGATGCTGAACTGACGTTCCCCCCTAGAACAGTAACACTGGCAAGTAGAGTCCTCAGCTAGAATGATACGAGTAAGGAGGGCTCATGGGTCGGAAGAGGTACACGGAGGAGCAGATCATCGGGGTGCTGAACGAAGCTGAGGCCGGGGCCAGGACGGCCGAGCTCTGCCGGCAGCACGGGATGAGCGAAGCCACCTTCTACAAGTGGAAGGCGAAGTACGCAGGCCTGACGGTGAGCGAGCTGAAGAGGCTGAGGTCCCTTGAGGATGAGAACCGGCGTCTGAAGCATATTGTAGCCCAGCAGGCGTTGGACAACTGGGCGTTGAAGGAGTTGCTGGGAAAAAACTTCTGAAGCCCAAGGCGAGGAGGACGGCGGCTGGGTACGCCATAGAGAGTCTTGGGCTGAGCGAAAGGAGGTCCTGTCTGCTGACCGGCGTCTTCCCCTCGGTGTACCGGTATGAGTCAAAGCGGGGTGATGACGATGCCTTGCGCCGGAGGATGCGGGAGCTTGCAGGGGAGAGGATGCGGTTTGGTAGCCCCAGGCTGCATATCATGCTGAAGAGGGAAGGGTTGGTGGTCAATCACAAGAGGACCGAGCGTCTCTATCGAGAAGAAGGGCTTGCGTTGCGGAGGAAGAGGAGGCGCAAAGGTGCGGCCGGAGCTAGGGTGATCATTCCACCTCCGGTGCGTCCCAACCAGAGGTGGTCAATGGACTTCGTATCAGACAGCACCGTGACCGGCCGGCGTTTTCGTGCACTGACCATAGTGGATGACTACTCGCGGGAGTGCCCGGCCATTGAGGTGGATACATCTCTTGGCGGCGCAAGGGTAGTCGGCGTCCTGGAGAGGCTGGCCGAGACGAGGGGACTCCCTGAGGTAATTACTGTCGACAACGGGCCTGAGTTTGCAGGTAGGACCATGGACGAGTGGGCGTACCGCAAGGGCATCAGGCTGAACTTCATCCGTCCCGGCAAGCCTGTGGAGAATGCCCTTGTCGAGAGCTTCAACGGCAGGCTACGAGACGAGTGTTTGAACACCAACTGGTTCATGAGCGTGAGGCATGCCAGGGAGATCATCGAGGACTGGCGGGTGGACTACAACGAGGTCAGGCCCCACAGCTCGTTGAACGGCAGATCGCCGAGGGAGTATGCTGAGGCAGCAGTCGGACTCTACTAACCAGCGATACTAACTTCGGGGGAAGGTCACCAGGACCGTCAATCACTCGAAGACGCTGGTTCCGTTTGCTTTGCATGTATGACCGTCGATGTACTCTCAAGCCAGTTTTCTTGCCAGTTTTCTTGCCAGTTTTCTTGGATGTAGAGACACCCATCGCCCAAGTCAGGTGGAGCGACTTGTTATGTTGCCGTTTTTGATTCAACAAGTGGCAACAAACGCGAATCTTCCAATGCCGCGGTTCGGTGCCCCATGCCAGCCAAATATTCTTGGTGCGAAGAAAATGCCATGAGATCAGACAGAGACTTTTGACGAACAAGCATGACCAAATCCCATCTTTCTTCTTGAGGGCCAATAAGATACTTTCCTCCTTCCCCAAGGAATATAAGGTCGCCACCGCTTTCCCTGAGAAATGGCAACGTATGGTCTATGTATTCTTGATATGCTCCTCGTCCAGATATGGGCTTGCTGGGCTCAAGTTCAGGATTGGCCGAATAATCAGCTATATCGCGGAAACGCAGCAGATTCAGCATGGCAACTTCACCTGCAATGTTCCGAGCGAGGAGGGCTGCCCCTGCCTTTTGTGTAACTTCTAAAAAGCGCTCTGACATATGATCGTCTCCGTTTTCCGACTCTGCGAACTAAACAATTTATCCGAGCCCTCTCCGCTTGCGGGGCACCTTGAATAGTGGTGGTTGTCTGCGTCTGCGCACCTTCAGTGCCTCAACCTTGCGTATCCGTTCCCGCGAGAATGGCCGCTCAGCCCTGGGCGGCGCCGGAGCGCAGCAGCCCTTTCAAGTAGGAGATATGCCCCTGGTGCTGGAAAAGCTCCCCCACCACCTGGCGGAACACCGCGCCCACCGACATTTCCGGCCGGCGCTCCCTCGGTACCCGGCCGTAATCCTCCGGTCCGAGGGAACCCAGGTACTCCAGGGTGCCGCCGCGAACCGCTTCCCCGTACTCGTTCAGGTCGGGCAGGTCGAGAAGAGGGAACTGGGCCACCTGCTCCGGCGTGTGGCCGAAACCGACGTCCCGGGTTGGCAGCCCGAACTTGAGATGCCAGCCGTCCCGCTCCCAGATCTCCGGCCGTTCCTGAATGAAGAACTGCATCCACATGTCCTCCACGCGGATCATATGCCAGAGTATCCAGCCGATGGGGTTGGCCTCGGGCCCGGCCTGCCAGGCAAGCTCCTCCGGGGTCAGGTCTTGTATCGCTTCCATCAGGAACTCGTGCTCTTTACCCAAAGATTCTTCAATGAACTCGTTCAAGGTCATCTCACCGCTCCTCTTACATTTTTCCCCTTGGTACCGCAACGCGCGGGTGGCCCTTCAACTGATCTCGGCCATCGGAGGTATCTCGAAATCTACCCGCGAACCTCTTTTGAGAAACCGCCGTTCAGGAAGGAGTCAGCGTGACCGATGGGCTTCCAGTGTACCAATCACGTTACACTTTTCCCACCCAAGGAGTTGCCATGGGTATGTGAAGCCGAGTCTCCCCGGCGCCGAGGCCCCCGAGCGCAGCCCGCTTTCTTTCCATACAAGTAAACCATCAAAGTGAGCCGGCCAAGAGAACCGGTCCAGGTGCTTAGGTTCCGTGTTAAACTTCTCCCAAAACACCGGCAGCTCGGGCGCCACCCAAGGGGCTGCCCCCTGTTCACAAGGAGCGCAACCGATGGCCAACACCCTGATAACTCCTGAAGTCCGGGCCCTCATCGGCACCGATACTCCGCCGGAGCGCAACCGGTTCCCCATCAGCGAAGAGATGGCTTACGACGTGGCCGACGCGATAGAGGACGCGAACCCCCTATACGTGGATCGGGACCACGCCGAGCGCAGCCGGTTCGGCGGCCTGCTCTGTCCGCCCCTGGCCACCTGGAAAGACATCACACCTCCCATCGGCTACTTTGGCGCCGGGCAAGAGTCTCACTTTCAGGTGCCCTTGCCTTTCAATAGCTACGGCCTCAACGGAGGCATGGACTGGCAGTTTCTGCGGCCGGCCTACGTGGGCACCTGGCTAACCCGCCGGTTCCGAATCCTCGACATCTACGAGAAGCAGGGACGCTCTGGCTCCCTGGTCTTCGTGGTGCGGCAGGAGACCGAAACCGACCAGGAAGGACGCACCGTTGGCGTGGCGAAGCGGGTAAGCATCCACCAGTCCCTTTCCGCCAGAGATGAGACCCACCAGGCGACCAGCAGCCGTACAGCGGCCGCTTCCCAACTGCCCCTGCAAACGGTGGTGATTTCACCGCCCGGTCCGGGCGCTGTTCTCCCTCGGCCCGAGGCCTCATCGGCGCCGCAGCGGTATTTCGAGGACGCTGCCGTAGGGATGGACGTGCCGCCGGTAGTCAAGGGGCCGATGACCACCACTCATCTAGTTCGCTGGGCGGCGGCCAACGGCAACTACGCCCGCATCCATTGGGACCTCCCCTTCGCTCAACTGCGCCAAGGCCTGTCCAACGTGGTGGTCAACGGGTCGCTGAAGAACCAGTATCTGGGCCAGTTGCTCGTCGACTTCGCCGGGGAGGAGGGCTGGTTCAAACGCTTCTACGTGGAGCATCGAGGGATGGACTATCCCGGCGACGTGCTGACCGCCTTCGGGACCGTCACCGGGAAGCGGGAGCAGGGCGGTTTCGGCTACGTCGATTGTCAGGTAGGCCTCCGCAGCAGCCGCGGCGAGCAAACGGCATCTGGCTGGGCCACTGTGGTGCTGCCGAAGCGAGGTCAAAGCCTTCCCCTGGTCTGGGAGGCCGAAGCGTAATGCCCGATGGGTTACTGGCGGGCGTACGAGTCCTGGACCTGGGCAGCCACATCGCCGGGCCTTTCTGCGCCAAGCTGCTGGCCGACTATGGGGCCGATGTCATCAAGGTAGAGCCACCGGCCGCCGGCGACGTGGCCCGCCGGGCCGGGCCATTCGTGGGCGATGACCCTCACCCGGAGAAGAGCGTCCCGTTTCTCTACAATAACACCAACAAGCGTGGCGTTACCCTGGACTTCGGCTCCGCGACGGGCCGGGGCATCCTCAACTCGCTGCTACAGAGCGCGGACGTCCTGGTGGAGAGTTTCTCCCCGGCGGAGGCCGAGGCCCTGAGCTTGGGCTACCCGGATCTGGAAAGGGTCAACCCTGCCCTGGTGGCTACCTCCATAACGCCTTTTGGACAGACCGGGCCGTACCGGGACCTGGCGTCGACGGACATCGTGACCTGCGCCCTCAGCGGCCTCATGTACCACTCGGGAGATTCGGACCGGGAGCCGCTCCACAACGCCCTCGACCAGTCCCTCTACGTGGCCGGGGCCAACGCGGCTGCGGCCACGCTGGTGGCCCTCTTCCAACGCCTTACCACTGGCAGCGGCCAGCAGGTTGACGTATCGGTGGCGGAGTGCCTGGCTGCTCATCTGGTGCAGGCGGTGCCCTACTACACCTATCTGGGCGCCATCAAGGGCCGCCGCCAGGTCAGGGGATCCGGTTTCGAGGAGTTGGTGCCGGCCCGCGACGGGTATGCGGTGCCCTCGGTCCAGGGCTCCCAACCGTGGTCCGTGGTGGCCGATCTGATCGGCCTGGAGGAGCTGCACGACGAGCGGTTCGCCACCGGGGCGGGCCGCATCGAACATGGCGAAGAGCTGAAGCAGTTGCTGATCAAGGGCCTGGCCAATTGGGACCGCAAGCCGCTCTTCCAGGCTTCCGGGGAGCGGCGTCTGGTCTTCGGCATGGCCCAGGACGCCGGAGACCTGTTCCATTGCCCCCACCTACGGGAACGGGGCTTCTTCGTGGAGTCCGAACACCCGGTAGCGGGCCGCGCCGAGTATCCGGGCATGGCCCCAAAACTTTCGGAAGGGGACTTTCAGATTCGGATGCCGGCCCCCCTCCTGGGGCAGCATAACGCCGAAGTATATTGCGAAGAGCTGGGCTACACACCCGGGGACCTGGTGAGTCTTCGGGCCCTGGGGGTGATCTAGCCGTATGCCTGCTCTACCCCTACACGGAATCCGCGTGCTGGACTTGAGCCGGGTCTTCGCCATGCCCTACGCCGGCGCCTACCTGGCCGACCTGGGCGCCGAGGTCATCAAGGTGGACACCCACCACTCTCAGTTCATGGAATCGACGCGGCAAGCCACCGGCCCCTTTCCCGGCAATGACCCCGGCGAACTGTATTTCGAGCGGGGCGGCACCTTTCAGACCCTCAACCGCGGCAAGCGCAGCCTGACGCTTGACCTGCGTTCCGAGTCGGCGAGGGCCGTCGTAAAGGAGCTGGTTGCCGTTTGCGACGTGGTGTTGGAGAACTTTACCCCCCGGGTGATGGCCCGGTTTGAGCTTGACTATCCCAACCTCAGGGCCCACAAACCGGACCTGATAATGGTCTCCAACACGGGGTACGGCCACAGCGGGCCCTGGACCAACTACGGGGCCATGGCCTCGGCGCTGGAGCCAACCCACGGCACCGGCGCCTTCATGGGGTATCTGGAAGCCGATGCCGAAGGGCGCCGGGTCGCCGGGCATCTGCCGAACAAGATGGGCAACTCATACACCGATTTCCTGGCGACCTGGACGGCGCTGGGCGCGGTGATGGCCTGCCTCCTGCACCGGGCCCGCACCGGCCGGGGGATGTGGGTCGATCTGGCCATGTACCAGGTGGGGGTATCCTTCGTGGGCGAAGGACTGCTGGATTTCGCTTTCAACGGACGGCGGACCCGGCGGTTGGGGAACCGCCACCAGACCATGTGCCCCCACGGTTGCTACCCCTGCGAGGGCGCCGACAGTTGGGTAACGCTGGCGGTGCGGGATGACGCGGACTGGCGCGCACTCTGCCGGG
>MPMA02045364.1_pt1 | contig 14960 bp, 9 predicted proteins | sample 1617361 | NCBI WGS metagenome assembly MPMA02 (sample SAMN05944807, study PRJNA350692) | marine metagenome | biome: marine; feature: ODZ; material: water; isolation source: 180 m water sample filtered on 0.2 um supor filter | place: Pacific Ocean | collected 2012-04-08 | depth 180m m | reverse complement strand
GAGCTCTACCAACTGAGCTACGCCCACCATATCGTACCAAGATCAACAAGGCGCGAAGTATAGAGATAAAACAGGGCAATATGAAGCTTTGCGGCTCAAGCGTAGATCACATCTGTTTTTATGGGATTCCTAACAGCGAATCTAAGATCAGAAGATTGATACTTGCCTACAACTACCGCCTTGATCTAATATCGTTTTTGATGGTGCCCAATCACATTGTGATAAGGGGTAAAAGGAAACACGGTTAAAATCGTGGCTGTACCCGCAACTGTACGCGGCGAGCTTGATTCTACTAATCCACTGGTTATCTGGTATCACACCAGAATTATCCGGGAAGGAAGAATTCGAGCACGGACCCGCAAGTCAGGAAGCCTGCCATCGCATCGCCTACCTTATGATCGGGTTTATCACATAGGACGGACTCCGTAACGGCGGTACTCAAAGTTAGTTATCGCTGTGTACAGCTGGATTCTTGACGAAATCTCCTTGCACGGTCAATGCCATTTTTATGGGAAGGAGAAAGTATGCGTCTATTCACCCTTGTGTTCTTAGTGATCCTGTCTTCTTCAGTGGCTGCAGCAGACAATATCGAGAGTATAAAAGTCACTGCAGTAAGAATTCCCGTTGCGGTAGATCAGATGGCTGCCGCCATCACCATTATCACCGATGAAGAACTGGAGCTTCAGCAGATCTTTTTTCTGGCTGATTATCTTAAAACAATCCCAGGTGTTGCTCTGGCAAAAAGCGGTTCTGTTGGAGGCCAGACCCAACTGCGTGTGCGTGGGGCTGAGGCAAACCAGACCCTTGTTATGATCGACGGCGTCGAAGTCAACGATCCATCCACAGGCGACGAATTCCAGTGGGAACATCTAACCGTTAACGACATTGAGCGAGTCGAAATAATCCGCTCACCGATGTCTGCGACCTGGGGCAGTGATGCAATCGCCGGTGTGATAAACGTGGTTACCCGAAAGTCAGATTTGCCTTCTACCTTTGTCCTGTTCGGCGACTATGGCACATTCAATACACAAAATTCAGGGGCACGCCTGAGTAAGGCTGGTGCAAACTGGCAACTTAATTTCTCTCTGGCCCACAACAGCTCGGATGGTACCAATGTTTCTCGAACCGGTGATGAAAAAGATGGGTACCGTAACACCACTTACAGTATTGGCGGTGCCCTGGCGGTATCGAGTGATACCAACCTTACAATGAACGCACGAAGAACGGATGCCAGCACTGAATTCGATGGGATTGACTGGGCAACCGGGCTTCCTGCCGACAGCGACAGCGTCACGGATGTTCACAAGGATCATCTGTCAGTCGGTCTACAGACCATGCTCTTCGATGGACTCCTGTATCAAAGCTTGCGACTGACCCGATTCAAGTCAGACAACGACAGCTTCCTGGCGGGTACCGACAACGGATCAACAGATTCAGTCAAGACAGGCTTTTATGTCGACAGTAGATTCACATTGACGCCGAACCATCGGTTGACGCTGGCCGTTGATCATGAAGATACGGAATTCACTCAGCGTGGGGTAGATAGTGCCTTCGGAGATCCAAATCAGAAACAATCCATGAGGACTACTGGCTATGTGGTTGCCTATCTTGGCAATGTTAACCAGCAGACTTCGGTTACCGCCAGTCTTCGCTATGACGACAGCAGCGTCTTCGACAGTTTCACAAGCTGGCAAGTTGGTGCTACCTATAACTTCTCGACTGAGACGCAGCTCTTCGCCAATGTGTCACGAGGTCAGAAATCGCCAACTTTTATTGAGCGGTTTGGATATTTCCCCGACCAGTTTGTGGGTAACGCAGATCTCTCTCCTGAACGGGCACTAGGGTATGAGCTCGGTCTAAAACAGAAATTCGGTGACACGCATCTAGATCTGACATTCTTCAAGGCAGATCTTGAAAATGAGATCAATGGTTTCGTATTTGATTCTCAGACTTTTCTATTCACAGCAACCAACATGGATGAAAAGAGCAGGCGCAAAGGTGTCGAGATGACCCTAAACAGCTTCCTGACGGATGACTTGCAGGTGAAGCTATCCTATACCTATCTGAAAGCGACCGAGGGGCATCATACCGCAGGTACCAATCGCGAACTGAGAAGACCAAAACACAGCGGCTCACTTGCCATCGGTTACCGGCCACAAGACCAGATCAGCCTGTCTCTGGCGGCAACCTATACCGGCAAAGCAAACGATCTGTTTTTCCCCCCCTGGCCAGATCCCAGTCAGGTAGTAACCCTGGATAGCTACTGGCTAGTGAGTGCCGCCGCATCCTATCAGTTGTCAGAGAACCTGAGCATTTACACCAATATCAAGAATGCCCTCGATAACGATTATGAAGATGTTTTTGGTTTCAGCAATCCCGGCCTGGCGGCATCGTTAGGTCTTAGGTTCAGGATGTAACGGGAACTCAGACAAAGGTTAAAAGATCGAATCACTGCTCCCCGGTATCACTGATGAAGTGGTTGGCTTGGGCGCATTCTGAGATTTGATGGGTACGCCCGGCAGGAATCGACTCTGCGCCCCTCGGCCAGATACACGAAATTATCACCAGCCAGGTTCAAGGATTTTGCAAGGATTAGCGCCGCTGTGTGCCCAAACACGATATCAGCTAGTGGTTGTTTGACATATTAACGAATGACATCTTCTGCATGGAATTTGGCAGAAACTCGAACTTCGCTTGGGATTATTTCAGAGGGTAGCTTTCAGATGATTGAAAACAACCTGTACGTCGTCAGTGCATATGGAACCACTAGCACTGTAGCCATCAAATCTTACTTGCAGATTTCTCAGAACAGCGTGTTAATGGTTCCTATACTCTTCAAGAGAAACGCGAGGTGGGTTGGACTGGTACGTGGTGAGCAGTTAAATTAGATAGAAATTTGGCCAAATGTTGAGGGGAAATCAGTGAAATATTCAGTGGCATTTGCATCCGAAGTGGATTCGTGGAAATGGGCTAAGCGGGCCGAAGAGTTGGGATTCCACGAGGCGTGGTTTTATGACACTCAGCTACTAAATCCTGATGTTTTTGTGTGTATGGCCCTGGCCGCACACGAAACATCACGGATTCGATTGGGTACCGGCGTGTTGGTTCCATCCAACCGCATCGAACCGGTCGCAGCAAATGCGCTAGCGTCCTTGAATAAATTAGCACCTGGAAGAATTGATTTTGGGGTTGGCACGGGCTTCACCGCGCGCCGTACGATGGGTCAGGGAGCAGTATCACTCAAACGTACCCGACGCTATATTGAGACTGTACAAGGTATGCTGGACGGCAGGACCGTCGAGTGGCACGACACTGATGGCACCCACAAAGTCAGATTTTTGGATCCAGATCTAGAGCTGGTCAATATCGTTGATGAAATACCGCTTTGGTTTTCCGCTTTTGGCCCTAAAGCGCAACGCCTTACCGCGGAATTGGGTGCGGGCTGGCTCAATTTTGGAGTGATGAACACAACGGAAGCGCTAAATGCGATGTTGACAGCCTGGAGGGAAGCCGGCCGAGATGAATCGTCACTAGAAAGTAATTTATTTTTCCTTGGTGCTGTCTTGTCGGGGGAGCAGGAATCAGACGCGGCACGCATAATGGCGCAGGCTGGCCCCGCCACTTCGGTCCTATTCCACAATTTCGCCGACAAGGTTGGGGCGATGGGAGGCTCGAATTTGCAGGCTGATTCGCTTTCAAATGTGCTTGCAGATTACCTAGGCAAACACGACAAATACGAACCAGCCGATGCTCGTTACCTAACTAATCACAAGGGGCACTTGATGTATGTACGTCCAGAGGAAACGCACGTTACGCCTGAACTCGTGAAAGAGACTTCGTTGAGCGGTACACATGATGAACTGGTTGAGCGTCTGCGAGCCATCCAAGAGGCGGGTTATAGCCAAGTGACGGTCCAGCTAGTGCACGGTCATGAAACCGCTCTGGAGGATTGGGCGAGTGTCTTCGACGCGGTTTAGAATTTCTCTAAAAACCGAAAGTGATTGCTGTTAGTTGTCAAGTGAACAGCCAAATTCGAAGTGTAACCTCTATCCGTTCTAGGCTAGAGGCCCATTGACTCAGATTTCTAGTCAAAGTCCTCCAGCGAATAGCTGTGATTGAAAGAATCCAAAAAGTTTATTATATATCGGCTAGCCATCGTCATATTTCTTGAAGCACCTCCAGCCCAGTTAGGCCATGCTTCGATCTGGTAGAGATTGTCTAATTAAGCCTCTAATTCAGTAAGACTTTCGTAGCCAACGACAATTTTGTGGGTCACTCGACCGGGTGGGCTCGCTTGACCTCTTTCAACTTGAATCAACGACCGAACAGGGACTCGATCGCCAGGTGCGCCGCTTCAAACGCACCCTCGGTCATAGCATCTGCTGCGGCGTCGGAGTTTGCGATCGCAATCCGCCCGAAAGGCTTGCGTGCCGCAATCCAGGGTGACCGCTCTGGTGGCAACTCATCGAGCATCCAAGCCACCTGACCCGTCTCCGGATCGTGCCCGTAGGCGTAGCCATGCGGCCAGCGATTCACGGTGATCGCTTCGATATCGCGCGCAGGGTCGAAGCCCCCTGCCGACAGGATGCGCTCAAACTGATCCCTGATCTTCATTTCGAAGGTCTCGAACGTCGTGTTGAGCAGTTCGGTACGGGCTGCTCTCCATTGATCAGGCGCTGACCGCCCGCGCATTTGGGGGTCAAGCGGGGCCCTGAACAAGCGCACAACGATCGGATCGTCAGGCGTGCGCGCATAGTGATAATCACCGATGTTCAGTGGCTCAGTGAGATTGACGGACCCGAAGTAGCTGCCGGGACAGCGCGCACCGCGAATCCCTAGCCGAGCGAAGGCGGTCCAATTACGGATCAGGACGTTAGTGTAAACCAGTGGCGCCTTGACGGCGTAAGACAAAGCCTCTTTTTGTGCCGCCGGCAGCTCGTCGCAAATGTAAGGGATGGCAGCGTTGTAACAGGCCAGAACGCAGCGCCCACCGCTTACGCGATACGCTCGGTCATCACGGACATACGTGACCTCTACCTCGTCGGCGCTTTCCGGATCGCCTCGATGACTGACGTTGACGACGGTGCTATCGAGCCGTATGCGCACGGCTGAGTCACTAACGTCGAGTGCACTGTAGTCGAATGGGGCAGCGACGATGTCCTCCATCGTATTCCCCGGCGCCACCTTGGGCACCAGCGAGCGAACCAGCAGGCGTGCGATCGAAGCATTGCCGTCCGGAAACTGAAAGAACGGGGAATCTTCGGTGGGCACAGCGTCGTCCCAGTCGTAGTCGCCCAGCCCGAGCCCGCCAGTTCCTGGCCAGCCCTCGCCTGAGGCGACCCACGCGGAGATCATGTCGAAGCCGATTGCCCAGGTAGTAGATCTCTCAACGAACGAGACTGCCTCAGGGCCAATCTTAGTAGCCTTGAGAAGGAACTCCTCGTAGCTGGTTTGCTGAAGGTACGTGACCTTGTCCTTTAAGCTGAACCCTTTCAGGTAGTCGACGTCGGATTCGTAGAGGCGAATGAGATCTTCACGCGCCGTGTCTGATAGCGGCGTCTTGGCGAGGAACTCGCTCCACGACGGCTGGCCTTCGCCGACCACGAGCCTATCCGTACCGAAGGTCTCGCGGTCGAAGAACACCGAGCGGCGTAACCCCGCGGATTTATAGAGCTGGTTGTCGTGAAACTCGGCATAACGCTTTACCTCGACGCCGAGCGCTCCCATGAGGCGGCGTCCCGCTTCGTTATAGCGATTGAAGTCCTGGATGTTCTCCGTACCGCCATGCGACAGCAGCATCCGGTCTCCATGCCAGAACTCGTTGCGCTTGGCGTGGCCGCCGAAATCATCGTGATTGTCGAGTATCAGGATGCGTGCATCGGGCTCAGCTTCACGAAAGAACCAGGCTGCCGCCAGCCCGCTCAGCCCTCCACCCACGACGATGAGGTCGTAATGTTCACCGGATTGCTCCGAAGTATCCCAGCGGATGCCGTCTCGCAGCTGATGGGCAACCTCGTAGGAGCCCTCGTGGCTGCCACGCATGCCGGTACGGACAGGCGGATACGCGTCCGCCTGTCCGTACCGATAAGAAGCCTCGGGAGCTCTCGCCTCCGACCAGCGCCAGGCCAGGCTTCCACTTATCGCGACGGCAGCGCCGCCGACGAAGTCACGGCGCGTGATCGGCCGGTTAATTCCAAGATCGCGATCCGTCATACCGCTCGTTTCTCCAAATGTGCATCTTCAAATGGGGGTGACTCTGTACATCGTGAATTGCCCACAGTGCTTGCAGATCCTTGAACTGACCGCAATTCAAGAAGCTTAGCAGAATTCATTACTCCGCTCACCGTCGGGCGGCAAGGCCGTGGCAGTGCTCGGGACTTCGGCAGATTCACCATTAACATTCCATTATTTTTACAAATCTATTGTGGTGCATGGGAAGATCAAAGGTTGCTCCTGACGTTAAGATTCATCAATTGCGTTATACATTGCGTTATACATAGCAAGAAACTGTTTAATAAGGAAAGGTGGTGCCGCAATCCCAACAATTAACGATTGAACAAGCCATATCAATGGCAAAGAAGGCGGTTAAACAGGGTGTTAATCATTCGCTGTATTGTCTACAGACCTGAAAAAACTGGTACGCCTGACAGGAATTAAATCTACAACCCTCGGCCTAGAAGCCCGACGTTTGTTACTAATTACCGATTATAATCAATAATTTATCAATATATTAATATTTATGTCCTATATTTGTCCTACATGATTGCAACCCCCTGACCTTAATTCGTAGACGCTGATGTGTGAATGCTTTTGGCAACGTCTTGAACCTGCTTGAGCATTTCCTTTCTATTCTTTGGATCTAATCTCTGTAATGAGTCCAGCATCTGAGTAAGTTCTCTTATGATTGCCTCATCGCCCGTGATGACTGTCTTTCCGATTTTACCTTAAGAAGATCCGGGTCTTGATTTGTTAGGTCTGCCTCTACGAATAAGATTCCCGTCGCGACGCCAATCAACCATTAGTTTTTTCTGCCCAACAATGAACGCTGCTATAGCCTCTTCTCAATTACTGTGAAACAGATGTAATCGCACTTGCTAAGTTACTTCCATCCATGGTTCCGCGAATAGATCTGCCGTTATCACTATTGGGTGGTCGCTATTTGGAAGCTGCCGCCCACATCGAACGCATTGACGCCTCTCAAAGCACGGAGTAAGTTTGCATAGTATTTAGTGGGCGGTCGGTACGAATGATTCGGTGTTCCGCATACGTCATACTTTTGGGACTCTTCCTCCTGCCCAGCCCATCCGCATCCGCATTCGATATCGACGTTGATGGCAATGGCGAGCGGGATGCCCTAACGGATGGCTTACTGGCTCTTCGGTACTTGTTTGGGTTTACCGGCACAACCTTGGTTGAAGGCGCGGTGGGGAATAACGCAGCCCGCGCGACAGCGGTGCAAATCGAGGCCTATTTGCAAACGAACTTGGCGCAGTTAGACATTGATGACGATGACAATACCGACGCACTGACGGATGGACTTTTGGTTCTACGGTACCTCTTCGGGTTTAAAGGAGACTCCCTACTTCAGGGTGCGATCAGCTCCAGGGCGTCACGGACTGGTACGACCGATATTGAGGCCTACATCGAGTCACTGCGGACCCGAACGTACACCGTCACCCCGATTTCCGGCTTTACGATTGAAGGCACCATTCCCAACGTCACCCTGGTCAAAGACGGCAGCGACAACGAGGTTGTGTTGCTGGTCTATTCCAGTCCCGTAGGTATTTGCGAAGCCACATCGACCGATGGGCTGACGTTTTCTGGAACCGGTATCAAAAGTTCGGACCTGATTCGCGTGCTCGATCCTATACCGCAAACCTTATACGTAACCGGCGTGTTAGTGCGTTCATTGCCTTCCGGAACCTGGCGGTATTTCATCAAAGCGCTTACCCCCCCGGGTAATACTGAGCGGCACATCTACGTAGCCGAAAGGACCACAGATGGCGTCATAACTTTGGCCAACGATCATGCACCCGTCTACACAGGAGGACCCACGGATGAGAGTCGAGTAGAGGTGATAGATCTCATCGAAGCGTTGGCTGGTGAATGGGTCATGTACTACGTCGCGCCCAGTTCCTCGGCCGGCAACAGTCGCAACGCCACATCACTAGATCAGGGATTAAGCTGGACATTCCACGATGACAATCCTTTTTCCGACATCACTTTGACGGGGGCTCAGAACATTAACGTCGATCCAGCTGTATTCCGACTCCAAGACGACACCTTTATCGCGGTAACCATGCGCGCTGCTAAGCTTTATTTTTGGAACAGTACCGACGGCTACGTTTGGGAAGAGATTGGCGGTAGCGAAATCGACATCAGTCTGTGGGATGCGGCTGAAGTTGACGATGCGGTTGGTTTATTTGACCCTACGCTTCTGCAACTTTCCGATGGAAGCATATACATGTATGTAACGGCGGGACAAGGAACTACCGACCGGTTGGTTGCCGCAAAGATCACCTACTAATCCTAGATACTTCTATTCGAGATCAATTGGCCTGACTTTCGTCTATATCCGATACATCCGCTGCACGGAAGGTGTTGGTCCTGGCCAGGCCATCACCAGCGAAGGCCACATCTTAATTAATGTTCAGATCGGCCTTAAGATAGCCCAACCGCAGATACCCGTAGTGCTGGCCACGTTGAGTAAAGAACTGGAATTCAAGCTCGACAAGGTATTTTAAGGTTCAATCGAGAGCAGATTCCGGCTCAGCTCGGAGGGTCGATCCAGATCGGTGACGACCAGGCCCGCTCCCGGATCGTCGCGGGTACGCGCGGATCCGGCTCAATACCCAAGCGAATCGCGTCATACGTCGACCAGCGGCAGGTTGGGTTCTGGATGACCCTGACATAGTAGAAAGCGTCCTGACTCGCATCAAAGTCCTCGTCCTGCCAGGCCATCATCAACTGCCCCGTACCGCCTTCGCCACTCGGCCTGCAGGAACTGATATCGACAGAGGCGCGGTTGTCCGGACAGCGAAGTGTGTTCGGGTCGACCTCGAGGCCGTCTGCGCAGACGACGTCCCGGACCGATTCGTGTGTTTCTCCATCCGCGTCGATCCACCCCTTGATGACCTGAATGCGCTGGAGCGGCGCGCTCATCCAGTCGGCGCCGGCCCAGACGAAGAAGGTCGGGCTCTCCACCTGCTCAGTTTCAGGCCGCAGTACGCCTCCCATCGGAACGCCACTCTCGGTGGCAACCGCGACCGGGTTGCGGTCGTCGACGATCGCACCGTCGAAGCCCCAGCCAGCGAAGAAACGCAGGAGGATGCGCGGCCCCGAGGTCGCATAGGCTTCTCGGCGCTGCATCCCCGCGAAGATCGCATCCCGGGTGTTCTCCTCGGCCCAAACAGCGGCGAGGCCCCCTGAGCCGTGGTCCGTCAGAATCTGATTGTGAGGCTCCGACCCCGGCCTCGTGCGAAGCCGCCGAAGGGCGGGCGAGCTGACCGCACCGGCTTTGCCGGGGAAGTCCCACTCCTCAGCGTCGCCGGGGTTGGCGTTGTGCCCGTCCGTGGCCGCGACGAAACCGAAGGTTAGGGGATTGAATCCGAGCTCGCGATTGAGCTGCATCCCGATCTTGAGTCCCTGTCGCGCGAACGACGTCTCGAAGGCGCAGCCGTTCTCCTGGCTTTGCTCGCACGGCTGCAGAACCTGTTCGAAGGCGCACTCCTCGTCGGTCGCTCCGACCCCCAGCGCGCACTCTGACGCGCCCTTAACCTGATACATCTCCGCCAGGGGCTCGCGCCGCATGCGCACGCGCCAGTCGTCTTCGCTGTAGGTACCGCCATCCCAGGTGTGCCTGCTGTAGAACAGCCCCCAGCCCTTGTTCATGTTGTGGGGGATCGTCAGGAAGTCGCAGTCGTCCGTGCAGGTTTCTTCCAAACCACGCCACAGCTCGACGGCGTTGTCGACGTCAAGCGACGAGATCGCGTGGCCCGGGAGATCTTCGCCGTTGAAGATGACGTTGCGGTGGTGCTTACCGGCGCCGTCCAGCACCGGCGAGAATTCGTAGGCGGCAAAGGTCGTGAACACGCCAGGCTCGTAGTGGCGGTCGGCCAGCTCGATGTAGCGCGCCCAATCGGAGCTGCTGTCACGCAGACAGCGTTCGGGGCCGCCTTTGCCGCCACTGCAGATGGGAATGTCATCTATTCGCCGCGGGCTTCGGGTGCGGTTGCGATACATCCCGGCTGGCTGTGTGAGATCAGGGTCGATCGCCATTCTAGTCTGGCGATTCTGCAGGAACATCGCCGTGGTAAAGCCCGGGGTCTCCATGATCCAGCAGTTCAACCACTCCAAGAGGCCTAGATCAGTCCCTCCACAACGGGTGCGCAAGCCAAAGCCTTCCGCGTGATCGGTGATGGCCACGAAGTCGAGCGGCCGCGAGAGCTGCATGAGTTCCCCGCCCGGGCTTCGGAGCGGCTCGCCCCGGGCAAAGCGGTAGGCATCCCCGATCGTCGCGGTCGTGCCGAAGAGGACTGCATCCAGGCTCTCCGAGGTGTGCACGTGGAGCTCGCCCCAGTACACGTTCTTCAGTGGATCGTAGGCCCGCGGCTCCAGCTCGAGCGGTGTGGGAATCTGGACTCGGTTGTCCTCCTGCTCGGCGTAGTCTTTGGCGGCGGTGCTCGGTGAAATCTCGCCTGCCAGTTCATGGATGGGCCGCACCACTATCCATCCCACCGCCGCGACGGCTAGGAGAACTAGGGCTGCGAGGCCTAGCAGGATCTTCTTCAACATCGACAGCCTCCTGAGCTATCTGGTATGGGGTACTGCGCTTGCACGATCGCTCTTGTCCTCAAAGCCTCGACTAGAGGTGCGGCAACAGGGGCGCGGTTAGCAACGCCAGCGAGCAACGCAAACCCGTCGCGGTCCTTGAGTATTGGCGGGAGTTCATCGGGGTCGATGGGTGTACCGACCTCTTCAGGTGTCTCCTCAGAGGCACTGTAAGACAGTCCATCAGATGACACTGAACGGAACTGCCCACCACCCGATGTCAGATGGCTACCATGGTACAGAACGACGTTGCCGCCCTCAGCCCAGCTAACTCTGGGTAAGGCCGCGCACGAGAGGCGAATGCCGGAATCGGGTTCGAAATGAAAGGACAGGTCATCTAATCCATCCCCATCACTATCTATGGTGTGAACTGATTCCCCGTTCAGAAGTGCTATGCAAAAGAGCATTTAGTACAGAACACGTTTGAATAATTGTCCGTGGAGCATAGGAACTATTAACGCCCTATTCGGAGAAATCTGCAAGTAAGATTCGATGGTTACAGTACCAGTGGTCCCTATGGGCTGACGATGTACACTGCACTAAATTTTATCAATTAGCTTAAGGACACATTGCTCAAACCCTGACGTGCCTTGACTTATCTTTGGTAGGAACAGGGCATTTTCGATGGCCTCCCGCTCAGGGGTCGAACCTGAAACCTATGGCTTAGAAGGCCATTGCTCTATCCTGTTGAGCTAGCGGGAGAATCATGAGTCACTCCATCGAAGGAGCGAGATTATATAGAAAAACCGAGATTATTTAAGATAAATCTTCTTAATCCCAAGAAGGCTGATTCAAGTGTTGAATTCTGCTCTGCCTATGCTCTTAAGCCGGTTATTAGACCTTACCCTGGCTTACCCTATAGGACTCCCCGCGCGTGAAACTTTTGTCTTTCCTATTTCCCTTTATTATCTACGACTGTAGTGGTCAAGTTAATTTGGCCACAAGTTTAGCGTCAATCGCGAACTGCCACTCGGCTGCGTTAGGCGATAGACCACCGTTATGTTTATGCGGTCTGATTTGAGAGTAGTAACCAATGACGTAATCGATGATGGATTGGCTCGCACGCTCGAAACTGCGATAACCTGTCTCTGGTACCCATTGCAAAGAATTCAAATCATTAAGGGATGGTTAGAGGATGGAGAACATAAAGAAAAAGTTTATGATGTTGCTTGTTCCAATGGATTAAGCGTTGATCCAGAAACTAATCGCTGCCCTGATAATGGAGCTCGTGTCGATCTCAGAGATTGTTCAATAAGCGCCGATTATGGAGCCAGAGAAATAAAAGCTTTTTGGCAGGATCCTGAATTTCGACAAGATCAAGAAGCTTTTTATTATTCTAGAGTTCTTGAAAATCCAGTTTGCAGATGGTCAACTTGGGATGCTATTAGAAACGGAGAAATACCTAGATCTGATATACCTTCAACTATTCAAGAAAGGGCTTGGTCTTCTCCTATTTGGTACTCTAAAGGATAGACATGAGAACTTTAACTAAAATAATTATTGTGGTTTTAATTTTAGGCGTTGCTTCTTTCGTAATTATTCAAATCCCTTCAGTTCAGGACAGACTCATGGTGTCTGTTGTTTCTGGAATGGCAAATGCTTCCAATAATCTTCCACAAGAAGATGCACTGAGCGCGGCAGTTTGTGGATCCAGATCTCCTATCCCTAGTCCTGGAAGAGCTGAGACGTGTATTTTGGTCAAGGCAGGTGAAGAAATGTTTGTTGTGGATATAGGAGGTGGCAGTGCCGCTAATCTGCGAAGTTGGAATATTCTATTTGGAAAGATTAAAGCAGTTTTATTAACCCATTTACACTCAGACCATATTTCTGATTTACCTGCTCTGCATCAAGGTGCTTGGCTTCTACAAAACAAAACTGAAAAACTAAAAGTCTATGGCCCCGAAGGAGTATCTTTAGTTACAGAAGGCTTCGAAAAGGCCTATGAGCTTGATTATGATTTTAGAAGTGAGCATCACGGAGAAGCCATTGCACCTCGTCAATATGCTGGTTTTAATGCTAAAACGATAGACCTTAATGAGCCTGTGTTATTTAACAAGGACGGTCTTAAAATCACAGCTTTTAAAGTGATTCATGAACCAATCGAACCAGCACTTGGTTATAAATTTGAATACAAAGGCAGATCATTAGTCATCACTGGTGATACTTCTTATGCTCAAAGTGTGATTGATAATTCTATGGGGGTAGATGTTCTTTTTCATGAAGCTCAGGCAAACCATATGGTCTCAGTTCTAGAGAACTTTGCTTTAGAGAATGGAGCAAAACTAAGAGCTAAAGTCATGGCTGATATTAAGACCTACCACACAACACTTATTGAGGCGGCAGATATTGCTAACAAAGCCAATGTAAAAAAATTAGTTTTTTATCACTTGACCCCAGCTCCACGAAATTATCTAACAGAATTGATGTTTGTCCGAGGGGTTAATGAAGTTAGAAAAGACTGGACGCTTGTTGAAGACGGCACATTAGTAGTTTTACCTGTAGATTCAGATGCAATTATAGTCACAAATATGTAGGTTTTTGCCCCTAATTTAACTTGCGTAATGAGTTGCAGCCGAACAAACCTGACAAACCCTGCTAAGTTCTACAGCTATCTCAGGCACTCTTTGAAGTATTCAGACGCTCCTTTGTTAAACAAGGACTAATAGAATTTAATAAGATGTTAGGGCATCTAGTTAACAGATGAAAAATTATTCAAACCTTTGAAGTTACTTCAATTGTCTGACTAACAGATAGGTAGATTAAATATAGGAATTATTAACGCCCTATTCTGAGAAAACTGCAAGACTATATGCTTCAAGTTATGACAAGACCTGTACAAATAATCTCTAGGGTGATGGTTATCGTGATAATCGTATCTTCGTCCTCACCACCCATCATTCAAGGTTCTTCTTCGCCCAATAGTTAGCAAGCGTTTCCTTGATCGAACGAATATGCTCTCTCGCGGTGGCTTCATCGGTTCCCTCTTCTGCTTGAATTAATAGATCTTCCATTCCTTTTTCAACGAGAGCGGCTTCAAGTAATGCTGGATCGAAAGGTTTATCTGGCGCGGCTATAGAATCTGGCCATATGGCGTGATGTATTTGATGGGCTCTGCTATTTGTAGCAACTGCGCCCTCTCTCATGCCTGTCTCTGGATGAAAGAAGTCTGTGTCAAGGTTTGCTTCAAGGTCTCCCTTCGTTAGACGAGCGTAGTTAGCGACCGATGAATAATGCAAATAAATATCGCTGATCATCTTCAATGACGTTCCCATTATCTGAGCCAACTCAATCGGTGAGATTTCATTATTAATGAGCCTATAAGCGGCGTATCTATGGCGAATCCCATAAGGACTTATTCTTTCAGATTGCTCGGTCTTCCCTTCATTCCAGCCAAGATGCTTCATGGCCGTCGTCCATTGTCGTCTGAAGTTGATAATAGGATTGCCTTTAACGATCTTGTTTCCGTCGTATGTTTCTGGATGAACAAAAAGGTATTCCCGATCGTTAGATATTCCGAACGATTTATAGAAAATCTCTAAATGATCTAAAGTCCTTTTCCAGTATGGAGAGGCGATAGCGACATAAGCATGGTTTTTTTCATATCTTTGAAGAGTAAGAGTCTCGTTTCCATCTTTATCGGTCTTCCTTTGAATATGCTCCATCTTGATTGCATTTTTGAGAGTATTCCAAGGCCTAATGCCCGTGTGGTTTATCGTTTCCAACCATTGATAAAAGAGATAGGCGTATTTTTGATTTTTGCCCCATAGTTTTCCTGAATAGTATGTTTCTTTGGTGTAAATGTCCTTAACGTGCCTGAGCAGTTCCGTATATTGATCTTCTGAAATCTCTGGTCTGCGACGCTTTGCGATTTCTTTAGGAATATCATCGATCTTGGGCGGCTGAAACCGTTCTCCCATTCTTTGAGCCATTCGAAACAAGTGTCTCATTGTTATATTTCGCTTGGCGAATGTTGAAGGGGCCTCTTCAGGAAAGTTTATTAGTCTCCACGAAATCCATCTATCAATGTCCCTTTGGGTGATTTGAGTGACATCTTTATTGGAAAGATTGCCCTTATCGAAGAATGGGCTGACTTGACGATCAATGGTTGTCTTGAAAAGTGAAAAGGTTTG